>Ga0055584_100000104_pt1 | contig 78064 bp, 70 predicted proteins | sample OSDHelmetaG_FD_58716 | JGI IMG/M metagenome (GOLD analysis project Ga0055584, IMG submission 58716) | Pelagic marine sediment microbial communities from the LTER site Helgoland, North Sea, for post-phytoplankton bloom and carbon turnover... | ecosystem: Environmental > Aquatic > Marine >... | reverse complement strand
CTCATCTATCTCCATACGAAGAGTTTCAGCGTTTTAAAACTCACCCAATGATAAAAGAGATTTTAAAAGGGGGGAAGAGAATTTCATATGGAGCTAGGGCAATTAATGAAGGCGGCTATCAATCTGTGCCTAAGCTTACCTTTCCTGGTGGAGTCTTGGTTGGTTGCTCGGCTGGATTTGTTAATGTACCAAGGATTAAAGGTTCACACAACGCTATATTAACAGGCGTTATGGCTGCTGAATCTATATTTGATGCTATTATTAATAATAGGTCTAATGATGAAGTTATTGATTATCAGAATAAATACGACTGCAGTGATGTAAAAAAAGAGTTAAATATAGTAAAAAATGTTAAGCCATTATGGTCACGTTTCGGGACACATCTTGGCATAAGCTTAGGTGCGATTGACATGTGGTTAAGAAATTTTGGTATTAGTCTTCCCATTACAATGTCTCATAGAAAAGCTGATCATGAAACATTGGAAATTGCCAATGATAGAAATAGAATAGTTTATCCAAAACCAGATGGAGAATACTCCTTTGACAAACTGTCTTCAGTATTCTTATCGGCAACTAATCACGAAGAAGATCAACCTGTTCATCTCCAAGTTAATAATATGGATATCCAAATTAATAGTGAGTTCCAAATATATGGAGGACCGTCTGGTAATTATTGTCCTGCAGGCGTCTACGAATGGATTGGTGAACAAGATAATAAAATATTACAAATCAATAGCCAAAATTGCGTTCACTGTAAGACCTGCGACATCAAAGATCCAAACCAAAATATTACCTGGGTAGCTCCAGAGGGTGGCGGGGGACCAAATTATTCTAATATGTAATTTATAATTAAGAATTAGATAATCTTTAAAAATCAAGGAATTAGAATAAAATTAACAATAAAATCATACATACAGAAAAAGCATTTGCTAAGATAAATCTAACTTTAAATGTTTTTGATAAAGGTTTAAACGGCCTTCATAATATTAACAGTATAGTTGCATTTACTGATTTGTACGATTCAATAGATTTTTATAGAAACCAAAAAACTGAGCTTCTTATAAAGAGTAATGTTAAGGGTATTATTTCTACCTTAGATAATCTTATTATTAAAAGTGATTGTGGATATAGAAGTCTTTATCCTAGTTCGAATTTTTATCTATATAAATTAGATAAAAATATACCAATTGCAGCTGGTTTAGGCGGTGGATCTGCTGACGCAGCTGCAATATTTAGAGGTTTATGTAGTATTAATAATAATCGAGTTAGCGAAATCAAAGAATCTGGTATTCCATATTCTATTGGATCGGACGTTAACGCTTGTTTATTTTCAAAGCTATTATTTCTGCATGGTACGGGTGAAAAGATACAGCCATTGAATAATGATATCAAATTTTCTGCTTTATTGGTTAATCCAAATAAAGAAATGTCTACTAAAAAAGTTTTTTCAATGATGAAATCAAATAATTTAATAGATGCGGATAGAAATAATACAGTTGTCCCAGATAGTAAGAAAGACTTATTAGAATTTATTGTCAACGGTAAGAATGATTTACAAGATATTGCTTGTTCTTTAGATCCTGAAATAGATAGAATATTGCTGGCAATTCAAAAAACAGATAAATGTATAGTTTCACGGATGTCTGGAAGTGGCGCCACTTGTTTTGGGTTATATGAAGATCGAAAGTATTTGGACAAGGCATATGATTGCATTGTCCATGCTTGTCCTGAATATTGGTGCCGCAAGGTTAATTTATTTTGATTCAAATTTTAATGATTGCGATTATAGGAAAACAATACACTTTCAATCAGAGATTTTTTTATCTCAGAATCGGGAAATAGTTCCAAAGCTTTAATTGCTATGCTTGCGTAATGCTTGGCTGCTTCAATAGTTTCATTTATGCAATCATGTTTTTGTAATATTACCATCGCCTGAATGAAGTCATCTCGCGTTCTTTCTTCCTTTAACATGACGTTATTCCAGAATTTATTTTCCTCTGAATTTGATTTCTTATAAGAAAGTATGACAGGTAAGGTTATTTTTCCTTCATTAAAATCATCACCAATTTCTTTTCCTAGAGTTTTAACATCACCGTTGTAATCTAAAGCATCATCGGTCAATTGAAATGCTAATCCGAGATTGTAACCAAAGGATCTTAACGCTTCACATTCTTTTTTAGGACGGTCATTAATAATCGCACCGATTTCTGTTGCTGCAGCAAATAAAGCCGCAGTCTTTGATTCAATTATATTAATATAGTCATCTTCAGATGTAGAGATATTTTTTACACTAGATAATTGCATTACTTCCCCTTGGGCAATAATAGCAGCAGCATTAGATAATGTGCCAAGAGCTTTTAATGATCCTGATTCAACCATAATTTTAAATGCTTGTCCTAATATATAATCCCCAACAAGAACACTTGCTTCGTTACCCCATAACATCTTAGCAGAAATTTTTCCTCTTCTCATACTGCTGTCATCAACTACATCGTCATGCAATAAAGTCGCCGTATGCATGAACTCAACACTAGTAGCTAGTAAAATATGATTATCATCTTTGCAGCCACATAATATACTAGATGCGATTGTTAACATGGGTCTTAATCTTTTTCCACCTGCTGTTATTAGATATCTAGAAATTTTAGGAATCATATCCGTCTTAGATATTGTTTGGCTTATAATTAAAGAATTTACTTTTTCCATATCAGTTGCTGTTAATTCTATTAAGGAATTAATGCCACTGTTATTTGACGGTTCTTTTTTTATATTAGCTGGAATTATCATATTATTTATAGAAGTATTTTGCATTTTATTTACTTTAATTATAATATATTTTTTTATTAATGTTTAAATTTTTTTTTATATTTCTTTGTATAGCTTAAATTAATGAATTTTGTAATTGGATTTTATGAATAAAGGAATAAATATAAAGGCAACACACTCTACGGATGAATTTTTAGGTGGGCGATTACTTCTAAAACAATCAACTGAAGGTGCGAGAGTTACTTCTGATACCATGTTACTAGCTGCCGCGGTACCTGCAAAGAAAAGTGATAATATTTTGGATGCAGGAACCGGCAACGGGGCGGCCGCTTTAGCTGTGGCGACAAGAGTTTCTAATATAAATATTTGTGGTATCGATTTGGATGAAATGAATATTTCTTATGCTAACTATAATTCAAAATTTAATAATTTAGAAAAGATATCAAATTTTGTAAAAATGGATATTTCAGATTTAAGCTCTAAATCAATTAAAAAATTAAACCTCCCTTTTCCATTCGATCATGTATTAATGAACCCGCCGTATTATGAAAGTGGTAGAGTACAATTGCCATCTAATTATAAAAATCAAATAGCTAAAGTTTCGTCTAAAGGTACTTCTACAATTTGGATCCATAAACTTTCTAAAATTTTGGTCGAAAAAGGTACAATTACAATAATTAACAGGATGTCTGCTTTGGATGAGCTGTTAATTGCACTAAATAAATCTTTTGGCGAAATAAATATTCTACCAATAATGCCAAAAATCACATCTAACGCCTCAAGGGTAATTGTTCAAGCAAAAAAAGGCAGTAGATCTGAGTTAAAATTATTGCCACCATTAATTTTACACGACAATGATGGTTCTTATACAAAACAAGCTGAATATGTGTTAAGAAATGGAGCAACTATTGATTTATCAAAATCAAATTATATTATAGTTAAATAATTTAAGTATTTTTTTAATTTTTTATATTATGGTTGTATTCGATATCTGATTAGTATTTGGAGATAATAGGATAATATAAAAATCTTAATTAATAAAAAAGTTTTAAGCATTATGAGTAATATAGATGGCAAAAGTTCATTGGATCCAAAAAATTCTTTTCAGGGTCTAATTTTAACATTACAAAATTATTGGGCAAGTGTTGGTTGCACTATACTTCAGCCTTATGATATGGAGGTTGGTGCTGGCACTTTCCATCCTTCGACGATATTAAGGGCTTTGGATCCTGACCCCTGGAATGCTGCTTACGTGCAACCATCAAGAAGGCCATCTGATGGCAGGTACGGTGAAAATCCAAATAGAATGCAGCATTATTACCAATTCCAAGTGATATTAAAACCGTCTCCAGATAACATACAAGATTTGTATTTAGAGAGCTTAAATCAGATAGGCATTAGTAAGGACTTGCATGATATTAGGTTTGTTGAAGATGATTGGGAGAGCCCAACATTGGGCGCTTGGGGCTTAGGATGGGAAGTTTGGTGTGATGGAATGGAAGTATCTCAATTTACTTATTTTCAGCAAGTATGTGGGTATGAATGTAATCCAATACCTGGAGAATTAACATATGGACTCGAACGATTAGCTATGTACGTTCAAGAAGTAGATAATGTCTATGATTTAAATTATAACGGACTACAAGATGAAAATAAGATTACTTATGGGGATGTTTTTAAAAGGTCTGAAAAGGAGTTCTCTTACTATAATTTTAAAGAGGCTAATACTGATTACATATTCAGACAATTTAAAGATTGTGAAGATGAAGGTTTACGGTTGGCATCAATTGGGTTAGCTTTACCTGCCTATGATCAATGTATTAAGGCTTCACATTTATTCAATATATTAGACGCAAGGGGGGTCATATCTGTTACAGAAAGACAATCCTATATCTTTAGAGTAAGAAATTTAGCCAAATCATCAGCCGATGCTTGGCTTATGAATAAGTAATAACGGGTAATATAATTAGATTATTTATAACAAAGGAATGTTAATTTAAATGCCAGATCTTTTAATTGAATTGCTATCAGAGGAAATTCCAGCTCGGATGCAAGCCCCAGCAGCAGGCAACCTGTTAAAGTTAGTGTCTAATAAAATAAAAGAAAATGGCTTGAGCTTTGACAGTCCGCATACATATTATTCCGCACGCAGACTTGTTCTTATTTTGCGTAATGTGGATGCATTTAGCAAAGAAACCCTAGAAGAAAAACTTGGACCTAGAACAGATGCTCCGGAAACTGCTATTAAGGGTTTTTTAGATTCAAATAATCTATCTACGGTAGATCAATGTGAAATAAAGTCTGGAACGAAAGGAAGTAGATATTCTTTTCATAGAAAAATACCTAAAAGAGATGCAGATAAAATTATCTCTCAGATTATGCCTGATATAATACAAAATTTCCCTTGGCCAAAGTCAATGAAGTGGGGAAATGGAGATTTGAGATGGGTGAGACCTCTAAAGAATATTTTAGGAATATTAATTTTTAAAGACAGAACAACTATTTTAGATTTTAAAATTGATAATATGAAGGCAACTAATATTACCTTTGGCCATAGATTTATGGCAAATAATTCCATAGAGATACATACCATTGATCAGTATCATAAGTCTTTAAAGAGCAGTTATGTGGACGTTGATATTATTGAGAGGAAAAACAAAATTAATAAGCAAGCTTCATTGATTATGGCAGATAGAAATCTTATAATTCACGAAGATGAAACTCTTTTGAATGAGGTTGCAGGACTAGTTGAATGGCCAGTTGTTTTATTGGGAAGCTTTGATGTCAAATTTCTAATGCTGCCAGAGGAGGTATTGATAACCTCTATGAGAAATCATCAAAAATATTTTTCTGTTTTTGATAAAAAAACAAATGAAATGACAAACAATTTTTTAGTTGTATCAAATATTGATTCACAAGATCTAGGAAAATCAATAATTAATGGTAATCAGAGAGTTCTAAGTGCACGACTTTATGACGCTTTGTATTTCTGGGAGGAGGATCTTTCAACCAAACTTGAAAATAGGGTTCAAGGATTGCAAGAAGTTGTATTTCATGAGAAATTAGGAACATTGTATAATAGAGTTATTAGAATAAAGAATATATCAATGCTGATAGCAGGATTTGTTGGTGCCAATGTAGAATTAGTTTCTAGAGCTGCTTATTTATCGAAGGCAGATCTCCAAACTGGTATGGTTTCTGAGTTTCCAGAACTCCAGGGAACTATTGGTCGATATTATGCTATTGAACAAGGTGAAGATAGTATTGTTGCTGATGCAATTAGAGAGCATTATTTGCCTGTTGGTAGTGGTGATTTATTGCCAATTTCTTCTGTCTCTATAAGCATAGCTTTGGCCGAGAAGATAGATATGTTGGTTAGTTTCTGGACTATTAACGAGAAACCTACTGGGTCTAAAGATCCATTTGCTTTAAGAAGATCTGCAAATGGTATAATTAGAATTATAATAGAAAGTCAGATAGAGGTTCCAATACGTCAAATTATAAATAAATCTCAAGATATTTTGTCTGATGAAATAGATATTAATTGTAACGATATATGTGCTGATTTAATAGATTTTTTGTTAGATAGATTGCGTACATATATGCGAGAATATGGTATCGGAAAAGAAGTTATAGATGCTACGATTAATGCGCAAGAAGTAGATGATTTATATTTATTATCAGAAAAAATAAAATTACTAAATAATTTTATTAAATCAATTGAAGGCATAGACTTCGTTAAAGCCATTAAAAGAGTACATAATATACTACAAGCTGAGGAAAGGAAGAATGATTACTCTGCATCTGATAGTATTATAAACGAATCTTTTTTTGAATTTAATGAAGAAAAAGAATTGTATAATGTATTAACGAAACTTTCCCATATTGATATTTCTGTGTATAAAAAGGGGGATAAAAAAATCTACGAGGACTTATTGTTAGCTTTTACGAAACCAATAAATAACTTCTTCGAATCTGTAATAGTTAATGTGGATAAAAAAGAAACAAAAGATAATAGATTAAAATTATTAGCAGGAATTCGTTCTTTTACACAAAAAATAGCAGATTTTTCTGTAATAGATTTTTAGTGTATTGCTTCTTTACTTTAAATAATGAAGGATTTTAAACAAATGACTAAATGGGTATATACTTTTGGTGGAAAGAATACAGAAGGCAACACTTCAATGCGTAATTTATTGGGTGGTAAGGGGGCTAATTTAGCTGAAATGTGTTCTTTAAAGCTTCCTGTTCCTCCAGGTTTTACTATTACAACTGAAGTCTGTACTTCGTATTATGAAAATAATTCTAATTTACCAGATGAATTAAATGATCAAGTTAATAATGCGATTAAGGAAATTGAAGATATAGTTGATTCAAAATTTGGAAGTGACCAAAATCCTTTATTAGTTTCTGTAAGATCTGGTGCGAGATCATCTATGCCAGGTATGTTAGATACAGTATTAAATCTAGGATTAAATGATATTACAGTCGAAGCATTGGCAAAAAAATCTGGAGATGCAAGATTTGCATATGATTCTTATCGTAGATTTATACAGATGTATTCGAATGTAGTTTTAGGGGTAGAGCATCATATTTTTGAGGATATTCTTGAAGATTACAAGAGTGATAATGATTATATCCTTGATACTGATTTAAACGATACAGATTGGAAGAGTATTGTAGGCGAATATAAAGAACAATTATTAGAAGAGCACGGTGAGCCTTTTCCGCAAGATGTTAATATACAATTATGGGGATCGATATCAGCAGTTTTTGGTTCTTGGCAGAATAATAGAGCAAAAACTTATAGGAAATTAAATGATATACCGGATCATTGGGGTACAGCTGTTAATGTGCAGGCTATGGTATATGGTAATTTAGATGATAATAGTGCAACAGGCGTCGCATTTACTCGCAATCCATCGAATGGAAATAAAGAATTTTATGGAGAGTTTCTTGTTAATGCTCAGGGCGAAGATGTTGTGGCGGGGATTAGAACACCGCAAAATATTTCAGAGCTATCTAGAATTGAATCGGGTTCTGAAGATATATCACTAGAAAAATTGATGCCAGACGTGTTTAAGGAACTAAAAGAAGTTGCAGACAATTTAGAAAGCCATTACTGCGATATGCAAGATATTGAATTTACTATTCAAGAAGGCCGTTTATGGATGCTTCAAACTAGATCGGGCAAGAGAACAACCAAAGCTGCAATAAAGATTGCTGTAGATTTTGTTAAAGAAGGTTTGATTTCTGAAGAAGAAGCTGTATCTAGAATAAATCCTAACGAGTTAGATCAATTGCTTCATCCAACCATTGATAAAGATGTAGAGCTGAATGTAGTGGCTACCGGTCTCCCCGCTTCACCAGGCGCTGCCTCTGGTGAGATTGTTTTTAGCGCAGATGAAGCTGAAAAATTAGCAAACGATGGAAAAAAAGTGATTTTAACTAGAATTGAAACAAGTCCTGAGGATATTCATGGGATGCATGCTGCTGAAGGAATATTAACAACCAGAGGTGGTATGACAAGTCATGCAGCAGTTGTTGCCCGTGGAATGGGACGCCCATGTATTTCTGGTGCAGGGTCGCTTAGAATTGATTATGTAAACAAAATATTGATAATTGGTGATCTCAAGTTCACGGTCGGTGATATAATAACAATAGATGGTTCAAGTGGCCAAATAATTTCAGGTGAGGTAAAAATGAAGGATCCTGAGCTATCAGGAGACTTTTCTCAACTAATGAAATGGGCAGATAAGTTTAGGAAGCTTAGAGTAAGAGCTAATGCTGAAACAAAGATTGATGCTGAGGTAGCAAGAAGTTTTGGTGCTGAAGGAATAGGGTTGTGTAGGACTGAGCATATGTTTTTTGAAGAAGGAAGGATAAATGCAGTACGTGAAATGATTTTAGCTGATAATGTAGAGGGTAGAAAGAAAGCTTTGTTAAAGATTTTGCCCATGCAAAAGAAAGATTTTTTAGATCTTTTTGAGGTTATGGATGAATTGCCAGTGACCATTCGCCTCCTAGATCCTCCGTTGCACGAATTTTTACCACATACACAGAAAGATATAGATTTAGTAGCAACTGCATTAGGTGTTGATTCTACCACATTAAGAATAAGAATTGAAGAGCTGTCTGAATCTAATCCAATGTTAGGGCATAGAGGATGTAGATTGGCAATAACATACCCAGAAATACCTGAGATGCAGGCAAAGGCAATCTTTGAGGCTTGTGTTGAAATTAATAAAAAATCAGGGAAAAAAGTTCAACCTGAAATTATGGTGCCTTTAGTTGCCTCAAGAAGAGAATTAGAGATTGTTAAGCATCTGATTGATGGTGTTGCTAGGGAAATAGAAAATGAATACCAATTAAAATTACACTATACAGTTGGAACTATGATTGAGTTGCCAAGGGCGGCTTTGAAAGCTGCTGAGATAGCTGAAGTTGCAGATTTCTTTTCATTTGGAACAAATGATCTTACTCAAACTACATACGGGATTAGTAGAGATGACTCTTCAAGATTTTTGGACTCCTATATTTCAAATGGTATTTTTGAAAGAGATCCATTTGTATCCATCGACAGAGAGGGAGTCGGCGAGTTAATAGAAATTGCAGTTGAAAGAGGTAGGGCAAAAAATAATTCTATAAAATTAGGCATTTGTGGCGAACATGGAGGGGATCCGAATTCTATTGAATTTTGCGCTGAGAGTAAATTGAATTATGTTTCATGTTCTCCTTATAGAGTTCCAATTGCAAGACTTTCAGCAGCGCAAGCAGAGATAATGATAAAGAATAAATAAATTTATCTGCTACAGTGTAAACTTATGTCTAATGAAGGCGAAGAATGAGTTAATCTTCCAATTGATATTATATCGACACCTGTTTCTGCAACTTCTAATACATTATTTTCGTTTATATTACCTGATGCCTCTAAGATAGCCCGCCCATTATTCATTTTAACTGCAGCTTTTAAGTTATCAATTGTCATATTGTCTAAAAGTATTATCTTTGCATCACACATTAGTGCTTCCTCTAATTGTTCGATAGTATCAACTTCAATTTCAATAGACATTAAATGACTAGCTTTTTGTTTTGCTAATTTTAAGGCTTCTTTTACGCTACCTACTGCTTCGATATGATTATCTTTAATTAAAATTGCATAATCTAAGCCTAATCTATGATTAAATCCTCCACCACAACGTATGGCATACTTTTCTAATGCCCTTATTCCTGGAGTTGTTTTTCTTGTTGAGACAACTTTGGCCTTTGTATGTTTTGTCAATTCAACATATTTATTTGTTTCGCTAGCAATTCCTGATAAGTGTCCTATAAAATTTAAGGCAGTTCTTTCCGCCGTTAAAATAGATAAACTTCTTCCAGATATTGATGCTATTTTAGTATCTGTTATAACTTTTTCTCCGTCATCAATAAAAGCATTGAAACATATATCTTTGTCAATAAAACTGAATGCATATTCAGCGCAGTTTATTCCTGCAACTATTCCATTTTGATTGGACGTAATTACCCATTCATTCTCTTGATCTTTGCTAATAAGATAGTTGCTTGTTAAGTCGCCTATTTGACCTAGGTCTTCTGCGATAGCATACTTGACGGACTTTTTTATTATATGAGGTGGAATTGGATCAATTTTTATCATTAGGTTATATCTTTAATTGTTATTTTGCTTCTATCTTTTAACAATGGATTAGTTTCTGGAAAATCCGATCTATAGTGACTTCCACGATGCTCTTTTCTATTTATAGCAGATTTAATTATAAGAAGTGAGGTTATAATAGTATTATTTATTTGATTAATTTTTTTATATTTTTGATTTAATATCGAGACATCGTTAAAGGCTTCATTTAATTCTTTCCCATTTCTTTCTACCCCAACTTTATTTGTCATTATTGATTTTAGAATTTTTAGGTCTTTTGAATTAATTTCTACTACATTAGATTGAGAAAATTTATTATTTTTAATAATAAGATTTTTGTTAGGTAAAGACTTTATATTCTTTGCTATTATAGATGCAAACACTATTGCCTCAAGCAAAGAATTTGATGCTAATCTATTTGCACCATGCACACCAGTTGAAGCTGTTTCTCCGCATGCCCACAATCCAGCTATATTTGTTTTACCGTTCGCATCAGTAGTAATACCTCCCATATGATAATGTGCTGCAGGAGCAATAGGAATAGGTTTTTTTTCTGGGTCAATGTTATTTTTTTTGCAAAAATTATAGACTGTAGGAAATGTTTCTTTCATGCTCTTTCCTAATACCCCTCTACAATCTAAAAACACTTTATGTCCACTTTTGATCTCATTATAGATTGCTCGCGCAACAATATCTCTAGGAGCTAATTCTGCTTCTGGATGACTTCTTAAAAGAAACCTTTCTTCATTCTCATTTATAATTTTAGCTCCATCTCCCCTCAAGGCTTCTGTTGCAAGGGGGGCAGGGTCAATCCCTATATTAAATGCAGTTGGATGAAATTGTACAAACTCTAAGTCTGATAAATCTGCACCGATACGGGCTGCAATAGCGATACCATCACCTTTAGCTTCTATTGCATTAGTTGTCACTTCATATAATTGGCCAATGCCACCAGTAGCTATAATAATATTCCTAGAGTATAATCTTTGTTCTTTTTTATTATCTAGATTCGATTGTATAACAACTCCAAAAATACCATCTTGATCTTTTAATAATTCAACGGCATTAAAATTTTCTATGACATCTATGTGATTTGATTTTTTAACAGTTTCAGACAACGTTTTCATTATTGCTTTTCCGGTCATATCTCCATTAACAGAAACTATTCTATTTATGCCATGTGCAGCTTCTTTTTTTAATAGAAGTTTATTATTAGATCCTTTATCGAAGGGAACGCCTAAGTTTATCAAATCATTAATTCTATTTGGTCCAGCCTCAACCATAATCCCGGCAGCATATTCATCAACTATTCCAGCACCAACAGATATCGTGTCATGTTTATGTAAATTTGCAGAGTCATTTTGACCAACAGCGGCGGCTATCCCGGCTTGAGCCCATTGACTAGAAGTGCCAGACCCTAGGGACTTTGATGATATAACTTTCACATTTAATGGAGCTAGTTTTAATGCTGTAAATAGTCCTGCAAGACCAGCTCCTATTATAATGACAGTATTTTTGTCTGTCATGATTACTGATCCTAGTTTAAATTTTTAAATTTATCATTCTATCAACTGCATTAAAAGCTTTTGCTGCAATAAGGGGGTCAATTTTAACCTCATTATTAAGATATATTAAATTATCTAATATTTTAGGTAATGTAATTTTTTTCATATAAGGGCAGAGATTACAAGGCCTTATAAATTGAACATTTGGGTTTACGGCAGAAACATTATCGCTCATTGAGCACTCTGTAACCATCATAACTTTTTTTGGTTGATTTTCTTTGATATAACTAATCATATTGGCTGTGGAACCTGAGAAATCTGCAGCCTCAACAACGTTAGGTGGGCATTCTGGATGAGCGATTATTATTAAATCCTCTTCGTTTTCTCTCGCTTGATGTAATTCTTCGGGGGTAAATAGTTCGTGAACTATGCAACTGCCTTCCCACCAAATAATTTCAACATCTGTTTGTTTAGCAATATTTTGCGCTAGATATTTATCTGGGAGAAATAATACTTTTTTAGCACCAAGTGATTCTATTATTTCTAATGCATTCCCTGATGTACAACAAATATCAGATTCGGCTTTAACATCCGCAGAAGTGTTGACGTATGTAACAACTGGAACTCCTGGATATTTTTGTTTTAGTTTTCTTACATCATCTCCGGTAATAGATTCTGCAAGAGAACAACCTGCATCTAGGTCAGGTACTAAGACCATTTTATTTGGACTTAGTATTTTTGATGTTTCTGCCATAAAATGCACGCCGCATTGAATAATTATGTCTGCTTCTGTTCTTGCAGCTTCTTTTGACAATGCGAGACTATCTCCAACGAAATCTGCTACACAATGGTATATTTCTGGCGTTTGGTAATTATGTGCTAACAGTACTGCATTTCTTTGTTTTTTTAACTCATTGATTGCCTTTATATAAGGAGCGTGAACAGGCCATTCGATTTTTGGTATTACTGACTTTACCTTTTCGTAATACGGAGCCATTTCATTTGCAACATCATTATTATATTCGAGATTTGGAATTTCTATTGAGGTTTCCATTATAATACTCTTTGATTTGCTATTATTTTTTTCATTGAATGTCTGTATATAGGTATATTCACCAATACGCCCTAGTATTTAAATTACAACTACTATATTTATATATAATTATATTAATCCTATACTGTAAACAACTTTTAATCATCATATTTATATATAATAATTAAACTACAATAAATCAATTTAGTTTATATATTTTATATATTAAATATTTATTTAATTTATTAGCAATTTAAAATAAACGGTTCATTCTCATACGCTAATTTTGGTCTTTTCAATAAAATATGACATTGCATTAAAGTATTTTTATTTCCTATCACACGGTCACCAAATGCTAATAATAAACTATTAGGATTCGCGCAAGGAGACAAAGACATCAATTCTGTTGCCATTGAATCTGCGCTTAGGTTATTTTTATAATAAGAATATAGAATTAATGCGGCTGCTGTTGATCTTGATATTCCGGCATAGCAATGTATCAAAAGAGTATCACTCTTATCGCATCTTTTTGAAAAATTTATAATACTTTTTACGTGTTCTAAGGAGGGTTCAATTAGGTTCTGTCTGGGTGAGATAATATCGTTGAATGATAGTTTAAGATGATCTTCATCTTTAATATTATTAAATACTGGAAATAACGCACCGGGAGATAAGATTGAAATTATATAATTTGCATTATATTTATCAATCATCTTATTTGCTAAACTTAATGGTGATATTACAATTTTCATATTATCTTATTAATTATTACTATCGTCTAACATAAGTATAAATTTATTTTTTCTAATTTTATGTTTTCTTGCAATTCTTGTAATTTAATTAGGATTAGCACTTTATCCTCTGTATGTGATCCAAATGTTCCAATAATCTTATTGTTGCGTACTAGATTTTCGTTAAATGCAGATACACTGCCTTCGTAATTAAATAAATGAAATTTTTTTTTCACAGTTCCACGAAAATGCATTCTTGAAACTATTTCTTGGCCAATATAGCAACCTTTATGTAAGGATACACCGTTAAAATCACTGAGATTTGCCTCGTGTGGAAAAATAGTATTTTGATTATAATCATAAACTATTTCAGGGATACCTAGACTTATCCTGACCTTGTGGTATAAATCTAAATTACTCTTTAAATTTTCTTCTTTTTGAACGATTGCTCTTTGACCTAATTCTTTGTTGCGTGGATCGGTATAAAAATTTGGACCTACCTCGGTATCTAATTTTTCCCATGAAACAATTAGATCTTTACGATATTTTATTTCTATATTTGAATTTAATTTATATAAATTGAGTTTTTCAATTAACTCTTTATGCAGATTTTCATTACTTTCTATGAGTATATTACCCTCATGAGAATAAATTATCATTTCAAATAATATTTTTCCTTGCGGACTGAGTAAGGCGGAGCTTAGTGTATTATTTTCATTTAATAATGATATATCTGCGGTCAGTATATTCTGAAGGAATTTTACCGATTCATCGCCTTTTATTTCTATTACAGATCTATCTTCTAGTATATTTTTTTTCATCTTTTAATTAACATAATAATTATTTTATTAAATCTATTTAATTACTAATATAGATTATTGATCATTAATATTTTAATTATAGTATATTAAAGAATATCTTGTAATATATTAATTGTATTTATTTATATAATTTGGGTAATTAATGGATAATAAATTTAGAGCTTGGTATCTGTCGCAAGAAGATAAATTAACAATAGCGAAATTAAAAAAAATCAATATTAAAGATTTAATGCCTGCAGATACTATCATTAAGGTTGTGTCATCCGGTATTAATTATAAAGATTCATTGGCTTTAACCGGTAAAGCTCCTGTTGTTAGAAAATTCCCAATGATACCAGGTATTGACCTTGCAGGTATTATTGAGGATTCTAATAATCCGTTTTTTAAAAGGGGAGATAGTGTTTTTGCTACTGGCCATGGAATGGGAGAACTTCATTATGGTGGTCTTTCTGAATATGCAAGAATTGAATCGGAATGGTTATTAAAGGTTCCAAAGCAGTTTTCCTGCAATGATGTTATGTCTATAGGAACAGCAGGGTTAACAGCAATGCTCTGTGTTATTGGAATCGAAGAATCGGGCATTACACCTGATATGGGTGAAATAGTTGTTACAGGTGCAACGGGTGGCGTTGGAACTTTTGCCATTATGATTCTGTCAAAATTAGGATTTAGTGTTGTTGCGTCAACTAGAAAGATTTATGAAGAAAAGCATCTTATAGGATTGGGTGCCGAACGAATTATTAATAGTGAAGTATTCAATGGTACTCCTCGATTAGTAGATAAAGAGACTTGGGCTAGTGCAGTTGATGTTATTGGAGGGGGTACTCTTTCTCATATAATTGCACAAACAGCTAGAGGAGGAGTTATTTCTGTTTGCGGGCAAATACAGGGTATAAATTTAAATACTAATATGGCTCCATTCATCCTTCGGGGTATTAAATTACTCGGAATTGATTCGGCTTATTGTAAAAAAGAAAAAAGAGAATATGCTTGGGGTAGATTGGTCGAATTGATTGATTTAAATTTAATAAAACCAGTTATTACTGATATAAGTATTGATGAAGTTTTGTTAGCGTCTAATAAAATTATAGAAGGAAAACACAAGGGAAGATATATAGTAAATATATAATTATTTTCTGTATTTCATTATAAATTGAGCCGTTCCAGTGGTCATGTTAATGCTGCTTATATCCTGAATTGCAAGCCACCTAGCATCTATCGCATCGTCCCCCGCGATAATGTTACCATTTATATATTCTCCGCCAAAAACGGCCAAAATATAATGTCTCTTTATTTGGCTCTTTTCATCTTTTATAATTATATCTAAATTCTCTAGGAATTTAATAATCCTTATATTTGCATTTGTTTCTTCTTGAACTTCTCTTATGGCAGCATTTTGTTGTGTTTCACCGAGCTCCACTAGCCCTCCGGGAAGACTCCATATTTCAGGTTTATTGGATCTTTTTACCACAAGGACTTTGCTTTCTCTAATAATTAATGAGCTAACTCCAAATAATGGATTTTTAGGATAATCTCTATTAATTTTTATACCTCCAAATATGTTCAGGTAACTTATTTATATGAATTGATTACAATACTTTTCCTGGATTAAGGATTCCTCTTGCATCTAATGCATTCTTTATATTCTTCATTATATAATTTTTGGTAGAATCAGATCTTTCATATAATTCATCCCTTTTCATTCTACCAATTCCATGCTCCGCGCTAATAGAACCATTTAGCTTAACAACTAGATCATGCACTTTACTAGACATATCATGCCATTTTTCCATGAATTTATCTGTATTTTCATTTATTGGTTGGGTAATATTATAATGAATATTACCATCTCCAATGTGCCCAAAGGGAATAGGGCGAGATGAGGGGTATACAGATTCTGCAATATTATTTGCTTCATTAATAAATTGAGGTATTTTTGCAATTGGAATAGAAATATCATGTTTAATGCTCCCGCCTTCATAAGCTTGAACTTCAACAATAAAATGTCTTATTCTCCAAAAATCCATTGATTGAGATATGGATTCTGCAATTATACAATCGGTTATATAGTTTTCATTGATAGCTTTAAAAAGAGTATTCTCTAAATCATCTCTTGCTGAATCTAGTGTGCTATTGGAGGAAAATTCAATTAAAGCAGACCAATCATTGAGATCTTTTAACGGAATATTTATATTTGGTTTATGCTTTTGAACTAATTCAATTCCAATCTTTGGCATTAATTCAAAACTCGTGATCTTATTCATAGTTTCTTCGCGTAGAAAATTTAATAAATCAACGGCTGCATTTAAGTTACTTAAAGATACAAAAGTACTAATTATGTTTTTAGGTTTTGGAAATAATTTCATCGTTGCAGCTGTAATTATACCAAGAGTTCCTTCGCTTCCTATAAATATATTTTTAAGATCATAGCCAGTATTATCTTTCCTTAAACTTTTTAATCCATTTAATATCTTCCCGTCTGCTAACACTACCTCTAGCCCTAAAGTTAGCTCTCTGGTGTTACCGTATTCAATAACCGCTGTACCACCTGCATTAGTTGCAAGATTGCCACCAATTTGACAGGAACCTTCTGATCCTAGACTTAGGGGGAATAACCTATCGTTTTCATCTGCTAATTTTTGTACTTTATCCAAGGTCATGCCGGCTTCTATTGTTATAGAATTTGTACTTATATCAATCGCTCTTAATTTATTTAACCTGGAAAGCGACAAAATGACTTCATTGCCTTTATCGTAGGGCACTTGTCCGCCAACTAATCCGGTATTGCCACCTTGGGGGACTATTGCAATATTATTATCGTTTGCTATTTTTAGTATGTTACTAATCTCTAATACTGAACTTGGCTTAATTACGCATGCCGCTTTTGCCTTATATAAATTCCTTGGCTCCGATAGAAATGATTGCATATCATTTTCATCTAATAAAACATTTGAAGCGCCCACTATTCCACAAAATAAATTCATTATGTTTTGATCAGGGTACGCATAACCCTCCCTATTATTCACAACATTCTTACTCATTAGATTAATTCTCCTTATAGCTTATAATTTTATATTGCTGCCCTTTGTAGTCTATCATTAATTGCTATTCCTATTCCTATATTTGGAATTTTAGCTACAGCAACATTATTTAATTTTAGATCATCAATAGAACGTAATATACTGAATAAATTCATTGCTGCTTCAACCAGATCACCGTTTATAGACAAGTTTATTGTTGATGAAATGCCATCTGGAACTTTTCCAAATCCAATAAATTCTTCATCTTTCAATAATGTGCTTGCGTTTAATCTCAATTTTGCTTTTGGCGCATAGTGTTTTTCTAATTGCCCTGGAGCGATAATTGCTGATGATTTATATTTTTGAACTATTATACCTAATTCTTTCTCAATAATATCTTCTGTGATGTAACCAGCTCTTAGTAGCTTAAATCCATCTTTAGAGCTAAGAATTATAGTTGATTCTATCCCATATTCACACCTACCACCGTCAAGAATGATATCAACTGAATCATGAAAATCATCAAATACATGTTTTGCAGTTGTTGGGCTAACTGTACCAGATAGATTTGCACTTGGTGCAGCCAATGGAATATCACAATAGTTTAGTAAATCTAGGGCAATATTATTTGATGGCACCCTTAATGCTATCGTTGATAATCCTGCTGTTACTAGATCAGATATTAGACTATTTTCCCTAATAGGAACTACAATAGTTAACGGACCGGGCCAAAATATTTCCGCTAACTTTTGAGTTTCAGCATTAAAAATTCCAATCTGCTTTGCTTTTTTCAATGAGCTAACATGAACGATTAAGGGATTAAATCTTGGTCTTTTTTTAACAGCATATATTTTAGCAATTGCATCACTACTAAGAGCAGATGCTCCTAATCCATAAACGGTCTCGGTGGGAAAGGAAATAATTCCATTTTCTCTTAGTATATTACTTGCAATTTTAATGCTTGAGGCATTGGCTGGTATGATATTGTTATTTAACATTTTGTGTTATCGAAAAAGCTATTATTCATTATTAATTAAGTTTATATAGAATATATATAAAATTAACATAAAAATAGTGATAAATAATATAGTAAAAATATATTGAGGAGTTTATTAACATGGGATCTGATGTAATTAACAAAGATATAAGTAGCCTGAGCTTCGAAGATGCTATTAAAGAGCTGGAGTTAATTGTTGAAAGTCTTGAGAATGGCTCAATAGGGCTTGAAGAATCTATATCTAAATACGAAAGAGGCGAAGCCCTTAAAGTTCATTGTAATAGTTTATTAAACGAAGCTGAAGCGAGGATAGAAAAGATAAACCTTAATGCTTCGGGTAATATAGAAAATAGTCAATCTCTTAAAGATAACGAATAATCCTTTCTTAGAGTTTTAAATATAAAAATAAGTTTATAATTTATGAGAAAAACACCAATATTAGATAGAATTCATTATCCTTGTGATCTTAGAAAACTAGAAGAAATAGATCTTGGGCCTCTTGCAGATGAATTGAGAACAGAATTAATTGAAATAGTATCTAAGACAGGTGGGCATTTAGGTGCTGGACTAGGTGTGGTTGAGCTGACTATTGCACTACATTATATTTTTGATACGCCAGATGATAAATTAATATGGGATGTTGGTCATCAAACTTACCCTCACAAAATACTAACCGGTCGCAGAAAGTTAATGGAAAGACTGCGCCAAGGTGATGGATTGTCTGGATTTACGTCTAGAAGTGAAAGTGAGTATGATACATTTGGTGCCGCTCATTCATCTACTTCTATCTCATCAAGCTTGGGAATCTCTGTAGCTAGAAATTTATCACTATCAGAGGGTAATGTTATTGCTGTTATAGGCGATGGCGCAATGAGTGCTGGAATGGCCTATGAGGCCATGAATAACGCAGGGTCAATGAATAATCGATTAATCGTTATTTTAAACGATAATGACATGTCAATAGCACCTCCAGTTGGTGCCATGAGTGCATATCTCGCTAAATTAATCTCAGGAGGCGCATACACGGGTATAAGAAGGTATGTTAAGAAAATTATATCACACCTTCCTAAAAGAATAAGGCAAAGTATTTCAAAAGTCGAAGAATATTCAAGAGGTTTTTTTACGGGAGGAACCTTATTCGAAGAACTTGGTTTTTATTATGTTGGCCCTATTGACGGACACAATTTTAAGCATCTATTGCCAATTCTAAGGAATGTAAAAAATTCTAAAGAAGGCCCAATACTATTACATATAGTAACCCAGAAAGGAAAGGGTTATGAGCCTGCCGAGAGATCTGCTGATAAATTTCATGGTGTGTCAAAATTTGATATACCAACAGGAAATCAGATAAAACCAAACACAAATATTAAAAGTTATACGGATACATTTTCAACAGAGTTAGTAAAAGTTGCAAAAGAAGATAACAAAATAATTGCTATTACAGCAGCGATGCCAAGCGGTACTGGTTTAGATAAATTTGCCAATCTCTATCCTGAAAGATATTTTGATGTTGGTATTGCTGAACAACATGCCGTTACATTCGCAGCGGGGTTAGCAACAGAAGGGTATAAGCCTTTTTGCTCAATCTATTCAACTTTTTTGCAGAGAGCTTATGATCAAGTGGTACACGATGTAGCTATACAGAAATTACCAGTCAGATTTGCTGTAGATAGAGCTGGATTAGTTGGAGCTGATGGAGCTACCCATGCCGGATCATTTGATATAACATATCTCGCTTCTTTGCCGAATTTTACTGTAATGGCCCCATCTAATGAGCTAGAACTAGCTAGAATGGTTGTAACTGCTGCAGATTACAATGAAGGACCGATAGCATTTAGATATCCAAGAGGTAATGGGATAGGTATAGAATTTCCAAATGAAATTAAACCTATTACAATCGGTAAGGGTAAAATTGTAAAACAAGGAGAAGATATTGTTTTATTATGCTATGGAACTTTGATAAAAGAATGCCTAGAGGCTGATATAGCACTTAAGAAACTTGGTTTTAATATTACAATAGTCGACGCAAGATTTGTTAAGCCTTTAGATGAAGAAATGATATTAAAATTAATTAAAAATCATTATATTCTAATTACGATAGAAGAAGGTTCTATTGGAGGTTTTGCTTCTCATGTGAATAACTTCTTAATACAGGGTAACCATTTAGATTCTAAATTAAAAATTAAAAATATATTTTTACCTGATATTTTTCTTCAACAGGATACGCAAGAAAATCAATATATTAAAGCAGGCCTTAATTCACATTCTATTGTTGATTGTGTCACGAGTATGACTAAAATAGATAGATAGGAAATAATTGAATAGATTAGATCAAATAATAGTGGATAGAGGTTTGGCTGCCACAAGGAGTAAAGCTGCCGATTCTATACGAAGAGGTAAAGTTTTAGTAAATGGTGTGATTACAAGCAAGATCAGTCGTAAAGTTTCTCAAGAGGATGTGATTACAATTGATGATATTTCTTTATTATATGTTTCACGCTCCGCATTAAAACTATTATTTCTATTAGAGACGATAGGTATCAATATTAAGGATTTTGTTTGTGTGGATATAGGTGCCTCGACAGGCGGTTTCACGCAAGTTCTTTTGGAGAAAGATGTTCGAAAGGTTTATTCCGTTGATATTGGGCACGATCAATTGTCAAAGAATCTTTTAAGCAACAATAAAGTAATTAATATGGAAGGTACGGATAGTAGGAATTTAACAGAAGATTTTTTTATTAATATAGACCTTATAACTGTTGATGTGAGTTTTATAAGCCTAAAAAAAGCAATGGGAAATACGTTACTTCTATTGAAAAAAAATATTGTATTTATGGCATTGATAAAGCCCCAATTTGAAGTTGGAAGAGAAAATATAGGAAGCGGTGGAATTGTTAGAGATACAGATATCGCTTGGAGAGCTGTCTGGGATATAAGGCAATGGATATTAGAGCAGGGGTTTTATGATATTAACTTATTTAAATCACCGTTATTAGGAAAAACAGGTAATCAAGAGTGGCTTATATACGCAAAGAAATAAAATTATTCTTTACCTGTTTGTCCTCTGTTTCTAATGTAATGATCCGCTATAACTAGAGCCATCATAGCCTCGCCAACCGGTGCAGCGCGAATCCCAACACAAGGATCATGTCTACCTTTTGTTATAATCTCTGTTTCTTTTTTATCATAATCAATTGTTTTTTTTGGTTGTAAAATAGAGGATGTTGGCTTAACGGCAAATCGCGCTACAATATTTTGCCCCGTAGATATACCCCCAAGAATACCGCCAGCATTATTTGATAAAAACTTTACTTCCGAATTATTGCCTATCCTAATCTCATCAGCATTTTCTTCTCCTGTAAGAGCTGCACTGGAAAATCCTGCACCAATTTCAACACCTTTTACTGCGTTAATTGACATCAATGCGGATGCAATGTCTTGATCAAGTTTTCCATATATTGGTTCACCAAGTCCAGCTGGAACATTTTCAGCAATTACTTCAATTATCGCTCCTATTGAGTTACCTGATTTTCTGATTTTTTCTATATGATCTTCCCAAGTCTGAACAATTTCTTTGTCCGGACAAAAGAAAGGATTCTTATTTACAAAGTCCCAATCCCAATTATCACGATTAATATTAATTGAACCCATCTGAACTAGGGCGCTTCTAATTTTAATATTTGGAATTATTTTTCTTGCAATAGCCCCTCCTGCAACTCTCATTGCCGTTTCTCTTGCAGAAGATCTGCCTCCACCCCTATGATCTCTAATTCCATATTTTTCAATATAGGTATAATCAGCGTGCCCCGGCCTAAACTTACTTTTTATTTCAGAATAGTCTTTTGACTTATGATCAATATTCTGAATAATTAATGATATTGGTGCTCCTGTGGTTAGAAGATTTCCATTTTCATCTTCTAGCACACCGGAGTTTATAGTAATTTTATCAGGTTCTTTTCTTTGAGTTGTGTATTTTGATTGCCCAGGTTTTCTTTTGTCTAAATAATCTTGGATTTCTTCAATGGATATCTTTATATTAGGAGGGCAACCATCAAGAACGCAGCCAATATAAGGACCATGACTTTCACCCCAAGTTGTTATTTTTAGCATGTGTCCAAATGTATTATATGACATATTATTTTTTATATTTATTAATTATTCTTTGTTAGTTGTAGTAATATCTGGTGCTTCTTCGTTTTTCATTCCAACAACATGATAACCTGCGTCTACATGATGGATCTCTCCAGTAACCGAACTACTAAGATCGGAGAGGAGGTAGGTCGCTGCATTTCCCACGTCATCGGTTGAAACTGTTCTTCTTAACGGTGAATTATATTCATTCCATTTAAGAATATAGCGAAAATCTCCAATTCCAGATGCAGCAAGCGTTTTGATAGGTCCTGCGGATATTGCATTAATGCGTTTACCTGTTTTTCCTAGATCTACACTTAAGTATCTCACCGAAGCCTCTAATCCGGCCTTGGCAACTCCCATTATATTATAATGAGGCATAACTTTTTCTGCACCGTAATAGGTAAGAGTTAAAATGGATCCGTTTTCATTTAGCATTTTTTCAGCAACTTGAGAAACGGCAGTAAGTGAATAAGTTGATATCAACATAGTCTGTAAGAAGTTTTCTTGTGAAGTGTCAATATATCTTCCTGTTAATTCATTTTTATCGGAGAAAGCTATTGCGTGTACGATAAAATCTATTTTCTCCCATTTATTCCTTAATGTCTCAAATGCTGAGATAATAGAATCTTTTTCTGAAACATCGCATTCGATCACAATATCTGAATCTAATTCTTTTGCTAAAGGTTTAATTCTTTTCTCTATGGCTTCACCTTGATAAGTAAAAGCGATTTCTGCTCCGTGATGATGTAGAGTTTTAGCTATCCCCCAAGCAATTGATCTATTGTTTGCCACACCCATAACTAGGCCACGTTTTCCGGCCATTAGAGGGGTAATATTTTTATTTGTATTATTTTCCATAGTCTTTTATTTCATAAATTTATTATTATTTTTTAAGTTATATGTAATATACTACATTTATATATAATATATATTTAATAATAATTGTTTAATAATAAGAGTAATATTTTTATGAAAAAAATTTCTAACACCGACTCCTTAAATAATATTTTTACAAATATTGCGGATCCATTTGTTTTATTTGAAGAATGGATAAAGGAGGCGAAGTCCGGAGAGTTAAACGATCCTAATGCCATGGTCCTTGCAACATCGAATTCTGACAACACACCCAATGCAAGGGTTGTTTTGCTTAAAAATTATGGACCAAAAGGTTTTACGTTTTATACGAATACAAACAGTGCAAAAGGGAAAGAATTATCACAAAATAAATCTGTTGCAGCATGTTTTCATTGGAAGAGCTTACAAAGACAAATTAGAATTAAAGGTAAAGTTGAAATCCTATCAGATTCAGATTCAGAGATGTATTTTAAAACTAGGCCTCGTGGAAGTCAAATAGGAGCGTGGGCCAGCAAACAATCTGCGGAATTAGAAAGCCAATCGCAATTAAAGAGTTCCTTTTCTGATATTGAATCAATATATGAAGATAAAGATGTTCCTAAGCCTCCTTATTGGATGGGTTACAGAATCGTTCCAAACGAGATTGAATTTTGGGTTAATTCAGAATTTAGGCTCCATCAAAGACTTGTATTTAATTTAGAAAATAAAGAATGGAATACCAAATTATTATACCCATGATCTTGGTCAGGGGTACTCTATATCTTTCTATATTTTGTTTCAGTATTGTTTGTTCCATCAGATTTTATAAAGTTTTCTTTTTCAAGATCGATCAAATGAGCCAATATTGTTAAGGTAGCATATTTTAACAATCTAGTGTCAATGTCTTTGTATATGTAACTCGTTAACTCTTCTGCATTTTTATTACCCAATGTAATAAGCTCATGAATTCTTTGCTTGCGATTAGTTCTGTGCTGGAGAAGTTTTTCTGTGTAACGTTTTCCATCAGTAATTTTATCTCCGTGTCCAGGGAAATACTCATTATTTCCTTGATCTATTATTCGATTAAGTGATTCTATATAATCCCCCATATTACCATCCGGCGGTGATACTAGAGTGCTAGACCAGCCCATGATATGGTCACCTGTAAAGATTTTACTCTTAGTCTCTTCCTTAAAGCAAAAGTGATCAGAGGTGTGCCCAGGCGTGTGGAGTGCTTTTAGAATCAAATCTTCTGTTTTAATAACCATCTGATCTATGAGGTATATATCTGGCGTAAATTCTGTATCAAAATTTATTATGGAATTTTTCTCTTGGTTTTTGATAAAATATTTTGTGGAGCCAATTTTCTTCGCTCCTGTTATTTCTGCTAATTTATTAGCGAGCGTTGAATGATCTTTATGAGTATGTGTAACAATTATATGCTCAACGTTTTTATTCTCGACGTTTCTTAATATATTTTCTAAATGCTGATTATCATCAGGTCCAGGGTCAATAATGATCAAGTTATTGTTTCCTAATATATATGTATTTGTCCCATTAAATGTTGTTGGGCCACCATTTTGAGCAGTTATTGATTTTATCTGATAATTCATTTAATAATAATTTTTTTTATATAATTTTTAAATTAGTTACTGATTTATAAAATTATTTTTTATTTTTTATTTTATATACTTTAATTATGAATAAAATAACAATATACATATAACTGCAAGTACATTATAGCTATTGCAGTAATGATATTGGGGCGTAGCCAAGCGGTAAGGCATCGGGTTTTGATCTCGACATGCGCAGGTTCGAATCCTGCCGCCCCAGCCATATTTTAAATCCTTTTATTTTAAATATTATAAATTTTTATTATCAGTTTTTTATAAATTACGTCATGAATGAAAATAATAAAAGATTAATAAAGATATTATCTTACGCTGGTTTATTGCCATTTGTAATATCAATAATTTTTAGTTTTTCAAACTATGATCCATTCTTTTTAACTAATAACCTACTTATTCATATCTATGGAGCAATCATAGTTTCATTCCTGGCAGGAATTCATTGGGGTATTTTTTTATTAAAATACACATCATATAATTTATTAATACACAGTAATATAATAGCTGTATTATCGTTGTTCTCTTTTTTTCTAGATCATTCTATTGGAATATTTTTATTAATATTTTCTTTTCTATATCTTCTTTATATAGATCATATTTTGTATAGAAAGGGTATTCTTGAACATTACTATTTGGCTATTAGAGTGAATGTTAGTTTTTTGGTAATTAGCATTCTTATTATACATCTATTTTTTTATAATTTTTTCATAATATAGATTTATCATCAAGTCATATTCCATGAATAGGATCTTTCAAATTGCCCTGCCAGCTGAATGAGTTTCTCTTCATCACCAAGCTTTCCTCCAAAATGCATTCCTATCGGCAGCCCCTTACTTGAAGTCCATAAAGGTAATGACATCGCAGCTCCACCCGATTGATTAAAAACTGCCGTATAAGGAGAAAATTCTTTAAATAAATAATTTAATTGTTTGTCAACATCGGTATGGTCTGTTTTTATTTTACCAAGTTTTAGATCTGGTTTTGCTAACGTAGGTGTTAATATTAGATCGTACCCTTGAAGGAAATCTCCAATACGCCTTCCTATTAAATGCATTGTATTCATTGCATTTAAGTAATCAATGGCAGTATATTGTTTTGCTTCTTCCATCCAGGACCAATGAAGTGGTTCAACATCTGTGTCTTTAATTTTAACACCAAGAAATTCAGATCTTTTTGTTAGGTTGTTTAAAAGATTTATTCCAGGAAGAATTTTCCATGCTTTTAATATAGGCAGGTCACTTAAATCAGGGTACGCTTCCTCTACGATATGACCGAGATCTTCACATAACTTTCCAGTTTTCAATGTGTTTAAAACAGATTCATTGTTAATTTTATTTCCTTCAAAATCAGTTGTGCAAATTGCAATTTTTAATTTCTTAGGATCTGTTTCTGCGGCTTTAGAAAATTTATCATTATTTTTAGGAGCGACATAAGGGTCACCGGGTAATATGTTAGAGGAAATATCAAGTAAAGTTGCACTATCTCTAACGCTTTTTGAAAGACAATGGCTTGTAGCCATTCCACCTAGGCCTTCTCCAAGGTCAGGGTAATATGAAATTCTTCCACGAGATGGCTTCAATCCGAAGAGTCCGCATAATGAAGCTGGTACTCTAATACTCCCACCGCCGTCTGTTCCATGTGCCATCGGCACATAGCCAGCAATAATTGCTGCTGCAGATCCGCCTGATGAACCACCTGGTGAATATTCTATATTTAAAGGATTTCTTGTTGGTCCATTTAATACAGGTTCGGTTGTTAACGACAAGGCTAGTTCTGGAGTTTTTGTTAGTCCTAATATTATTAATCCAGCATCTTTATATTGTTTGACCAGACCGCTGTCATGTTTTGCAATATTACTCTGGAATAACTTGCTGGATAACGTTGTTGGTAAGCCTTTATAGGATACATTTAAATCTTTTAATAAAAAAGGAACCCCTGCAAATGGCCCATTAGGAATTCCGTTTTCGATAGTTTTATTAGCTGCGTCATAAGCTTTTGTGACTACTGCAGAAATAGTTTTATCTTCGCTCTCTATTGAACTTATTGCTAAATCAAGTAACTCCTTAGGATGGATATCTTTATTTTTTACTATTTTTGCTAAGTCAGTAGCGTCATAGGATTTATATTCATTTAATTGCATATTATTAACCTTAATTATTAATTTATTTCAAATCCCGCATAATCATTGGCGACTATTTCTTCGCATTTCTTAATGTATAATGGTAATCCTCCAACAAAAGGCATAAAAATTCTTTTTTTACCTTTTATATTTGATCCTAAATACCAAGATTTACAATTATATCTTAGTGTATTTCTTGCAGTTCTTTCATTATAAGCTACCCACTTATTTTCAGCATCAAGTGTAGTTTCGATCGTCGATAGAGATTTTTTTTTCATATAGATAAGGCATTGAGCTATCCAATTTACATGCTGTTCAATTGTAGGTACCATATTAGTTAATACAGAAGGACTTCCTGGGCCAGTTATTGTAAAAAAATTAGGGAATCCGTTTATTGCTAATCCAAGGTAGAGTTTTGGGCCATTTTTCCATTTGGATTCCAAGCTTATATTATTTCTACCTACTATATCAATTTGTTTCATCGCCCCCGTCATTGCATCGAAACCTGTAGCTAAGATAATCATATCAACACTTTTAGTATTTTCTGCAGTATAAATTTGAGTTTTATCAATTTTTAAAATTGGATATTTTTTCGCATTAAATAGATAAACATTATTGTTATTGAAGGTTTTATAATAGTCTGTTTCTATTACCAATCTTTTGCACCCAACTATCGAATTTGGCGTTAATAATTTTGCTATTTTTTTATCAGAAACTGTTTCACGAATTTTTTTTTCAATATAGTTTGAGGTTGTTTTATTAGCCTTCTCATCAATTGTGATATCAGTAAACGCTGCAAGAAAAGCAAGTCCACCTTTCTCCCATCTTTTATCGTATTCATTTTTTAGCTCATCTTTAGAAACCTGAAGAGCAGATTTATCATTATAATTTGTTAAAAATCCACTAGCTAATTTTTTTGCTTTTTCTCTATTTTTTTTATAATTTTTTTTAAAATTTATTACTTCTTTTGGATTTAATTCCCTATTATGAGCAGGTACTGCATAATTTGCGGTTCTCTGAAAAACATAAAGATTTTTTGCAGTTTCTGATATTATTGGAATTGCTTGCATTGCAGATGATCCTGTTCCAATTACAGCAATATTTTTATTTGTAAATGAAATTTTTTTATCTGGCCATAAAGAAGTCTGATACACTTCTCCTTTAAATTCTTCTAATCCAGGTATGTTAGGTTTGTTTGGTGTCGATAAACAGCCGGTTGCCATTATACAAAACTGAGCTGTATATTGTTTTTTTGTAGAATATATTGACCATATTTCTTTTTTATCATTATAAATTATTTTTTTTATTTTTGTTTCTAATTTAATATCTTTTCTTAAATCAAATCTGTCCACCACATGATTAATGTATTTTAAGATTTCTGGTTGTGTAGCGTATTTTTCAGTCCATTCCCATTCTTGCTGTAATTCTTCTGAGAATTGGTATGAGTATTGTAGGCTTTCGGTATCACATCTCGCTCCAGGATATTTATTCCAAAACCAAGTTCCCCCAACTCCACAAGCTTTCTCTAAAACAATAGCTGATAAACCTATTTTTCTAAGTTGATACAACATATAAACACCAGCAAAACCTGACCCAATTACTATTGCGTCATAGGTATCTTTCCCCTCTATTTTTTCTTTTAAATTAAGTTGTTTTCCACTTAGATTAAAGTCCATTTCTGTGTATATCTCCCTAAATAAAGATAGAATATCCTATAATAAATTTTACTTATATAAAAAACTTTTATATTGGTTTTAATACTATTATAATAAATTCTTAAACAAGGAGTAGAAAAATGATATTCGACCACAGAACGTATACAATACAACCGGGTAAAATGAATGCATATGTTGAAATATTCGAAACTGTTGCTAATCCAGTTGCACAAAAACATGGACTACAATTGGTTGCATACCTAATTAGTAAGGTAGGGCAGTTGAATCAGGTTGTTCATATATGGCAATATAAAAATATGGAAGAGTTTGAAAATCTTAGAGAAAAAAGAGATGCGGATCCTGAATGGGCTGTTTATAGGCAAAAGATTGCTGGTATGATTACCGCTCAAGAAGATAAGATAATGGTTGGAACTAATTTCTCTCCTATAAAATAATTCATCATATTTGTATCAAAATATTTAATAGTATTGGATCTTGAACATGGGCATTAGCACTAAAGATATATTAAAGAAAAAAACAACTGACGGCTCTATGATTTCAGGAGGACATTTAGTTGCTAAAGCGCTAAAAAATGAAGGTGTCGATACTATTTTTACGCTATGTGGTGGACATATTATAGATATATATGATGGATGTATTGATGAGGGAATAAGAATAATTGATGTTAGGCATGAGCAAACTGCAGCACATGCTGCTGATGGATACGCAAGGCAAACTGGAAAGCTAGGATGCGTCGTTACAACTGCAGGTCCAGGTTTTACAAATGCAATAACTGGAATAGCGACTGCTTTCAGGTCCGAGAGTCCTGTTTTGCATATTGGAGGACAAAGTGCTCTTAGCCAATGGAAGATGGGCGGCCTTCAAGACTTACCCCATGTTGATATTGCAAAGCCTATAACAAAATTTGCATCTACCGTGATGTCAACAGAAAGAATTGCTGATATGGTTGCGATGGCAGCAAGAGAATGTTTTAACGGATCCTATGGTCCGTCTTATCTAGAAATTCCTCGTGATGTCCTGGATAAAGAAGTACCTATGGAATCGGTTGTTATTCCAAATCCTGGCTCATACAGAGCCTCAATTAAAAATTCTGGTGATCCTCAGGACATTATAAAAGTTGCTGAAATATTATCAGCAGCTGAAAGGCCAGCAATCTTGTTTGGGCAACAAGTTTGGAGCTCAAGGAGCCATAATGAGGCTATAGAATTTATAACAAAAGCAATGATACCATCCTATGCTAACGGCGCCAGTAGGGGCATGATTGATAATAACGATCAATATTGTTTCGATAGAACGAGATCAGATGCATTTAAGGAAGCTGATGTAATAATCATAGTTGGTACACCGTTTGATTTTAGAATGGGATACGGTAAAAGGATATCAGATAACGTTAAGTTAATTCAGATCGATCAGAATTATGGGACCTTAGGAAAGAATAGAGATATCGATATTGGTATTTTAGGTCATCCTGGAACTGTTTTGGAACAAATTAGCCGTTTATTGCCAGATGGTATCAGCACTGAGATTAAAAAGAAACGATCTGAGTGGATAGGTAAGCTCAGAGATCTTGAAAAAGTTAAGTATGAAAAATTATTGCCTTTATTTACATCTAACAATAGTCCTATTCATCCTTATCGAGTAGCTTATGAGATTAATAATTTTTTGAATGAAGATACTATATTTATTGGTGATGGCGGAGATGTTGTTACTATCTCTGCTCAAGCAGTTAGACCTAAAGGTCCAGGACAATGGATGGATCCTGGTGCTTTAGGAAGCTTAGGTGTTGGTACAGGATTTGCCATTTCTGCAAAATTAGCAGATCCTCATAAAGAAGTTCTTTGTTATTATGGCGATGGATCCTTTGGTATGACAGCTTTCGATATAGAGACAGCAGATAGATTTGGTGCTCCTTACATTGCCGTAATAGGAAATAATTCATCTATGAATCAAATTAGATATGGACAGCTATCAAAATACGGCCAACAAAGAGGAAATATTGCTAATAAATTAGGCGATATGGATTTTTCTGTATTTCCAAATATTTGGGGTGGATTTGGAATAGACGTTACAGAATCTGATAAAATAGCAGACGCTTTAATAATGGCGAGAAATTTTGTAAAGAAACAAAACAAATCTGTTGTTGTTAATATATGGGTTGATCCTAATGAATACGCTCCTGGAACAAAATCACAAACAATGTATAAATAATATTAACGAAAGTAATTAGAAATGAAAGCTTTGCAGGGTATAAAAATATTAGACTTTACTCACGTACAGTCAGGACCTACTTGCACACAATTGCTAGCTTGGTTTGGTGCTGATGTCATAAAATTAGAGCGGCCAGGAATCGGAGATGCAACACGAAGTCAGTTAAGAGACATTGACAACGTGGATTCCTTGTATTTTACTATGTTAAATCACAATAAAAAATCTATTACTCTTAACACAAAAACAGCCGAGGGCAAGAAGGTATTAGAAGATCTTATTGCAAAATCTGATGTTATGGTTGAAAATTTTTCGCCAGGAGCTCTTGATAGAATGGGCTTCCCTTGGGAGTATATACAAAAACTTAATGATAAGATTATTGTTGCTTCAATAAAGGGATTTGGGCCAGGACCTTACGAGGATTGTAAAGTTTATGAAAATATAGCTCAATGTACTGGTGGAGCTGCTGCAACAACTGGATTCTTAGATGGGCCACCTCTAGTTACTGGAGCACAAATTGGTGATTCTGGAACAGGTTTGCACCTTGCGTTAGGAATTGTTACCGCATTATTTCAGCGGGAGAAGACTAAAAAAGGACAGAAGGTTTCGGCTTCTATGCAGGATGGCGTAATTAATCTTTGTCGTGTCAAATTAAGGGACCAACAACGATTGGAAAAAGGGCCTTTAACAGAATACAGTCAATATGGAAAAGGAATCCCATTCGGTACTTCAACTCCTCGCGCTGGAAACGATTCTGGAGGCGGTCAACCGGGTTGGATTTTAAAATGTAAGGGTTGGGAAAATGATCCTAATTCATATGTTTATTTTATAACTCAAGCCCCAGTTTGGGAAAAGATATGTAAATTAATCAATAAACTAGAATGGGTAAATGACAAAGGTTATAGCACGCCAGCTTCAAGATTAGATAAATTGACTGAAATTTTTGAAACCATAGAAGATTGGACAAAAACAAAAACGAAGTATGAGGTTACTGAATTATGTGATCCAGAAGGTATTCCATGCGGACCAATTTTGTCTATGAAAGAAATTTCTGAAGATCAATCTTTGCGTGATACTGGAACTATTGTCGAAATAGATCATCCAGAAAGAGGAAAATATTTATCAGTTGGTTGTCCAATTAAATTATCCGAATCCCCTGTTGACGTTGAAAGGTCTCCGTTGCTTGGTGAGCACAACATTGAAATATTACAAGACCTTCTTGGTTATAATGAGGATAAAATAAATTTAATACAATCTTCCGGTGCATTGGGCGATAAATAAGTAGGTTTTTATGAAAATTATTTTACATGGGCAACAAGCTTTTGGCAAAGCGGTGTTAGAGAATTTATTAGAAAATAATAAAGATATTGTTGCAGTATGCTCGGCACCAGATAAGGAAAATACAAAAATTGACCCTCTTGTGGAGCTGGCAAGAGAGAAGGATTTGCCAGTTTACCAACCTTCAAGTTGGAAAACTCCAGAGGCATTAGAGAAGATAAAATCATTTGAAGCAGACTTATGCATAATGGCTTATGTTTTATTAATGGTTCCAAAGGCCGTATTAGATGAACCAACATATGGCACGATTCAATACCATCCTTCCATATTGCCAATGCATAAAGGACCTTCGTCAATTAATTGGCCGATATATAATGGTGAGAAAAAAACTGGAATAACGATATTTTGGCCAGATGATGGGCTAGATACAGGCCCTATTTTGCTACAAAAATATTGTGATATTAGTTCGGATGATACTTTAGGGTCGTTATATTTTAATAAGTTATTTCCACTAGGCGTTGAGGCTATTGCAGAATCGATTGAATTGATTGAAACTGGTATTGCACCAAAATTATACCAGGAAAAACAAAGTGGAAGCTATGAATCGTGGTTTGGCAGGCCTGAATCAAAAATAGATTGGAATAATTCTGCTCACTCAATATATAATCAAATAAGGGCAAGTAACCCTCAACCTGGTGCATGGACCACATTAAATGGTGTTGAAGTAAAAGTCTACGATGCTGCTCATTCAGATTTGACTGGGAATAGCGGAGAGATAGTCAATGTAAATAATGATGGTTTTGTAGTTGCTACAGGTCAAAATTCTATACTAATAAAAAAATTAAGGGTAAATAAAGAGAAAATATCTGCTAATGATTATATTAAAGATAATAAAATAAAAATTGGCGATAAATTTGAATAATAATATAAATACGAAAGAAATTAAATGGTAGTTAAAGCAGATATAGAGATAGCAAGAGAAGCCGATATAAAACCTATTACAGAGGTAGCAAGTAATATTGGAATACAATCTGATATGTTGTCTTTATATGGAAAATATAAAGCAAAGATATCAGAAGATTTTATTAAAAAAATTAAGGATAATAAAAAAGGTAAACTTATTTTAGTTACCGCTATTACACCGACTCCTGCAGGTGAAGGAAAAACTACAACAACCGTTGGTTTAGGGGACGGATTAAATAAAATAGGGAAAAAAGCGCTTATATGCATCAGAGAACCTTCTCTTGGTCCATGTTTTGGCATGAAAGGCGGTGCAGCCGGAGGAGGTAAAGCGCAAGTTATTCCAATGGAAGATATCAATTTGCATTTTACCGGAGATTTTCACGCAATTGGAGTAGCTCATAATTTGTTGTGCGCTATGGTCGACAATCACATATATTGGGGGAACGATTTAAACATAGATTCAAGACGTGTTGTGATTAGGAGAGTTGTTGATATGAACGATAGAGCTCTTAGAGAAATAGTTTCTTCTCTGGGGGGTGTCTCGAATGGATTTTCTAGAAACGATGGATTTGACATAACGGTTGCTTCAGAGGTTATGGCTATATTCTGCCTAGCAAATGATCTGGAAGATTTAACCGAAAGGTTAGGAAATATAGTTGTAGCTTACACAAGGGATAAAAAACCTATAACTGCAAGGCAATTAAAAGCGAATGATGCAATGGCAGTTTTATTGAAGGATGCTTTTATGCCTAATATTGTACAAACTCTAGAAAATAACCCAGCCTTTGTACATGGTGGTCCTTTTGCAAATATAGCCCATGGTTGTAATTCTGTAATTGCTACAGATACGGCATTAAAGATGGCAGATTATGTTGTTACTGAAGCTGGCTTTGGAGCTGATTTAGGGGCTGAGAAATTCTTTGATATTAAGTGTAGGAGTATGGGAGTCCAACCATCTGCAGTTGTTATTGTTGCGACGATTAGAGCATTAAAAATGCATGGTGGCGTAACAGTAAATGATTTAGGGGCAGAGAATGTTGGAGCTGTAGAAAGGGGATGCGATAATTTAATCCAGCATATTGATAATATGAAAAAATTTGGTGTAGAGGTGGTTGTGTCTATTAATAAGTTTACTAAAGATTCAGATTCGGAATTAGACATTGTGTCAAAGAGATTAAAAGATTTTGATTGCAAGGTTATTGTTGCATCTCACTGGTCTGATGGAAGCGAGGGCATAGAGGTCTTAGCAAAGGAAGTTGTTAGAATTTGTGACGAAGACACTTCAAACTTTAATTTACTTTATGATAATGATATGTTGTTAGTAGATAAAATTAAAAAGATAACTGCAGATATATATAGAGCTTCTGAAGTTTTTCTCTCAGCAAGAGTTATCAATCAACTAAAAGACTGGGAGAATTTGGGTTATGGTCATTTCCCTATATGTATGGCTAAGACACAATACTCTTTTTCTACAGATCCAAAATTAAAAAATGCACCTATTGGGCATAAAATCGAAATAAAAGATGTCAGGCTATCGGCTGGAGCAGGTTTCATAGTTGCTATTGCTGGTGACATAATGACAATGCCTGGTCTTCCAAGAAAGCCTGCAGCAGAATCTATAAAATTAGATATATCTGGAAATATAGAAGGTTTGTTTTAATTAAATTTTAGTTTATAAGATTTATATTGACCTTATATAATTTTAATCAAAAAAAGTATGTAAAATATGATGCGCGATAAAGATAAACCTAAAAAAGGTTATACAAAAGGTCGGCTACTAAAGGATTCTGAGAGAGAAGAGTTATCGAATTTTCTAGGGTTGTCTGTATATAAGAGGGAGGACTTAATAGAGTATCTTCACTTAATTCAAGATGAGTTTCATTGCGTTACTTATGGTAATTTGCATGCACTAGCTGATTTGTTACGCATACCAATGGCTGAAACATTAGAAGTTGCATCATTTTATGCTCATTTTGATATTATTTCTGATTTAGATGACAGGTTGACTGTTCAGACTATTAGAGTTTGTAATTCTGTAACGTGCCATATGTTTGATAGCGAAAATCTATATAATGATTTAAAGGAATCATCTGCTTCTGGTTATAGAGTGGTAAAGGCTCCATGCATGGGCAGGTGTGACAAAGCCCCTGTTTGTGAGGTTAATAAACTGCACATCGAATCAGCAACGCAAGAAAAAGTTAACGCACATATTAATAACGATAACCATAAACTTGTAATTCCTAATTATATAAACCACGCTGCATATGTAAAAGATTCAGGGTATGCTGTGTTCCAAAATTGTTTAAATGGCACAATTACAGATGAGCAGATAATATCTATTTTAAAAGATGCTAATCTTAGAGGATTAGGTGGAGCTGGATTCCCAACGGGAGTTAAGTGGGAAATTTTATTAAAAAAAGATGGACCAAAATATTTGGCCGTTAATGCCGATGAAGGAGAGCCTGGAACATTTAAGGATAAATATTATCTTGAGAATAATCCATGCTCATTCATAGAGGGAATGTTGATAGCTGCTTGGACTGTTAAAGCTGAGAAAATATACATATACATAAGAGATGAATATCCAGCAGCATTACAGATATTAAAGAATGAGATAAAGGAGCTTGAAAAAAGCGGAATTAATAAGAATATAGAAATAGAAATTAAACGTGGAGCTGGATCTTACGTCTGCGGTGAAGAGTCTGCAATGATTGAATCTATTGAAGGCAAAAAAGGATTTCCTAGGCATAGACCACCATATGTTGCTGATGTTGGGATCTTCGGCAAGCCAACTTTAGTTAATAATGTTGAAACATTATATTGGATACCTATGATATTGAAAAATGGATCCGAATGGTTTGCGAATAAAGGTATCAATGGTTCTAAGGGTTTAAGAACTTATTCTGTTTCCGGTAGAGTAAGAAATCCTGGTATTAAAATAGTACCTGCAGGTGTAACTGCTAATCAATTAATTGACGAATATTCGGGTGGCATATTGGAAGATCATGAATTTACAGGATATCTTCCAGGTGGTGCTTCAGGGGGCATCCTTCCATCTCGTTTGGCGGATATCCCTTTGGATTTTAATAATTTATCTAAATATGGGTGTTTTGTAGGATCCCATGCAGTGGTTATATTATCAGATGCTGATAATATAAAGGATATAGCAATAAATTTGATGGATTTCTTTGAGCACGAGAGTTGTGGTCAATGTACCCCTTGTCGCGTTGGGACAGAAAAAGCCTTAAATTTAATGAAAAAACAAGTATGGGATATAGAATTATTAAATGATTTAGCTAGTGTTATGAGTGAAGCGTCTATATGCGGATTGGGGCAAGCAGCTCCAAATCCTCTGCTTTCTATTATTAAGTATTTTCCGGAGTTGACCAATCAATAAGTACGTAAAATTTAAAATAAATAATCAAGAGGTAACCGCTTCTAAGGATGAATCTATTTGGGAGATATCTAAAAGGATGGATATTGATATACCTCATTTATGTTACTCAACGCAATCTGGATACGAAGCAGATGGTAATTGCAGAGCCTGCATGGTTGAAATAAAAGGTGAAAGAAATCTTGTAGCCTCATGCATTAGAAAGCCAGCTGAGGGCATGGAAATTGATACTAATTCTGCCAGGTCTAAGAAAGCAAGAAGTATGGTCTTTGAATTACTAATGACAGACCAACCTAAAAATTCATCAGCTCACGATCTTCAGTCAAATTTATTAAAATGGGCATCTGCAATTAATGGTAATGTAAGCTCTAGATTCCCGACTACGCCCAAGCCTGTTGTTGATAATTCACACCAAGCAATTACAGTCAATCTCGATTCTTGTATCAATTGTAATTTGTGTGTACAGGCTTGTAGAGAGGTTCAGGTGAATGATGTTATTGGTATGGCTTACAGAGGAAGTAAGTCAAAAATTGTATTTGATTTAGATAGTGAATTAGGTGAATCCACATGTGTTTCATGTGGAGAATGTGTTCAAGTTTGCCCTACTGGCGCATTAATGGAATCAAATTTACTAAACAAATCAAATGTTAGGGAGCATTATCCAGATAGAAGCGTAGATACTTTGTGTCCTTTTTGTGGAGTTGGTTGTCAAACAAACGTTAAGGTAAAGGGTAACAAAATAATATCAATTGATGGAAGAGATGGCCCATCAAATGAAAGTCGTTTATGCGTAAAGGGTAGATTTGGTTTTGATTATATATCTCATCCAGACAGGTTATTATCACCTTTAATAAGAATAGATAGCAATACTAAGAGTTTTGATTTGAAGATAGATAATTCTAATATAAAAGATTATTTCCGCGAAGCCTCATGGGAAGAAGCTCTAAGTTTAGCTGCTAAAAATTTAAAGAAAATATCTGATCAATATGGCGGCAAAAGTATTGCTGGATTTGGCTCTGCAAAATGTTCGAATGAAGAAGCTTATTTATTCCAAAAATTAATTCGGCAAGGCTTTGTATCGAATAATGTAGACCACTGCACTCGCCTTTGTCACGCCTCTTCTGTTTTTGCTTTAATGGAATCTCTGAATTCTGCAGCTGTAACAGCTCCATTTACTGATGCACTCAAATCAGATTGTATTATTGTTATTGGGGCAAGGCCTTCAGAAAATCACCCCGTTGCTTCTACGTATATAAAAAATGCTATAAAAAAGGGTTCAAAATTAATATTGATTGATCCAAGGGGACAAAAACAAGGTTTAGCAAAATATGCTGAACATATCATTCAATTTAAACCTGGGCAAGATTTAGCATTGCTAAATGCTATGATTCATACAATTATTAAAGAAAAATTATACGATACTAATTTCGTAAAAAATAGAACAATAGGATTTGACAATCTTGTTGAAGAGACAAAAGATTTTTCACCTAAGAATATGGAAAAAATATGCGGTATAAAAGCATCTGTAATCATAGATATAGCAAGGTTATATGCTAAATCAGATAAATCAATTATCTTTTGGGGTATGGGAATTTCACAGCATGTTCACGGAACTGAAAATGCTAGATGCTTGATCTCATTAGCTTTAATATCAGGACATATTGGTAAAGATGGTACAGGTCTTCATCCTTTGCGTGGACAAAATAATGTACAAGGGGCTTCAGATGCTGGACTCATACCAATGGTATATCCTGACTACAACTCTGTTCAAGATGAATTGGTTAGAAAAATGTACCAAGAATTTTGGGGTAAAGATTTAAGTAATGAATCTGGTCTTACTGCAGTTGAAATTATTAATGAAATTCATGCCTCTAATATAAAAGCAATGTTTATTCTAGGTGAAAACCCGGCAATGTCAGATCCGGATACAGTGCATACTCGTAAAGCAATCGCTGCTCTTGATTTCCTTGTTGTTCAAGAAATATTTCTTACTGAGACCGCTTGGAATGCAGATGTTATTTTTCCAGCTTCAACTCATGCAGAAAAATGGGGAACTTATACTAATACGAATAGACAAATTCAAATTGGTAGGCAGGTTGTTAAGCCGCCAGCTAATGCAAAGGAAGATTGGTATATAATAACTGAGTTGGCAAGGCATATAGGACTTGATTGGAAGTATACTCACCCAAAAGATATTTTTAAAGAAATGTCTGAAATTATGGGCTCTCTGGATAATATTACTTGGGAAAGGTTGGTTATAGAAGAATCTGTTACATATCCATGTCTATCTCCAGATAGCCATGGTGAAGATATATTATTTGGTGATAAATTTCCTACAAAAGATGGTAGAGCATTAATAGTCCCCACATCCATAGTTCCTCCAGCTGAGACTCCTGATCAGGACTATCCAATGGTACTAACGACTGGACGGCTTCTAGAGCATTGGCATACTGGGGCAATGACTAGAAGGGCAAGCATATTAAATTCTATTGAACCGGATCCTATTATTTGTTTAAATAAGTATGATATGGAAAAATTTAATATATATCCAGGTAACAAAGTTACGATATCAACGCGTCGAGGTAAAATTATAATGAATGCAAGGCAAGACCCTGATGTTCCGGAGGGAGTAGTGTTTGTTCCATTTTGTTATACAGAAGCAGCCGCCAATGTGCTAACAAGTTCCAGGCTTGATCCTGCAGCAAAAATACCTGAATTTAAATTCTCAGCTGCTAAAATTAGCTTAGCTGAATAATATTTCAGCATTGCGGTACTCTGTTTGTAAAGTTGTTTTAATAAAAAGGTAATATCATGAATAAAAAAATATGTATCTTGGGTGCCGGTGGTATAGGATCATGTGTTTCTGCTTCAATGACTGATGCAGGATGTGATATAACATTGGTTGATCAATGGGCTGACCATATAAATAAAATTAAATCAGATGGTTTGCGTGTTATTACTAAAGAAGAAGACAAAACAAGAAAAGTTAACGCTTTCCATTTGAGTGATTTAGCCACTTTTGAGCCAAAGTTTGATTATATATTTATGGCTGTTAAGTCTTATGATACGCAATGGATGGCAAAATATGCTAGCGTCTATTTAAGGGACACTGGCACATTAATTGGACTACAAAATGCATTTAACGATGATTTAAATGCAGAAATGATTGGTAGAGATAGAATAATAGGTTCTGTAGTTGAATTAAGTTGTGAAGCATTTATTCCAGGAATTGTTCAACGTAATACCGTTCCTACAGGTACATGGTTTGCTGTTGGTGAATTAGATGGCAGTAAAACTGAAAGATTATTAGAGATTCAATCATTAATGAAACTTGTTGGAAATTGTGATATTACTGATAATATTTATGGAGCTAAATGGACTAAGTTAATAGCTAATTCAATGACCTGTCCTTTTTCGTCATTAAATCTTAAAAATTGGGAAGCTATAAAATTACCTGGTATGTTTGATTTTTCTGTGGGTGTAGGAAAAGAGTCTTTTAAGGTAGGACAAGCTCTAGGTCATATGATAGAACCGTTATTTGGCCTTACAACAGATGAAATAGGAAATGCTGGAGAAGGTGCGGCTGAATTAGTCATGAAGCGAATGGTTAATGATGTTGGCCCTAACGCCCGTACGCATGCAGCTCAGGACCATGCTAAAGATAGAAGAAGTGAGATAGAATTTATCAATGGTAGAGTTTCAGAAGAAGGAAAAAAATTAGGTATTCCAACGCCTTATAACGACGCAGTTGTTGAAATAGCGAAGATGACACATAGTGGCGAAATAAAACTAGACCCATCAAATTTAGAATTACTATTAAATAAAATTAAATAAAATTAAAATTTATAGTTTTTCAAAATCTGATTTTTCATTAAATGGTAAATCCTGTAGATATCTTCTAAGGCAATCTAGGGCCATTTCAACTGCACCTAATCGAATTCTTTGCTCGTCACCAACAAAGTACCCTATTCTTGAAGTAACATTATCTGAGTCCGATAGGGAAATATAGGCTTCGGCTTCGTTATCTAGAGTATTTTTAATTATTATGGATAAACCATAAGATACAGAAAATTGATTCCTAATTCTTGATGCAATGATATCCGATCCCCTAAGATCTATAGTATTCTTTTCCTGGATATCAAACTGTGTATAGATATTCTCAATATTATTGGAAAATATTCCACACTTTAGTATTTTTCCATTAGGATCTTCTGATGATAACCGAGCTGCGGTTCCTCCGTTTGTTTTTAATTCTACAATAGCTATAGTTTTGTTACTTTTTTCTAATATTTTGGTAATAACGCCTTCCAGTGTATTTTTATCTTCAGCAAAAATAAAATTATTTAGTTTTTTTCTTATATCGTTTTCAACTGGCTTAAGATTTTTTTCTATTTGCTCTAAAGATGATGCTTTGATATATAACTTGGTTTCGAGTTGTGGGTAATGAGCTTGGAAACCGAGCTTTACAATATTATCTGGAGATAGCTTAAGGGAATCATTTAAGATTGAATCAGCGCGTGATTCACCAATACCATAAGAATGGAAGGTTTTGAGTTTGGTAATTACTTTTTCACCAGACAAAGCAAGTAATCTTGGAATAATTTCATTTTCAAGCATTCTAAAGAGTTCTCGTGGAACTCCTGGGGTAAAAAAGAATCTAGAATTCTTGATATTTATAGCAAATCCACAAGCTGTTCCAACGGGATTATCAATTAATTCTGATGTTTTTGGGAGCATTGCCTGTTTTTTATTGTTTTCTGTCATAGTTCTTCCGCGCATAGTAAAGAAGCCTTCCATTTTACTAAGCCAGTCTTCTCTTAATTCTAATTCCATGCCAGAAGCTTCGGCTGCAATTTCTTGCGATAAATCATCTACAGTTGGTCCAAGCCCACCATTAACTATTACAGCGTCAGACCTTTTTGAAGCTAATATAAATGCATCTAGTAATTCTTTTCTATCGTCGCCTACTGTTGTTCCCCAAACAACAGATAATCCTACTTCCTCTAGCTTACGACTCATATACGAAAAATTTGAATTAATTATTTTCCCGCTAAGTATTTCATCCCCTGTACAGATTATTTCTATTTGCATTTTTGTCTCCAGTTCAGTGTAATTTATAACTTTATTTATTTAAATTTAAATATTTTTTTCCTTTAAAAAACCATAATAGAATTAAGATTTGTAATGTAAAGATAAAGAAGAAACTCATTTTATATGCATCTGGATTATATTGGCCATCGGCAGTTAATGGGAATAAGTCTATAATTACACCAATCAAATACTGTATAAAAAATGCGACTACGAATGTTCCAAGATTTACCACCGTATTAGCTCTAGAAGATAACGATAAGCCAAATCTTTCCGTAATCCAAGGGTAAGAAAGTATCCCACCTTGTCCTGTCATGGCGAAGATAATCCAAGTATAAAATGCTATTTTATGATTTATAAGGAATAATGGTATTAATGAGAATATATTGACAATTAATATGTATTGAAGAATTTTTAAGATATTTACGTTATATTTAGTTAATATCTTTGCAATTAATCCGCTAAGAAAAATTCCCGATATTACAGATAATGCAATAATAGTTAGACTTGTTGCAACTTGCTCTCTTCCTAATCCAGCAACATCATGTAGCCAGGGGCCGGTCCAGAGTGTGAGCAAGGCAATGTGTGCCCCACCTGTAATCCATATTAATGGGGCTAAGTGCCATAGAGCCTTATCTTCAAAAACTTTTTTTAATCCGCTTAATTGCACTTTTAAGGTTTCGTCTGTTTTGGTGGTGCTATTATTAGGTATAAAAAGGTAGGTAAGTATTATAATTACAAAAATTAATATAATAAATAAAGCGTATGCACCGCGCCAGCTAAAGTATTGTAAAATTATTTCGGTTGGCCAACTTGTGATAAGAATACCTATCTGGCCTGCTCCCATGATTATTCCATTACCAAGAGCATAATTATTCGGTTTCAAATACATACTAACTGCTTTAAAACCTGCCATCAAACAGCCAGAAAAACCAACACCCATTAGAATCCTAGCAAATGTCATAACATAAATATTATTGCTCAATGCAAAAGCAATACAGCCAATTGCTGCCAGAGATAATAGTGCAATTTGCACTTTTTTTGGTCCATGGCTATCCAGATAAATACCAAGAGGTATTTGTGCTGCTGCATGTGCAATTAATAAAGATGAAGACAATAGGCCCAACGACGCTGCTGTTAAACCAATATCGTTGATTAAATTAGGTGCAATTATTGTATTAATAGAACGAAATATTATGGCCAATAAATAGCCTAGGCTAAAGACGATAATAATGCTGTACGCTTGTTTCATAATACATTTAATTTCTATTTTTAATACTATTCTGGAATAACATATTAGGCGGGTATTAGATATTAATTTATGAATAAATTAATCGTTTTTGTATTTGATGGGAGTAACGATTGACGCAACAATATCCTGAACAGATATTGTTCCTACTAATTTTCCTTTATTATTTAATACCGAACCGATGTCTAGCCCGCTTTCGGTTATAATTTTAGCAGCTTCTTCAATTGTCATATCAGGAGAGACTATTGCTTCGTTAGTTAATTCTTGGTTTATTTCCTTTTTCATGATTGTTTTGCATTGTATTACCCTCCCTCTATTTACTTCAGAGACAAATTTTGAGATATAAGAGTTCTCGGGATTTAACACAATTTCTTGACCGTCTCCTTCTTGAATTATTTTTCCATCTCTTAGTATGGCAATATTATCTCCAAGCCTCAAGGCTTCATCAAGATCATGGGTAATAAAAATGATCGTTTTATTTAGTTCTTTTTCTAATTGAACTAACATATCTTGCATATCCATCCTTATTAATGGATCAAGTGCTGAAAACGGTTCATCCATTAATAGTATGGGAGCATCGTTGGTTAATGCCCTCGCAAGGCCAACTCTTTGTTGCATCCCTCCGGATAGCTGGTTAGGGTAATAATTTTCAAATCCATTTAGACCAACTCTGTCAATCCATTTTAAGGCTTCTTTTTCTCTTTCTTTCTTTTCTACACCTCTAATTTCTAGACCAAAGTATGTATTTGAAAGGACAGTTCTATGCGGAAGTAATGCAAATTTTTGAAACACCATTGCTATCTTATTTCTTCTAAAATTTGTAATTTCCTTGTCACTCATGGACGTTATATCTTCTCCGTCAATTATAACATTTCCTGAAGTTGGGTGGATTAATTGATTTAGATGTCTTATTAGTGTTGATTTTCCTGAGCCGGATAGACCCATGAATACTTGAATCTTATTTTTTTTAATACCGATATTAATATCTTGAAGTGCAAGAACGTGATTATGTTTAGATTGAAGTTCAGATTTTCCTATTCCATCTGCAACCAAATCAAGAACTGATTCTGGATTTGGTCCAAATATTTTATTTATATTTTGAATTTGAATATATTCTTTATTGCTCATCAACAGTTTCCTGGTATTTCTGCATGCGTTTTCCGTATGCTTGTGTAACTCTATCAAATATTATAGCTATACCGACAATAGCGAACCCATTCATCATACCTAATGTAAAGAATTGATTTTGTATTGCCTGAAGGACCGGTTGGCCAAGTCCTTGAACACCGATCATTGAAGCAATTACTACCATTGATAGAGCAAGCATTATTGTTTGGTTTATTCCTGCCATAATTGTTGGTAGGGCTAAGGGTATTTGTATTTTAGTTAATCTCTGAGCATAGGATGCCCCATAGGCATGACCAGCTTCCATGACATTATTATTAACAAGTCTAATGCCTAAATTTGTTAAACGAATTATTGGAGGAATTGCATAAATAATAACCGCAAGCAGTCCTGGAACTTTTCCTATTCCAAGAAGCATCACAACAGGTATAAGATACACAAAGCTTGGCATTGTTTGCATTACATCTAATATTGGACTTGCTATTCTAAGCGCAATATTAGAGCGTGCCATTAATATACCAATCGGTATTCCAATTGAGATAGCAAGTATCGCCGCAACAAAGGTCATAGAAATTGTTTTCATGGTATTTTCCCACATTCCTAGATAACCAATTAAAAGTAGCGTTAGCACAGAGCCTATTACTATTTTAATACTTTTACTGCCAAGCCAGGCTATAGAAGCAATAAGTACTAGTATAATAATCCATGAGGTGTCGGTTAAAAAATTTTCAGATTTAATTAGAAGCCATTTGACTGGCTCAAATATTAACTCTATGAGATCTCCGTACTCTCTAGAGAAATCTTTAAAGGATGCGTCTATAACTTTTTTACCAGCTCTTAAAGTATCTTTTGATAATTGAGGAATTTGATTAAATAAACTCATACAATCCTAAACTTGTATCTTATTAAATAAAAAAAATAAGCGTCTAGTAATTTAATGCTAGACGCTTATTCTAAACGATTATAGACCTGCTAGTACTTTTTCTGCAACATCTGCGGAAACCCAAGTTTTCCAATCTTGATAATTTTCGAGATAATGCTCAGCGCCTTCAAGGCCAGTTGCTTGGTTGTCTGCATGCCAAGCTAACAATACATTTAGTGTATTGTTATCAAAGGATCTATTGGAAACATAATCCATTGCAATGCCTGCTGTTTCTGCAAAGTTTTCTGTTACAACTGTTTGAACAGGTGAGAACCCAAATGAGTTCACTTTAGGATCAGCACAATCTGCTATACCTATACAAGTCTCCCAAGCAGCTTTATCATGAGGAACTTCTGGTGTAAGTAAGAACATTGGCAATCTTCCAAGAATTGAAGTTGGAGCCCAATAGTAAGTAAATATAGGATCCCCATCATTTATATGCTTAGCAACATTTGCATCCATAGCTGCAGATGAACCTGGATCAACAATTTCCCAACCCTTTGCTTCCATATCATAGGCACGGAAAAGATTTTGATTAGTTAATTGACAATTCCATCCAGGAGGACACCCATTGAACGCTCCCTTAGATGGATCTTCTGGATGTGGGAATAAATCTGGACGTGCGATTACATCTTCCCAAGTTACTAATTCTGGATTTGCATCTTTTATATATTGAGGAATATACCATCCTTCAGCGCCACCTTGTGAAAAAACATCACCAACATTAATAAGGCGTCCTTCTGCTATTGCTGCGTTTAATGGAATTTTAAGAGCTAATGTCCATAATTCAGGTGCAACATCAGGCACACCCTTTCCTTCCATAGAAGTAAAAGTTGGCATAGTATCACCAGCTACTAGTTCTACGTCACACCCCATTGCTTCTAGTATAATTTTATCCATTTCAGCAATTATTTGAGCTGATGCCCAGTTCATATTTGCTATTGTTACCTCACCACAATCATCATTTGCTGCATTTGCATTAGCGCCAAAAAGCACTAGCAATGATAGTGATAACATTGAAAACTTAAAATATTTTTTTAACATAACTTCCCTTTTTTTTAAATTTTAATTACCCATCTTTAGGTAATTTTATATATAAATTAATCAAGTTATTGAAATAATAGCATATTTTGGATTAATTTGGAGATTTCTGATTATAACCTGTTAGCGGATTTTGTAAGTAACTGAAATATATAGATAAAAATAAGAATGTTTTTTCCCCTACATTGGCTGTTTTTGGCGAAGGATTGTGCATTATATTAATGAATGATTTTATTTAAATACTCTGCATCTTTGCGAATAAAAAAAGGCGCTAAAGAGCGCCTTTTTATAAATAAATATAGAAATTATTATATTGCGTCTTCCATTAGCTCTGTCACATATTCCCAATTAACTAGATTGTCAAACCATGCTTCAAGGTACTTTGGTCGTGCGTTTCTATAATCAATATAATAAGAATGTTCCCATACGTCACAACCCAATATTGGCGAAGCGCCATTAATTAAAGGATTTTCTCCATTTGCTGTTTTGCTAACTTCTAATTTTCCATTATTTACTGATAACCAGCACCATCCAGAACCAAATTGTGTCATGCCAGCATTAATGAAATCTGCTTTAAATTTTTCAATACTACCAAGATCTTCAATTATTTTTTTCTCTAAATTTGATGGCATGTTTCCGCCACCATTTGGTTTCATCATTTTCCAAAAATGCAAATGGTTATAATGTTGGGCCGCATTATTAAATAATCCTGCATTATTTCCATGACTAGATTTTACTATTTCAACAATATCTTTATCAGCTAACCCAGAATCTTTAAGTAGGTTATTACCATTTGTAACATATGCAAGGTGATGCTTATCATGATGAAATTCTAATGTTTCAGCGGACATATAAGATCCTAATGCATCATGTGCATAAGGTAGATCGGGTAATTCAAATGCCATTCGATAGACTCCATGTTTTAATTGTTTTAAAATATATATATAATATAGTTATTATAACAATAAATACAATATATATCAAAGTTTGATATATCTTTAAAAAAAGGCCTGAATTCCTGTTTGAGATCTTCCTATAATTAAGGAATGAATATCATTCGTACCTTCATAAGTATTAACTGTTTCGAGATTTAAAACATGCCTGATAACATGATATTCGTCGGATATACCATTGCCACCATGAATATCACGTGATGTTCTTGCAATTTCTAATGATTTTTGGCAATTGTTTTTTTTCATGAGTGAGATTGCAGCTGGATTAATTTTACGTTTATCAATTTCTCTTCCAAGTTTAATGGCACCTAACTGTCCAAGTGTTATTTCAGTTTGCATGTCTGCCAATTTTTTTTGAATTAGTTGGTTTGAGGCTAAAGGTCTCCCGAATTGTTTTCTTTCTAGTGTATAATTTCTTGCTGCGTGCCAGCAAAATTCTGCCGCGCCTATTGAGCCCCATACAATACCATATCGAGCTTTATTTAAGCAACTAAATGGACCTTTTAGCCCTATTGCTTCTGGAAGGATATTTCGATCTGGCACAAAGGTATCATCTAAAATTATTTGGCCGGTATCCGATGATCGAAGAGAGAATTTACCGTTAATTTTTGGAGTATCGTAGTGACTTATGCCTCTTTCTGCTATAAATCCTCTAATCTTCCCTTCCTCATCTTTTGCCCATATAATTGCAATATCAGCGATTGGAGCATTTGTTATCCAAGTTTTTGTTCCGTTAATTTTCCAACCACCTGGTACTTTTGTTGCTTTTGTAATCATACCAGCTGGATCTGAACCAAAATCAGGTTCTGTTAAACCAAAGCAACCAATAAGTTCCCCTCTTAGAAGCTTTGGTAAATATTTTTCTTTTTGTTCTTTTGAGCCAAATTCAAATATTGGATGAGCAACTAGTGAACTTTGTACGCTCATTGCGGATCTATAGCCGGAATCAACGCGTTCTATCTCTTGCGCAATAATGCCATAACAAACATGATTGAGTTCAGCCCCTCCATAAATTGCAGGAATGGTTGAGGCAATTAAGCCTAGATCACCTAATTCTTTCATTATATTAATATCAAATTTTTCTTCACGAAAAGCATCTTTAATTCTTGGCATAAGATGATTTTGACAATAGTCTCTTGCTGTTTTTTGAACAATTTTTTCATCTTCTTCAAATTCTGATTCAATAGACAAAAGATCCGCCCAATCATTGTCCGGTTTATTATATTTTATATCTTCTTTTTTCATTTCTATATCTCCAGAATCAATTATTCTGTTTCTACATTTGCTGCTTTTATTGCAAAGGCATAAATTAAAGCTATTTCTTTTATTCTGTCAAATCTTCCAGAAGATCCACCATGACCAGAATCCATATTAACATTTAACATAATAGCAGATTTATTTGTTTTCATTGACCTAATTTTAGCAACCCATTTAGCTGGCTCCCAATATGTAACGCGTGGGTCCGTTAATCCTGCAGTTGCCAATATATTTGGGTAGGATTGTTTTTTTACATTATCGTAAGGTGAGTATGATGATATAATTTTATAATCATCGATATTAGTAATAGGATTTCCCCATTCGGGCCATTCGGGTGGTGTTAGTGGTAGCTCACTATCGAGCATTGTCTCTAGTACATCAACAAAAGGAACTTCTGCAATTATTCCTGAAAATAGACTAGGGGCCATATTTGCAATTGCTCCCATTAGCATTCCTCCAGCAGATCCACCGTGAGCAATAATATTTCCTTTTGATGTATAATTTTTTTTACATAAATATTCCGCAACACAAATGAAGTCATTAAAGGTATTTATTTTATTTTCTTTCTTTCCATCGCTATACCATGCACTTCCACAATCTTTCCCTCCTCTTATATGAGCAACAGCATATACAAAATTACGATCTATTAAACTTAATCTACTACTAGAAAATGATGCTGGAATTGATATGCCATAGGCCCCATATCCATATAATAAACATGGAGATGTAGCATCTATTTTAGTATTTTTATGATAAATAAGTGAAATTGGAATTAATTTCTTATCAGAGGATTCTGCATAAATTCTTTTTGTAATATAATCAGATTTTTTATGCCCAGATGGAATTTTTTGTGATTTTATAAGAGTTCTTTTATTTTTTTCCATATTAAAATCATATATTCGCATAGGGGTGGTCATAGAAGAATAGACAAATCTTAGAATATTTGTTTCATATTCATAGCCTTGTAATATGCCTAATGAATACGCCTCTTCTCTAAATGAGATGCTATAATTTTTATCAGATTTTAGATTCTTGATAATGATTTTAGGTAAGCTATTTTCTACTTCAAGCCAAACTATGTAATTTTTAAATACACAAAGATTTTTTATTAGCCTACCATTTTTATGCGGAACAATAACCTTAAAATCTTTTTTATCACTTAGAGGAATTCGAGTTTTTATAATAGAAAAATCAACGCAATTATTCTGATTTGTTAGGATATATAATTCATTATTATTTTCTTCAACGCTATACAAGTAGTTGTTTTCTCTTGGATATAATAATAAAGATTCACTTAATGGATTGTTTGTGTCAATAAGACGAATTTCGGATTTTTCATGTGTGTGAGAAGATAGAATAAAATATTTTGATGATTGTGTTTTGTCTATACTTAAAAAAAACCCAGAATCTTTTTCTTTATATAACATTACATCTTCTTTTTGCGGTGTTCCTAATAGATGATAGAAGACTGAATCTGGCCTATGGTTTTCATCGAGCCTAACATAAAGAAAAGACAGGTTATCTTTAGCCCATAATGCTGTACCAGTGCTATTCTCAATCTTTTCATTTAATATTTGATTATTTATTGTATCAAATAAGTAAATATCAAAGTACTCCGAACCTTTGGTATCTACGCCATATGTGATGTACCTATGGTCTTCGCTATGGGTTGTAGATCCAATATTAAAATAGGATTCGTCTTTCGAAATTTTGTTGTAGTCTAATAGGATTGTTTTCTTTTTCGTGTCATTATTTTTACGATTGTATATCGGGTATTCATTATTTTTCTTATAACTGTAATAATAAGAATAAATGCCATTTTTTTGGGGTACAGTTGTTTCTTTTTCTTGCATTCTTGACCTAATTTCTGTGTATAAATTATCTTGCAGAATTAAGGTATCAGCCATCATTTCTTTTGTATAATTGTTTTCTTTATCTAAATGTAGCTTTATATCTTTGGGAAGTTTTTCTGGATTTTTCATAACTTCTTGCCAATTATCAGCTCTCATCCATGAATAATTATCTGTTTTATCATAACCATGAAACTTAACTATTTTCTTGTTTATTTTGGGGATTGGTGGAGATAAAGAAAGGTTATTGGTAAAGTCTTTCATATTATTGATTTTCTTTAATAAGTTTTAGGGAATTCCCATTAATACAATAACGTAATCCACTAGGAGCTGGACCATCTTCAAATACATGCCCTAAATGAGCGTCGCAATTTGAACACTGCACTTCAACTCTATGAGAGTTAAGAGAGTTATCATTTTTTAAGTTCAAACAACTAGAGTTATGGGGGTTAAAAAAACTGGGCCATCCAGTGCCTGAATCAAATTTATGTTCTGAGTTAAATAATTCTAAATCACAGCAGATGCAACTATAAACACCCTTACTTTTTTCATTCAAATAAGGCCCTGTAAAGGGACGCTCTGTTCCAGATTCTCTTGTTATATGATATTGCTCTTTTGTGAGAGAATTTTGCCAATCTTTTTTTTCAAATTTATTTTTTATTTCTGTCATAATTATGTGCTCATATTTTTTAATGTTTAAAGTAAATATATTATAAGATAGGACGCAAGAATAACCGTTGTCCAAAAAGCCATATTTCCAGTTGGCCAAGTGCGGCCCAAAATTCCTGAAGGACCATGATGTTTGTATAATGTTTTTATAGTTTTATCAAAAATTTTAATATATTTATTCATTATATTACTAGCAGTTCTTTCTGCATGTATATCAAATTCTTTTATTAGAATTTTGCTAAATTTTCTCCAAAACCAGTCAAATTCCAAGGTCAATGTTAAAGTTCTCTTGAGATACTTTAGCATTAAAAAGAATGCTAGACCAGAAAACAGAAGCAATTGTAATTGAAAAAATACATGATCAAATGTATAGGGGATATAATTTACATCATATGGAAGCATTTGATATAATACATTTGGGAATATACCAATTAATATACAAATTATAGATAATGAAATCATAGCAAATTGCATATTTTTTGGCGGATCTTTAGCCTTTAGCTTTGCATCTTTTTGAAAAAATACAAACCATGGAAATTTTATCCCCGCATGAAGAAATACACCTGCAGAAGCGGCTAATAACAAGAACCATATAATTGTATAATTTTCATAAACTGCTGATTGGCTAATCATAGATTTCGTTATAAATCCTGATGTGAATGGAAATGCAGAAATAGATAAAGCGCCAATTATTCCGCATATCATTGTTATTGGCATGGTCTTATATAGACCGCCAAGATCAGTGCATTTTGTTTTTCCTGTTATGTAAAAAACAGACCCTGCGGACATAAGAAGAAGTGCTTTGTATATAATATGAGCAAAAGCGTGTGAAGCTGCTCCATTTATTGCAATCTCAGTACCAATACCTATTCCAGTAATCATGAACCCCACCTGGTTTATGATTGAATAAGATAATATTCTTCTCATATCGTTTTCTAGAATGGCATAAACAATTCCATAAAATATCATAAATATACCAATATATATAAGCAATTCAGTACCCGGATATCCTCTGATTAAAAAATAAACAGCTGTTTTTGTTGTAAAGGCTGATAAGAATACAGTTCCAGACCAAGAAGCTGAAGGGTATGAATCTGAAATCCAACCAGAGAAAGGTGGAGCACCTGCATTTATAAGAACACCAATAAGTATTAAGTAGGCATATATATTAGTTCTGTCTATTAGTGAAAAGTCTGCACTTTCTTTTAAGGATACATAACCAATGATACCTATTAGGAGTACAACCCCACCGAATAGATGGACAGTTAGATACCGTAATCCAGATTTATAGGCATCCTTGCTACCCATCCAAATGATAATCGTAGATGATATTGCCATTATCTCCCAAAAGATAAATAAGCTTATAAAATCTCCAGATAGAACGGCACTTATAGCCGACCCTCCGTATATGAAAGCTGTTGATATTTCTGTTTTATTTTTTTGATTTAGGCTAAAAATAGAAGAGAAAACTATCATTATTGTGAATACTAATGCAAAGATTTTACTTAGCTCATCAACCCTAAGAAATGTAAGATTGTAAGACATATATTCATAATTTAAGTGCATACCATGAGGCAGCTGTAATACTATTATGAAGCATAAAGCTGGCACAATGAAGGTAATAAATTTTTTTAAGTTATTGCCTAACAGTGGAATAAGGAGTCCACATATGATCAATAAAATACCAGGATGTATTATCATATTATTCATCATAATAGTTGTCCTGTCTTTTTAAAAATAAACCTAATATTTTCGACAAGATGATTAGAAAGATACAACAAAGAAATCCAAATAATGCTGGAAAACCAAAGTAACCGTCAATGCCAAAATTTGAATGTCTGTGAATAAAAAAATCACCAGACACTGTGATTATTAGGAGGGATATAAATATTATCCATATAGTTCTTTTTGATATTTTAGATAACATTTTTTGCAACCTCGATAAAAAATTCTGGGAATAGAAATATAATTACAGTTAAGCATGCAGAGGCAATCGTTGCTAATAGCATGCTATTAGGAACTTTTTTGTAACTAACAGCGGATTGACCCTGGGAAAAAGATTTATATATTATTGGTATAAAATAAGCGGTATTTAATAATGTAGAAATTGTAATAACACTTATTACAAACCAATTAGAAATACTAAGTGCGCCACTAACAATATACCACTTACTTACAAATCCACCGAACATGGGAATTCCAATCATAGAAAGCGATCCAACAGTAAAACAAATCATTGTTAATTTCATTTTATGCCCAATACCACGCATTTGACTGATACGCGTAAATCCGGTTGATGTGTATATTATGCCAGCCGCAAAGAAAAGGGTGATTTTACTTGTTGCATGAGCGGTTAAATGAAGGATAGATCCTACGATTGCACTTGAGTTAATCATTGCAACTCCAATTATAATATAAGACAATTGGCTAATTGTAGAGTAGGCGAGTAATCGCTTCAAGTTATCTTGTTTTAAAGCAATGATTGATGCTGTTATAATTGTAAATCCTGATAAGTATATTAGCCATTCTGTGCTACTTGTTTTAAATAGAAGCTCAGTGCCAAATATATATATAATAATTTTTATTATTGTAAATACTCCAACTTTTACGACTGCTACAGCATGCAACAAAGCCGAAACTGGTGTTGGAGCAACCATTGCTGCTGGTAACCAAGAATGCAGTGGCATGATCGCAGCTTTAGCCACACCAAAGATGAATAAGGCTAGCAAAAGTCCAATTCCAAGATTACCAATATCACCATTTGCATAAGCATCTGTAAATATCCCACCAGATATGAAAGTTAAATCATTTGTTAGGTAGTATGTATAAATCAGTGCTGGTAAAAATAATAAAAGAGAGCTTCCCAGAAGAATTATTAAATAAATTCGTCCAGATTTCTTGGATTCTGGATCAGCTTTATGTGTTACCAGAGGGTATGTAGATATTGTTAATAGTTCATAAAATATAAATAATGTAAATAGATTATCAGCTAGTGACGTGGCTATTGCAATAGTTATAGCAATAGTAAAAAAAAAGAAGAAATTATCCTGTCGGGGTTCTTTGTGTGCATTCATGTAACCAATTGAATAGAGAGAGGCTATTATCCATAAAACAGATATTATTGTGGCGAATAATAGTCCTAGAGGTTCTATTGAGAATGCAATCTCTAGGTTAGGCATTATTTCAAAAAGCACTAATTTAACGCCATAGTCTAGAGAGTATAATTTTATAACCGATAGTAATGTTACAAATGGAGCAACTATAATAGTAAGTTCACGTAATTTTTTATTTCCTCCAAGCGCTTTTATTATGATAGATGCGATAAATGGGATTAAGATTGGTAAGAATAATAAGCTTATCTTAATCATCTTAAAATTCCTGGTAGTAATGAATCAGCTGCAATCTTTGCTAGATCAACTGTTAATTCGGTATTTAAGCCAAAATAGAGTGTAGTAATAGATGCTATTAATGTAACTCCAATCATTTCACGGGATAATGTGACCGTATTCTCTTTTGTTTTAGATTCTTGGAACCAAGCTATTTCTATTATTCTCCCGACATATATGAGCGCTAATAAAGAACTTAGAGCAATTGATATCACAAGCCACCACCAGCCTTTTTCTATAGCGCCAGTTATTATATACCATTTTGAAATAAACCCGACTGTACCAGGTATTCCGATTAGGCTTAGAGATGCGATTGTAAAGGCTGTCATTGTTAATGGCATTTTTTTTCCGATACCTGAAAAATCTTCAATAGTGGTACTATTTAACTTCATCACAAAGCAGCCTATAGCCATAAAAATTGTTCCTTTTATTAGAGCATGATTTATAATATGAACTAATGACCCAACCAAACCACTATGGTTTGCTATAGCAATGCCAAGTGTAATGTAACCCATCTGAGCAATAGAAGAATAGGCAAACATTTTCTTAATATTATTTTGGAAAATTGCTACAAGAGAAGCCCCTATCATAGCAGCGATTGAGAGAATAATTAGTAACATTGATAACCAATAATCTTCAAATACTATATTGTAACCGTATACATCGAAGAAATATCTAATTAGTAGGTAAACGGCAACTTTTGTTGCTGTAGATGCAAGGAATGCTGTTGCAACACTAGGTGCGTATGCATAGGCATTTGGTAGCCAAGAATGCAATGGGAAAAGAGCTAATTTAAGAGATATCCCTACTGTGATGAACGCTAATGATGCTAGGATTGGTCTTATTGTATTCATACTATTAATTTGTTCGGATATATCGTTCAGATTAAGAGATCCTGTCATTATAAAAATTAAACCAATTCCTATAACATAGAATGTTGCCCCAATGGTACCCATTATAAGATATTGATAACTAGCAATAAGTGATCTCTTGTCTTTTCCCATTGCAATCATCACATAGGTTGCAAGTGAAGATATTTCTAGGAATACGAAAGCATTAAATGCATCTCCAGTCGCTAAGATGCCAAGAAGACCTGTAAGGCAAAGTAAATACATTGCATAAAATACAGGTCTCTTTTCAGCAACAATTTCAACTTCAACACTCTTACGAGCATAGACCGCAGCAAGTAATGCCATAAATGAAACAAGAACAATAAGTATAGAGTTTACAGAATCAATTCTATATTCAATACCAATTGGCGGCTCCCATCCGCCCATTGCATATGAAATAACGCCATCAACTGATACTTGTTTGTATAAGAGGATTGAATTAATAAATGTTAGCAAAGTTAATAACGATGCTGTAGCCCAAATCACTATATTCTTCCTCGATACTAATATGAGTATAGCGCCAATAAGGGGTATTAAAATTTGTGTAGCTGGAAGATGTTCAAATTGCATTACAGGTCTTCTTTGTTAAATATTTCATCTTCTTCTATTGTATGAAATTCTTCATTTATTCTAATTGTTAAACTTAGCCCTAGAGCTAATGTTGCAATACCAACAACAATGGCGGTTAGAATTAATACATGAGGCAAGGGGTTGGAATACAATGTATAGCTATCATTAATAATTGGAGCCGTTCCACCAATAATTTTACCAGGTGAAATATACAGAAGGTAGACAGAGGTTTGAAATACCGATAGTCCTATTAATTTCTTTATCATATTTCCCCGTGCTACCACGATATATAAGCCGGCAATCATTAGAAAAATGATAATAAAATAATTATAAGATGCGATAAATTGATTTATTATAAGCATGTTAGTCTCTATTAATAAAATTATAAAATATTGTAACCATCGATCCAGAAACTGTAATTAATACACCCATTTCGACTATTAATACACCTAAGTGTTGACCATGTGTGCCATGGTGAGAAATAGCTTCATAGTCTAAAAAATTATATCCATGAATAAGGCTATATACCCCCGTTAGTATGAATACCAGTACTCCAACTGGAATCATTATTTCAAATAATTTTTCAGGAAAATATTCTTTTGCTTTTCTTTCTCCAAAAGTAATTGTGTATAAAATAACCCCAGCAGCAAGGATAACACCAGCCTGGAATCCACCGCCAGGACCAAAATCACCATGCAATTGAACATATATCGCAAACATAAATATAAATGGTAAGAAAATCTTAGTCGCTATTCTTAGTATGACATCTAATCGCATTTCTAAGCCCTATTTAACCTTTTTTTTGGTTTTTTTTAAGATTGCAATAATTCCAATGGCCGCTGTAAATATAACTGTTACTTCTCCTAAGGTATCAAATCCACGGTAGCTAGCTAATACTGAGGTTACAACGTTCTGAATGCCGGTATCAGATATAGACCTAGCTATATATTCTCCCCCAACGTGATTATGAATTGGTGTATTGATAATTCCAAAATCTGGCATACCGTATGTACCAAAAACAAGAAGCGCTCCTGTAATTAATGCGATTAGTAGCGGCCAAATTTGATTATGTATCGGTGGATTTTCATTTCTTTTCGTTAAATACAAAGCCGAGAGCATTAAAACAGTAGATATTCCAGCTCCAACTGAAGCTTCGGTTAGTGCCACATCAACTGCATCAAGTACTAGTAGGATTGACGCCATTAAAAAACTGTAAATACTGCCTAATATTATAACATTAAAAAGATTTTTAAATCTTATTATTCCTATAACGACAATCGCCATCAATGTTAATAATATCATATTTATAAAAGTTTCGATTTTAATTCTCCATATATATAAAAAGAGTTTAATTATTTCCTTGAATATCGCTTCCTTAATTTTCCATCTGACTGCTTTATTATCGGTTGAATACCATCATGTATTGAAGCCCGAGCTAAAGCATGGCTAGCAACTGAAGAAATATACAAAAGACCAAATAAAATTATTATTAATTTTAAGGATGTTAAATTCAATCCTGAATACAGCACCATCCCAAGAATTAGTAAAATTGCGGATAATGTATCTAAAATTGAAACAGAATGAATTCTTGTATAAACATCTGGCATTCTTATAAGGCCTATTGAACCTATAGCAAAAAATAATGATCCGCTAACGAGACATCCCCATATTAATATATTTTTTATTATCTCAATCATATTATTCTTCTTCACCGTGACCAAGTGAGCCATACCTAAAATATTTCAGTACCGCTAAGGTGCCAACTAAATTTAATAATAAGTAAGTTAATCCTATGTCTAAAAAATCTGGTCTTCCTGTTAAAAAACCATAAAGCGCAAGAAACATGACTGTCCCGGTGCCAATAACATTTGCTGCAAGAAGTCTATCAAAGACAGTCGGTCCTTTAAGGGCTCTGTAAACCGCTAACGTAATTGATATTAAAATTATGACAGTTGGGACGCTAAACATTTATTTGTTCCTCATAAGCCAGGACACCATTGTATCCATTTTTCCTGTTTGTAAATTTTTTGCTGTTTCTTGGGTAATTGCATGCACGTCTATCTCTTTTGTTGAATTTTTTGCAATTACTGTAATTGTACCAGGTGTTAATGTTATTGAATTAGCAAAGATACTAAAACCTAATGATGATTTTTGGTTTGATTTAATTTTAACATATTGCGGTGATATAGATAATTTTGGTGATATTATTATTTTACTTAAATAAATTGCTGATAATATAATTTCTTTTAATAGCCATAACCAATAAATAAATGATCTTGGAAGAATTCTAATTGGATGACCTTCTTCGTCCAGTAAATTGATGTATGTTGCAATAATTACAATCGCAATTGATATGACAGCCCCTGATGCAATTAACCATATATCCCCTTTTCCTGATAATATTATCCAGAATAGGAATAAAAAAATAAATAGACTTAATTGTAGTAAATACTTCATATTTTTAATCTTTAAAAAATTTCTAAACTCTAATTGAATTTAATTACTATTTATAAGTTGCTTCTCGCATCATTCTTTATTCTCTCAAGCATTGAAAACAATCCATTTGATCTTTGTGGCGATAAATGGTCATCCAGATTTAATTTCTTTAAAATCTCTTCGCCACTTAAACTTAAAATTTCTTGTGGAGTTTTGTTTGAATATATTGATAAGACAATTGTTATTAATCCTTTAACAATGTGTGCATCGCTATCACCCTTAAAGGAAATTTTTTTTTCATTTTTTTTGGTTATTATCTTACTGCTAATCCAAACTTGGCTTACGCATCCACTAACTTTTGTTTTTTCATTTTTATATTCTTCTGGAAAATTTTCTAATGAATTGCCTAATTCTATTATATATTTATAACGATCTTCCCAATCATCTAAATATTCAAAATTATCTATAATTTCTTTTAATTCTATCATTTAAATATGCCGTTTCTATTGTATTTCATGTAAAGTATATATAAATATTATTTTATCAATTATTGTAAACAAAATATATAATTTGGATAATTTATATACTGTAACTTTAGTTGTTATATTCTCATATAGCTATTAATAAACTATTATTATAGTATTTGATTGTAAGTATGATGCGATTAATTTCTGAAATTTGGGCCAAAGCCTATATAAATGTTGTGCAAATTAACAATGCATTTGCTTATGTAGTAAAACGTGGAGAGAAGAATTCAGGACAGATTTTAATAAAAATTATTTCACCTGATAAAATAAGATTACTAATACCAGCTCCAATGAATTACGAAAGTAATTTTGATCGAAAGTGGATAGAAAAAATGTGCGTAGACAAAACCAAATACAAAGAAATAGAGGTCGAGTTAGAAAAGCAGTCACAATTTGATAGTGACTTATGGATAATAGACGTAGAATCTAAGGATGGTAGAGATTTTTTAGAAATTTTATAGTTGCTAAATAAACGCTTATTAATTTAGATAGAGTCTTAAATAATATTTGGTTATTAAAAATGTTTTGGGAAGAAAAAAAATTATCAGAAATGAATACAGAAGAGTGGGAATCTCTTTGCGATGGTTGTGGTAAATGTTGCTTAGTAAAATTACAGGATGAAGATACTGATGAAATTTACTACACTAACGTTGTATGCAAATTATTTAATTTGACAACTTGTAAATGTAACTCCTATCAAGATAGACATAGGCTCGTTAAAGATTGTATTAAAATTAGTCATGATAATATAGGAGATCTTGATTGGATGCCCGATACTTGTGCATATAGGCTTATATCTCAAGGTGATAAATTATTTGATTGGCATCCTTTGGTTTCTGGCAACGCTGATAGCGTTAAAGAAGCCAATATTTCAGTTTATAATAAAAATATAATATCAGAATCTGATATAGAAGGTGACTTAGAAGATTACATAGAAAAGTAATTAAAAGGTAATATCTAAAGTTTTATATTCTAACGTAATGATAATTTTTTAGCTATGTAATATATATATTTTTAATTTGGTAAGATTTTTAGACATGTCGAAAAGAACAAATAGAATTTACTATCTTTTGCTAGTTTTTGTTATATCTTCGCTAGGTGTTTTATTTGTGCTAAAGGCACTTGAAGATAATATTATTTTTTTTTATACCCCGACAGAATTGTTGGATCCAAAAATAAATACAGAAAAGAAAATAAGAATCGGCGGGATGGTAAAGGAGAACTCTATTTTAAAATTAGATAATTTAAAAATAACTTTTATTGTCACAGATCTAGAGAACGATACACCTGTTTCTTATAAGGGTATATTGCCAGATTTATTTAGGGAAGGGCAAGGGGTTGTTGCTGAGGGTAAGTTTGCAAACGGATTTTTTTTGGCTGATAAAATAATTGCCAAACATGATGAAAATTACATGCCTTATGAAATATTCGAAAAAAAATAATCTACAAGTAATTTAAGTATACTAGGTATAATATGATCGCTAAAATTGGACAATTATCAATATTTCTGGCATTTATTTCTACTATTCTTACAATCGTATTAGCTATTTTATATTTTAAGAAAAGGGATTTTATAACAGATAATAGTGTCAAACTTGCTAGCGTAATGCAATTTATATTTATTCTATTCTCGTATTTTGTCCTTACATATTCTTATGTAATATCAGACTTTTCTATAATTAATGTTTGGCAAAATTCTCATACGGCAAAGCCTCTGATTTACAAGATTACCGGAGTTTGGGGAAACCATGAGGGTTCTATATTACTCTGGGTTTTGATATTGACGTTTATGTCATTCCTTATATCTATTTTTTCTCAAGAAATGAATAAAAGTCTTAAGGTAAGGGTTTTGGGGATTCAATCCCTTGTTACTTTAGCTTTTCTTTTGTTTATAATTTTAACTTCAAATCCTTTTCTAACCCAATTTCCTATTCCTCTAAATGGGTTAGGATTAAATCCTGTATTACAGGATCCTGGTCTAATTATACATCCTCCATTCTTGTATTTGGGTTATGTAGGTTTTTCTATAGTCTTTTCGTTTGCTGTTGCTGGATTATTAGAGAATAAAATTGACTCTAAATGGGCGAGGTGGGTGTACCCGTGGACAATGATATCATGGTCAGCTTTAACAATTGGTATTACGATAGGATCATGGTGGGCATATTATGAGTTAGGTTGGGGTGGTTGGTGGTTTTGGGATCCTGTAGAAAATGTTTCATTGTTACCGTGGCTCACCGGTACTGCTTTGGTGCACTCTACAATGGTTGTAAGAAACATTAATAGTTTAAAAAGTTGGACTGTATTATTATCGATAATGACATTTTTATTTAGTCTTCTTGGAACTTTCTTAGTAAGGTCTGGAATTCTTATATCTGTTCACTCCTTTGCAGTTGACCCGAGAAGGGGTCTCTTTATGTTATTTATATTGTCTTTTTTTACAGTTAGCTCATTAATTATTTTTGCAATAAAAAGCCCTAAACCAGATTATCTGATTGAGTATAGAAAATTAGGTAGAGAAGGGCTTATTATTTTGAATAATTTATTATTAGTTGTACTGTGCAGCGTAGTATTTATTGGAACTCTATATCCACTGTTGTTAGAGACTATTAGTGGAATTAAGATTTCAGTTGGCCCTCCTTACTTTAATATCACTTTCTTGCCTTTTGCATTTATTTTAATGTTTTTTGTCCCAATAGGACCAGTTCTAAATTGGAAAAAAACTGATTTATCAAGGCTGATTAATTTAATATTGCTAGCTTTAATTGTTAATGGAGTTCTTATTATTTCTCTATACGCATTTATCGATAAAAAAGGTCCTATTTTAGCGCCTTTCTCAATCGCTTTAGGGTTATGGTTAATAGCAGGATCTCTTGTAACTATTGTCAAAAGATTTGGTTTATCCGAGGAGGGATATATAAGGAATATAACTAGAGTAAGGCTATCAAAGATTGGTTCTAACTTAGCTCACGCTGGACTCGGTGTATTAATTGTTGGAGTTACAATAGTTACGGCATATGAAACAAAAGTAGATAGAGTTTTTGAATTAAATGAAAAAATAGAATTAGATAACTTCCAAATTCAATATATTGGAATTAAGCCGAATATTGGAAAGAATTATGATGAGATAGTTGCGAATTTTATAATATACAAATCAGAAGATAAAATAGGAGATATATCAAGCACAAAAAGATTTTATAGATCTCAAGATACAATGACAACTGAAGCAGGAATTTATAGATATTTCTTCAGCCATATATATATAACGCTAAGCGATATTAATGAAGAATATGTTGTCGCTTCAATTTCGTATAAACCTTTTGTTAAATTAATTTGGTTAGGCGGGTTTCTGATGGCCTTTGGTGGATTAGTATCACTTGTTGATAACAAAAAAAGATTGAAATCATGATGGTTAATTTTAGATTTTTATATCTTATGCTTATCGATCGATCTAGTTTGTGTAAGTATATTAAGATTTTTTTTCTAATATTATTTTATTTTTTATTTTTTGAGGCAGATTCTTTAAAAGCTTCGTATCTTGATACAGAGGATACTAATATAGAGCTTATGGAAAGAGAAAGAGAGATAAGTGGTTTATTGAGATGTTTAGTTTGTCAAAATCAAAGTATTTTAGAATCAAATGCACCTTTGGCTAAAGACATGAGATTATTAGTTAGGAGTCAACTAATAGACGGTAAAAGCAATGATGAGATTATAGATTATGTACATGATAGATATGGAGATTTTGTTCTTATGAAGCCTCTATTTAAAAAATATACAATCTTCTTATGGTTATCTCCGTTTGTTTTTTTTGTGATGGGATTATTATTTATTCTAACCAAAAATAAGAAGAGTAAGACTTAATCTTATAATTATTATTTTTTTAGCCCGTTGCTTTAAGATTATATTTTTGTTTTATCATAGGCAGGGATATTGTAACCATTGTACCTTCTCCTCTTTTGCTTTTTATATCGATTGCTCCGTTATGAATATCAATTAAAGACTTGGTGATAGGAAGCCCTAAGCCAATACCTTCTTTATTCTTTGTAATTGGATTGTTTATATTGCCAAAAGGTTCGTAAAGATAATTGATAGAGCTTTGCGAGATGCCGTTACCTGTATCTTTAATAATTATATCTAGGGTATTCTGGTTATCTTCAGATTCAATCTTTATATTACCGCCATTTTTATTAAATTTAATTGCATTCGAAACAATATTTGAGACTATTTGTTTCATAGCTACTTTATTGCAATAAATATCTGCATCTGAATTAAAATTATTGTAAATTGTGATATTTTTATTTTTTAGATCATCTCTGAATAAATCAAGCACAGCATCAATTATTGGTTTAATCTTCTGGTTAGATTTTTCAATACTAACTTCATTATTTTCTAAATTTGATATTTCTAAAATACTTTCAATTGTATGTTTTAGTTCTAGACCACCTTTATATATGTCAGATGCATACTCTTTATATTTGTCAATACTATTTATATTATTTAATTTCATGAATTCTGCGAAACCAATAATTGCATTTAAGGGTGTTCTTAACTCATGACTTACGTTTAACATAAAATCAGATTTCAACTTATTTGACTCATCAGCCCTTTCTTTTAGGTCTTGATTTTTTTCAGCAAGTTCAATTATTTGCTTGGTTAAGTGCTCTTGCTTTCTTTTCGAGCTTTCAAGTTTGTGTACAGTATCTATTAAATCATTTTCACTTTTTATTAGCCTGGATTCGTTTTTCTTTAAATTACTTACATCTTTTCCTATGGAAACAGAACCACCGTCTTTGGTTTTCTTTTCAGATATATTTAGCCAACGGCCATCTTTTAGTTTTACCTCATAATTTATCGAATTTTCATGAGTATCATCGTCACTTATTTTTGTATTTATTACAGGCTTTATAGAGAATCTCTCTACATCAGAACGATCAGTGCCAGGAAGAACAAGATTGGAAACAAGGCAATAGAATTGTTTATATTTCGAGTTGCACATAACTAATTTATTATTGTGGTCCCACAATACAAATGATTCAGGGATACTTTCAATCGCATCTCTAATTCTCATATTAGAATTCAAGGTTTTATCTTTAGAATTTTTTTGATCGTTTATATCTGTTATGATTCCAACCAAGTGCTTACTTGATGAATTTTTGTTTTTAACTAATTTTGCTTTCAAATGAAACCAAATAAATTTACCATTGGCATGCTTAAGTTGAAACTCTATATCAATGCTAGATTCCTCATTTTTTATGATTTTATTTGCAATTTTATAAAAATTAATCCCGTTTTCATCCATCATTTCTATGAGTGTAGTAAATGTAATATAGCCTTCCTGTTTTCTTAAACCAAGAATGTTGAGTATAGCTTGAGGAAAAAATATTTTACCTTGAGAAATATTCCAAATCCATAATCCAGAACCGCTTCTTTCCATTGCTAGATCGATATAGCTTTTATACTGCGATGTTTGTTTCTTAATGCTGTTGTTATTAATTCTTAACGATTGAATGTGATTAAATAGTAATAGAATAATTATGCTAAGAGAAGCTATAGGAAGAGTTTGAGACAAAGTGAGATTAACTGTGAAGCTTTGGTTAAAATAGCTATAGTCTCCATTGATAAACAATGGGCACAAAGCCACAAACAATGTTAATATTAAAGCTGGTAAAATTATCCATAAATAGCTACCGTTTTTATCTAGAGTGCCGCCGAGCACATCCTGTTGATAATTAGGTTTATCGCTATTTATAAAACCAGCTTGCCGGATATTTTCCAACAGCCATTCCTCCTCTTGATACGGTATTTTAGTTGCCGCTAAACCGAATCACTTACTATTGATTCGAAAATATCATAAAATGTCCAGTAAAAAAATAGTATAATGGTGTATGGTAATAGAAAATTAATAGAAAAATATATTATAAGTTATTGTTATATATAAATATTTTACTTATTAATAAAGGGTTAATTTTTTTTTAAAAAAATATAAAAAAACATTCAAATTATGCTATAAGATGTGTCTTCATAACATACATTTTTTATAAAAATTTACGAAAGTAGTTGAGAGTATGTCTAATAATATTAAAAATAATGATTATTTAAATGAAAGAAGTGGGCTCCCTAAGTCTCTTCAAGATCTTTTAGATAAATATCCTCGTGAAGTATGGGATGGGAATATAAATTTAGGAAATTGGTCTCAATTCTGGCTTGGTAGACATGAATTATTAAGAGAGTTAGGTAATTCTCTTAAATATGTCGTCCATCAATATAGGGATGGAATGATTGCAGATAAGAAATTTATGGAACTTTTTCCTGAAAGATTTAATTTAACTTTATCACAGCTTCATTCTCATCATTCTGTAGAGGATAATCATATTTTCCCAATTTTATATAATAAGAGCGGCGCTTTCCGTTACGGTTTTGATTTATTAGAATCTGATCATGAAATTATCCATAATACAATGGATAATTCTCTTGCGTTGGCCCAGAAATTAGTAAATGAAATTGAAAATAAGAAACACGATAAACTTAAATACACAATAGAGAGTTTTTCAAAAGAGAATGATTTTTTGATAAAGTTATTATATAATCACATGATTGACGAGGAAGACTTGATAATTCCATTAGTTATTGACAGAGGTGAGTCAATATTTGGCTTAGGGCATTGATTGGGGCGTATTTATGGAAAATCATTCAAATAACTATAGATTTTGTATAGCTCCAATGATGGAATATACCGATAGGCATTTTAGGTTTTTAATGCGCTTATTTTCATCCAATATACGTTTGTATACAGAAATGATATCTGTAGATGCTTTGATCTACGGTGATACTAAGTCATTGCTAAATTATAATTTAAGTGAAAATCCTCTTGCTCTTCAACTAGGCGGATCGGATCCAGAGAAACTTATTCAATGCTCAATAATTGCAGAGTCCTTCGGGTACAATGAAATTAACCTTAACATAGGATGTCCTTCAGTGAGAGTTAAGTCGGGGAATTTTGGTGCTTGTTTAATGGACCAGCCTCGACTCGTTGCAAAATGTGTTAAAAAAATAAAATCAAAAGTAAAGATACCAGTCACTGTGAAGTGCAGGATTGGTATAGATAATCAAGATCCTGAAATAGAGCTAAAAAAATTTATTAAGCACATTACTGAAGCTGGCGTAGATGCAATTATCATACATGCTAGGAAAGCATTTTTATCAGGAATTAGTCCTAAAAAAAATAGAGAAGTCCCTCCGCTAATATATGATCTTGTTTATGAAATTAAAGAATTATTTTCTAGCACGCCAATAGTAATAAATGGCGGCATAACAAGTTATTCTGATATTAAAGACCATTTGAATAAAGTTGATGGAGTTATGTTGGGCAGAGCTATTATTCAGGATCCAATGTTGCTGGCCAATGTTGATGAAGAGATTTTTGGAGTATCAAACCATGATTTCGATATCAGAGTTTTGTTGGAACAGTATCTAGATTATGCTTATTTACAGCACTCATCGGGAGTATCTATTCCAAATCTTATTCGTCCAATTATTAATTTTTTTTATAATACACCTTCTGCGAAGGTCTGGAGAAAAAATTTAACAAGTGTTAACTACAAAGAAGTTAATCCAGGATATATTCTTGAGTCTTATGAAACCTATGCTGAAGCATTGCAAAGTCATATAAAAAAGACTGCGGCATAATGTGTATTTAGATGAATCTATCTATATGGTTTGATTAAATTTTCCAACCTCGTCTTGCTTATTAATCCAGTCTTTAATGATTTTGTACATCGCCTGCATGCGTTTCTCAGACACGGGGCTCTCTATTACTACCACTAATTCAGGTTTGTTTGATGAAGCTCTAATTAGTCCCCACGTGCCGTCTGAGAGTGTACATCTTATTCCATTAATAGTTATATTTTTTGATATGAATTGACCGTCAATCTTAGTTTTATTTTTTTTTAATCCCTCAAAATATTTTACCGCATTGTCTACTAAAGAGTATTTTTTTTCATCGGGACAGTGGGCATTCATTGTTGGTGTGCTCCATGTTCTTTCTAATGTTTGATATAAATCAAACATTGATAATGTCTTGTTAGACTCTAGCAAGTTAAGGATATTTATAGCAGACGCTAAACCATCATCATAGCCGTATCCTATTGGCTTATTAAAGAAATAATGACCACTTTTTTCAAATCCAGCTATTGCAGAAGTCTCGTAAGATCTTCTTTTTATATGACTGTGACCAGTTTTCCAATATTCAATATTTGCACTATTTTTTTTGAGAATATCATCCGTTTGAAAGAGACTTGTTGACTTAACGTCAACGATAAATTTTGAATTCTTATATTTTTTTGATATTCCTCTTGCTATTAATACGCCTATTTTATCAGCAAAAATTGGATTTCCTTTATTATCAACCACTCCACATCTATCGCCATCTCCGTCAAAAGCTAATCCTATATCTGCATTATTTTCTATAACGCATTCTGATAGTGAATCCAACATAATCATATCTTCAGGATTCGGATTGTAATTTGGAAATCGATAATCTAGATCACAATGAAGGGGCACTACATCAATCCCTAGTTTCTTTAGTATGTCGGGTGCCAACCATCCTGCAGTGCCATTCCCGCAAGCAACAACGGCTTTAATCTTTCTTGAATAATTTTTATTTTCTAGTAATTGTTTTGTGTAAGCGTTGGATATATTGTTTATAAATTCATATCCGCCACCATCAATTTGCTTTATTTTATTGCCAAAAACTCTTTCTTTTAAGTCAATAATTTCATTTGGTCCAAGTGTAAGTGGAGGTTCGTAGCCAATTTTAATTCCTGTCCACCCATTTTCATTATGGCTGGCTGTAACCATCGCAACACCGTCAATATTTAAAAATTTTTGAGCAAAGTAGGCCATTGGTGTTATTGCCAGACCAATATCAAAAACTTTTAATCCTCCGGCAACCAACCCAGATGATAAAGCTAATTTTATTGACGATGAATATGATCTGTAGTCATGGGCAATGATGATTTTTTGAACTTTTTTTTCTATTAGATAATTAGCAATCGCCAAGCCTAATATATGGATTCCAGGTAAATTTATTTCATCTGGGTACTTCCACCGGACATCGTATTCACGAAAACCATTTTCATTTACAAAAGGTATATTTTCGAATTCTAACGTATTTGGCTTTAGGTCTGTTCTTACTTTTTTATACATTTTAATTTAGGTGCATTATTTTCTTAGAAATTTTAAGTTATATTATATGATTATAAGTAGCGATAAATATATTAATATTTCTGATATTTGTTGAACACTTCCGCAAACATCTCCTGTTTGGCCGCCTAAATGTTTAAATGCTATTGATGTTACTAATAGAGACGCTAAGATTCCGGAAGAAATTACAAAGAAGAGTCCTAGAAAGCCAAATGCTGGAATTGTTAATAGTGATATAATGAGTATTGACAAGGAATAACTAAAAATCAAAATATTTTTTTCTGGCATTGTTGCGCTATGACCAAGACCGCTTTTTTTAACCGCTGGAAGCGTTGTCAGAATATGTATCATTGTAGTTCTTGATAATACAGAAACCGCAAGGAGAGCAGATATTGCAGATAAAATTCCACTTGATTCCAGTATTAAATAAAGAGCTATAATTCTAGTTAATATTGATAATATTAGTGCAATCGTTCCATACGAGCCAATATTGCTATCACTTAGAATTTCTATTTTTTTAGTTTTTGATTTTGCTCCGCCAAAGCTATCCATAAAATCAGCGATCCCATCTTCGTGTAGAGCACCTGTTACAAGTATCAATGTAAAAATTGTAATTATTGAGATAATTAAATTAGGCATGTTAATCAAAGATAGAGTTAACAGAGGTATAGCAGCAATAACGCCAATTATTAAGCTAACGAGTGGCAATGCGTATAATGATTTTGAAAGCTTAGTTTTTGTATTTGATTTTATTGGTATGGTGGTAAAAAATGATAATAAATGTAATATATCTTTTTTATAATCACCAAATTCATTGACAAAAGAAGATAGATATTTAATTTTAATCATAATTAGCCTCCTGTGAATATATAACTGCCGATACAAATTAAGGATAGTATCATTAATGAATAATATCAAACCAAAATCTTTACCATCTTTCAATGATATAATTAATTTTTTTGATAATTTTCCGGATATAGATCAAAATTCTATTGATAACGTTAGGTTAAGGGATAAAGATTTATTGAAACCAAAAAAATCACTCGGACGATTGGAAGATTTAGTAGAGTGGTGTTCTGGTTGGCAAGCCAGATATCCTCCATCAGCAGAAAATAATATGGTCGCAATTTTTGCTTCTACACATGGTGTTACTTCCAATTCTATTTCTCCTTACCCAAGTTCAGTCACTGAAGAAATGGTAAATAGCTTTAAATCCGGATATGCTGCTATAAATCAAATATGTAAAATTCATGATACAGGTCTGCAAGTATTTGACTTAGCTATCGAAAGCCCAACTGGTGATATTTGTAAAGAAGAGGCGATGAGCGAAAAAGATTGTATCTCTGCTATATTGTATGGGAGAGAAGCGATATCCAGTGGACCAGATGTGTTGTGCTTAGGAGAGATGGGTATTGGTAACACAACGGTTGCTTCTTGTATTTGTGCCGCATTATACGGCGGTGATGTTCTAGATTGGGTAGGCTCCGGAACGGGCGCAGACAAGAAAATGATAGAAACAAAAGTTCAAGTTATAGAAAAGGCTCTAAAATTACATAAGAATAGAAATCCCCTTGAAATCTTGCGGTGTATGGGTGGAAGAGAATTTGCAGCAATATTTGGTGCTATTTTGGCGTCTAGATTTGAAAGAATCCCGGTTATTCTTGATGGATTTCCAGTTTGTGCTGCTGCAGCTATCATGCATAAAATTAGTCCAGGATCACTCGACCATTGTATTGTAGGCCATCTATCGGACGAGAAAGGTCATCGTAGATTATTAGAAAATATTGGAAAAGAACCAATCCTAGACCTTAATATGAAATTAGGAGAGGCGTCTGGAGCTGCAATTTCTTTGCAAATATTGATTACAGCACTGAATATTCACAACAACATGGCTACTTTTGATGAAGCTAAGGTTTCAAATAAGCTTTAATACCTTTGATTGAAATGCGTGGGTCCAAATATATAATATAATTAAGATCGGTGTTTAATGAGACATGGAGGCGACTTGACAGAGGCGAAGAAGGTATTCAATCACATATTGATTGATAGCTGGATCGATCTCTCAACAGGTATAAACCTAAATAGCTATGATAGCTCAGGCATTAGTTTGTCAAATTTAGACACGCTACCAACAAAAGATTCTTATGATAAATTGGTCGCTGCTGCTAAAAACTATTATGGAGTTTTGAATGCCAATAGTCTCTGTATTTCTTCTGGCGCACAAAGCTTGATAAATATATTGCCGTATATTTTTAGTATTAAAAAAAATGTTGCAATCTTTTCTCCAACATACAGTGAGCATTCAATTTCTTGGAAGAGTGCAAATCATTCTGTAAGAGAGATAAATAAAATAGACCAGATTTTAAATGAAGATATAATTGTTATTACTAATCCAAATAATCCAGATGGTTTGATATATAGTCATTCTGATATAGAAGAGATATACAGTAAAATAGAGAAAAATAATGGTCTATTAATTATAGATGAATCATTTATAGATGTTACACCTGAATTATCTTTTGTAAAAAATTTGCATAATAAGAATATTATTATACTTAAATCATTTGGTAAATTTTTTGGCTTAGCTGGTTTAAGGATAGGGTTTGCTATAGGTAATAAAGATCAGATATCTAATCTAGAAAATATTCTTGGACCTTGGCCGGTATCAACCGTAGCATTAAATATTGCAACAAAAGCAATATCAGATATTGATTGGATTAAAGGAACGCGGTCGCTTTTATTAAAATTATCAGAAGAATTAAATTCAGATTTATTTTCATCAGGTTATAATATTAATGGAAGTACTGCGTTTTTTACATTAATATCAGTAAAAAATGCGAAAAAAATGCAACATGAGTTGGCTAATAAGGGTATTTGGACAAGAATATTTGATTATAATAGTCGGTGGATAAGGATAGGCGTTCCAAAGGATAAAGAAACTTTAGAATATCTTATTAATACAATTAGAAAAATATAACATGGGTGTGCGCTTAAATGAACGAACATATTTTTATTATTTTGATAGCTTTGGCAATTGATGGAATCTGGGGAGATAATCATTTTTTCTGGAAAAAAATAAATCACCCTATAAAGTATTTCGGAAAATTTATAGATTGGTTAGATAACGAATTCAATAGAGAAGAATTTTCTTCTAATGCAAAAATTTTAAATGGAGCAGCTGTAGTTGTTGCGATGACATTTCTTGCCTATTTGATAGGATTATTTCTTGAAAAATTATTTCTAATATTCCCTTTTAGTATAATATTTGAAGCTATTTTTGTGTCTGTATTTATTGCTGCTAGGTCGTTATTTGACCATGTAAAAGCTGTTAATTCCTCTCTAATACAAGAGGGATTAGAAGAAGGCAGGAGTAAGCTGTCACTTATTGTTGGAAGAGATGTAAGTAACTTAGATTTTGGTGGTATCCTAAGGGCTGCTATTGAAAGCCTTGCAGAAAATTTTTCTGACGGTGTTGTTGCGCCTATATTATGGTATTTAATCTTTGGTATACCTGGTTTATTGATATATAAATTAATCAATACTGCAGATAGCATGATCGGCCATAAAAATAGTAAATATATTGATTTTGGTATGTTTACAGCTAGGTTCGATGATTTATTGAATTATGTTCCAGCTAGATTTTCATCGGTTTTAATAATTATAGCATCCTTTATTCTAAGAGAAGACTTTAAGTCGTCTATAAAGATTACAAAAGAAGATCATAATAAACATAGTTCGCCAAATTCTGGTTGGCCTGAATCCGCAATGTCAGGAGCCCTTGGAGTGTCTTTAGGTGGACTAAGGATATACGAGCAAGAAGAAGTAGATGAAGGGATTATGAATGTGTCTGGGGAAAGAGATATTGATGATAATCATTTAACAAGAAGTCTTTGGATTTATACGACAGCAAATATAGTTGGTGTTATTATTTTGTTATTAGTGTTTATTCCTAGCATAATTTTCTGATATTTCTAATATTTTTTTCCAATCCAAATGTTTTTCTAGGTGTTCGGCAAGGCTGTCGAGTATTTCGTTAACTTTCATATTATAATCTACTATATCATTTTTATAGTTAGACTGATTGCATAAATTTAAAAGCCATTCGCATGCTCCTTTATTGTTAAAAAAACCATGCAGATAAGTTCCGTATATTTTATAATTTGATGAAATTGCACCCTCTATTTTTTGGTCAAATTTAAACATTGGTCTATCACAATCTAATCCTGAGGTTTTCCCAAGATGTATTTCATAGCCTTCAATGGTTTTATTGTCAAAAAGATGGGTAGCAATTAATTTTTTAACTTTTTTTTCTTTTTCTAATACCGTGATGACATCAAGGAGTCCCAACCCATCAATTTTTCTAATCGAACCTTCTGCACCAAAGGGATCGTCTATAATTTTTCCAAGCATCTGATAGCCTCCACATAGTCCAATTACAATCTTATTTTTTCTTGCGTGTGCTTTAATATCTATGTCCCACCCATTTTTCTTTAACTCAATTAGATCATTGATAGTAGATTTTGATCCTAATAATAGGACAATGTCTGTATCATCTGGAACCACATCTCCGGAAGAGATCATATTTATTTCAATAAAAGATTGCATTCTGAGTGAATCAATGTCGTCAAAATTAGAAATTTTACCTAATACCGGAATTGTAATTTTTATAGTTTTTTTAGGTTTTTGATTTTTTTCGTAGATAATTCTCTCTAAATCTAATGAATCCTCGGCTGGTAAAAATTTTGCCAACTCAAAATAAGGAATTAATCCTAGGAATGGCCATCCTGTTCTATTTACCACTTCTGTTATGCCATCTTTAAATAGTTCAGGATCGCCTCGAAATTTATTTACAATGAATGCTACTATATTATCTTTATCTGCAGTGTTTAGTACAGCATGTGTGCCAACTATACTAGCAATAACACCGCCTCTATCTATATCTCCAACTAAGACAGTTGGAATATTTAATTTTGTTGAAAACCCCATATTTGCTATATCGCCATCTCTTAAGTTTATTTCTGCAGGGCTACCGGCTCCTTCAATAATAATCAGATCTGCAGTCTCTGTAATTTTTTTATAACTTTCTATTACATTTGTTAGTAATGATTGTTTAATGGTCTGATAGCCTTTTCCTGATATAGTTTGTTTATATTTTCCGTTCACTATTAATTGTGATTTATTCTTAGATTCTGGCTTTAACAGTATTGGGTTTAATTCTGTTATTGGATCTATGCCCGAAGCAAGTGCTTGCAGAGCTTGAGCTCTTCCAATTTCACCTCCATCAATTGTTGCTGCAGCATTATTTGACATATTTTGTGGCTTAAAAGGAAAAACCTTAAAGCCTTTTTTTTTATACAATCTGCATAATCCAGCAACTATAAGAGATTTTCCAACGCTTGAGCCGGTTCCTTGTATCATTATCGAAGGTATTTTTTTTAAAGGATAACTCAGAATTCTATTCCTTTTTGTGCTTTAACGCCACTTCTAAACGGGTGCTTAATAATTTCCATACTTGTAACAAGATCTGCAATCTCTATTAACTCTTCTTTTGCATTGCGACCTGTTATAATAACATGCTTATCTTTTGGTTTATTTTTAAGCGTTTCCAACACATCACCTATTGGTATGTAATTATATCTCAATACAATATTTAATTCGTCAAGTAAGACAACGTTGTTGGTAGTATCATTGATAAGTTCTTTACTTTTCTTCCATGCTTTTTCTGCTGCAAGAATATCTCTCTCCCTGTCCTGAGTTTCCCAAGTAAAACCTTCGCCCATTGTGTGAAATTCAACTTGTTCTTTAAATTTATCTAAAGCTAATCTTTCTCCAGTCTCCCATTTTCCTTTTACAAATTGTACTATACCTACTCTCATCCCATTTCCAATGGCACGAAAAACTATTCCAAATCCAGCAGTAGTTTTACCTTTTCCTTTGCCAGTATTAATTATAATTAATCCTTTTTCTATTAATTTTGTCGCGATTATTTTATCTCTAGCTTCTTTTTTTTTCAGCATTTTGAACGCATGGCGTTCATTAAGCTCTGTTTCGGTTAATTGTTTTTTATTGTTCATATTATAACTCTAATTATTGTTTAATTTTTCATAAATATCATTTCTTTTAGGATGCCATAATTTTCTATCTAAAGCTTCAATAAATCTTTTTTTTATATCATTTAATGCATCAATATTAGAATCTTTGATAAATTTATAAACATTTTTGTCTTCTATGTAGGCGTTAAACAATAGATCGAAGTGATGATTTTTAACAAGTCCAGTTGTTGCCTGAAATGCAAATAAATAATCTAAAGTGGCGGATAATTCAAAAGCACCTTTATATCCGTGTCGCATTACACCTGCTATCCATTTAGGATTTGTTGCTCTTCCCCTTACTACCCTAGATATTTCATCATCAAGTGACCGTATAACTGGTTTTTCGGGGCGAGAATGATCATTGTGATAATAGATAGGCGTTTTCCCACTTATTTTCTTAACAGCAGAACCAAGTCCCCCTTGAAATTGATAGTAATCATCAGAATCAAGAATATCATGCTCTCTGTTGTCTTGGTTCTGTATTATGGCCTGTATTTTTTGGAGTCTAATAGAGAAAATATCAGGAACTTTTTCTCCAAAGGATCCTTTACCGTACGCGAAAGAACTCCATTCCATATAGGAATTTGCAAAATCTTCGTTATCATCCCAGATGCTTTCGTCAATTAGCGTTTGTAGACCAGCCCCATAAGAGCCTGGCATCGAAGAAAAAATTCTATAACTTGCATATTTCTTTGCATCCTCATGACTTAATCCATTTTTTATTAAACATGCTATGTCCTTATCAAAGCTTTTAGATATTGGGTTTTCATTATTGGTTTCTTTTAATTCTGAAATTTTTCTAATGGCAGAATCAAATAATTCGATTAGATTTGGAAATGCATCACGAAAAAAACCTGAAACTCTTAACGTAACATCAACTCTAGGTCTACCAAGTATTGTAGTTGGTATAATTTCAAAACCGCTAACGCGACCTGATGAAATATCCCATTTGGGTTTTGCTCCAATTAATGCCATCGCCTGTGCTATATCATCGCCACCTGTTCTCATATTTGAAGTACCCCAGGCGGAAAGTGCAAAATGAGTTGGCCATTTACCTTCTTTTTGCCGGTAGTCTTCTACAAGTAGCTTTGCAGATTTCATACCTATAGACCAGGCGGCTTGAGTAGGTAAAGTCCTTGAATCAAGTGAGTAAAAATTTTTACCTGTCGGAATAACCTCAATCTTTCCCCTTGTCGGGGCTCCTGATGGGCCAGGTTTAATAAATAAGCCATCTAGGGCCTTTATCACTGATTTTAGCTCTTCTTTTCCAGATTTTTCAATTGACGGCATGATATTATGTCTAATCTCTTCTAACACCATCATAGTATTCTTCCAGTTAGTACGTGGTTTTATTTCATTACTTACTAAGAGCTTTGATAATTTCTCTAATCTCTCTACTGTATCACCACAGCTTCTCCAATTATCTTTTGTTAACGACTCTAAAATTTTAGGCTTTTCGCCAGTATAATTTTTTTTAAAATCACAATCTAATGGATTTAATTTTATTTTTAAATCTTTAGTAAGAGCAACTAATAACGACATATTTCCATTTTTATTATCTTTTCTGGATAACCGTGTAAGGGAGACAGTTAAATCAGTGAGTTGTGTATGCTTTGGTGACTCTCCAAAAATATGTAAGCCGTCTCTTATTTGAAGCTCTTTTAATTCACAGAGATAGGTATCAATTTTATTTAAAATACTATCAATTGTATCATTTTTTGTTACACCGCAATCATCCGTTAACCCTATTAAGTTAGAGGTTTCAATGATTTTCTCTGCAATAGATTGCATTCTTTTTGAATTATATTGTGAGGCTTCGTAATATTCGTCTATCAATACTTCCAAAATTCTCATATCTCCATAAATTTCTGCTCTAGTAAGAGGAGGGGTAAGGTGATCAATAATTGTTGCAGCATTCCTCCTTTTTGCTTGCGATCCTTCTCCAGGGTCGTTTACTATAAATGGATAAATAAGTGGCATAGGTCCTAAGATTAACTCTGGATAACATTTCTTGCTTAACGACATTGATTTTCCTGGAAGCCATTCTAAGTTCCCATGTTTGCCCATTTGGATTAAAGCATTCGAATTATATTTGTGTTTGACCCATATATAAAATGCCAAATAATTATGTGGAGGTACTAAATCTGGGCTATGATAGGTTGACTTAGGGTCAATATTATAGCCCCTTGCTGGCTGTATTCCGATTGAGATATTTTTAAATTTATGGATTGGCAGGTTAAAGGATCCATTTTTAAAATACGGATCATTTTCAATTCTACCCCATCTTTTTAAAACTGTATTTTTAACTGATTTAGGAAGAATGTTAAAGTGTCTAAGGTATAAATCGTAACTAAGTTTTTCAGAACTCTTATTTGATTTTTTCTGAAGATTATTGGTTGTCCCCTCTAGCAAACGGTTCATTAATTCTTTTGAGTTTTTTGGAATACCTTTGTCAACTTTATAACCATTTTTCATTAATTCTTTTAACACATTAATGGTACTAGCCGGTGTATCTAAACCAACCCCATTACCAATTCTTCCGTCTTTATTTGGATAATTAGCTAATGTAATGAATATTTTTTTATCTTTATTGTGAGTTTTTTGTAACTTAATCCAATTAGAAACTAGGGCAGAAATATATCTTATATTTTCTGAATCAGGCTGATATTTAATAACTTGAGCTTCTGAGATCTCATCAAATTCAATCGTTTTTTTGAATGCTATTGATTTTGTAATAATCCTGCCATCTATTTCAGGAAGAGAGACATTCATTGCAATATCTCTGGTATTTAAACCTTTTGTAGATTTTACCCAGTCTTTTCTTTCCATGCTAGTGAGGAATGATTGGAATACAATTCTTTTTTTGTTATCAAAAACGGTTTCAGGGTTAGGGTTATTAGGGCTAGAAAGCGAGAACCCAGTCAAATTTATTATTGCATCGGGGTTATATTTAGAAAATAGATGAGACGCTATTGCTACATTCTTTTTATCTTTAAAAGATTTTGCATATAATGGTAGGGAATTAAAACCTTCGTTTCCTAATGATAAAATTAACTTATCTATAGTCGAAGTTTGATTGCTTTGAAATAAAGCCCTGTAAAAAGTAATTCCAACCAATGGATAATTTTTTACCCATCTTCTTTTTATATCCTCGATATCAATATTGCCAACATTAGGCCAATAGATACCTATCGGAAGAATGCTTTTTGGCAAGGGAGGTTTGTCTTTGTTGGTAATTATATATTTTAGATACTGTAATGCATTGATCGTATTGTCGAGCCCCCCTTCATTAAAGTACGACCACAAATCATTATAAGTATCGCTGTCAACGTTAGATAGCTGAAATAATATATTATCAGGTTTGTCATCTCCTGGAAGAAGAATTAATTTAATATTATTGATCTTAGATAATTCATTTAATTGTTCGATCCCATAAGGCCAGTAGTTTTTTCCACCTAATATTCTCGCAACTATAACTTTTGCAGTGCCAAGTGTTTTGTTTATATACAAATCTACAGACATGTTATGCGAAAGATTTATTAAATTAGTAACTCTAAGCTTGGGGTAATTTTTTATTTTTTTTCTAGCAGTTGAAATTAAAGAATTTTCAGTATCTGCGGATGAAAGAAAAACAATTTCAGCAGGCGACTGGTTTAAATCTATAGGGTCATTCTGATCATTTGTGTTTCCTGATGTTAGAGTTAGTAAGTGCATATTATTATTTCAGAAATAATTTTTTTACTGATGTCTCGTTTATATTTTTGTATCCTATGAAAATTAAATAACCAGAATCTCTATTGTTTATTTCGCTATCTTGGTAATAGGTTTGAATATTTTTACCAACAACTTGAACTGTTAACAGCATATCGGATTCAACTGTTAATACAAATCCTTTAACTCTTAATATATCTTTTGATTCTAATGCTTTATCTAATTTATTTAATATTATTTCTTTAGTAAATATATTAGGAACATTAATAGAAAATGTATGAAAATTATCATGGTCATGGTCATGGTCATGGTCATGGTCATGGTCATGGTCATGGTCAT
>Ga0055584_100000103_pt1 | contig 78066 bp, 71 predicted proteins | sample OSDHelmetaG_FD_58716 | JGI IMG/M metagenome (GOLD analysis project Ga0055584, IMG submission 58716) | Pelagic marine sediment microbial communities from the LTER site Helgoland, North Sea, for post-phytoplankton bloom and carbon turnover... | ecosystem: Environmental > Aquatic > Marine >... | reverse complement strand
GGGGGGATAATACCCTGTTCGGACGAAATTTGGCTCTTTGGGCCGTCATTTTGGTTTTGTTGTTTGGGCTGTTTAATTTGTTTCAGCGCCCGCAAGGGGCTGGTGAGCCTAGAGACGTGCCTTATTCCACCTTTTTGACCGAAGTCGAAAAGGGACAGGTCGCGGAAGTGACTATTCAAGACCGCAAAATCACCGGCACCTATAAAAATTCCAACGAGCCTTTCACTACCAATGCGCCGGACGATCCGGAATTGGTAAGTCGTCTGATCAAATACGGGGTGGGTGTCCAAGCGAAACCTCCCGAGGAAGGTATGCCGACTCTTTTTGCGGTTTTGCTGAACTGGTTCCCGATGTTGCTGTTGATAGGTGTTTGGATATTTTTCATGCGCCAAATGCAATCCGGCGGCGGCAAGGCTATGGGCTTTGGCAAATCACGTGCGCGCATGCTGACTGAAACCTCCGGTCGTGTGACGTTCGAAGATGTAGCAGGTATCGATGAGGCCAAGCAGGAACTTGAGGAAATCGTCGATTTTCTGAAAGATCCGCACAAATTCCAGCGCCTCGGAGGCCGCATCCCGAAGGGTGTTTTGCTCATCGGACCGCCGGGTACGGGTAAGACGCTTCTTGCGCGTGCAATCGCGGGCGAAGCCAATGTACCTTTTTTCTCGATTTCCGGTTCGGAGTTTGTCGAGATGTTCGTTGGCGTTGGCGCGTCACGGGTGCGCGATATGTTTGAGCAGGCTAAGAAAACCGCTCCTTGTCTGGTGTTTATAGATGAAATTGACGCGGTCGGCCGTCATCGCGGTGCTGGTTTGGGCGGTGGCAACGATGAGCGCGAACAGACATTGAACCAACTGCTGGTCGAAATGGATGGTTTTGAGGCCAATGAAGGCGTCATTCTAATCGCCGCAACTAACCGGCCTGACGTGCTGGATCCAGCGTTGTTGCGGCCCGGTCGTTTTGATCGCCAAGTAATCGTGCCAAATCCTGACATTTTGGGTCGTGAACGTATTCTTAAAGTACATTTGCGTAAGGTTCCGCTGACGCCCAATGTGGATGCGAAGGTTATTGCCCGCGGAACACCTGGGTTTTCCGGTGCTGATTTGGCAAACTTGGTGAATGAAGCCGCACTGTTGGCGGCCCGCAGAAACCGCCGCGCCGTATCTTTGACTGAGTTGGAAGACGCGAAAGATAAAGTGATGATGGGGACGGAACGCCGTTCCATGGTCATGTCCGAAGACGAAAAGAAGCTGACGGCCTATCATGAGGCGGGACATGCGTTGGTCATGATTCGGGTGCCAGGACATGAGCCGGTACATAAGGTGACAATTATCCCTCGTGGCAGGGCGCTGGGTTTAACCATGTTCCTACCCGAACGCGATAAGTACAGCCAATCGGTTCGTGAATTGAAGGCGATGATTGCGAGTCTATTCGGTGGCCGTGTCGCGGAAGAAATCATCTTCGGTGAAGACATGGTAACCACCGGTGCGTCCGACGATATTCGTAAAGCGACCGAAATGGCGCGGCGTATGGTAACCGAATTTGGCTTCTCGGAAGCATTGGGACCGCTCCGTTACTCGGCGAATGAGGAGGAAGTCTTCTTGGGGCACTCCGTCACACAACGCCAGAATATGTCGGATGAAACCGCCAGCGTGATCGACAAGGAAGTACGTATGTTTGTCGAAGAAGGTGAGGCAGCGGCGCGCAAAATTCTCACTGAAGGTATCGATGATTTGCACAAGCTCGCCGAAGCATTGTTGGAATACGAAACCCTGGACGCCAAAGATATCACAGCGGCGCTGACAGGAGAGCCGATTATCCGCAATGATGACGACGATCCGGCGCCAACTACAGGCACTCGTTCATCCGTACCCACCACCAGTGGTGTTGGCCCTGAGCCGGAACCTCAGAACGGCTAATAAACTGCAACAAAAATTGTAGTTTCACAGCTTGCGTGGTGTTGGTCGCTTGTCTAAACATCTGAAATAATTTCAGAATCGTAACAGATTGAAGTTGGAACAGGATGGCACGCAAGCTATTTGGCACCGATGGTGTGCGGGGGACGGCAAATTCCGAACCGATTACGGCAGAAACCGTATTGCGCCTGGCAATGGGAGCCGCGCGGCATTTACGCCGCGGCGATCACCGCCATCTAGCGGTGATTGGCAAGGATACGAGATTATCGGGTTATATGCTTGAGCCAGCTCTTACTGCCGGGTTCATTTCCATGGGTATGGATGTTGTGTTGGTAGGGCCAATGCCAACGCCGGCGGTTGCGATGTTGACCCGTTCGTTGCGGGCCGATCTCGGTGTGATGATTTCTGCCTCTCATAATCCTTTCCAAGATAATGGTATTAAGCTTTTTGGACCGGACGGCTACAAGCTGTCCGATGAAGATGAAGAATCTATCGAAGCGGCTATGCATGCCAATGGTGACGGCCTGGCCGACCCGGAATCGCTTGGTCGCGCGCGACGTCTCGAAGACGCGCCCGGTCGGTACATTGAATTCGTTAAACATACTTTCCCTAAAGGTCGCCGCTTAGATGGCCTGAAAATTGTCGTCGATTGCGCTCATGGCGCTGCTTATAAGGTTGCACCGACGGTTTTTTGGGAGTTAGGCGCAGAGGTTATTCCCATTGGTGTGTCGCCGGACGGGAAGAACATCAATCGGGACCGCGGGGCGACATCTCCAAGTTATATGTGCGAGCAAGTCCTAGAACATGGCGCGCATATCGGTATTGCCCTCGATGGCGATGCGGACCGTGTGATCATAGCCGACGAACAAGGAAAAGTTCTGGATGGTGATCAGGTCATGGCAGTCATCGCAAACAGTTGGCAAAAAACGGACCGGTTGCGAGGCGGCGGCGTGGTTGCGACCGTTATGTCCAACCTTGGTTTCGAGCGATATCTACAAGGGCTTGGTCTCGAGTTGATCCGCACCGCTGTCGGTGACCGGTATGTAGTCGAAGCCATGCGCGGCCATGATTATAATTTAGGTGGCGAACAGTCGGGCCACATAATCTTGAAAGATTATGTCACCACCGGTGACGCTTTGATTTCCGCGCTTCAGGTATTGGCGGTAATCGCCGGCGACGACCAACCGGTTAGTGAAGTTTGCCGGGTCTTTGAGCCGGTACCGCAGCTTTTGCATAATGTTGCTATTGCGGGCGGCGAGCCATTGGCCTGTGATCACGTAAAGGCGGCGATCAAAGAAGGTGAACAGCGTATTGGTAAATCCGGCCGTTTGCTTATCCGTCCTTCAGGCACGGAGCCGGTGATTAGAGTCATGGCTGAAGGCGACGATGAGGCGCTCATCGGTTCCGTGGTAACCGATATTTCCGTCGCAATTGAGCAGGCTGCTAAGGCATGACGAAAAAAAAGGGCCGTGTATTAATTGTGGCCGGCTCTGATTCCGGTGGCGGGGCGGGCATACAAGCGGATATCAAAACGGTCACGGCCCTGGGTGGTTACGCGATGACCGCCGTTACGGCACTGACGGTACAAAACACAAAGGGTGTTTTCGATGTAATGCCGGTGGAGCCTGCCTTTATCGCTCATCAAATGAAGGTGGTGTTGGAAGATATCGGCGCCGACGTTTTGAAGACTGGAATGCTTCATAGTGTTCCTGTGATCCAAGCGGTTGTAGGTGTCTATAAAATGATTTCTGCGGACCTGCCCTATGTATTGGACCCGGTCATGGTGGCCAAAGGTGGCCATTCTTTGTTGCAACAAGACGCCGTAGAAGCGCTTAGAAAACAGTTGCTTCCTTTGGCGGACTTGGTGACGCCCAATATTCCCGAAGCCGAGGCGCTTACCGGTTTGGCGATTAAGGGCCCCGACGATATGGAAGCCGCGGCAAACGCTATCTTGGCGATGGGGCCGGCATCTGTGTTGTTGAAGGGCGGCCATTTAGAGGGCGATAAGTTGGTTGATGTTTTAGTGACGCCGCTCGGAACCGAAAAATTCAAGAGTACCCGCATTGACACGCGTCACACCCATGGCACTGGCTGTACATTGGCGTCCGCCATTGCAACTGGGTTGGCCCAAGGCATGATGATCGAAGAAGCTGTTGGGCGCGCGCGTGATTACGTGCTGGAGGCCATTCGCCAAGCGCCGGGCTTCGGCGAAGGGCATGGCCCATTGCAGCATGGCCATACGGTGACATCGTTTCCGCCGGCCGGCCGTTGATGGGCCTGGCGGCGTTGCCCGCGTTAGAGTCGGCCGCGGAAAAAATTTATGAAATTATGCCGCCGACGCCGCAATATTGTTGGCCGCTTCTTTCAACCCGCACTGGCTGTGAGGTGTGGGTAAAGCATGAGAACCACACTCCTATCGGCGCTTTTAAAGTGCGCGGCGGCATTGTCTATATTCAAGACTTGATTGCACGAGGACCGGTTGATGGCATTATCACGGCAACGCGCGGCAATCATGGGCAATCGATCGGCTTTGCGGCCGCGCGCGCGGGCGTGTCGGCAACCATTGTGGTGCCGCACGGCAATAGCGTAGAAAAAAAATGCAGCAATGCGGGCATTCGGTGTCGAATTAATCGAACACGGAAGCGACTACCAAGAAGCGCGGGAATTCGCAGACGCCAAAGCCGTTGCAGATAAGCTTGTTTTTCTTGGTCCATATGCTCCCCTGTTGGTGAACGGTGTCGCCAGTTACGGGCTCGAATTTTTCCGAAAGTGCGATGATTTGGACGCGGTTTATGTACCCATCGGAATGGGTTCGGGCATTTGCGGTATGATTGCTGCTCGTGAGGCGCTGGGGTTGAAAACCCAAATTATCGGCGTTGTTGCCGAGGAGGCGCCCTGTTACGCATTGTCGTTTAACGCGGGAAAACCCATTTCCAGCAATAGCGCGAACACATTTGCGGATGGTCTTGCTTGCCGGGTGCCGGAGCCCAGTTCCTTGCAGGTCATGCTGAATTACGCGGAGCGCGTGGTAACGGTAAGCGAAAGCGAAATCAAAGCGGCCATGCGGCATTATTTTACAGACACCCATAATGTGGCCGAAGGCGCAGGCGCGGCGGCGTTAGCGGGGCTTCTCAAGGAGCGGGATCGATGGGGCGGCAGAAAAGTGGGGCTGGTATTGTCAGGCGGTAATATAGACCGCAATTTGTACCAAGAAATCCTCGCCATATAAGGCTGCGCAAGAATCGGGTGTCGCATCTGATTAATCTGCCGCAGACTATGGTTATGGAACAGGAAATCGAAAAATCCGAAGACTTCGCCACCATCGAGAAAGCGATTGTGTGGTTGGCGGATCGCTACACCGAGCAACCGTCTCTCGAAGAGCTGTCGGGCTGGTTGGGTATGAGCCCATTTGCGTTACAAAAGATGTTCAGCCGATGGGCGGGCGTTAGTCCCAAGAAATTTGTGCAGTATCTGACTTTGGCGCACGCCAAGGAGTGCCTCGCTGAAAAAGAAAGTGTCATGACTGCTGCTTACGATGCGGGCTTATCGGGCCCTGGGCGGCTACACGATCTTTTCGTCTCCGTCGAAGCCATGACGCCCGGTGAATGGAAGCAAGCAGATCAGCATCTAGCCGTCCGCTATGGTTGGCATCCGAGCCCGTTTGGGGAATGTCTGATCGCGGCGACGGATCGTGGTGTATGCGGATTGGCATTCGAGCTGACCGATGGTCGGTTGGCGACGGAAGAAAATTTGTTTGCACCTTGGAAGGATGCGCGGATTGCCGAAGACCCCGATGTTACGAGGCCCTTTGCACAAAACGCTTTTGGCGGTGGTGGTGAGGTGCCTGTGGTTTTGCGGGGAACCCCCTTTCAATTGAAGGTTTGGGAGGCACTGTTGCGCATTCCACTTTCCAAGCTCGTGAGCTACGAGGGTCTAGCGACGGCAATAGGTCAACCGGGTAGTGCCCGCGCTGTTGCTGGTGCTGTGGCGCGAAACCCGGTTTCCTGGTTGGTGCCGTGTCATAGGGTCATTCGTCAAACCGGCGTTATCTCGGGCTATCGGTGGGGGCCCTCACGCAAACGCGCTATTCTGGCTTGGGAAGCATCCATGGGTGACGGGGAAGTTAGACCGGCCTAAGGCCACCCCAGGCGATAAAATTGGAATTGCGAAACTTCGGCTTGCGATACAGGAAGGGACTTCCATCCGGGTTGGTCATCTGGCCACCTGCCGCTTCCAATACCGCATGACCGGCGGCTGTATCCCATTCCGACGTGGGTCCAAAACGCGGGTAGATGTCCGCTTCCCCGGCAGCGACTAAACAAAACTTTAAGGAACTACCAGCAGTCATATTGCCGTTGACGGTGTAGTCCTTGAGAAACTCTTCCAATTCGCCGCCCTTTCCGTGGCGGCGGCTGCCAATAACGGTAATACCCTCGGCCGGCGTTTCGCGAACTATTATCTTTCCGGTTCCATTAGAATCTCGGCACTGAGCGCCGTGCCCGAGCGCGCCCCAGTAACTGGCTTTTAGTGCTGGGGCGAAAACGACGCCGAGTATGGTTCGGTCGCCATTGATCAAGCCAATATTGACCGTGAATTCATCGTTCCGATTTAGGAATTCTTTTGTGCCGTCGAGCGGGTCGACCAACCAATAGAGATCACCATTCAACTCAGGGGCCGTTCCGGCGGCCATTTGTTCCTCGGCGATGGCGGGAATGTTAGGGGTAAGCGCCGTGAGCCCTTTAAGAATGATGGCTTCCGCCGCCACGTCGGCTTCGGTCACCGGTGACATGTCATCTTTTGTTTCAACTTTGAAATCGGTCGCGTAAATTTCCATCACCGCTTCGCCGGCCAGGTCTGCCAGGTCGACCAGTTCAGGCAAAAGTTCGTGAAAATCCGTCATGATGCGTCCCTTATGGCGCGCCAAACTTTTTCCGGGGTGAGCGGCATGTCGATTGTTGTGATGCCGAGCGGCGACAGTGCGTCCAAAACCGCATTCACGAGTGCGGGCGGTGCCCCGACTGCTCCAGCCTCCCCAGCGCCTTTGATGCCAAGGTCATTGGTTTGGCAAGGCACGTCTTCCATAATCGTAAGGTCTATGGAGGGCAGATCATCGGCCCGCGGTAGGCAGTAATCCATTAGGGATCCGCTCAACAACTGCCCAGTTTCCCGGTCGTACTGGCAGTCTTCGAAAAGGGCCTGGCCAACTCCTTGTGCAATGCCGCCATGTACTTGCCCGGCCAAAAGAGATGGGTTTAGAACCGTGCCGAAATCGTCAACGGCGGTGTACGCGATAACCGATACGCGGCCGGTATCCTGGTCGATCTCCACTTCCGCGATATGGCAACCATTGGGGTACGTTTGAGCGCTGCTCACATACTTATCTGTGGCGCTTAACCCGGCTTCCTCGTCCGGGCCAAGATGTGTCGCATCCTGGGCTGCGGTGGCAATCTCGGTCAGGCTGATATTGCGGTCGGTTCCGGCGATGGCAAAAGAACCGTTCGCATACTCGATATCGGCGTCTGCTGCTTCCAACACAGAAGCCGCTATGCGTTTGCCTTTTTCGATTACGGTGTTGATCGCATTGATACAGGCATGGCCGCCTTCGGGAATGGCCCGTGATCCGCCTGTGCCGCCGCCTCTTGGGATGATGTCAGTGTCGCCTTGGTAAAAGCGGATTTGCTCTACCTCGACTTGGAGGCGTTCGGAAACGATTTGGGCATAGGCGGTTTCGTGCCCTTGTCCGTTGGTTTGATTGCCGAGCAAAACGGCGACTGTGCCGTCTTGGTCTACGCGGATGGTTGCAAACTCGCCAGGGCCTTTGCCACAGGATTCGATGTAGTACGAAAAGCCGAGACCCCGGAGTTTTCCCGTTTTTGCCGCTTTTGTACGGCGTTTTTCAAAGCCCATACGTTCAGCGGTTTGTTGTGCGTCATTAAGGTTCCGAGTGAATTGACCGCTGTCATAGGTGTTATTCATCCCTGTTTTGAACGGCATTGCGCTCGGCGGAATGAAGTTTCTGCGTCGCATATCCGCCGGGGAAATGCTCAATTCACGCGCTGCCTTCTCGATCATGCGCTCAATCACGTAAATGGCTTCGGGACGCCCGGCACCGCGATAGGCATCCACGGGCACTGTATTGGTAAACAGACCGTGCACTTCCACATGGATGGCAGGTGTTTTGTAAACGCCTGCAAGCATGCCGACGCCACAATCTGTGACGATGAAGGGTGAAAAGTTCGACAAATAAGCGCCCAAATTTGCATAAGTCCGAGCGCGTAGGCCGAGGATATTGCCATCTTTATCAAGAGCTAGGGCGGCGCGTGTGACATTGTCACGACCCTGGGTATCCGATACGAACCCATCGGCTGCTCGATCACCAACCCAGCGAACCGGGCGCCCGAGGTCGCGCGCGGCATGGAGTACCAAGCCGTGTTCCGGGTACAAAAAAATCTTCATGCCGAAGCCGCCACCGACATCACCGGTAACCACGCGTACGGCCTCGAAGGGAACGTCAAAAATGTTGCGGACTAATTGTCGTTGCAATCCATGGGGGCCTTGGCTCGGTGCGTAGAGTGTAAAGCGCGCGCCATCCCAATCACCAATGGCGCATCGCGGCTCTAACGTGTTGACTACGATACGGTTGTTGATCAAATCCATCTCGGTCACATGGGCGGCGTTTGCGAACGCGGCATCTGTGGCGTCTTTGTCACCACTATCCCAAACGAAGGAGGTATTGTTAGGGGCCTGCGGCCACACTTGAGGGGCCGCTGGGTCGGTTGCAGTTGCCGTATCGGTTACGGCGGGTAGGGGATCATAGTCGACAACGATGGCTTCCGCCGCATCGCGGGCTATGTCTGGGCTTTCGGCGACAATGAAAGCAACCGGGTCGCCCACATGGCGCGCCGTTCCGTCGGCTAACAGTGACCAGGGCGGGGTGATCAAATGTTCGCCATTCGATTGCTTAAGCGGGATCATGCAGGGAATGGTGCCGAGGCCGGCCCGCTTGATCTCCTCCGATGTGTAAATTCCGAGAACGCCATCAAGTGATTCTGCAGTGTCGGTTTCAATGGATTTGATTGCTGCATGGGCATAGGGCGAACGTAGGACGACCGCATGGGCTTCGTTGGTGAGGCGGAGGTCGTCCGTGTACCGACCCTTACCGGTGAGAAGGCGAGGGTCTTCGATACGGGGCGCAGGCTGACCTATTCCAAATTGGACCATGTGAAATTTTCCGGTGGGTTAACAGGTTATTTTACGGTTACGGCTTGTGGGCCGGCCGGTGTGATTGATAGCGTTGTGAAACGATCAGCTTGAAAACTGTCCGACCAGTGGTCCTGGGTCAAGCCCGCTTTCTGTTTTAATCGCGCCAGAAAAGTCTGTGGTTCGGGAATATCTTCCCAAACCTGTGGCAGGAACACCGCGCGTTTGCCTTGGTCGGCGATGATGAGGCCATCGATATTGGGCCGTAGCTGCGAGAGTAAGTCGGCTTCGTCCTCAAAGCTCATCGGAGCGGCAGGTGAAAGCAGCGATATGGACAGTGATAGGCCCTGTGTCTCATTCGCTTGTAATGGTGGAAAGCGTGGGTCCTTGAAGGCGGCTTTGTAGGCATTTTCCATCAGGTCTTTGACCAACGGTTGGTGTGCCTGTAAGGAGCCTATGCAGCCGCGCAAGCGCCCTTCCTTTTTGAGTGTAACGAATGTAGCGCGTGCTTCGCGCATTGGTTCGGGGAAGGTGTCGATATCGACTGCGGGTGGTTTTCCCTTTTGTAGGGCGTAATTAATGGTGGATGCTGCAACGCGAACCATTTGCGCGCCATGTTCCGTATAAATGTCCTTATCGGATTTGTCGGCCATGCCGCCACTCTTTCCCTTTTCCCAGAAAGCCCAACTCCCATACCCCACAACCTTATCCCGGGAACCTGCTGTGTCGCCGGAATTTTTAAGGTCGAGCCGCCTCACCGACATGTCTCTGGCTTTGGCTTCACGAATTAATCCGGAAATGGGAATGCGCCCGCAGGCCTGCTCTCTGTTCAGGCCGTTCGGCTCCAAGGCTTCGATGGATGCAGCAGCTGCGCCATCAAGGCTCTGCGCCGATTTGTAATCTTGATAGTGACTAAGGTCTGAGCTGATTACGATTACCGTTTCGTCGCCGCCCCATAGTTTCTCCAGTACCGCGGCCACTTGGTTACCGGGTACGCTTCCGACCACGAAAGGGACGAGCGAAAACGTGCCGAGCGTCCGTTGTAAGAACGGCAAATGTACTTCGAGTGAATGCTCTTTCTCGTGGGCGTCGTCGCGACGTTCCACCTGCGGGAGGTCGATCACGGATTTGATTGCCGTTTGGTCGATTTCGATATTACCGAGCGGTGTTTGGAACTGCTCCGCCGTTGGCGCGGCCAGGGTCTGAATGGCAACGCGATGGGCGGGGCCCAATAATATGACGCGGGAAATTTTATGCGCAGCGGGCTTTAACGCGAGATACGCAGGTGCTGCAACGGATGCGGAATAGATATAACCGGCATGTGGCGCAATGATGGCTTTCGGCACATCGCCTGACGGTGTGTCGCTTTCTTGGAGAAAGCGCAGGACATCAGTGTTTAGCTCGGTCGGGTCGGCCGGATAGAAAAACCCCGCAACGGCGGGCGGACGTACAAATCCCATGAAACTCTCCCTACGCGGTCAGTATAGCCGAATTGAAGGGTGTGAAAATCTCTGATCGCCGGGCCAGTCCGTTCTATAATGATATCCATGGAAGACATCATCGAAGGCGTCTCTGGGCGCTATTGGCAGAAGCTTGAGGATGGCCGCATTCAGTGCGACGTGTGCCCGCGTGAATGTAAGTTGCAGGAAGGCCAGCGGGGTTTGTGCTTCGTCCGGGCGCGCAAAGATGATGAAATCGTCCTCACGACCTATGGCCGCGCCAGTGGATATTGCATTGATCCCATCGAGAAAAAGCCGCTGAACCATTTTCTCCCCGGCACGCCGGTACTGTCGTTCGGCACGGCGGGTTGCAATCTTACCTGTAAATTTTGCCAAAATTGGGACATGTCTAAGTCCCGTCAGATGGACACGCTGCAAGATCAGGCGCCGCCGGAGGCAATTGCAGCAGCGGCTGAGAAAACCGCCTGTCGGTCGGTCGCCTATACCTACAATGACCCGGTGATTTTCCTCGAATATGCGGTGGATGTGGCAGCCGCGTGCCGTGACCGTGGCATCAAAAGCGTGGCGGTGTCGGCCGGTTACATCAAGGAAGTAGCGCGTACGGAGTTTTATGACTGGATGGACGCGGTCAATATCGACCTGAAGGCCTTTACCGAAGAGTTTTACAAGAGCTTGTGTACGGCGGGCTTGGCGGAAGTTCAGGAAACCCTCAAGTATATTCGCCATGAGACCGATACCTGGCTCGAAATTACGACACTGCTAATTCCGGGAGAGAACGATTCCGAGGCGGAGCTGGAAGAACTGACTCAATGGGTGTTCACAGAGCTGGGCCCGGACGTGCCTGTCCACTTCACCGCCTTTCATCCCGACTACAAAATGCTCGATAAAGTACGCACACCGACAGAGACCCTCATTCGTGCCTGGCAAATCGGGCGCAAGAATGGCCTGCGCTATGTTTATACGGGCAACATCCACGACGAGCCGACCGGGTCCACCTATTGCCATGAATGCGGCCTGAAACTGATTGGACGAGACTGGCATATGTTGTCGGAATGGAATTTGGACGAGACCGGCCATTGCAAACGCTGCGGGACTGAGTGCGCGGGTCATTTTGAGGCTAAGCATGGCACTTGGGGGCGAAAACGCATGCCGGTGCGATTGAAAGAGTTCGCAGAGCAATTTGCGGCTCAGCCCGATGCGGCACCGGGTTTGACGGGGCAGGTGTGACGCTACGATGGTCGATCTACTAGAGCATCATAGTCGCCTGGAGGCTTATTACACTCCACTGCTGAAAGAGCATGGCGATCATTATCGCGGTGTAGGCTGGGTGACTGAACATCTGCAAACTGTTCGGTTTGAGGTGCTGTCGGCCGTGGGTGATATACGCGGCGCTTCTATATTAGATGTGGGCTGCGGTGTAGGGCATTTTCTGGATTGGCTGCACAGCCATGGCTTCGTCGGGGATTATGTGGGGCTGGAAGTTCAGGAGCCTATGGTGGAGAAGGCGCGCGCCAATCATCCGCAATCGGACTTCCCGCATGCGCGTTTCGACTGTGGGGATTTTGTTACGGCCGCCGGCGACTACGAGGCGGATTACGTTATGGCGAGTGGCATATTTCCCTTGGGGGATATGGATTTGCTGAGATTAACCGTGGCAACCATGTTCGAGCGCGCCAGAATTGGCGTGGCGTTTAATTGCCTGTCTTCCTTCACGCCGCGGCGAGAGCCAGAGTATTTCTTGTTCGCCGATCCGTGCGAAGTTTTTGATTTCTGTACCACGCTGACGAAGGTGCTGCTGTTTAGGCACGACTATCTGCCGCAGGATTTCACTGTTTTTCTCTATAAGGACTGAACTTAAGCCTCCAAAAAAAGCCCCCCGGTTCGGGATACTGAGCCGGGGGGTCAGTAGCCCTTAAAAAGGATAAGGGCTTCTTCCAGGGAGGAACTAGTCGAACGCTTCGTCCCATGTGCCTTTGGTGGCGGCACGGGAATATTCGGTGGCGCGGTTCTCGAAGAAGTTCGCATGTTCGACGCCATTCAACATTTCGTCGAGCCATGGGAACGGGTTCTTCTCGATGTGATGCATGGGCTGTAGGCCCAGCTGCATCAAACGGCGGTCGGCGATAAAGCGGATGTATTTTTTTACACCTTCCGCGTCGATGCCTTCGACACCACCTAGTTCAAAGGCTAAATCAATAAAGGCGTCCTCATGGTCGATCACCGTTGAGCAGGCAACGTAGAGGTCGCGTTGGAGTTCCTCGTCCCAAATTTCTTCGTTTTCGGAAATAAAAGTGCGGAATAATTTGATGATGGAGGCCGTATGCAGGCTTTCGTCACGCACGGACCAGGAGACGATTTGCCCCATCCCCTTCATCTTATTGAAACGCGGGAAATTCATCAGGATTGCAAAGCTTGCAAACAGCTGTAGTCCTTCGGTGAACCCACCGAACACGGCCAAGGTTTTGGCGATATCGCGTTTGGTCGATACGCCCCATTGCTGCATGTAGTCGTATTTGTCCTTCATCTCTTTGTACTTGAGGAAGGCCTGATATTCGGTTTCCGGGATGCCAAGTGTGTCGAGCAAATGAGAGTAAGCGGCGATATGCACCGTTTCCATATTGGAAAAGGCCGATAGCATCATCTGCACTTCGGTCGGCTTAAAGACCTGTGAGTAATGCTTCATATAGCAATTGTTCACTTCCACGTCGGATTGCGTGAAGAAGCGGAAGATATGGGTCAGCAAACTACGTTCGGAATCGGAAAGTTTATTGCGCCAATCCTTAACGTCGTCTGCAAGGGGCACTTCTTCCGGTAGCCAATGAATACGTTGCTGGGTCAGCCAAGCGTCATAGGCCCAGGGATACCTAAACGGTTTATAAATCGGGTCCGCTTTTAGAAGCGACATCTTCTCAATTCCCCTTTTTTGACGCCTGTTAGCGCCGTTATTTTCTAGGTCGGGCTCCCGCCGACCTGGTTACTGACAGGCTAGACACTCGTCGTAATCGATTTCCGGTGCCGGTTCCTCTCCGCCATTGACCTTACCCAAATGGGGTAGGGAGGCGATTGAACCATCCGATTGGGTCGCCACCACTTCGGCCCGCTGAAGAGATTTGGAGCGGCAGTAATAAAGTGTTTTCACACCTTTCTTCCAAGCTTGAAAATGCAACAGATGCAAATCGCGCTTATGTACATCCGCCGGTAGGAATAAATTCAGCGATTGAGATTGGCAAATGCTTGGTGCCCGGTCTGCCGCGTGTTCGATAATCCACCGCTGGTCCAGTTCAAAGGCGGTTTTGAAAACGTCTTTTTCATTCGGAGTGAGGAAGTCCAAATGCTGAACCGAGCCTTCGCTGGTGGTAATGGACGTCCAAGTCTCTTCGTCGTTTTTGCCTTTTTCCGCTAACAACAGCTTCAAGTGCCGGTTACGAACATTGTAAGAGCCGGACAAGGTTTTATGGGTAAAGCTGTTGGCCGCGATCGGTTCAATACCGGGCGACGTGCCGCCGCAAATGATCGAGGTCGAGGCATTCGGAGCAACGGTCATTTTCGATGAGAACCGTTCCATAATGTTGAATTCCGCCGCATCGGGACAAGCGCCCCGTTCTTCGGCAAGTTTCACGGAGGCTTCGTCAGCTTGGCCGCGGATATGTTTGAACATCCTGAGGTTCCAAACCTTCGCCATCGCGCTTTCGAATGGAATCATTTTCGACTGCAGGAAGGAATGAAAACCCATAACGCCGAGCCCGACGGAGCGCTCGCGCATCGCCGAATATCTCGCCTTTTCGAATTCATCTGGTGCTTTTTCGATAAAGTCGCTTAAGACATTGTCGAGAAAACGCATGGAATCTTCAATAAACGTGGGATGCCCTTCCCATTCGGCATAACGTTCGAGATTAACGGAACTGATACAACAAACCGCCGTCCGGTCACCGCCATCCTTGTCGCGGCCGGTGGGCAGTGTGATTTCTGTACACAGGTTCGACATCTTGACGTTGAGGCCTGCGAGTTTGTGATGCTCGGGGATTGCCCGGTTCACATGATCGATGAAGATGATATAGGGCTCGCCGGTTTCGACCCGCGCGGTCAGAATACGAATCCAGAGATCGCGGGCCTTTACCTTGCGAAGAACAGTGCCGTCTTTCGGACTGGTGAGGCCCCAATCTTCGCCTTTTTCCACCGCGCGCATGAAAGCATCAGGGATGACAATGCCGTGGTGGAGATTAAGAGCCTTGCGATTTGGGTCGCCACCAGTCGGACGGCGCATTTCGATGAATTCTTCGATTTCCGGATGGCTTACCGGTAGGTACACCGCCGCACTACCACGCCGAAGCGACCCTTGACTGATAGCGAGCGTCATCGAATCCATCACGCGAATGAAGGGCACGATGCCCGACGTCTTACCATTGGCACCCACCTGCTCACCGATGGAGCGCAGATTGCCCCAGTAGCTGCCGATGCCGCCGCCGCGGGCAGCAAGCCAGACATTCTCGTTCCAGAGATTGACGATTCCGCCGAGACTGTCGTTCGCTTCGTTTAAGAAACATGAAATAGGCAGGCCACGGCTTGTGCCGCCGTTCGACAATACCGGCGTCGAGGGCGTTAGCCATAACTTACTCATATAATCATATAAGCGCTGCGCATGGTCTGAATCATCGCCGTAATGCAATGCGACGCGCGCAAACAAATCCTGAAAACTTTCCCCCGGCATTAAATACCGGTCCGATAAGGTCTCTTTGCCGAATATGGTCAGTAATTCATCACGGCTTCGGTCAATTTTGACCCGGTTGCCGCGTTCATTTTGCGCGATATCGCGCAAATCGTCGGTCAATTTCTCTTTGACTGCATGTTCTATGTCAGCCGACGACTCGGATATACCCTCTTGGGGTGCCTCCATGGCACCAGAAACCTCATCCCCTAGAAAGTTATCCACAACCGCTTCATCGTGTGATTCATCCCGTGATAATGCGTCGGTTGCGTCCACTATGCCTCCTCCTATCCACACCTGTGGAAAAAACTAATTGTGTATAAAACACAATATCTCGTATTTGATTGCAAGGATGATACCATATATCGGTTAGCTGTCACCCGGAACATTAAGCGAACATGTTAATATTGTGTCATTCCGGTTACTTATTGTGAAAATTTATAACCAAATCTAATCCTGCAACGATAACATCATTATGTTCTTTATTTGTTCCGTTTCCAAGGCCAATTCCCATGCCGGGCGAATTTATTGACCGACCGGCAGGAACCCCTACACTCGGCGCGCTAGGGGGGAATGATGGTTAGTGGGCTATCTACGGCACAGGTTGAGGGGTATCGGAAAAACGGATTTGTCCATCCGATCCGTGTCATGGATGCGGAATCGGCAGCGTCTTACCGTAGGCGTTTCGAAGCATATGAGGCCGAACAGGGGGATTGGTATGAACTCTCGAAGGGTCAGAAGATTTACCTGTTGCAAACCTGGGCGGCGGAACTTGCTAGTTTTCCGGCAATTTTAGATGCTGTCGAAGGGGCGCTTGGGCCCGATATCTTTGTTTGGGGCGCCAGCCTATTCGTTAAGGATATGGGGGATGGCGCATATGTTTCTTGGCACCAGGACGCCACCTATTGGGGGCTCAATAAGCCCGATGTGGTAACTGCCTGGATTGCGCTTTCTCCCGCGACGCTGAAAAGCGGCTGCATGAAAATGCTCCCTGGCAGCCACAAATGGGCCCCCTTGCCACACAAAGACACGTTGGCGGAAAAGAATTTGCTCACGCGGGGGCAGGAAATTGAAATCGATGTGAATGAAAATGAGGCGGTTGCGCTCGAAATTCAGCCCGGCGAAATTTCGCTTCACCACATCATGACGGCACATGCCTCCAGTCCGAACTTATCGGACGACCGGCGCATCGCAGTCGCGATCCGCTATGTGGCCCCCGATGTGGCTCAGTTGAACGGCGAAAGAGATGGCGCCTGGCTTGTTCGCGGTGAGGATAGGTTCGGCAATTTTGTTCACGAAACACCGCCAAAAGCCGATATGGACCCCGAAGCTCTGGCGGAACACAAACGCATCATGGAATTGCGCCAATCCATTCTCTATCAGGGTGTTGAGGGAAAGCCCGCACGTGTGTGACGTGGTATTGGCGCCAACGCTCACTAGCGTCGCTGCAAAACCAGTCCAACCATCACCAGTGCCGCCATTATCCAGTAGATATGGCTCAATGCCATGATGCCGAGCACCGTGCCGGCGATAAGCGGGCCGGTCGACGCCCCTACATCGCGCCACGTTTGCGCGATCGCGATGCGGCGAAGGGTTTTGTCTTCTGTTGCGCGGAGGGCTATTTCGGCAGGCCAAAGAGCGGCAATAAAGGAACGCCCGATGACAGCCAATAACCCACCCGCATAGACATATCCGAGTGCCAGCAACACAAAGCCGATTGCCATTGTGAGGGTGGATATGAATAGCAATCGGTGGGGGCCGTATTTATCGCCGAGAATGCCCCCGACCGGTGAAAGCAGCCCTTCTGAGCCGCGCCGGATGCCGAGCAGCACGCCGCCGGCGATCATTGCGGTGCCGATGGAACTAGTTTGCGCCACCGTAATGGTGATCGCCATTGTAAAGACGCCATCCACGGTGAGACCCGCGATAAACATGAAAAGATCAAACCGATTTGGCGTCGGCAGCCATTCGGTCTTCTTCGGGTCCGGTTTGCGACCTTCTTTCGGCAACATAATGGCAAGTGGAATGGCGAGCATGCTCATGAGACCGAGAAAGACGAAAATGTCTTTCGGCCCCACTGCGACCGCTGCCAGTGGGCCTAGAAGGAGCACGAGCGCGGGACAGATGTTCATGATGGCGCGGCTGAAGCCGACCCGAGTCCCGGCTTTTGACCGGTCGGACACTGCATAGGCGAAAACCACTAAGGACAAGGCTGCAAAGCAAAGTCCCCAGGTGATGCGGGCGGCAAGTAATACCGGCCAACCGACGCCTAATCCGTAGCCTAAAGTTGCTGCGACGGCACCGACAGCGGCAAGAATAGCGAGATTACGTGGGCCAATCCGTTCGGCGAAAGCCGCTATGGGGCCATAGGTAAATATTCGGATCATGCGGTTGGCCGCCAACAACACGCCGACCCAAAATAACGAGACGCCAAAGAGCGGCGCATTGACGGGCAACACAACATAAAGCAACACGTCGCCGAGCAGCGCGAGCGATAAAACGCCCGCCGACAGCAAGGTCGGGCCAATTCCATGTTGTGGTTTGGAGGCGTTCATTGGCGGCTTTCTTGAGTTCGATGATTCTATGAATCTCGAACTGTGCTATGTCTGTCGAGCTTATTCGGTCGTGAGCAACAATTTCCCTTTGGTCAGCCCACCTTCGATGGTGCGGTGGGCCTCCGCGGCTTGGGCGAGCGGGAAGGTGGTATCGATTGTCACCTTCAGCTTGTCGGCGCGGTAAAGACCGAAAAGGTCGCTTGCCCGCATCATTCTTTCCGTATGGGTGGAGATGTAGTCTGCGAGGTGGGGGCGGGTAAAAAACACCGAACCCGCCTCAGCAAGATCGAGCGGACTGATTGCTTCTACCGCACCGGAGGCGGCACCGTAATTGACGCAGGTGCCCCTTCGTCGGGTCGCTTTGAGACTGCCCTCTATGGTCGCTTTGCCGATGGAATCGTAGACCACATGGACGCCGTCGCCGTTCGTTGCGTCGAGCACGACGGCCGCGAAGTCTTGCTCTTTGTAGAGAATGGTATGGTCCGCGCCGTTGGCTTTGGCGATTTCCGCTTTCTCCGGACTGCCGACGGAGGCAAAGACTTCTGCCCCGCGCGCTTTCGCAAGCTGAACCAACAATTGTCCCACACCACCGGACGCCGCATGAATTAGGCAGCGCTGACCGGATTCCAGTGGAAATAGAGAGTGTGACAAATAGTGAGCGGTAGAGCCTTGCAGCATCAAGGCGGTGGCAATGTCGAGTGGGATGTCATCAGGAACAGGAATGAGCTTCCAGGACGCCACGCTTGCGTATTCGCCGTAGGAGCCGAGTTCCGTGCAATAGGCGACCCTGTCACCTTCCTTGAAGTCACCGGCTTTGATGCCACTGACATTCGGTCCTACGGATACCACCGTGCCGGCCCCCTCCATACCGAGCGTCATCGGAAGTGTTTGGGCATAGGTGTGGGATTTTGCGTACAGACCGTTGCGCATATAGACATCGATAAAGTTAACGCCGGCAATGCCGATTTTAACCAACGCCTGTCCATCACCGGCTTGAGGTTCTGGCGCATCATCGCAGGAAAGATTATCGGCATTGCCGTACTCAGCGACGCGTATGGCTTTCATGGTGGTTCCTTATGCGCTGGGTGGGGAGTAAAGCCCGGCGACTTTTGCTTTTTGCCGAGTCAGGGCGTAGATCAAATCGATGGTGGGTGTTTCGATCTTGGCGAGGCGGGCCAATTCTGAGACCGACCCGACCAACGCGTCTACTTCGATGGACTTGCCGGCTTCGAAATCCTGTAGTGTCGAGGATTTTGCTTTACCGAGAGAGGCCAGCCCGTCGAGCCGCGCTTCGATATCTACATCGGCTTTCGAGCCATAGGCACGCGCAACAGTAGCGGCTTCTTTGATGATTTTGGCCATCACATCACGGACTGCAGGTTCGCCGAACATGTCGCCGAAACTTGCTTCCAGTAAAACGCTTACAGGGTTGCCGGTAATATTCGCCCAAAGTTTCCCCCAAACCTCAGAGCGGATATCGGTCGTGGCGCGCATGCGCAGTCCGCTTTGCCCGAGAGCGTCGACAATAGCCGTTAGCCGCTCACTCTCGGAATTATCCGGTTCGCCGATGAAAAACGTTCCCCCGGCATTATGTTCCACGACGCCGGGTTCCGGCACGTTGGAAGCGATGTGAACCACACAGCCCAGCGCCTTTTCGCGACCGAACGTATTAAGGATGCGTCCACCCGGGTCGACACATTCCAGATGATCCGCCGGTTGTTTTCCTTCGAGCCCATAAAAGAACCACCAAGGAATGCCGTTGACGATATGCATGACCGTTGTTTCAGGGCCGATCAGCGGCGCCATCTGATCTAAGGCAGGGGTGACCGTGTGCGCTTTCAGGCCAACAATCAGAAGGTTTTGAATGCCGAGGGCCGACGTATCATCCGTGGCGTTTGCGGGGACCGTCCATTCGCCGTCCCGGTCTCGCACTGTGAGTCCCTTTTCTTGAATGGCGGCTAAATGCGCGCCGCGTGCAACAATGGAAATGTCGGTTTCACTTTTCAAAAGGCGCCCGGCAAGAATGCCAGCCACAGCGCCTGCGCCGAATACACAAATTTTCATATCGATTTTATCTCCTTTGGAACGCGGATTAATGGCCATGAACGGCACATTCGTCAACGTCGCCCTCTCGACGGAAGGGCGTCTATCGTAATAGGCTGCGAAAAATTAATTTTGGGAGGACCGTTATGATCGATGAAAAGAGTTTAGATGAAGCGAAGGCCTGGATTGGTCGTTCAAAATCGCTCGACGGCGTTGTGACACCCTTTGCGGCAAGCTGCATGGCGGCGACGCTCGACTGGGACGATTACGAATTTAAAAACGGCGATGACGTTCCCTTCGTTTGGTATCGCGTTGGTTTCCCGGAAGTCTCACCGCTTCGCGCTTGCGGTCGTGACGGCCATCCTGCGCTCGGTGAGTTTATGCCGCCGAGCCCGTTACCGCGGCGCATGTATGGCGGGACAACCATGACCTTTAATCGGCCTATTAAAGTCGGTGAACCAATTACTAAAACCATGAGCATCGCTGATGTGAAGGCCAAGGAAGGCCGTTCCGGCGATTTAATGTTTGTGACCGTGCGTCAAGAGATTATTGATAAGGATGGCGTTGCCATTACCGATGACCGGACGCAGATTTATCGTGGTGAAGCGGCAGGAGGTTCTTCGGGAAGCCACAAAGCGGCGGAACCACCTTCGGGCGCACAATGGAGCAAGGAAATCGAGCCTTCACCGGTATTGCTGTTTCGGTTCTCGGCGCTGACCATGAACAGTCATCGCATTCATTACGACCGCAATTATGTGACCGAGGTGGAGGGATATCCCGGCCTCGTGTTCAACGGCGGATTGACGATGATCATGCTGTTGGAGCTGTTCCGCGAAAGTAAGCCCAATGCGACCTTGAAAAAGATCAAGGTGATGGCGCGGTCCGCACTCCACGATGACGCTCCCTTCACCGTTAACGGCAAAGAAGGCGATACACCAGGCACTGCTAATCTTTGGGCGGTAAACCCAAGCGGAGGTCTCGCTTACACAGTGGATGCAGAGTACGAAGAATGACCGAAGAAATAGGCTTAAGCGAAGAAGAGCTGCAGAGCTGGGTCGGCCGCAGCGTCGAAGAGAAAGACACAATTACAGCGGCACCGGTTGCGAATTACGCGGCGACTATGGATTGGGAGATCCCTCCTGCGAAGGACGGTGACGCCATTCCTCCAGGCGCGCATTGGTTCTTTTTTCATGATCGGACGCGGCATTCAGATTTGGATACGGTGGGGCTGCCGAAACGGGGAGATTTTTTGCCGCCGGTCAAGCTTGCGCGCCGTATGCATGCGGGCAACCGGATGGAATATCTGCAACCACTTCATATTGGCGAAAAGGTCACGCGCAAAACTGAAATTCATTCGATTACGCCCAAGACCGGTGGTACAGGGCAGTTGGTTTTCGTAGTAACGCGCAACACCATCTCAGGCGAGAATGGTCCGGCGTTGATTGATGATCGCACGATCGTCTATCGCGAAGCGTCCAAGCCGGGGGATGCGAAGCGTAAGCCCGCGCCACCGCCGGGCGATGCAGCGTGGGAACGCACCTATCAGCCCGATCCAATTGTCATGTTCCGCTTCTCCGCACTGACTTTTAACGCCTCGCGCATTCATTACGATTACAAGTATGTCACGGAGACCGAAGGATATCCGGGGCTTATCGTGAATGCGCGGCTTACCACCAGCTTGCTGATGGAGCTTTGTCTCAAAAACAATCCGGGTAGGGAATTGGTCGAAGTGTCCACCAAATTCATCCGTCCGCTTTACGATTTTGCACCTTTCACGCTGTCGGGCAAACCGAATGAAGCCGGTGACGGCGCAACTATGTGGGTGGTCGATCCGGACGGTGCTACTGCGATGGTTTCGGAGATGCGCCTTCAGTAATTTGAAACGCACCAACGGGCCGCGAAACTTTTTCGTTTAGGTCGGGAATTCACCGGCGAATGCGAAGGTGGCGTCCAATAATTCATTGAGCGTTGCCACAACGGTTTGCAGTGATTGGTCCGATTGGATAACCATTAAGCGACGGCGATCACTACTCGACCTTTCGAGGCGAACATCGCCGCGCTCTACAAGCAAGTCAATGACACGCTTTACGGTGGATCGCGGCATGCCGGAATCCGCAACAATTGTGGTTATATCAGCATCCCGATTCTCAATTGATGCTAAGGCGGGGGTGCTCAGGACGCGCCATTCTGCTTGCCGGCCAAACCAAACATGATGAGCAGCTCGAACCTGAAGACGCTGTTTCTGCAAAGCGATGAACGCGTTCACGCAATCGGTCGTGTAAGTGCCGTCGTGGTTTAGGCGCAGCTTGGCAGTGTTAGCGTTAGATCCAGCCATTTCCTCATCAACTTTTGATATGTTGTCGGGACCATTATGCGACTTTAAGATATATATAAATTAAAACTTCTCTCTTAAGTGGCATTCTCTATTTCTTTTAAATCGCCCAGGCAGCGCTCTGTCATTTCCGCAGCTAGTATCAACTGTTTGAGGATTAGGGGGTTGGTGTCGCCGCCTTTCTGGACAGCGATATTAAGCAGTGTAACGGCTTGCTCAATAATGGGTATTAGGTCTTGGTCGTCCAAGTCCATTGTCCCCTCCCAAATTTCCCGTTGGTCCGCATCCGAACCAACCAACTTCCCCCTACATATTACTTAGACTAATGGACTGAAATTCAACAAAAAAAGGGTCCATTTTGGTTACATTACCACGCTACGATTGCCGCGGCATTAACCATCTTCAACCCAAATGTGTGGTAAGGCGATGAAGGTTGACCCTGGGTGTTAATGGTCGCCGGCCTATGGTTCGCCTGAGTGTTTTTTGATATTTCCAACCGCGCGACTCGGGCTGTATTCCGAAATCTATCTGGGAAAATAATGAGTTATCTAATCTCTTATTGGTTTTTCCCCATAAAGTAGTAAAGCGGTTTCTTTCGAAAATTGTACGGAGTTTTCCGACGGTTCCGATGCGAGAATTGCATCTACGTCAGTTTGGTCAAGGACCTCCACGCTACCGTTGATAATGGCGTTTGCTTGTTCAATGAGTTGGTGGATGGAGGTTGTGACCTCTTTAATCATCACGCTAATTCGCTCGTCGGGCCCGTTGCCGACCAGTTTATCTACGCCTTTGACCGTGGTTAAAAGCAATTCGTCAATCTGCGCAATTGTCTGGTCAAATGGCGCTCTAAATGCAGCTGGCGCGTGATCGTAGGCTTCTATAGCAAGGTCTTTATCTGTAAAGCCGCTATCGGAAAAATGCTGCGCATAGGATTTGGGCTGCCATTCTTTAACGTCTTCAAGGAAATCGGGCATTTCCGGGACCATCTCCAAGAGCATTACCGCTTCATTGATATGGTTCAGATAGTCCGTGGCGAGCAAACTGACAGAATTTATATTGGTTCCCTCAAGTTTTGTCCGAATTGCCGTAGTAGCCGTTTCATCGTCGCTCATGGCATCAACATCTAACCCAACTCTTGTAGTACGCCAACTTGTTTTGCGCAGCACTCTACCGAACCCTTTGAAACCTGGTAAATATATTGCTTAATAGCCGTTGGTGTAGGGGATTAAGTTGTGGGGTTGATTGACAGCGACTGAATTTCCTTCTTAAACATGGTCTGTGGTTGGATGCGACCAAATGCGCGAATACTTCAGATAGACAGAAATTTTGTAATTCCGTTCCCGGATTAACCGGGGCGCGGCTAGATTTGGAGCCATTTATTGTGTCGCAAGACCAAACCGAGGACTCGACTAAAGACGATAGCAAACCGGCGGAAAAACCCGCAGGGAAAGCGCGAGCGTTTCTGTCACGTCGGCCATTGCTTGGATCTCTTCGGCTAAAGCCTCAACACTTAGCGGCGCTGGTATTGGTTGTCTTGGCCGTTATTTGGGGCGCGTTGGAAATTCGGTCGCGGATTACACACGTCTATGAATATGATGCGCGAATATCCGGCAATCTCATAACCATCAGCAGTAGAGTGCCGGGCTGGATTACTGATATTCCGGTACTGGAAGGCCAAAGAATCAAAGTCGGCGATACCTTGGTGGTGTTGGACCGGGAAGAATCGAGATTACTGGTACAGCAATTGGAAGCGGAAATGAAAGCGACTGCGGCGTCGATAAAACGCCTTCATGCGCGACGGGATTTGGTGGCTAAACAATCCGAGAGCCAATACCAAACAGGGGTTTCTTCCCTAAAAGGCGCGAAGTCGGTGGTTGAAGCGCTTAAAATTCACCGTGAAGTGGCTCAGGCGGAGTTACAACGGACGCAGTCTCTGTATAAGAAAAAAGTCATCCCGCGCATTCAGTTAGAACAGGCCATGACCCGCGCTCAGCAGGTGAATGTTGAGTACCATAAATCCGTGGCGCAACTCCAATCCTCAGAGGCACGCCTTGATGAAGCGGCTGCCAATTTGAACAGAGTTCAGGTGCTGGACGAAGAAGGACAGGTTTTACGCCAGCGTGTGGAACAACTACGGGCAAAATTGGAGCGTCAAAAAATAGATCTCCGTGATCGCACGATCAAAAGCAGGATCGAAGGCGTTGTCGATAAAGTTTTCGTCGATGTGGGGGAATATGTAACGCCAGCGCAGCGGTTAGCAATCATCCATGACCCGAAAACAATCTGGGTTGAAGCCAATGTTAAAGAGACGGATGTTAGAAAACTAAAAATCGGTCAGCCTGTCGAAATTTCGGTCGATGCCTTTCCGGATCTGGATATTAACGGGACAGTGGATGCTATCGGCAATTCGACGACGAGCGAGTTCGCTCTTCTGCCGACCCCAAACCCAAGTGGCAATTTCACCAAAATCACCCAACGTCTGCCTGTCCGCATTAAGGTTCGTCAGGAAAAGGGCCTCCTGCGCCCGGGTATGATGGTCGAGGTCAACATTGACATCCGACAGCGTTGACGAGCGCAGCGCGGAGGAATACAGCCCCACCGAACGCTGGATCATTACCATTGTCGCTATGTCCGGGATGTTCTGCATGTTCATCTCGGCGACGATCGTCAATGTGGCGATTCCGAGCGTCATGGGTGCGTTTGGTGTCGGTCAGGATCAGGCCCAGTGGGTTGCAACGGCCTATTTAGCGACCATGGTGGCGAGCCAGCTTTTAAGTCATTGGTTCGTGCGCGCATTTGGGATGCGTCTTTCTTACGTGATAATCATCTGTATCTGGATGTTTGGTACGTTGGTTTGCTCGACAACAACGACGCTTGATTTTCTGATTCTTGGGCGTGTGCTTCAGGGTATGGGCGCAGGCGTCATGCAGCCGTTGGTTATGGTGTTGGTGTTCAAGGTTTACCCGGCGGATAAACGCGGCTTCGGTATGGGGATTTATGGCATGGTGGCGACACTTGCCCCCACATTCGGCCCGCTACTCGGGGGCTATGTCATTGATTATTTCTCGTGGCGAACGATCTTTGTGGCCCCATTGCCATTGGCGGTAATCGGTTTGGTTCTCGGTCCGCTGTTTATTCCAGGCGAGAAACCGCGCGGGCCGTTACCGCGTTTTGACTGGTCTAGTTATATTCTGCTCTGTACCGCTTTGATCTGTTGGATTTCGGTCTGGTCAAATGGGCAGCGTTGGGGTTGGGAATCAAACAGCATGCTCTACGCCATATTGATTGGTTTGATTGCGAGCACCTGGTTTGTTCGAATTCAATTGCGGGCGGATATCCCGTTACTGGATTTTTCGTTGTTCCGTCATGGGCGATTTACAGCAGCCGTCGCAGTCTCATTCGTGTTTGGTATGGGAAACTTTGCATCCAGCTATATGGTGCCGGTTTTCTCCCAGGTGGTTCAAGGATTTACGCCTAGTAATGCAGGCCTAGTGATGATGCCTGCGGGTATCTTGTTGTCCGCTGCTTTGCCTTTCACCGGGCGTCTCTCCGACCACGTGCCGGCCCATATTATGGTGATGTTTGGTATTACCCTTTTTGCCGCCGGCGCTTTTTTGATGAGTGGCGCGGACGTCAATACGTCATTCTTTAGCCTTATGATCTTTATTGTCATTAGCCGGTTTGGGTTGGCTTTCATTCTGCCGTCCCTTACCACGGCGGCCTTCTCTGCACTTGACCCTGAGGAATTAAACCAAGGTTCGGGTGCGCTTAATTTCTTGCGACAACTGGGTGGCGCGTCCGGTATCAGCATGCTCGTTCTGACCATGGAGCAACGGGCCCAATTTCATGGCGATAATTTGACGGCCACGCAAACGCCGGAAAATGCGGTTAGTCGCGAGTTATTGGGCGCGGTTGGCAATTTTATGGGCCAGCATGGATTGCCCGAATCGCTGCACACGGCGGGCGCGCTGCACTATCTGGGTGAAATAGTCTATGCGCAGGCTTATTCACTGGGCTTTAAGGACGGGTTCCTGGTCCTGGCATTCGTGTTTTTGTTGGCATTGATTCCTGCTTGGACGATGCGCGACAAGAAAACTACGGAAGGTTAGATCAGATGGCCGGCGGTGATATGGAGGTATTGCGGGCCCAGTATGGGCCTGGCTACCGTTGGCTGGTCGCCGCCGCCGGTGTGACGGGCACCATATCCATGGTTCTGTCGGCGACCATCGTTAATGTCGCCGTGCCTAGTGCCATGGGTGCGTATGGGATTGGCCAGGATCAGGCGCAGTGGATGGCGACCGCGTTCATCGCGACCATGGTTGCCAGTCAGCTGCTTGCCGCTTGGTTTATCGATGCGCTGGGCGAACGGATGACCTACACCTTCATCGCAATCCTGTTCATTTTTGGCAGTTGGCTTTGCTATTTCAGTCCGACCTTTGAAATTCTCATCATCGGCAGAGTGATTCAGGGAGTGCCTGCAGGGATCATTCAACCAATGATGATGTCAGTGATTTTTCGAGCATTTCCATCGGATGAACGCGGGTTTGCGATGGGCATCTACAGTACGGGTTTGATGATTTCACCCATGCTGGGGCCCGTGGCGGGTGGCTACATCATCGATGAAATGAGTTGGCGGCATATTTTCCTGTTTCCGCTTCCTTTTTGCGCCATCGCTCTCTTGCTCGGGTTTTTCTTCCTACCCGGCGGATGGCGGCTTCGCCGTTTGCCGCGCTTTGATTGGTCCAGCTATATTCTGCTTGTTGCGACCGTTTTTATGCTGTTGAGCGCCCTTGGCAATGGCCAGCGTTATGGTTGGAGTTCCAACTATATTTTGCTGTCGTTTATAGCGGCATTTGCGATGGGGGCATGGTTTGTGGCCCTACAATTGCGGTCTTCATCGCCGTTGTTGGATTTCTCACTGTTCAATAATGCGCAATTCGCGTCAGCCGTTTTCGTCTATTTCGTCTTTGGCATGGGAAACTTTGCGTCTAATTATATCATCCCCGTTTTTGTCCAAGAGGTGCAGCATTTTTCTGCGACTTTGTCCGGGCTAGTGCTTCTGCCGGCGGGCATCATGGTGGTTTGCCTAGTCTCCTTCTTTGGCCGAATGACGGATTTCGTGCAGCCGCATTATATGGTGATGTTTGGACTCACAATGTTTGCCATTGGTACATTGTTTATGAACGGTTCAGACGTGAACACAACCTTCTGGACCTTTGCCGTTTTTGTCATGATCAGCCGGTTTGGGATGTCGTTGATTTTGCCTGCCTTGAACACGGCTGCGTTGCGGGCTTTGTCTCCGGAAGAGCTGAACAAGGGGTCGGGAACGATAAATTTCACTCGCCAATTGGGGGGCGCATTTGGCGTTAGTGGTGTTGTTGTGTTCATGGAGCAGCGGACACAGTTTCATGTCGACGCACTGGCTGCAACGCAAACGCCTGGAAACACAATCAGCCGTGACCTTTTGGATCAGGTGGGTGTTCTACTGGGGGAATTTGGTGTGCCCGTGGCTATACGAGAAGCAGGGGCATTGCATTATCTTGGTGATGTGGTCACCGCGCAGGCGAGCACGCTTGGCTTTAAAGACGGTTTTTTAATTATAAGCATCGTCTATATCGCGGCGCTCTTGCCGGCCTGGGTTTTAGGGCGCTCCCGCCCGCCAATGGGTTCGAAGGCCGTCCCCAAATCGGCGTAGCGAACACTTAATTAAGTAAACCGTTACTTTTTCACCGGCTTCCAAAACTTTGCTAATTCCTCTGCCTTCTTATTTTGCTGATTTGAGAGGTCGGCGGCCAATTTATCTCTATGTTTTGAGGCTTTTCCATGGCCGCGTTTTGCTGCCAAGATGAGGTACATTAACCCCTTCACTTCATCTTTGGTGATGCCATCGCCGCGCGCTAAGCGGACGCCAATATGATTTTGCGCTTTCATATGGCCTTGCTTTGCTGCGGATAAAAACCAATTTGCCGAGCTGTTGCGATCTTTGGGCACGCCCTTTCCATCGCGGAATCGTTTCCCAAGATTATATTGGGCTTTGGCATAGCCTTTCTCGGCGGCCATTGTCACAAATCTGGATGCCTCACTCTGATCTTGTGGGACGCCGAACCCATAATCATACATGCGGCCAAGCGCATATTGCGATCGGATGAGGCCGGACTTAGCTGCCTTTTTGAGCCACAGTACTGCATCGGCATAGTCCTGCTTGACCCCATTACCAACGATGTAGGCCAGTGCAATATTGTGTTGTGCCTCCGCGTCGCCGTTCTTTGCGGCTTTTCGCCACCAGTCTACGGCATCTTTATAACTCTGCTTAAGGCCTTTGCCTTCCGCATACATTACACCGATGTTAAATTGCGCGCGGGCATTACCCTTTTTCGCAATCGGTTTCCATGCCTTGAGGGCGCCTGTAAAGTCACCTTCTTGATAGGCATTCCAGCCTGCCGCAAAATCTGCTTTAGCGGGTGCGATTGACGCGGTGGCGAAAAATGCAGCGCCGACTAAAATTACTGCCGTTCGTTTGGCCACCATGCGCATCTGATTTTTAAGGCTCCGTTGATACGCCATCTCATTATGTCCTTTAGATTCTACGTTTTTCGCTTCTACGTTCTTCATTGTGTTCTGCTCGCCATCATGGTGCCTTGATGCCAAACGACGTGACCTTTGCCCGCAATATTTCGATTAGTCCTTGCATGCCGTTCTTCTGAATGATGCTTGTGAACTCCGAGCGCTGTGCCACCACCATACTAATGCCCTCGACCATCACGTCCAAAATGCGAAAAGCACCGTTGCTTTCCCGAATGCGCCAGCCGGCAATGAGCGGGGGGCCGCTGGGTCGATTAATTTTTGTGGTGACCAAAGCGTCGTTTTTCTTACCCACCGGTTTGGCGGCCGTGACGGCGAACTTTTCGCCGGCATAGCCACCCAGGCGCTTCGCATAGGTCAGCGTGATGTATTTTTCGAAGAGATTCTGATATTCGTCGCGCTGTTCTTGCGGCGCTGTGCGCCAGGCCTTGCCGACCACGAATTTACCGATGGAACGAACGGCCAGGTTTTCTCCCAGCAATTTACGAACCTTTTGTTCCCGTTCGGTCAGGGGGATGCCCTTATTACTAAGAATGCCGAGGGTGACCGTCGCAAGTTTATGCATATACTCTTTGGCAGCAGTAGGCGGTGTTGCAGCACTTGCATGACCAATAGATACTGCAAACGCAGCGAGCAAAATCATGCAGGTGGCAAATAGTCTGGTGCGTACAATCATCGAACCTCCGGCGGAATGCACTTCAAGTGCCCCCAATATATGATTTTGCGAGCCTATCCCTCAAGTCTCCGAATACTTTTCTAACACAGCCATCCCGCGTCGGGGGCCGTTGTTTGTTCTGTCCGCATATTCTGGTGCCAACGGCCGACCATTCGGGACGTTGGTCCATAGGCGTAACAACCGGCGCTGCAAAGCGGGATCTTCTTGATCTACGAAATCAAAACGCGAATGTACGATGATATGATTGTTAAGAAGCTGTATATCCCCGGCCTGGAATTCCATGTCGAAGCGTATGTCGTCACGTAAAGCGAGCTCGTTAACATGTTCTATGGCTGACCCGGCAAGCGGACTTATTGGCTTACCCCTTTTCTCAATGCCTTCCAAAATGAGTCGCCGGTTGAAATGGCAGCTCAAACGATTTTGATAATAGCTGAAGACGGGGATGGCGTTCTCGGTCGTCTCATTGGGATCGCCGGAGACGCCTTCGCCTCGCATGTTGTGATGAAACCCACATTCTAGTGGCTCCAAATATTCTGGATTGTGAGCCAGGAGCTCATTGAAGATGGTCATCCCGCTGGCGATGCAGCTCTCACCGCCCTTGAAGGCAGGGCGAACACAAAAAAGTGCGACCAAGTCCGATGCGTCGGAATGTGGCATCAAACGTGCGTTAGTGGAATATCCGCGTACGCCGGGTCCATATGCAACACCGCGGTCCTGAATCTCGACGATCTTTTCACCGCGGTTGTTCTGAGTGATGGGCTCGCCGAAATGAGTGCCGAGCCCCCAGTATAATCGGTAGAGCGTATCATCATCATATTTGTCGGGTTGAATGCCACGTAACAAAGCGAAGCCGCGGCCATCTTCTAACTCTTTAAGAATTTGCTCGATCTTGCGGCCCAGTTTCGGCAACGGAAAGTCTTTTTTTGTAAAGCGGTAGCATTCCAGATTTTGGGCAATGCAATGATTGACTGCCTGGTCCAGTTCCGACAGTTCGGCGGCACTCAATGTGTAAACCCAGGATTGATCTCGCGCGAAACCTCCGCTTCGCCAAGCAGAGGGATCGGTAACTGGGGTTCGCAGCGGTTCCCGCATTGTCTGTCTAGTTAGGCGGGCATGATAACGGCAGCGGCCGACATCGCTGATTCCGCGGGGGCGCCGAATAATTGCCCTGTCGCAAGGCTACCGTCGATTTGCTTCAACATAGGTAAGATGGCTGGGTCAACAATACCTTGAAACAGCATGCGGATTTGATACTTCGCGCAGATCGAAGCCATTTGCTGAAGAATGGGAATGCGGCTCGCAAACGTGCGCGCGTCGCCGGTCAGTTGCGAATCCATAGAGACGAAGTCCATCGGCAGGGACTGCAACTTTTCTTCGTTCACTGCACCGACTTCATACCCGTGCAGGCAAACTAAGAAGCCTGCAGAGCGCAGCGTTTGCAGCTCATTCGCCCTTTGCAGCAATGTTTGGTCTAGGCCGTGAATGCGCAATATCGGACGTGTTTGTGCGATGGTCATCAAGCTGGCAATAACGTCTCGTTGTAGGAGAGATTGCACAGGGAAAGTTGAGCTTAAATAAGTGCCTTGGGGAACTTGTTCCGGCGTCGATGCATAACCACCAAGATGCTGTGCCGTTGCTGTGTCTATCAGAGCGCCGAGTGAGTCATCTTCCGCCACATAGCCTTCGACCTTGAATGGCGTTAACGACACTTCGTCATTCATGAGGCCCGGCTCGACTTGGATATGTTCCACTCGACCGCTCGCCAGATGAAACACAGGACTAAATTGAAAGGTGAGTCGATTTTCAGTTGCTGCTGCGCGAAGTTCTGTGACCTCGACCTTATGTTGGTCGTCTGCGGCCTGTTGCAGACCAGCCAAAGAATCCTGCTGTATAGCCTCAACGCCGTTTTCTTTAAATTGTTCGACAGCGTAGCGGACGGTGTCGCCAATCTGGCTACGGTCCACATCGTCATTGCTTAAGCCAACGGTTGCGGTTTCTACCTTTAATGCGGTCCCGCCCGGGTCGAATTCTTGCGCGACTTCCGTCATGCCGGCGCCAATGAGCTCGCTGGACACTTCCGTATCATGCACGACCGTATATTTGCTGTCGTCGATTCGGGTAACGGTTCCGTCGTAGCTGTTATCGCGCAGACTTTCCTCCACGCGGTCTGTAAATGCGTCTATAGACTCGGCGCCCAATTGATCAATGTCGCCAACGTCAATGAAAGTAAGGTCAAGGTCATCTTCCACGTCGCCGTAAAGAAGCGCATCTACTGCGTCGCTCAAATCGTCAACGGAGTCTCGCCCGATCGGCTGGTATTTAATGTCGGGCATGCTTTGAAAGGTTGCTTGGCAGCTCTGATTACCAGGTGCTACGAGCACCGACATGTTGAAAGCGGCAATGCCGCCATTCATTGATTCTAAGTAGACAATGAAGGTAGACGACTGCCCCGTCATCAAAACCTGGGAAATCATTTCCGACGTCAGGATTTGCTCTTCCGCGACGACGAATTCCGAGAAAGGCATGCCGAGTGTACGAGCGGCCGGCATGCCCAATGGTATCAGCGTATTACCCTCGGCTTTGACGATTGCACCGGCCTGGTCGAGGATCATCGAAAAGTCGCTTTTAGCGGACTGACTCATGGATAAACTTGGAGTTGTTTTAGAACCTGTCGAAAAATCTGATTAACTATATAAGCCATATATATCCTATAGCGCGACAAGATACAGTCTTTCTCAGTAATTTTGCGTGTGTGGTGCCATTGGTTGACGTGGCCCATGGTGATAGAATGCGGCCATCACGCAATATGCGCAGCTGAATGGTTTCGTTGGGCGTAACCGCGCGAGACAAAAATGGGAGCGGAAAGTATGGGAAATGGAGTGAGCACCTTAGAAGTGATGCCGATGGATGCGCCTTTGGGCGCGGAAGTTCGCGGTGTTGACCTTAGTCAAAATTTGGCTGCGGCGACGGTCGATCAAATCCTCCGGGCGTTTTACGACCACAGGGTTATTTTCTTTCGAGGGCAAAATTTAGCCGACCCGCAACTGGTGGCGTTTGCAAAGCATTTTGGCGACCCGGAACACTCACCGCCCAACAAATCCGGCGATACTTGGCTCAAGGAATTTCCTGAGCTGACTTGTATTTCGAACATCAAAAAAGACGGTCAGCCAATCGGTAGTCTTGGCAATGGTGAAGCTATTTGGCACACCGACATGTCCTACATTGATACACCGCCATCGACGAGTATGTTGTATTCGCTGGAAATCCCGGCCGCTGGGGGCGGCACGCACTTTATGGATATGTATAAAATCTATGAAACCCTGCCCAACGCCATTAAGGAACGAATTTGGGGCAAGGTGGCTGTTCATGACGCGACCTATACCAGCGCCGGCGAAGTGCGAAAAATTTATGAAGAGTTCGATGGGAATACGGATACGGACAAGGCGCCGGGCGCGCATCATCCGTTAGTTATTCGTCATCCGGAAACAAACAAAGAGGCGCTGTTTTTGGGGCGAAAGTCCGGCGCGTCCAATATTCTTGGCGAAACCGATACCGAATTGTTCGATGCGCTTTGGGATCACTGCAACAACAGCGATTTGTCCTGGGGCCATGAGTGGCAAGTCGGTGATCTGCTTGTGTGGGACAATCGCTGTTGCATGCATTACCGAGAATCATTTGATGATAACGATCGACGATTGATGCATCGCGCTCAGATCAAAGGAACCACGCCAACGGCGGCCTGGGGATAAAGATACGGGCACACAATACTGGCATAAAGATATAGGGAGATTTGAGATGTCGTTTGCAAAACAGTTGGCAGAGAAGATCGTAGCACTTGATGAAAGTTGCTTGGACGATGCACTGCTCTTGGAGATCAAACGCGGGTTGGTCGACGTGATTGGTGTTGCATTGGCCGGCGCACTGGAAGATTGCACCAAGATTGCGACGTTGTCAGTGGGTGGTAATGGCGGCCCGGCCCAGCTAATCGGCCAAAATGCTAAGGCGACCACCCTCGATGCGGCCACCATAAATGGGACAGCGGCGCACGCGCTCGATTTTGATGATGTGAATATTTTGATGGGCGGCCATCCGTCAGCACCGGCTTTTGCGGCAGCCTCCGCGTTGGCCGATGAGTTGAATGCCAGCGGCGTGGATACCATGCTAGCTTTTCTCGCGGCCTATGAGACGACGGTGCGGATGGGCCCTGGCTTGCATCCACATCACTATAACAAAGGGTGGCACCCAACGGCGACCTTCGGCACGTTTGGCGCCGCAGCGGCTGGGGCGAAACTGCTTAAGCTCGATGTGGAGCAAACCGCAGTCGCGCTCGGCATAGCGTGTTCGCTCGCATCCGGCCTCAAATCTAATTTCGGCACTATGGTGAAACCGTTCCATGTAGGGCAATCGGCGCGTAACGGATTGTTTGCCGCGATTTTGGCCAAGAATGGATTTGACGCCTCGCCGGAAGCATTCGAGCACAAACAGGGTTTCTTTGAAGTCTTTAATGGGGCGGGCACCTACCAAGAAGAGAAGATTGTCGATTTGTGGGGTGCCCCTTTCTCGATAATGGACCCAGGCCTGGCGATCAAAATTCATCCCTGTTGCGGCAGCACCCACACAGCCATCGATGCAATGCTGAAATTGCGCGCTGACCATGGTTTGAGTGCGGACCAAGTGGAAAGAATTGAATCATCTACCTACCTACACCGGTTGATGCACACCAACCGTCCCGATCCGAAGACGGAGTTGGACGGTAAGTTTAGCGTTCAATATTGTATGAGCCGCGCGCTCATGCATGGCGTTGTGACAATGGAGCATTTTGAAAATGGTGCGGTCCATGATGCGGATGTGCGCGAGGTGTTGGCGAAGGTAACGTCTACGCCTCACGAGAAAGACAATATTTTCCACGCGACCGTCGCCGTCACCACGACAGATGGCCAGCGTTTCGAACAAGCCATCGAAATGGCGAACGGGCGTTGTGATAATCCGGTGCCGCAGCCTCAGCTCAAGGAAAAGTTTGAAAGCACGTCTTCGCGCGCGCTCCCGGCAGGGCAAGTTGCTCAAACATATGAGACCATCATGGCGCTGGAGAAGGTGGGGAGCATTCATGACCTCACCGATTTATTAGCGCTGAAAGCAAGCCGTGCCGAGCAAGCCGCCGAATAAACAGAAGGGAATAGTCATGGGTTTTTCAAAGCAACTCGCTGAAAAGATTGTCGCGCTGGATGAAAGCTGTCTCGACGATGAGGTGGTGCTGGAAATTAAGCGCGGCATTGTCGATGTCGTGGGTGTCACGCTCGCGGGCGCCCAGGAGGAATGCGCTAAGATTGCCCTGATGTCAGTCGGGGGCGGTGGTGGCGGGCCGGCGCAAATCCTCGGAAGCAACGCGCGCACGGCAGTGTTGGATGCGGCGACCGTTAACGGTACTGCGGCCCATGCACTCGATTTCGATGATTGTAATAATACGATGGGCGGTCATCCGTCTGCTCCTGCCTTTGCAGCGGTAGCGGCCCTTGGCGATGAACTGGGCGCGAGCGGCCGGGACGTTATGCTGGCTTACCTCGCAGGCTATGAGACCGAAGTGCAAATGGGGCCGGGCCTCCATCCGCACCATTACAATAAAGGTTGGCACCCCACAGCGACATTCGGCACTTTCGGGGCCGCGGCGGTTGGCGCGAAATTACTAAAGCTTGATGTGGATCAGACCGCGACAGCGCTCAGCATTGCGTGTTCACTGACATGTGGACTCAAGTCCAACTTCGGGACCATGGTGAAGCCGTTGCATGTAGGCCAGTCTGCGCGGAACGGTTTGTTGGCGGCTACTTTGGCGAAAAACGGTTTTGATGCATCGCCGGAAGCGTTCGAGCATAAGCAAGGTTTCTTCGAAGTCTTTAACGGCGCGGACACCTACCAGTCCGACAAAATTCTCGAAGAATGGGGCGCTCCCTTCAAAATTATGTCGCCGGGCCTTGCCATTAAGCAGCATCCTTGTTGCGGCGGCACGCATACTGCGGTCGATGCGATGTTGGCGCTGCGGGAGAAACACAATCTGACACCGGACACTGTTGCGAAAATCGAATCATGGACCCATCAATGCCGAATGGCGCACACCAACCGTCCGAACCCCAGGACAGAGTTGGAAGGTAAGTTCAGTGTTCAGTACTGCATGAGCCGTGCATTGATGCATGGGGAAGTGAAGATGGAGCATTTCGAAGCTGGTGCTGTCCATGATGCGGATGCGCGTGCGGTTTTGGCGAAGGTAACGTCCGAGGAGCATCAGAACGATGGTGTTTTCCATGCGATCCTTGCGGTGACGACCACCGAGGGTGAGCGGTTCGAGCATGAGGTCGAAATGGCGGAAGGGCGTGGTGAATTTCAGCTGAGCCAGGAGAAACTTAAGCGCAAATTTGAAAATGTTGCCGCGCGCGCCCTGCCATCAGACCGGGTGGCGCAAGCCTTCGAGACGATCATGTCATTGGAAGCAGTGGCCAACATTCATGAATTAACCGGCTTATTGGCGACGTCGGTTGGCAGTGTTGAACAGGCAGCGGAATAGGCAGAGGAATAGGGAGCGCGTTATGGGTGTCGCAAGAAAACTAGCTGAGAAGATTACCGGTCTTGGTCCGGAGATCTTGACCGAAGAGGTCACAGGTTGGACGCTTTATGGGTTGCTCGACTATATGGCGGTCACCTTGGCGGGCTCTGATGAGCCGTGCACAGAGATTGCGGCGAAGGTGTTGGGTGCGGGTTCCACCGGCAAGTCGCTGATCTTCGGCAAAGCCAACCGTATGAGTGCGCTCGATGCGGCGTTGATTAACGGCACGGCTGCACATGCCCATGATTTCGACGATATGAATAATTCCATGGGCGGTCATCCGGCGGCGGTTCTGCTACCGGCAATATTTGCGGTGGCCGAAGAGATCGGTGCGTCGGGGAAGGATGTGCTGCACGCCTATGTGGTCGGGTTTGAAACGCAGGCTCGGATTGGCAAGGGTGTGCACTTGCACCATTACGAGAAAGGCTGGCACCCGACTGCGACCATGGGCACGTTTGGTGCGACGGCAGCCTGTTGCGCGTTGTTGAAACTCGATGTTGATCAGACCGAAAAGGCAATGGCGATTGCAGCGTCTCTGGCATCTGGCATCAAATCCAATTTCGGGACCATGGTGAAACCGCTACATGCTGGTCTTGCATGTCGGAACGGCGTAATGGCCGCGCGCTTTGCCGAAGCTGGCTTTGATGGTTCACCGGAGGCGTTTGAGCACAGCCAAGGTTTCTTTGAGGTCTATAACGGCGCGGACACCTACAATATCGACAAGATTTTCGATGGGTTTGGTGATCCGCTTGATATTCTCGATCCGGGAATCGCCGTGAAACAATATCCGTGCTGCGGTAGCACGCATTCGGCAGCAGACGTGGCCATTGGTCTTTATGATCGCGAGGGCATTCCGTTGGACCAAATCAAGCATGTGGATGTGTGGACCCATCCACGCCGCCTGAAGCATACAAATCGCCCGGACCCGCAAGGCGTGTTGGATGCGAAGTTCTCCGTCCAATATGTGGTCTCCCGTTGTCTCCTGGAAGGCCGCGTGACCTTGGATCATTTCGAGGAGGGCGCTTACAACGACCCGACCGTGCGGTCGCTTATGGACAAGCTCGATGCGGCGCCGCATCCGGATATGGACCCTGCTTCATTTGAGCATTTCGGCGCCGAAATACGGATCGAAAAAACCGACGGCACAATCATCAGCGAGCGGGTGAAAGTAGCGCGCGGGCGCACGACAGCGGACCCGATTCCCGCCGAAAAAATGAAAGCCAAGTTCGATGCGTGTGCGGCGCGCAACATGCCCGCAGATCAAGCGAATACGCTCTACTCGGCTATTCAGGGAATCGAGAATTGCCCCGATATTCGTGAATTCGTCGCGGTGGTTGAGAACCGCGATAGGGCGGCCATTCAAGCCGCCGAATAGCCTTACGTTAGGAACCCGCCGCCATTGATGTGGATGGTCTGGCCGGTGATGAATTCCGCTTCCGGTTGGCAGAGGAATTGAATCGTTCTGCCGACATCTTTGGGCTCTCCCACAAAGCCCACCGGCGGCACGACGCCGGTGGGTTCACCCGCGGACGGTGCACGTTCACCGCCAATCCGTCCCGGCGCCACCACATTAACAGTGATGCCATCGGGTGCCAGTTCGCTGGCGAGGCAATGCATCATGCCGACCGCGCCCATTTTGCCGGCTGAGACGTGGCAGCGTTCCTTGTAGCCAAGATGCGGGCCGATGCCGCCCAGGAATATCACCCGGCCCCATTTGTTCGGTAGCATATGTTTTACGGCTGCCCGGGTGCAGAGAAACCCGCCATCAAGAATGATCGAGGTGATTTCCTTCCATTCGGCAAACGGCATATCGACAATTTTGTTATGGCCTCGGTTCGCGGCATTGTTGACCAGGATGTCGAGCCCGCCATAGGCATCGACCGCGGTTGTAAACATTTCGTCGACCTGCGCTTCGTCGGTGATGTCGGCCAAATGCACCATGGCGGTGCCGCCTGCATCGTTAATCTCAGCGGCCACGCCGTCTGCGAGTTCCTTCGAGTTTTTGCAATTGAGAACGATTTTGGCGCCGTCGGCGGCTAGCCTGATCGCGGTGTCTCGTCCGGAGCGGCGTACCGCGCCGGTCAAAAGGGCTACTTTGCCTTCGAGAGGTTTGCTCATGGTCAGTCTCTTCTTTTGTTGATGTTGGTTGGGCTAAGCGTCGTTGCGGCGGCGTCCGGTTTTTTCCAGCCATTCGTCGAGGCCGAAATAATCGACGCCGCGGCCCATGCCACGCCGGTTACTCTCCAGCCACAACACTTCGTGGGTTAGCACGTTGGGTCCGATATTCACCGTTGTGCCGTAATTCTTCAGCAACCACGCTTGTTGTTTCGAATGGATCGCTTCAATCATCAAATGCTCCATGCCGACACCTTCGATGAGTTCTACGAGCAAATGGGCGTTCTCGCTTTGGCCATCGACACCGAGCAGCATATCAATTTCGCCTTCTTCGACGATGACGTGATTGACGCCTTCGCCGATGAGATCATTGATTTCCTTAATCGCCATTTCCGGTTTCAGCGGTTCGTGGGGTTTCTTTACGCCCCACTCAAAGAAGCAATGAATGTCATTGTCGCGTAGATCGTGAACCAGCTTTATTTTTTCAGCGTAGGAATAGTTGACATAGTTCTCTGACACTTCCATACCGCTGACGCCCACCTCCACCATATATTCCAGTACTTGGTCCCATTTCCCTTGCAGGAAGGCCATTTCGCCGGTGATGCCGCCAGGTAACACATTGATGTTATTTTCTTTATACAGATTTACTTTCTTCTGGAACCAATCATGGGAGAAGAATCGCGGCATCATGTTGCGGAATTTAACCCAATCTGTGTACACACCGGCGGATTCGATGAACATCTGGGTTTCCAGCATGCCCATGCCAGGATCGCGTACGCCGGTTAGGCCGCTTTTACGCGGTTTGTCTTCTCGCTCAATCGCCTCAATAAAATCCATCGCGTATTTCATGGCGTCTCTCCCTCCGTTATTTGATTCTTTTGGTCCCCGTGCGGTACAGGCTAACTTAGCGTATTTGCTTGCCTGTTAGCAGGGGGCAATCACGGTTCACTTTCCGTGGGTGCTCCTGTAGAGGACAGGTTAGCTGTTGGGTTTCATCACACGGCTGCGCGTTAGTCCTCCGACGGTTTCAGTTTTGCGATGGCAATACCGTGCTCGCCGGCGACCGAGTAAAGGAGAAAGATGCCTTTTCCGTCGTCGAAGACGCCAGGGTCGCGGAGTTGGCGTACCCGGCCTTTCGCGAGGCCGCGTTCGGACGCTACGAGTTTGAGATCGCCGCCTTCATAGGCCCGCTCCGGTTCAAGCAGCAGGCAAGGCGCCGTAGGCGTCCAGTCCCCCCAGTCACGGGTCAGGTCGATCTCGCTCCAGAGGACTCGCTCCGGCGTATCGCCAACCTGTGTATAAAAAACGATTAATCGATCTTGCTGCACCAGCAAGGCGGCATGGCGCATGCCGGGTTCGAACGGGTTTGGCCCCGCTTCGAAATTTGTGAGCCCATCACGCGACCGGTAGAATTGGCCGGGCATGGCGATGGCATAATACCAGCCGCCATGACGGATGGTCCTCATATAGGGAAGGCCGAGTTGTTCCTCGCGCGCCTCGAAAGTGAGTCCGTCGGCGGACAGCGCGACGCGGGTAAATTGTTTCTGCCCGGAGTGCGTGGGTTTGGGGGCGCCATGGTAATAAAGGCGGATGCATTTCGTCTCATAGTCGACCAATACGTCCGGTGAGGCGATGTGGCCCCGGAATAGGCTCTGCTCGAGCGGTAGCACGCCGGGTTCATGGGTTTGCCACGGACCCTGCAAGTCCTCGGCATAGGCAAGCCGAATATAGCGCCCGTCGTGATGACCAAAATACAGATAGTATTTGCCGAGTGGATTCTCGATCCAGTTCGGCACTTTGATCAACGTCGGCCCGTTGACGTTATCGCCCATGCGCGCATCCATATGGGGGCGAATGATAGGCCCGTCGCCGAGCCGTTCGATATCGATTTTCATGTAAGCTCTCTCATTTCACGCACCAAGCTTGTCTCCGTCCTACTTGTCACCGATTGTCCGTGCGGTTTAGCGTAATGGCTATACGCATTGTTGCAAGTGGCTTAGCAGGGAGAAAGAATATGAGTCCAGGTCGGAAGGTCCGCGATCATTTGGAGAAGGGCGGCATTGCCATGTCGGTCTCGGCCCATGATGCGTTGACTGCGAAACTAGTGGAGAAAGCGGGCTTCGAGATGATCAGTATCTCGGGCAACGCAGTCGCCGCCTCCCATCTTGGTATGCCGGATATGGGCTTTATTACCTTGCCGGAGATCGTCGATGTCAGCCGCCGCATTGCCGCAGCGGTCGATATTCCAGTGATGGTGGATGCGGATACGGGATACGGAAATGCCGTCCAAGTGATCCGCACGGTCCAGGAGTTCGAGCGCGCCGGCGTGGCGGGGATCATTATCGAAGACCAGATCGACTACAAAAAATGCCGTATGATCGACGGCGGTGGTCATCCGGTTGTCTCGGCGGACGATCACGCGGCAAAAGTAGAGGCGGCGTGTGCGGCGCGTACTGATCCGGATTTTTTGATCATCGCGCGCACCGACGCTGCCGCCGACCATGGTTTGGAAGAGGGTATCCGCCGATCACATCTCTATATTGAGGCGGGCGCGGACATGCTGGATTTGGAAGTGTTTGGCACTCCGGAAGAAGTGTCCGAAATCAAAGCCGCTGGTCTCACCAAGCCGCTGAAAGCCAATATGGACGAAGGCAAAGGGCTCTGGAAAATTGCCCTCGAAGAGCTAGCCGATGCGGGCTATGCGATTGCGTCCTATCCAGGCGTTGTTCGTTATACTGTGGTGAAAGCGGTCGCCGACGCCTTGGCCGAACTCAAGCGTGCTGGTAATGCGCAAAACCTAATTCCAACCATGTGTAGTGTTGAGGAGTATTTTGAGGCCGTGGACCTAGAACATTACATGGCGCTGGAAGAAGAACATCTGAAGCCGTTTCGGGGAAGTTGAAGCGGTCCAAAAGCTTAAACCAACCCTTCGAAGACTTTGTGTGGGAATGCCGGGCGATACTTTGCTCGGACCGTTGCCGCGGCGGCGTGAAATGCTGCCATCTTCTCCGCGTCCAGTCGCGTTACGGTCGTGCCCTCGGCTTCGAGTTTTGCGACGGTATCGGCATCGCGTTCCATCGACAAATTTTGCTGGTACAGAGTTGCTTCGTCCAATGCCTGATGGACGGCGTCGCGCAATGCATCGGGCCACGCCGCATAGGCCTTTTGGGAGCAAATTACCATCTGCATCCCCAAAATATGGCCGGTCAGCGTGATATAGGGATGATGATGGTGGATGGCGAAGTTAAAAATTGTCGGCAAATCGTTGTCTTGCGCTTGGATATCCGCCCGGTCCAAGTCTTTGCGATAAATTTTAATATCCAGCGGTTTGGCGGTGAATCCCATGGCGCGGACGGAATCACCGATAACGTCACTTACCTGAGTGCGGATGGCAATTCCTTCGCAATCCGCAAGCGACGTAATGGGGCGTACCCGATTGCTCACTTGGCGTAGCCCATTATCCCAGAACGCTAAAATTTTAAGGGGTGATGTTCGTTCCAGTTCGGTCTTAAAAAAATCACCCAATTCACCTCGAAGCAGTGTGAACAGTGTGGCGCGGTCGTCGGTGAGGTAAGGGAGATCGAAGAATACAAACTCAGGAACGTATTTCGCGAACCGGATGGTGGCCATATAGCAAAGATCAAGATTACCCGCGGCCACTACCTCCGACGGATTCTCGAAGCCGGGGCCTTGGCTTATGGCATCCGACAATAAATTATAATTGATGTCATCGCCTAGCAGCGCCGTGAGACGTTCGCCAAAATGGCGCGCCGCTGCTGCGTGAATAGATTTCTCGCCCTTATAGCCAGCAAATGTCAGATTGTATGTCGCCATGATTTCTCTCTCTGTATTCGGAGACAGTAGTACCACACACATTCAAATGTATGTTTCGAGGAAACTGGCAGACACAAATTTGGTGCGCACAATTGAAGCCGACGGGAGGATAACATGACTGAACCAGAACATCGCACAGGGACCGTAAGGTCGGGGGACGTGGATGTTTTCTACAGGGCCTTCGGAGAGCGCGGCAAAAACGGTGAAGCGCCTATTATAATTTTGCACGGCAGCAGTTATTTCGATTCACGTGATTGGATTGAAGTGGCTGCCAAACTGGCTGTCGACCGTGAGGTCGTGGCTTATGACCATCGCGGGTTTGGTGAGTCCAGTTGGAGTGCGTCAAAAGATTATTCATTGGATGCGTTCTTGGGTGACATTTTGGCGCTAAGTGATCATTTCGATTGGGACAAGCCGATTGTGCTCGGCCATTCTATGTCGGGCCGGTTGGTGATTTTCTTTGCGGCTAATTTTCCTGAACATTTGTCGAAATTGATTTTAGTCGATAGCGCCTTCGGCAAGGGCAATCCCGGAAGCACTAACATTTCCTTTGGTAATCCTCCGATGATGTTCGCCAGTGTCGAGGAAGCTATGGCCAAATTCGCCGACCGGGCCAATCCACCACGATATTCGGTGGACCGGGCACGTGCCGAGCACGCCCTGAAAAAAGTAGATGGCGGCTATATGTTGAAACGTGATCCGGACTATGTGAACACCCAATCGCAAGCGCCGGGCGCGCCCCCGCCGAAATTGGCAGATCTCGATATGTGGGAAGAACTTCACAAAGTAAGCTGCCCGATCCTATTCGTGCGCGGAACGCAATCAGATCGGCAAAAGCCCGACATCGTCGAGCGGGTTGATCGTGAATTCCCGGATGCGTCGGTTGCTTGGATTGAGTCACAGCATGATGTGGCCCGCCTTGCGCCGGATGCTCTGGTGGCCGCTGTACGGGGGTTTGTCGCCTAGGCTAGGCGGTGAGGTGTTGAGCGGCGTTAGCTGGGATCGTCACAATTTCTCGTCGGTAGGCCTGGGCCGCCGGCGGCGTTGCTCCGCCGCTCCAAAAGGATCACGTCGTGCCATATTTCGTCGAGATGGCCGTAACGCTCGCGCACGCCGACCTTTTTGAAGCCGCAGCTTTCGTGAAGCGCCCGGCTTGCGCGATTGCTGGCAAAGGTCTGGGCTTGGAGGGTCCAATAACCGGCTGCTTCTGATGCTTCTATCAACCCTTGGATCAGCGCTGAACCGATGCCGTTTTTTTGCGCACTAGCTGTAACGTAGACGCTGACCTCAGCGACCCCTGCTGCCCCTCAATTATCCGGGACCGGTGACATGGCCGCCCATCCGACGACAGCCCCGCCCTGACGGGCGACCAGCCGTCCCGGATTAAGATAGCGCGCGTTCCAGACATTCCAACGAGCCGGGTTTTTCATAAAGGCTGCGAGGCCGGTTGCGAGGCCCTCGCCATAGATGGTTCGGACGGCAATCCAATCGTCTCGCTTCATGGGTTCGATGATGTGGTTCATATGGGATTGCCGTTTCGTGGCTAAATGATGCCCTCGTTTCGATACTTTTCAACGGTGGCGTCGTCATAACCAAGCGAGGCCAGCAACTCGTCATTATAGTCGCCGAGATCAGGCGTGATGTTCCGCACGCCCTTGGGCACGCCGTCCAAATTGATCGGGTTGCCGTTTACTGAGACCGCCCCCTTTTCAGGGTGCTCGCAGGGCCACGTCATGCCCACATGTTGCACCTGCGGGTCTTCCAGCATCTTATCGATGGTGTAGACAGGCCCGCACGGTACGCCAACATCATTTAGGGTGATGACGATTTCATCGGTGGTCCATTTAGCGGTGACCTTGCCGACCTCTTCATTGGTGTAGTCTCGATTGGCTAGGCGACTGGCCTTAACTTGCAGTGTCGGGTCTTCGAGTAAATGTGGCGCGCCCAGGGCATCGGCCATGCGCTTGAACATGTAATCGCCGCCGGCGGAAATGTTCACATGGCTGTCTTTGGTTGGGAACAATCCGACCGGACAGCTTTTCGGATGATTGTTGCCGGCTTGTGGCGGCACTTCCTTGGTGATGGTCCAGCGGGTTACCTGGTAGTCGAGCATAGCAATCTCGGATTCCAGCAACGATGAATGGACCCAGCGGCCCTTGCCGGTTTGCTCGCGTTCATACAGCGCGATCAAGATACCCATAGCGCAATACATGCCCGCCGTTAAATCGGTGATGGGCACGCCGACCCGAAGCGGACCCCGACCAGGCTCGCCGGTGATCGACATCAGCCCGCCCATGCCTTGGGCAATTTGATCGACGCCGGGGCGGTCCGCATAGGGGCCTGTTTGGCCAAATCCGGAGATGCTGCCATAGATGATGCCCGGATTAACCTTGCTGCAGGCCTCGTAATCGATGCCGAGGCGATGTTTCACACCAGGGCGGTAATTTTCGACAATGATGTCGGCCTGCTCGACCAGCTTGAAGAAAATTTCCTTCGCTTCCGGCTTTTTTAGATTGAGCGTAATGGAGCGTTTGTTGCGATGTAGGTTCCAGAAGTCGGGCGCGATGCGGGCTGCGGGATCGTGGCCTCGTGGGTCAGCATCGCCGGGCGCCTCAATCTTGATGCAGTTCGCGCCCCAATCGGCAAACTGCCGCACGCAGGTTGGCCCGGCCCGAACCCGCGTTAGGTCGAGCACGGTCAAGTTTTCGAGCGGCAGTTTGGTCATTAGATCACCTCGTTTTTGCGCAATTCCTCGATCCCGGCATCGTCATAGCCGAGGGATTTCAGAACCTCTTCGTTATATTCACCATAGTCCGGCGACGGCATGCGGGCGCCTTTTTCATGGCCTTGGATATTGATCGCATTGCCGTTGATTTGAACGTCACCCTTTTCCGGGTGTGGAGCCGTCCAGGTGACTCCCAGATGTTTCACCTGTTCGTCCTCGAGCATCTTGTCGATGGAATATTCCGGGCCGCAGGGTACGCCGATCTCGTTCAGCCGCTCGACCATTTCAGCTGTGGTGAAGCGTCGGGTTACCTCTGAGACGGCTTCGTTTACTTTGTCGCGGTTTTTAAGGCGCAAATCATTATCGCCGAACTCGGGCACTTCCAGCAGTTCCTCGCACTCAAGTGCCTTGCAAAGGCGCGCGAACATGTGATCGCCACCAGCGGCCAAATTGACATTGCCGTCTTTAGTGGGAAACAAACTAGTGGGTACGTTAATGGGGTGATCGTTCCCAACCTGGCCCGGTAGGTCCTCTTCCATGGTCCAGCGCGCGACCTGATAGTCAAGCATGCCGATCATAGATTCTAACAAGGATGTGTGGACCCAGCGGCCCTTGCCAGTGCGGTGGCGTTCATGAAGCGCGCTTAGAACGCCGATGGCGAGATACATGCCGGCCGTCAGGTCGCAGATGGGAATGCCGACGCGGACTGGCCCTTGGCCCGGCAGACCGGTAACCGACATGAGGCCACCCATGCCTTGGGCGATTTGGTCGACACCGGGGCGTGGCGAATAGGGGCCGGTCTGACCGAAGCCCGATATGCTGCCATAGATGATTTTGGGATTAACCTTGCTGCAATCATCATAATTGATTTTGAGACGATTCTTCACGTCGGCGCGGAAATTCTCGATAATGATGTCCGCTTTCGCCACCATCTTCATAAAAATATCGTGACCCTCTTCTTTCTTGAGGTCTAGCGTCACGCTACGTTTGTTGCGGTGTAGATTGAAGAAATCAGGCTGGAGGCGCTGGGTGTTTTGTCCCTTGATGCGCGGGTCGGCCTTGGAGGTGGCTTCCACTTTAATAACGTGAGCGCCCCAGTCCGCCAACATGCGCACACAGGTTGGCCCGGCGCGTGCGCGGGTTAAGTCTAGGACCACAAGGTCCGACATCGGCAGATCGTTGCCGGCCGCGGCTGCTTCCAATGGATTTGCCATGGTTATTCTCCCTATCATTTAATTTTAATTTGTTTGGAGCCTAACCCAAGCGGGCCTTGGTGCAAAGTAGCGCTGACGACGCTAGACTGGTTCATAGGAATTGGAAATGTCGAGATGCCGTCGGGCAAATAGGAACATTTAGGAATATCAATGGCTGACCAAACGAAGAAAATGAAAGTCCTGAATGTCGGGGGCAATAATAAGGCAATCCCCTTACCGCCTTACTTTAAGGACTTTGAGCATCTGCTGCTGGATATCGATCCGCGCGGTAAACCCGATATCGTTTCAGATGCCAGGGAGCTGGATCAGCTGGAGGCTGGTTTGGTGGATGCGGTCTATTGTTCACATAATTTGGAGCACTACTATCGCCATGACGTGAAGAAAGTCTTGAAGGGCTTCCATCACGTGTTATCGGGTAAGGGCTTTGCCGAAATCCGAGTGCCGGATATCCCCGCCGTCATGAAAACGCTCGTGGATGAGGAGAAAGACCTTGATGACGTTTTGTATGATTCCAATGCAGGTCCGATCACCGTCTGTGACGTGATCTACGGATATGGTGTCGAAATCGAACGGTCCGGCCAAGATTTCTTCGCTCATAAAACAGGCTTCTCAAGCGCGTCACTCAAAAAAGTAATCAATGAATGCGGGTTTCCCTATGCGGTCGAGATTCCAAGCGCCCGGTGGGAAATCTTGGTTTATGCGTTCAAGGATTACAGCACGCCATTCCTGCACGAACTTGTGAAGCTGAAACTTTCGAAGGAGTGAGGTTGGAAGCGGTTTTGTCAGTTACTCGTATTTGATAACTACGTCTTTTGCAGAAATGTAATGTTGGCTATCGAGCAGAAGCAGACGTTTAATTTAGACCGCATCAGCGCCTAGCACCACGATTAGACGGTTTTTCGTCTTCGCTCCGGTGAATTTTTTACTTATTTGGCCCGAAAAATTCTCATACGCTACCCTCACAAATAACTTCAACCAGATTTGGTCCTTTCTTGTTGGCCAACGCGCTTTCAAGCGCATCACGCAATCTTTCGGGATCTTCCACGCGTTGGGCTTCAACGCCCATAGACTGAGCCAAGGCCGCGAAATTAACTTCGGGATCCTTGAAATCCATGCCGATAAAATGATCGTTTTCATGAAACGCTAACAATCGCTGCTTGATAATCCGATAGCCGCCGTTATTAACGATGATAAATGTCATGGGAAGCTTCTGATTGGCGGCACTCCAAAGTGCCTGAATACTGTACATCGAGCTGCCATCCCCGATGATCGCGCAAACGGTCCGGTCGGGATGCGCCAACTGGACACCGACGGATGCAGCTATTCCCCATCCGATACCGCCCGACGCAAGACCATGGTAATCATGACGTTCGCGATACGGCCAAAGATCATTAAAGAAACGCGCCCCCGTCAGCCCTTCGTTAACGACGATAGCATTCTCTGGCAAAGTCTCGGTGATCTGCAACATCAGCCAATCGGAATCGATCGGCATACCGCTCCCCTCACCAGATATCTTCTCGATGCGTTTCACTCGTTTCGCTGACCAATTTCTGTTCGATAACGCCCCGACACGCTTTTGCGCTATTTCGGCTAAGGCTGTCCCCCCTTTCTCCTGCAAAACGGGGGTCAGCGCTCGGAGCGTTTCTCGAACGTCACTGCCAATTGCCAACTCTGTTGGATAGTTCTTGCCCATCTCCCAATCGTTGAGGCCGATCTGCACGATCGGAAGGCTCTCCGGCTTCGGATCGACCTCATCCCAAACCGACATGCGAAGCACATCGGCGCCGACCACGATCATTAGATCGAAGGGTTCGAGCACGCCGCGGACGTTCTTCTGGTCGCGCGAAAGCGCCCCCATGAAACACGGATGCTCGGATAGAAAATGCGCGCCGTAGGGTACGGTTTGCTGGTACACCGTGGCGCCCAGCGCCGTTGCGAAATCCGCTGCCTCGGCCAACGCGTCGCTGGTCACGATCTCATTGCCACAGATCATCACCGGGTTCTCAGCGCGCAGCAAACGTTCGGCGATGGCGTCGAGTGCTTCGTCCGATGGCCTGTTGCGCGTATCTACCCTTGTCACCGCGCCAAGGTCGATCCCCGCTTCGTGGTTTAGGATGTCGCCGGGCAAGGACAAGAAAACAGGACCGGTGGGAGGCGTCATAGCAATTTTGGCGGCACGATGAATGATACGCGGCATGTCTTCGAGGCGGGTAATCTCGGTCGCCCATTTGACCAAAGGCTCCGCCATCGGCACCAAGGAATCGTATAGCAGCGGCTCGGTCAGACCATGCCCGATTTCCTGCTGCCCTGCGGTGATGATCAACGGCGTGCCGGTGAATTTGCAATTGTAGAGCGAGCCCATCGCGTTGCCGAGACCTGGCGCCACATGAACATTGCAGGCAACGAGCTCACCGGTCGCGCGCGAATAACCGTCCGCCATCGCCACGACAATAGATTCCTGCATTCCCATAACGTAGGTCAGGTCGGGATGATCCTTAAGAGCATGCATGATTGGCAATTCGGTGGTTCCGGGGTTACCGAAAAGATGAGTGATGCCCTGGGCTTTTAGCAAGGCGAGGAATGCTGAACGTCCAGTGATATGATTTGCGGCCACGGTGTGCCCTTTCAGTGAGAATAGAAAAACGCACCGCCTGGGAATTAAGGCGATGCAGATACATAGCTAAGGGAAATATAATCCACGTTCCGCAAGGTGTCAGGTGTGGAGTGGTAGGGAGCATCAGTTGTCCGCTTATGAGCAGAAGCGGACGTTAAATACTCGTCGGTAACTAGCTTGATATAGAGCGGTCTTTAGTTTCGGTGTTTCCAGCTTTTCGTCTGTTGTGCCAATTCTGTAATACCTTGGCCAACCGGGCGCCCAGAAAAATTACTGTTAATACCCAAATACTCAAGCCCACGACTACGACGACTGAAAGCATATGCGTATTGCGAATTAGCGAAACCAGCCAAAAAACGAGCCAAGCCACAGGTACGAACATAATTACGCACCCAATCATCTTTCGCGTATCGGGCCAATGATCTTCTGAAGGATCTGAAGGAAATGAAAATCTCAGAAATAAGGCCACCGATTTTGGAAATTTTCGAATAAGCCACTTTGCAAACGGAACCACCGGGGCCATCCACTTTGGAATGGCATCTTCTTTTTCATGAGTTACGTTCATTAGGTTAGGCTAGCATCAAATGCTCCTTTAGTCCGCTTCTGTCTATGAGCGGACCTTAAAATTAGCGGTGAACCGGGGCGGCGTTTGATCCTGCTTCGCTGCCCCTATCCCATCCTCAATCGGCAACCGGCGACCAAGCCCGCTCCCACACGAGCTCACGGCGCTGCGTGATATCGCCATAAAGCCTCATTGGCGGCCTCAACAGCAGCCTATCTCTGTCTAAAACCGCCTCACGAATTTGTTGGCCGCCAATTCGGCTTTTATCGGACGCCATATCAACATCGACCGTAAGCGTTGTGTCGACGAGCTTATAGAAGCCGCCATAGGAGCTGTAGCCGCGATCACCCTCACCATCATGATCGGGCTCTGTATCACCGTTACACAGAGCAGCCAGCATACGGCGCTCAGGGGTGAAGCTGATTTGGCCAATAGGATTGGTGCCATAGGGCGCGCCCAGATTGGCACCGTTCTCATCCCAGGCGTTGCTCTCAATGAGACGCCAAATTCCAATCAATGGGTCCATGGTCAACACTTTCTTATGGTTGTGGTGTTGCGAAACACCATGCCTCGCCCAATTGAAAAAGCCTAGTGCTCGCCTTTCTTTATGGGATCGTTACCCTATAAATAATTCAACCATGCATAGGGACATAGGAAGCGGAAATGAAACACCCCAAACAAACAGTCGGTTTTATCGGGCTCGGCACGATGGGCGGGCCGATGGCGCTCAATATCATCGCCAACGGCTTCCAATTGGTCGTCAATGACCTAGACGAAAACGCTGCGTCACCGCATCTCCAACAGGGCGCAGTCTGGGCGGACACGCCGCGCCAAGTGGCCGAACAGTCTGATGTTGTTTTGACATGCCTTCCCTCGGTCGAAGCGGTTGAGCAGGTCTCTCTCGGCCCCGATGGGGTTCTGGCGGGGATGAGCAAAGGCAAACCCCATTTCGAGATGTCGACAACATCACCTCAGTGTGTGGCCGAGATGCATGGGGCCTACGACGCAAAAAATCTGCACTATTTAGACGCGCCCATCACCGGCGGGGCAATCGGCGCGCAGAAGGCTAAACTCACAATCTTCGTGGGCGGCGACAAGGCCTCATTCGATCGCTTCTTGCCGATTTTAGAGGCATTTGCAGATCGGCAAATTCATCTCGGACCGAGCGGTACGGGGATCGTCACCAAATTGGTGAATAATTGTGCCGGGCAAACCCTTACCGTGGTGTTGGCCGAGATCTTCGCCCTTGGCCTAAAGGCAGGCGCCGAACCGTTGCCCCTGTGGGAAGCCCTTCGGTCTGGGGCCTCAGGGCGCAGACGCACATTCGATATTATGATCGACGAATTTTTACCCGGCCACTTTTCGCCACCCAATGCGGCGCTCAGCATTTATCACAAGGATATGATGGCTGCGACCGAGCTGGGCCGTGATCTGAACGTGCCCATGCGCTTTGCGAACCTGGCGCTCGCCGAATACAACGAGGCCATGTCCCGCGGTTTAGGCGACCACGATGGCCGCGTCGCCATGACACTGCCCTTGGAAAGAGTGGGCTTGAAGGTGGCGGAAGACCCAAAGGCAATCGAGGAAATTCTTAAGCGTGATCCGCCGGCCGCCAGTGATTCGAAACGCGGCGCGGAGCCAAAAGCCAAATCCTAAGATCTGTCACATCTCTGCTCTACAGCAGCGTTCGTGAGAATTACGAAGGTCCGCCTGTGCCTACAAACGGACTTTGGCCCCTAACTGCTCACACCCCGCTGCGACGTAATAATTCCGTATTCTTCGATCCGGCGGTTTTTCTCGAAATTGAACATCAGACGGCGTGACTCTTCAGCGGCGTCCAAGTCAATCGTATGGGTCACCACCTCGTCGCCAAGTGTTTTGGTTTGGGCGGCGAATTGTCCATTGGGATCGACGATGACGCTGGAGCCCACCATGGGCGAGCCGTCTTCGACGCCCGCTTTTGCAACACTGACCACCCAATTTGCATTTTGATAAGCACCGGCTTGGACGGTGAGGTTGCTGTGATAGGTGTAAAGCTCGCGTTCGTCCGCGCCGGTATGACGATTGACGGCGACTGAGTTGAAGCCAATTACGGTAACTTCCGCGCCTTTGAGTGCGAGGACGCGAAAGGTCTCGGGCCAGCGGCGGTCGTTACAAATGGCCATGCCGATTTTGGCGCCGAAAGCCTCGATGACCGGGAAGCCGAGATTGCCGATTTCGAAATAGCGTTTCTCTAACTGCTGACGCGCATAGTCAGGCACCGGCGCGTCGGTCCCGGGTAGATGTATTTTTCGGTACTTGCCGACGATTTCGCCATCGGCATCCACAAGAATGGCCGTGTTGAATCGTTTCTTTCGGCCTTCCTCTTCGGTCAATTCCGCGTAGCCTACATAAAACCCGACTTTGAGTTTCCGGGCCGCATCAAACAGCTTCTGTGTGTTCGGGCCCGGCATTTCCGCTTCGAAATATTGGTCGAGTTCTACATCATCGCTAATTTCATAACGTGGGAAAAATGTGGTGAAGGCGAGTTCCGGCAAAACGACCAATTGCGCGCCATCTTTGGCGCCCTGTTCGACGAGGGCAATCAAGCGCTCGACGATGGATTCTCGGCTGTCGTCAGGCTGGTTTGGGCCTGTTTGGGCGGCAGCGATGGTGATGGTTCTGGCCATGGGGCATGCTTTCGGTTTGTGGGTAGTGACGCGATCAGTATCGGAAGTTACATTAACAGCCAATGACATAAAGTTTTAGGGTGTGGGCATAGGGTGACGAGCAGCAAGAACCGCTCGCGCGACCAGCCAACCGAACGGGAGAGGCAAATGACACTCGAATTCAAGCCGACAAGTAGCGCCCTTGGCGCCGATGTTCAAGGCTTAGACGTGAATAACGTGTCCGCAGATGACGGGGCCCGATTGCGCCAGGCTTTTTTGGACTTTCTTGTGCTGCGGTTACGCGGGACCGATCTCAATGATGATCGTTTCTTGAATTTCGCGCGCGTCTTCGGGGATCTGGAATTGTCACCGAAAGCGATGTTTGATGGCAAAGGGTGGATCAAGGGGTGCCCGGAGCTGAGCCAGGTGTCGAACAAGAAAGTAGACGGCAAAAATATTGGCAGCCTCAGCAATGTGGAATTGGTGTGGCACACGGATATGTCTTATATCGAGACGCCGCCGACAGCGAGCTTGCTCTATGCGCTCGAGTTGCCAAACAGCGGCGGCGATACCAGCTTCCTCAATATGTACTCAGCCTATGAAACGCTTCCGGATGATTTGAAGAAAATCGCCGAAGGCGGCACCATTCGCCATGACGAACGTTACAATTCGTCCGGCGTTGTTCGTTCTGGTTATTCAAAGGAAAACGTAGAGGATTTGACCCAAGCGCCCGGTGCGCATCACCCCATTGTTCGTACCCATCCGGAGTCCGGACGTCAGGCGCTGTTTCTTGGGCGCCGTCCTAACAGCTGGGTTGTGGGTATGCCGGTCGATGAATCCGAAGACGCGCTCGATGCGCTGTGGGCGCACGCGACGACCAACCCCGATTTCACATGGACGCAAGACTGGCAACTTGGCGACGTTATCATTTGGGATAATCGGTGTTCCATGCATAAGCGCGATGCGTTCGATGATGCGGAGGTGCGTCATATGCATCGGACCGTTATCAAGGGTGATAAGCCGTTCTATCAACCGGCGGCGGCATAAAGAATGTCGGTCGTCGTTACCCCGTCCGGTGCTGCCTGTGGGGCCGATGTTTCCGGATTCGACATTGCGGATTTTTCCGATGATGAATTCGCCGTCATAAAACAAGCGCTACTCGATCATTCGGTAATCCGTGTTCGGGGTCAAAAGTTCGACGATGCCGCCCATCGTGCTTTTACCCAACGGTTTGGCGAGCTGGAATATTCGCCAACAACAAAGTTTAGCGGCAAGCCGTGGCTGGCGGACTTTCCCGAAATGAGCCAGATCACCAACAAAATGAAGGACGGTAAGCCGATGGGCACGCTCGGTGACCGGGAAGCGTTTTGGCATACGGACATGTCCTATATAGAAGAGCCGCCGCTGGGCAGCTTGCTGCATGCATTCGAGGTGCCGCCAGAGGGAGGCGATACGGAGTTTTTGAATATGTATCGCGCGCTTGAAGAGATGCCGTCGGTGTTGCGGGCGAAAATTGAACCCTTTCAGATCAAGCATGAGAGCATCCACTCCTCAGATGGTAGTTTGCGCAACGGCAAGAAAGAGCCGGAGAGCGGCGACGTGCGCGAAATGGAAGGGACGAACCATTATATTATTCGAACTCATCCAGAGACCGACCGCGACGCGCTTTTCTTGGGACGGCGCAACAACGCCTATGTGGTGGGCATGGCATTGGATGAAAGCGAAGCGTTGCTCGATGAATTATGGGCCTACGTTGCGAGCCGCCGGGACTTAACTTGGCGGCAAATCTGGCAAGTGGATGACCTCATAATGTGGGACAATCGTTGCACCATGCACCGGCGTGATGCTTTCGATGGTGACAACTATATTCGTATGATGCACCGCACTGTGGTGAAGGGAGATCGTCCCTTCTATGGCAGTGCTGCCTAAGTGAAGGAAAGTTGACCGTGGACGCAAAAACTTCTTCCGAACGCTGCCCGGCTATAGCCGGGCAACAGGCCGTCGATCCAGCAGCCTGGAAACCAAATGTTTTGGCGGAGACGGACGATTGGAAATACACATTTACCAGCGAGGACATTGCCGAAATTTCAGCGGCGGTGGATGCGGTGCAAGCTAGTGGTTTGGACCTTATCGATGTGAGCCGGGACTCGTTTCCGCTCCCCACGGTTTCATCGATGCTCGGCCGCGCTAAATCAGAACTGCTCGACGGGAAAGGTGTGTTTTTGATGCACGGATTTCCGGTTGAGGAATGGCCGATTGAGCGCGTGGCCATCGCCTATTTTGGGATGGGGCACTATATCGGCGTACCTGTATCGCAAAATGCCATGGGGCATTTGTTGGGCCATGTGAAAAGTCTCGGCGGCAGCTATTTTGATCCGAAGAACCGAGGCTACAACACCAGTGCGGGATTGCCGTTCCATGCGGATTCCAGCGACATTACTGGCCTGTTGTGTAAGCAAACTGCCAAGTCCGGCGGCTTGAGCCGTGTCGTAAGTACCGTTGAGCTGCACAATGTGATGACAGAGCGTCGCCCGGAGCTGGCGGCGGAATTAGCAAAACCCATCAATCGGGATCGCCGCAATGAAGTGCCCGAAGGTAAGTTGCCGTACTACGAATTACCGGTGTTCAATTATTGCGAGGGGCATCTCTCCATCAGCATGTCGCGGGGTTACATCGAATCCGCGCAACGCTTTGAAGAACTACCGCGATTTTCGCCGGAATTGCGCGCTGCGCTCGATATGATCGATGAGCTCAATGAAGAACTCGCCTTCGATATGGAGCTGGAGGTGGGCGATATTCAATGGGTCCACAATCATGTGACGTCCCATTCGCGCACCGAATATTTTGATTGGGAAGAGCCCGAGAAACGCCGCCACCTGTTCCGCCTTTGGTTATCCACGCCGGACGGACGCCCGCTACCCGAAGAGTATGGCGAGCGCTTCCATAGTCTGGAGCCGGGTCAGCGGCCTGTAGGCGGTATCTTGGTGCCCGGCACGATGCTTACCGCTCCCTTGGACGCCTAAGGGACTTCTATTAAGGGTCCATCACCGGAATGTAGTTCGCTTCCGGGTCGACAACCACGTTGATCACAGTTGCTCCACCGTCCTTGTGGCTCTCTTCGAGGGCGTCGAGCATTTCGTCCGGATGGGTCACGGTCATGCCACGACAGCCAAACCCTTCAGCGATTTTAGCGAAATCTAAATTGTCGTAATTCGCGCCGGTAACTTTGTCGCCGAGATTATCGCGCACCATGCCGAGGCCCTGATTGTTAGAAATGACGAACGTGGCGTCGATGTCGTTCTGTGCGCACGCCGATAGGGTTTGCAGGGAAATGCCAAAGCCGCCATCGCCGGAGAAGTTCGTGACGCGGGAACCAGGGTGTACCAGCTTAGTAGCCGCCGCTGCGGGCGCCCCCCAGCCCATGCCGCCGAGACCACCGGAGACAAGTAGATGGCCGGGTGCGGCCATGCGGAGTAATGCGGTTGTGAATATTCGGTTCGCACCGGCGTCCAGTGTTAGGTAATCGTCCGGTCCCAAAAATGTTTGAAATGCTTTTACGATGTCGACGGGGTGAACGTAGCCTTGTCGGGCGGTCATTTCAGGAAAAACGCCATAGCCGTTTTCTTTCTGAATCGTGGCAATGCCTTGTAGGCGCTGCTTTCTATTTTGGTCCTCAAGGCCAATTGCCGACAAGACATTTAGTGCATCGGCAGCGTCGGCCGTTATGGCGAGATCGACCGGATAGACCCAACCTGCGTTCCGCGGGTCCACATCGATTTGAACCAGGGTTTGATCGCCGGGACGGATCATTTTGGGGTCGCGGAACTTGGTGTAATCCGGGCCCATGCTGGCGCCGATCATGACCACAAGGTCCGCCGCCTCGACCATCTTGTTTGCCGTCTTACAGCCCCAATTGCCCATCATGCCGACCGCGAAGTCGGACGTTTCGTCCACAGCGCCCTTCGCGTTGTAGCTGGTGGCCACGGCGATGCCTGCGGCATCCGCTAGTAGGGCTACGGTGTGATTGGCATTTGCGGCTAATACGCCATTGCCGACCACGAACACGGGCTGTTTGGCTTTGTTGATGAGGACGGCCAGTTTTTGGATGGCATCCGGGTCCACTTTTTGCGGCGTATATTCCAGATAACCGCCGATGGGATAGAGCAGCGGGCGTGTGTCGGGGATTTCCTGCCGCACGATGCCGCTTTTCATGATCATCGCTGCTGGACCGGTGCGCGGTAGGGAGGCGTGTTTGAAGGCCATCTGTAGACCGTAAATGGCTTCCGTCGGGTCCGTTGCATAGCAGCAATATTTGGTGATGCCTTTAAGGGCGCTCTTCACGTCTGAGCCACCGTACTCGCCGGTCATGCCTTGGTAGATGCCGTACTGTCCGTACCCGTCATAGTCGGAATCATCGGTGAGGATCACCATAGGCGAGCCGGACATATGGGCTTCCATGATGCCGAACGCGCCCAGCGAAGAGGCGAAGGGGCCTTGGCCCATAAAGACGCCGGGCTTGCCCGTAAGGCGGCCTGTGGTTTGGGCCATGACAGAGGCAATGAGTTCGCTTCGGCAGAGTAGGACTTCGATCTCATCTTGCCGGTCAAAAAATTTGTCTAGGGTGCGGCTTACGCCCAAGCCGGGCAGAGTGAAAATGCGTTTTACGCCCGCATCGATCATGGTTTGGACAATGGTTTCTGCGGTGGTCGGCATTGGGTGCCCCTGTCTATCTTCGTTGCATCTTTGTCGAATTTTCGTCTCTGGGCACAATAGGCAAATTACCGATGGGGTAAAGACCACGCTTTGCCGATAAGGTAGTCTGCTCGCAAAAGGAGACACGGTATGACATTCAAGCTTTGGGGACGACCTACATCAGCCAGAACGGAAAAAGTGATGCTGGCGCTGGCCGAGCTGGGCATTGAGCATGACTATATTTTGTCCAGTGCAACCATGGGGCCAGACGGGTCCGTTGCCAAAGGCGGCAAATCGTTCGGTGTGGTGAATACACCGGAATATCGCGCTATGAATCCGAACGGTACGGTACCGACGATAAATGATAATGGCTATGTGCTCTGGGAATCGAACGCCATCGTTCAGTATCTCGGTATGAAGTATGACCCGGACTTATTTTACGGCAACGAAATTGAGACCTATGGGTCGGCTGCCCGCTGGCTCATGTGGGAGAATAATCAATTGATCCCGCCCATGCATGAGCTGGTCATGCATCTCGTACGCCTGCCGGAAGATCAGCGCGATGCCGGAGAGGCGGAAAAGGCCCGGCAAAAACTGATCAAGGAATTTACCGTCGTCGAAGAGCAATTGGGGAAGACCGAATATATTGCCGCTGATCGTTGGACCATGGGCGATATCCCACTCACCATTCGATGCCATCGCTGGCATTTATTTGATATCGAGCGCCCCGAAATGCCGAACCTGACGCGCTTTTACGAAGCCGTCCAGAAACGCCCGTCCTTTCAAACCATCGCCGACCCGGCGATGCATGTGGAAGGTTAGAGAGTAGGCCCGTCGCCGGCGACGGTCGTCCGGTGCAAGATGCGTTTGTACTTGCTGCCGTCCCAGGGGCGCCCGCGATGCAGGACAGCGCGGTTGTCCCAAATCGTGAGATCGCCATCGCTCCATTTGTGGGCATAGACGAACTCATCTTGGGTGATGTGATCCATCAGCTCCTTTAAGAGTGCCGCGCCGTCGCCTTTGGACATGCCTTCGATTTCGCCCGCATGTCCGCCTGTATAGAGCGCTTTTCGGCCATTCACCGGATTAGGGCGAATGATGGCTTGGCGCACGGGCGGTAGGTTCTTCTTTTGCCAGTCGTTTAGTTTCCCGCCGACCATTTTGCGCGTGTTGGCGAAAGCGTGAATGCCGACCTTGGCTTCGAGAAAATCTTTCATGTCCTGGTCAAGCCCATCATAGGCGGCCCGCAGGCAGGCGAATTCTGTCTCGCCGCCTTCCGGTGGCAATATCCGGGCATGCAGCATCGAACAAAGTGATGGCACCGGTTTAAAGGAGCTGTCCGTATGCCAGATCATGTTGGCGGATTGATAGACCATGCGGTCATCGTCAGGCGGGATGAGCGAACCATCCGGCTCTTCGTTATGCATGCGTGATATATGGTGCGGATTACTGTCGTTGGCCAAATGCGGCGCCATCATTTCCAGCGGCCCAAACCGCCTGGAGAATGCCATCTGGCGGTCATCATCCAAGTCTTGGGACGGCAACACGATCACTGAATATTCCTCGAACGCGGCGCGAAGCGCATTGAAGTCGTCATCGGGTACACCGGCTGCGATATAAATCCCTTCAACACGGGCGGCAAAGTGCGGGTGAAGTTTCGTGACCTTAATCGTCATGGCGTCTTGGTTCCTTGGTTTTACGGGTCGTGCGGGTAGCGCGTTTAACTAACTGAACTGAAACGAACCCAGCAATAGCGGCAAAAAAGCAAAAGAACATTGTGTAGGCGGCGGCGATGGAGGTGATGGGCTCGAAAAGCATGAGCAAAAACCCAATCGCGAGGCTAATCACGGCACCGACCATGGCATCGCGTTGTCCTGCTTTCTGGCCGCAAAGAAGAAACCACCCGCCTCGCCCAAAGAAAAATAAGGGGATGGAAATGACGCTGCTATAAATCATAGGCCGTAAAAAACCGCCGCCGACAAAGAACGTCAAATGCAGCAGCCAGACAGATTGCATGAGCAATAGCAGCGCGGCGAAGAGACAAATCCAGGGGGCAAGGCGCAAAAGCGACATAATCATCCAGTCGGCATTCTTTAACGGTGTCCACTATGCCATAGTAGGCGGCAAAATTGAAAAGGGGAGCATGATGGGAGAACTCGACGGCAAGATTGTTGCTTTAACCGGCGGCAGCAAGGGCATTGGGCGCGCCACGGTGGAGCTGTTTGCCAAAGAAGGTGCGACTATCGCCATGTGCGGACGCACCAAGGAAACACTGGATCAAGCAGCTGACGAATTGCGTGAAAACCATGGCGCTCAGGTGTTGCCCATTATCGCCGATATTATGGACCGTAGTTCCGTCGACGCTTTCACCAATCAGGTGGGTGAAACTTTTGGCCGTATAGACATGTTGGTCAACAATGCCGGTGAATCCGAGCAGCATAAAAGCGACAAGATCGTCCGTCCGGTCCTGTCAGAGGACCCGGTCGGCGCGGAGGACCTGCCGCCCAGCCGGTTTGCGGATATGGATGAGGCAGAATTTCAGCTTGCCTTTGATCGTAAATTTTTCGGCATGCTGCGGGTGACCCAATCGGCCCTGCCGTGGCTTAGGAAATCCGAAGCGGGCAGCATCGTTAACGTTACGTCGACCAAAGGTATTCAGCCAGGGCCGCGCATTGCCACGTCGGCAATTGCTTGGGCGGCTTGTATGAATTGGACACAGGGATTGTCGTTGGAATTGGGCCCGGAAAACATCCGTATCAATATTGTTTCGGTCGGTGGCATCGTGACGCCGAACTTAATGAATGCTTATGAGCGCTGGGGTGAGGGCATCTCGAAAGAGGAATACTTTCGACCGCGCACTCAAAATGTACCGCTGCAACGTCTCGGTACGGCTGAAGAGGTCGCAAATGCGATCTACTTTTTGGCATCTCCGCGAGGGGCCTATGTTACCGGCCAATGTATCGCAACGGATGGCGGCGGCGTGCGGGTGATTTAGCTTTATGCGCGGTCTTTGGCTCGAAAGCGGCAGGCTTGGCCTGCGCGATGACATTCCCGAACCGGCGGGTGACCGGGAGGTGCGTGTCCGCGTGACCAAGGCGGGCATTTGCAGTACCGATACGGCACTCGTTAACGGGCTCTACCCGTTCACCGGTGTAATCGGGCACGAATTTGTGGGCGTCGTCGAGAACGGACTCCATGACCTCAACGGAAAGCGGGTTGTTGGTGATATCAACGCTGCATGCGGTAACTGCAAGTTTTGCCAAGACGGCATGGAGAAGCATTGTGAGAAGCGCACGGTGCTTGGCATCGTTGGTCGTGATGGTGCATTCGCTGAGTATCTTAGTTTGCCCGCGAAAAATTTGTACACCGTGCCTGATAGTGTGACGGATGATGCGGCCGTCTTTACCGAACCGTTGGCCGCTGCCTTGGAAATCCTCGAGCAGATTGATATGAGGTCGGGTGATCAAGTTTTGGTCATCGGGCCGGGCAAGCTCGGCCAACTGATAGCCCGTGTGTTGCACGCGACCGGTGCGTCCGTGACGGTTATGGGGCGCAGCCCGGAGAAGTTGGCACGTCTTGCGGATTTGGATGTGCGCAAAATTTCCAGTGACAGTGAAGCTACTGGTTTTGATATTGCCGTTGAATGCACCGGAAATCAGGAGGGGTTCGCGACGGCGCTGACCGCCCTCAAACCGAAAGGCACGTTGGTTTTAAAAAGTACTTATCCGGGCGCACTTACCTTTGATGCCACACCAGTAGTGGTCGATGAAATTAGGATCGTGGGTTCACGCTGCGGGCCCTTCGACAAAGCGCTGAAGGCGATGGCGGATGGGGGCATTGATCCGACCGGGCTAATCGATGCGCGGTATGCTTTAGCGGATGGCCTGGCGGCGTTCGAGCACCACGCGCGCGCCGGGGTGTTGAAAGTAATGTTGGAAATGAGCTGATCCACCTTACCCGATCTAGTCATTAGTGTTACGATTCTGCAATTCATCAAAGGGAGAATATTCCATGGAAGTTTATGACCCGTCCGGTTCGACGGAAATCACTGAGCTGCACGCACCGCGTTTGAAAACGCTCGACGGTAAGAAAATTGCCTTGCTGTCGAATGATTCCTGGCAGGCGCATCGTACGTTGCCCCTCGTCGGCGAAATGATCAAAGCCGATTTTCCAACAGCGGAGATTGTGCCGTACGAAGAATTTCCAATCGGCAATGCGGTAATCGATGCCGATGCGACAGTGGTGCGCGCCAAGGAATTGGGTGTGGACGCGGTCGTTGTCGGGAACGCCGCCTGAGGGAATTGCTCTACAGCATGCGGCCGTGCTGCCGCTCGATTAGAATCTGCAGGCATTCCCACTGTTATTTTGACCCGCGAAGATTTCGTGGGTGTCGTTAAAAACGCTGTTGCCGGTCTCGGTTTCGATCAAGACGCGCCAATGGTGACATTTCCCATAGATGTTTTCCTTATTGAAAGCGATTTGACGCCGGTCGAAGGCGGCAAACAAAAATTCATTGATGGGCTGCTCGATTGGAAGCCCGCCGCCGATACCAAAGGTATCCGCAACGCGGAAATGATCGACTTGGATGTCGATGATTACGAAAGTGCGGTGGTGAAAACGAACAATCTTTTCCTCACCAATTTATGGGCAGATGGATTGCCGGTTATTCCGCCGACCGCAGACAAAATCGACTGGATACTACAAGGGACCGACCGGCCTCGTGACGAGCACATCGGCAAGTTTATGCCGCGCGGCGGTATCGTGACCGTGGAGACTTGTGCGATATCGCTTGCCATGTCCGGCGGGCGACCGGAATATTTGCCGGTCCTTTTGGCGGCGGTGGAAACTATCCTTCAACCCGAGATGGATCACGACAAATGGCAGTCGACATCCGGGATGACGTTTCCGGTGATTGTCGTCAACGGGCCGATTGCCAAGGATATCCGCATAAATTCCGGCTTTGGCTTGATGGGACCAAACCCTCAAGCGCCGGCGGGCGGCAGCATCGGTCGTGCTGTTCGGCTAATGCAGCAGAACGTGGGTGGTGCCTTGCCTGGCACGGGTACCATGGCGATTTTCGGCGCCATGCGCTACACGAACGCGGTCATCGCGGAAGCGGAAGATGTTCTGCCTGACGGTTGGGAGCCGCATGCCACTGAATGGCACAGTATTGAACGAGGGACGAATTCCGTCTCGGTGTTCGTGGCAACCGGTGGTTCCAACGTCATCCGCCGCGGCACGGGTAAGGAAACCTTAGAAGTCGAAGCCGAAGACAGTCTCCGTCGTGTTGCCACCTACATGCAAACGGCCAATCCGCATTATATTCGCGGTTGGACGGATGGTTCTGCGGGCGCGGTCATTATCTCTCCGGTGGTTGCAAAGCAATTGGCGCAACTGGGTTGGACCAAAAAGAAGGTCCGTGAGTTCCTTTGGGAGCACACAAAGATTGATAAGAAAACCGTGATCGATTCCGGGCTTGAGCAATGGATCAGAGCGTCTACCGATCCGGTGGCACAAGCAGCCGATATTGACCCCTGGCCGATCTCGAAAAGGCCGGACGGCATAATGTTGTTGGTCGCGGGCGGCGCGCATCCAACCCATAATTTTTGGCTCCAGGGCAATGCATTGACCGTTGGAAAATGTTTGGTGGAAACGCCGAGTGGCTGGAAGGGCCTATTGGAACAGGCCGATCGCGACATCGGTTGCGCCGACGATTTGTGCATCATTTAGGCTGCCTTTGACCGCAATAGGGTTCGTTGATAGGGTTCCTCGATACAAATTCGAGGGACCCGATCATGACTAATTTGGATGTTTTCGATCCGACTGGTGCAATTGAAATTACGCAGCTTCATGCAGCTCGTTTGGACGGGCTTGATGGTAAGCGCGTTGGCATCATTTCCAACGACGAATGGCAGGCGCATCGCACATTGCCGTTGGTGACGGAAATTCTGCAGCGGGACTTTTCCGATGTTGAAATTATTCCGCCGGACCAATTTCCATTTGGAAATGACCAAATAGATTCCGACGACACGGTAGCGGCGGCTAAAGCCAACAAGGTCGATGCCATCATAATGGGAAATGCTGCTTGAGGCCGCTGCGCCACTGCATGCGGCCGTGCTGTCGCTAGATTGGAAACAGCGGGAATTCCCACCGTACTCCTAACTCGGGAAGATTTTACAGGTGTGGTTAAGAATGCCATGTCCGGCCTTGGCTTTGATGCGGATGCCTCCGTGGTGACGTTCCCCATCGATCTTTTTATGGCGGAGAGCGATCTGGCGCCGGTGGAAACACAAGGGGCCGAATTTGCCGAAGGTCTGACCGATTGGAAACCCGCGGCGACGGAAACCGGTTTGCGTAATGCGCCGATGATCACCGTGCCTGGTGAGGACTACGAAGACGCAGCAAACCAACTCCATAACTGGTTTTTAATGAACACATGGGGCGATGGATTGCCGATCAATCCGCCGACCCAAAGGCGTGTCGCATGGATTTTGGAAGGCACGGACCTGCCCGGCGATCATATCGTGGGCAAGCTGATGCCCCGTGGCGGAATCGTGACCACGGAAACCGCTGCGGTTGCGCTCGCCATGGCCGGGGGGCGGCCGGAGTATTTGCCGGTGCTTCTCGCCGCCATCGATGCCATTCTCGACCCCGGTTTGAACCATGCCTTTTGGCAGGCCTCGTCAGGCAGCCAGTTCCCGGTAGTGATCGTGAACGGGCCTATTGCTAAACAGATCAGGCTGAATGCGGGATTTGGGCTGTTGGGCCCTGATCCGCAACGTCCGGCGGGTTTGTCGATCGGGCGGGCTATTCGCTTGCTTCAGCAGAATGTCGGTGGCGCACTACCCGGTGTGGGCACGATGGCAATATTTGGCCCCATGCGCACGACCAATGCGGTTTTTGCCGAAGATGAGGACAATATTCCGGAAGGCTGGAAATCCTTCGCGTCCGACCGGCATGGGTTTGAGCCCGGCACAAACGCGGTTTCCGTGGTTGCGTGCTCAGGTGCGATGAACATTATGCGGCGGGGAACCGGCAAAGAGACTGCGGAAGAGGAAATTGAGCAAAGTCTCAATCGGGTTGCGCGCTACTTGTCACAGGCGACCTTTCATTACCTGGCGGGCTATGAGCAGGGCACGCCGGGTGTCTTAATGATGTCTGGTGCCTTGGCTGAAAGGTTCGCAGAAATGGGCTGGGACAAAGACCGCTTCAAACAGGCCATATGGGATCGTACGAAGATTTCGCGAACGGATCTCGAAGCATGTGGTTTGTCACAATGGTTGGAGGCGGATTCGCGTGAGGCGGTTAGGGCTTCGCTGGAACAAGACCCATGGCCCATAAGTGCAAACGCCGACAATCTCGCATTTGTGGTTGCTGGTGGCGGACATCCCACCCATAACTTTTGGTTCCAAGCCAATTCACCGCGCGTCGTAGGGCGCCGGATCGAAACACCTGGAAACCTCCCCAATTTGCTCGAATGCGCGGACCGGGATCTAGGATGCGGTGCGGATGTTTGCATGATTTAGGGGATGGAATGCGTTGGATTGGATTGATATCTGCGGTCACGTTGGCGCTTTCGTTTGACGTTCAATCCAAGCCGCGTGGAGAACCTGTGCCTCACAAAAAGAAGGCTGTGGTTCCTGTCACCCAAATGATTCCCATCCCGGGTGGTTCTTTCGTCATGGGAAACGATAAGGGGCCGGAGGATCAGCGCCCCGCCCACAAAGTGGTATTAAAGCCGTTTGCCATCGACCGAACACCTGTCACCAATGCACAGTTCGCGGTGTTTCTGAATTTTGTGGGAGCAACCGCAAATAAGGCAGGCGAGAATCTCTACGATTGGGACGATTCTGATGCCCGCATACACATTGTCGATTTTAGCTTCCGAGCCGATATTGGTTCCGAAAATCACCCTGTTGTCGAAGTGAGTTGGTTCGGCGCACGCGATTACTGCCGTTGGGTGGGAAAGCGATTGCCGACGGAAGCCGAATGGGAGCGTGCAGCGAAAGGGACCGAAGGACGCCCTTTCCCGTGGGGTTCAGAAGATGCAAAAGGCCGCGCGCAATTCGATAAGGGCTGGAACGAAACGGCGCCGGTTGATGCATATCCAAACGGGGCGACGCCGGAAGGCGTGCTCGACATGGCTGGCAATGCGTATGATTGGGTGTCCAGCCTCTATAAGCCATACCCGTACAACGCGGACGATGGCCGCGAAGACCAAACGTCACCGAATGAACGCGGTACGCGCGGCGGGGCGATAGACGATGTCGTGGCGATGCTGAGCACGACCGAACGCGGAAAAATCGTGTCTCGAAACCCTTTCGGCGGTCACCACCATATTGCCTTCCGATGCGCACGCTCTGTGGACTGAACGCATCCTGACGCGGTACATCTTTCTTAATCATTTTGGGAGGATGTCGTGACCAATAAAATAACATTGGAAATTGTTGATCGGAGGCCGTTTGCAGGCGGCCATGAATTCGGTGAAACAGGTGCTTATGAGCGCCTTCGCGGTTGGGCACACCATGCGGTGGATCCGAAAGCGCCGGGACAGGTGGATGTGACCGACATCGACAATGCGCCGGTCAACGCAGATGGATTGGTGGAATTTTCTGCCGAATTCTACATGGTCCGTCCAGTCGATCCGGCAAAGGGCAATAACCGGTTGTTTTACGATTATGGGAACCGCGGCAATATCCGCGCCTTTCAATTTTTTAACGATGCCCCCCATTCCAATGATCCTCTGTCTTTAAAAGAGGCAGGCAACGGCTATTTGATGGATCGCGGTTACAGCTTCGTGTGGAGTGCGTGGCAAGGCGATCTGTTTCCGGGCGATGACCGAGTGACAATGAAGCTGCCGGTGGCAACCAATGGCGGCGCGCCGATCACGGGTAAGGTTCGCCAGGAATATATTCCCGCCGCGCCGACCGATTGTTTTGCGCTATCGGGTCGTGCAGCGACGCGCAGCCACCCGACCATATCGCGCGATACATCGAAGGCGCAGCTTACCAAGCGTCGCTATGCAGAAGATGACCGCATTCCGATTTCGGCAGATCAGTGGGAATTTGCGCAAGTGGTGAGCGGTTTGGGCATGTCCGGTGAAGTGACGCGTGGGTCCAGTGAGATCGCCATTTTGCCGTCGGACGAGTTCATTTACTTACATGGCGGATTTCAGCCGGGTTGGATTTATGAGCTGGTTTATGACGGCAAGGACCCGCTGGTGATGGGGCTTGGCCATGTGGCGGTGCGTGATCTCGTTAGCTTTCTAAAATTTGGAACGAAAGACGCAGCCGGGAACGATAATCCGCTCGCATCGACCGAGAAAGCGTACGCCTGGGGCCGGTCGCAAACCGGTCGCTGTATTCGTGATTTCATTTATCGCGGGTTTAACGGAGATGCGGATGGTCGCCGGGTGTTTGACGGCATGCTGCCTCACGTTTCGGGGGGCGGTCGCATGTGGCTCAATCATCGATTTGCTAATGCGGTCTCAATGGCCGGTCAGCAGTATGAAGATCACTATATTTATGGGGACCGGTTTCCGTTCTCTTATGCCGAATGCACGGATCATATGACGGGTAATACGGATGCAATCTTGAAGCGCCCTGACACAGATCCGCTGGTTATGCATTCGCAGACGGCAACTGAATATTGGCAGCGGCGAGGGTCGTTGGTGCACACCGACACACAAGGCAATGATCTTGCGCAACCTGACACGGTGCGGGTCTTTTTGTGGTCGAGTTCACAGCATAATGCGCCGCCCATCGATAGCGCGCCCGATGTTGGCATTTGTCAGAATTATTCGAACATCGTCACCACCTCTATGCTTTTCCGCGCCATGTTGGATGCGATGGATGCATGGGCGACTGATGGTACGGCGCCGCCGGATTCTCGGATTCCAACTCGTAAGGAGGGGACGCTCGTTTCTCATGAGGATTGGAAAAAGAAGTTCCCTGCAATCCCTGGCAACATGATCCCAACAGGGCCTGCGAGTTTGAAACTACTCGATCATGGACCGGATGCGGATGACGGCATTCTAACAAAAGAGCCGCCGGAAGTGATTGATGTGGAAGGTTACACAATTCTTATTCCGTCCTGTGATGAAGATGGCAATGATGTGCCCGGTGTTCGCGCGCCCATGGTGCAGGCGCCTATGGGCACCTATGTCGGGTGGAACTTACGCGCGCGCGGTTTTGGGCATGGGGCCACCTACGAATTCATCGGGAGCTATATTCCCTTTGCTGATTCTCCAGAAGAGCGCGACTTTATTTCGGACCCCAGGCCGTCGGTGCTGGAGAGATATGCGACGCAAGAGGATTACACAGCCGCCATAGAGGCGGCCTGTCGGCGGTTGATCGCAGAGAAATTGATGCTGGAAGAGGATATTCCACAAGCCTTGGCGACGGCAGAGGATTGGGGCCGTCCGCGTCACGTTACTGGATTGTAAGGGTAGGCCTAGCGCGGGAAAGAAAGTGTAACGCGAGTGCCGGTGCGTGGATTGCTGATAATGGCAAGCCGTCCATCATGGAGATCCATAAGCGATTTTACGATTGGCAGGCCCAAGCCAGTGCCTAGATCATCCGATGTTAACGGATTGCCCACCTGTTGAAACGGCGCTAACGCGATTTTTACTTCTCGTTCGGTCATGCCCATACCGGTATCGGTAACATCGATGCGGATAGCCTCATAGGTGGCATTCGCATAGACGGCGACCTCGCCGCCATCAGGGGTGAACTTTATAGCGTTCGATAGAAGGTTCGATAGCATTTGCTTAACCGCCCGACGGTCTGCGTTCAGCGGGGGGAGGACGGCCTCGGCATCGAATTTGAGCGACACCCCGTTGTTTTTCGCTTCGTGGGAAAACAAATGAATTTGCTCCCTGATCGTCTCGCCTAAATCTATCGCTTCTCGTTGGATGTCGCGTTCCCCTGCTTCAATCTTTGATAAATCCAAGACGTCACTGATCAGGTCCAGCAAGTGGGTGCCGCTATCGTGAATATATTTGGCGTACTCTAGGTATCGTTTGTTGGAAAGTTCTCCGAAATGCTCATCCTTAATAATTTGCGAAAAACCGATGATCGCATTCAGCGGTGTCCGTAATTCGTGGCTCATGCGGGCTAAAAAATCGGATTTAGCCCTATTGGCATTTTGCAATTGTTCCAATGCGACGTTTAGTTCCTGCTGAGCGGCTGCTTGTCGGCGGCGTCTCCGCCCGGCACGCTGGTAGAGATGTATGGTAAAGCCGAGCAAGCCTGAAAATAGGATGCCCGCCAAGAGCCCGATTTCGGGCAAACCGCTCCGAATGGCTTCGGTGGCTTTCGTGGTTGGCCATACGTTGAGACGGAAACTCGTGTCCGGTAAATCCACATAAAGCTGATTACGTGTCTTGTCCGTTGGCGTGATCAGATGTGTTTTATGTTGGAAGATAAGACTTTGCTGGTAATAGGCCTCGATCGCGTAATCGCCGGCGACAGTATGGCGAATTGTATCGTTCAACAGCACGCCCACATTAATCCTAACGGCAAGGCAGCCATCGGCTTTACCCGCCTTTTTAAGGGGGAGCAAAGCCGCGAGGAAATGGTCGCTATTTTTCGCGCCGGCTGCAATAAAAACGGTGATTTCTTGCGATTTTTTGGCGCGTTCGAAATGCGGTTTGGTGCTTGCATTGATCGGAAATTCGCGTTTTTTACTGGCACTGTTTTCGATAATCGAAATTCGCCATCGTTCATTTAGGTCGCTATCGATAATAGCGATTGCGCCATACCCTGAATGATCCTCTGCATATTTAAGAGCGTCCTGCTCCCATTCCGTACGCGGTGTGCCACCGCGCACTTCCCAGCGCTTTGCCATTCTTCCCAGTGCCGCCAATTGTTCGGCGAAATGCCTTTCGATATCGTGCTTTAGGCTCGCTGCGACCTCGCTGGTTTTCTGCTGAATAATGAGGTCTTCATTGGCACTTAGGCTGTACCACATGAAGGCGCTTAGAATAATGCCGCATACAGTGGTGATCCACGGCACTAGTCTCCCGCGTTGGGTAAGCCAAATCCACTTTCTAAATTTTTGTCGCAGTTGGTTTGGCATTTGATAGGTCGCTTCGCGATCTGTGAGACTTTTTCCCGGTGCGGGTGAATACTACCCTTATCGTCCGATATTGGTCATAGAAAGACCGCGCTTATGCGAAATAAATTTCGGGTTGCCGCTATTGACGCTGAGGTCGGTCTAGCTATGCTGCGCGTCAGAACGCAGCTCAGACTGGGTTGGAATAATACGGGGAAGCGTCTGAAATTTGGGCGCGACAGGGTAAAAATCCGGTGAAATTGGAAAATTCATTCGAAGTGGCCGCACCACCGGCTGAAGCTTGGGCTGTATTGGTGGATGTAGAACGGGTTGCGCCGTGCGTGCCAGGTGCCAGCTTGACAGAAATTGTCGATGAAAATGCCTATAAAGGGTCCATGAAGGTGAAGCTTGGCCCCGTTAGCTTGGCGTTCGACGGTGAGGCAAAGTTTGTTGAGAGGGATGACGCAAATTTTCGCGCACATATAAAGGCCGAGGGTCGAGAAGCAAAGGGCCGCGGTGGCGCGCAAGCCGATGTGGAATTTTCATTGGTTGAGAGCGCAGAGGGATCCGCGGTTACGATTATTACGGATTTAACACTCAATGGTCCGGTGGCCCAATACGGCCGCAGCCAAGGCATAATTGCCTCTGTTGCAGAAGAAATGGTAACGCGGTTCGCTGATTGTTTGCGGGACAAAGTCTTGACCCAAAATGACGGAGCAGCCGTTTCGCCCCCTCCTACGGGCGCGACGACAGAACAAAACACCTCCGCTTCTGGTATTGGGATCCTATTCGGCGCGTTGAAACGATGGTTTAAAAATCTTTTCGGTGGGGGATCTTAAGGGTGAAGCCGCCAGTCTTTGCGTATCATAGGCCGGAAAGCCTGTCAGAGGCGCTCGACATGCTTGCCGAATTTGAGGATGCAAAAATTCTCGCGGGCGGCCAATCGCTTATGCCAATGATGAACTTTCGGTATGTGATGCCGGAGCATGTCATCGACATAAACCGCATACCAGAGATCGCGCAAATCGAGGAAACGGACGGCGGCCTGAAGTTTGGCGCGATGGTGCGCCATAACCAAGCTAAGGATTCTGAGTTAGTGGCGGCGAAATGTCCGTTGATTGCCTACGGTTTGGAATTTGTCGCCCATGTGCAAATCAGAAACCGCGGCACAATCGGCGGTTCGGTTTCCCACTTGGACCCTTCCGCGGAATGGCCCGCCTTGTTGGCGGCGCATGACGCTGTGCTGCATGTCCGTAGCAAAGATGCTAACCGTGACGTGCAGATTGCTGAATGGTCGATGGGTTTCATGACGCCTAATTTGGAAGAAGGTGAAATGCTCATCGGCATTTCTGTGCCGACTTGGCCTGCGGGGCATAGTTATGGATTTGCAGAGCTTGCGCGCCGAAAGGGTGATTTCGCGCTGGCCGGCGCGGCGGTGCTCTTAAATTTCGCGGGTGACAAAATTGATCGGGCGGCCATCGCGCTGACAGGGGTTGATACCGGTCCTGTCCGTCTTCCGGACGCGGAATCACTTTTGATCGGCGAAGGCCCGTCTGATGAGCTGCTTCAGGAGGTGGCAAGTAAGGCCAGCGCGGTTGCAGGAATCGACGATGTGCATGCTACGGCAGCCTATCGGCAGAAAATTGCGGTCGTCATGGCGCGACGGGCGTTGGAACAAGCTGTTGCAAGGCGCAACGGCAAGGCGATGGCAGCATGAGCGACCGGCACGAAATTACCGTTAACGTGAATGGAAAACCCTACACCAGAGAAGTAGAGGGGCGGCACACGCTTGCGGATTTTTTGCGTCACGGGCTGGAATTGACCGGCACGCATCTTGGCTGCGAGCACGGTGTTTGTGGTGCTTGCACAGTATTGGTGGATGGCAAAACCGTGCGTGGTTGTTTGATGCTCGCGGTGCAGGTAGATGGGGCTAAAGTGACGACGGTGGAAGGATTGGCGGAAGACGGCGAGCTCAATCCGCTGCAGCAGGCCTTTATGGATAATCACGCATTGCAATGTGGGTTTTGCACGCCCGGTATGTTGATGACGTTAACCGAGCTTTTGGCGGACAATCCGAACCCAAGCGAGCAGGAAGTGCGCGATGCGATTTCAGGAAACATATGCCGTTGTACCGGCTATCAGGGCATAGTGAATGCCGCATTAGCAGTGGCGGGTAAACAGGACAGTTAACAGACCTTTTCAATGGGAGGCACAGACATGGCCGACGACAGATTAATTTTTGAAGAAAAAGCACCGTATCTGAACATCACGGTCAACCGACCCGATGAGGGCAACAAGTTCTTGGATGATATGTTGGTTGATTTGGCTGACAGGGTGAATGAAGCGACCGCACAGGGTGGTTTGAACGGAATTGTGCTGCGTGGCGTTGGTCCAGATTTTAGCCATGGCCGTGAGCAGAAAATCGGCCCCGACGGCCCGCCGTCAAATGCCTATGACGCGCGCACTCGTTTCATGGATAAAATTTTGAACGTCTATGCTGCGTTCCGCGCATTCCCATCCCCGATTATCACGGTTGTCCAGGGTAAGGCACTTGGTTTCGCCTGTGCGTTAGTGGCCGGGTCGGACGTTGCCTTTGCCAGCACGAACGCAACATTCGCTCTGCCCGAAATGCATAACGGGACACCGCCTACATTGGCGATTTCCGCCCATACAAAAGTCGCCGCGAAGACCGTGGCACATTTGGTTTTCTCGGCGGAAGAAATTGACGCGCAGCACGCCTTGGCGTCTGGGCTTGTCAGTCGCATTGTTGAGCCGGATCAATTGGATGCGACAGTTGATCGATTCCTGGGGACATTGGCCGGGTTCGATCAAGTGGATATTGCGACGGTGAAAAAGTATATCGCTACGAGCCCGGGCCTGCCGCCAGAGATCGCTTCCGACTTGGCGGGCTACACGATGGCGACCATCAAGTCGCGCCATAACAGTTACAAATAGCGGCGGTCGCTAAATGCCTTCCTTCGGATCATCTGCGAAACGCGTCGAGGACCCTGTTCTCCTAAAAGGTGAGGGTCAATTTACCGACGATATCCATATGCCCGGCGCCCTCTATTCGGCGATGCTTCGAAGCCCGTTCGCTCACGCGCGAATCAAGTCCATCGACACAACCGAAGCCCTGGCGATGGAGGGCGTGCATCTGGTCCTCACCAATGCGGATTTGGAAAGCGAATACAGCACCACTCAGTTGCCGTTGATGGTGCCAAATCCGATCATCTCCAAGCCGTTGACCCCGTTCATGCTGGCTAAAGATGCCGTGCGCTATGTGGGTGAGCCCGTGGCGTTGATCGTGGCCGATGATCGTTACATCGCAGAAGATGCCCTAGAGCGCGTGTTTGTTGATTTCGAGCCTCTGCCGGTGGCCGGTGATTTTCGCGAGGCGGCGAAAGAGGGTACGCCGACGGCTCATGAAGAGATCGATGACAATGTGTGCGCTGAATTTACGCAAGCTTTCGGTGATACGGAGTCCGTCTTCGCGAGTGCGCCCCATGTTTTTAAGGACACGTTTTTTCAACATCGGGGCGCCGCCCATCCGTTAGAGACGCGCGCGATGATGGCCAATTACGATCCTGTTGCTGATCACATGACGTTTTACGCGGCCAGCCAATCGCCGCACCGTATTCGCGAAATTTACGCCAAGCTACGTGAGGTTGATGACAATCAGGTGCGTGTTTTGGTGCCCGATATTGGGGGTGGCTTTGGGGCAAAGGGCCAAACCTATCCGGAATATTTTTCCATTGCAGCGGCCGCGCGGCGATTGAAACGTCCGGTTAAATACATGGAAGACCGGCGCGAGAACTTTACCGCCACCCACCATGAACGCGACCAACTTTGGGACGCGGAAATCGCCTTCGATGAAGACGGCACGTTGCTCGGCTTTCGCGGCACCATGCTGCACGATGCAGGCGCCTATGTGCCGTGGGGTATCATCACCCCGTTTATTGCCGCGTCTACGGTGCCGGGACCTTACCTCTTGCCGGTCTACGAATTAAAGGTGACCTGCGTGCTCACCAACAAAGTCGCGGTGACCCCGGTGCGTGGCGCCGGCCGTCCACAGGCGGCCTTTACCATGGAACGGATGATGGATTTGGCGGCCCGCGAGTTGGGCTGGGACCCGGCGGCGCTACGGCGCAAAAATTATATTCCCGCCGATCAAATGCCCTACGCCATGGGGCTTATCTTCCGCGACGGCAGTCCGATCACTTATGACAGTGGCGATTATCCCGGCTGCCATGACAAGGCCATGGAATTGTCCGGTTATGCGAACTTTAAGGAACGTCAGGCAAAAGCGCTGGAAGAGGGCCGCTATATTGGCATCGGTATCGGCTCTTATGTGGAGGGGACGGGCTTAGGCCCTTTCGAAGGTGCAAATGTTCGCGTCGCGCCGAGCGGAAAAGTGACGATCCATTACGGCGCATCTGCGCAAGGCCAAGGCCACCAAACAGTGTTCGCCCAAATTGCTTCAGACCAGCTGGGCGTACCGCTTGAGGATATCAAAGTCGTTGGCGGCGATTCCCAAGGCTGTCCTTATGGTATCGGCACGTTCGCCAGCCGGGCTATCGTCAATGCGGGCAATGCAGTTCATGTGGCATCGGGCAACGTGCGCGAAAAAGTACTGAAAGCGGCTTCCTTTATGATGGAAGCTGCCCAAGAGGATTTGGAGCTGGCCGACGGCAAAGTGACCGTCAAAGGCGTGCCCGACATGAGTAAGACGCTGGGCGAAGTGGCTGAGTTCGTAAACGGCAAGCCGGGTTTTACGCTACCGGGCGATTTGGAACCGGGCCTGCAGGATTTGAGTTATTTCACGCCGAAGCAGGCGGTTTATGCCAACGGCACCCATCTGGCGGAGGTCGAGGTCGATATCGAGACCGGTTATGTCAAAGTTCTGAATTATTGGAGCGGCCACGATTGTGGCATGATCATCAACCCGATGACGGTGGAAGGTCAGGTGCTGGGCGGTATCGCCCACGGGCTCGGCAACGCGTTGTTCGAGTGGATGCTCTATGACGAGAATGCGCAGCCGGTCACTGTCAATTACGGTGAATATCTGATCCCACTCGCCACCGACATGCCCCATGTGGAGCAGGTGCATCAAGAAACACCGACCCCACAAAACCCGCTCGGCGTCAAAGGCGCAGGTGAAGGCGGTACGATCCCGGCCATCGCGGCCATTATCGGCGCCATTGATAACGCACTTGAACCGTTCGGCGTGCGCGTATCCGAAGCGCCGATTACACCGCCCCGCCTGCTTGAATTAATTGAAGCGGCCAAATCAAAATAAAGGAACACTTTCATGGATCTCGGTATTAAAGGAAAGCGCGCCCTCGTGATGGGCTCAAGCTATGGTATGGGCAATGGTGTTGCCCGCGCGTTGGCGGCGGAAGGTGTGGATATTGTGCTGACCGCACGTAACCAGGAGACCCTGGATGCGGAGGCGAAAGACATAGCCGATAAATTCGGCGTCCGGGTTGAGGCTAAAGCATGCGATTTGCTGAAAAGCGGTGACCTCGAAAATCTGCTCGACTTTGCCTACGATAAGATGGGCGGCATCGATATCCAGTTTAACAATTGCGGAGGGCCGCCGCGCCTGCTGCCGTCGGAAGCGGATGAAAAACTGTGGCACGATTGGTTCGACGTAATCGTCATGTCTGCGGTCAAGGCAACCGGTGCGGCGCTGCCGGGCATGAAGGAAAATGGCTGGGGCCGGGTGCTTACCATGACTTCGTCTAATGTCTATAACGCGGCGATTACCAATGTGCTGTCGAGTTCGTTGCGCATGGCATTGGTTGGCTGGTCGAAGGCGCTTTGCAAAGAAGTTGCCAAGGATGGGGTCACCGTCAATTGTTTGGTGCCGGGCCGTATTTATACAGAACGCGTGAAAGCGGGCGACGAGGTGCGGGCTAAACATCTCGGTATCACACCGGAAGAGGCACGTGAACAAATGGTCAAGTCCGCACCCATGGGTCGAGACGGGACGATTGAGGAAATGGGTGCCGTGGCGGTGATGCTGTGTGGCAACCCGGCGGGTTATATCAACGGTTCGGTTATCCGCGCCGATGGCGGGCGCGTCGGCGTCAACTTCTAAGCCGGGCCCAGTCAGGGAACATTATGCAGGAGCCCGCTGAACGCCTTTATAGTGTCATGACGGCGGCGTTCGTCGTCATCCTGGTGCTCACTAATATCATCGGCGTCAAATTGTTCCTGGCTTTCCCGGATTTGTTCCCGGGCGGCCTGTTCGGCGTTCCGGTGACGCTCACTACCGGGCTTATTACCTATCCGCTCACCTTTTTGCTCACAGATATTGTCTGCGAGGTCTATGGGCAAAAGCGGGCCAACTTGATGGTTTACACCGGTTTTGGAATGAGTTTGGTCACGCTCATTTTCATTCAAATTGCTTTGGCGTTGCCGGGCGCGCCAGCCTGGCCCGCTGGCAATCCGAATTTTGGCAATATCACGGAAATGCAAATAGCCTATGAGTCCGTCTTTACGCTTCCGAGTATCCTTATCCTCGCGTCCATGTCTGCTTATCTGGTGGCGCAACTATTGGACGTACGGCTGTTTCATTTTTGGAAGCGGGTAACGGATGGCCGTCACCTTTGGCTTCGTAACAACGCGTCCACTTGGGCTTCTCAGCTGGTCGATACGATCATTGTTAATACTATATTTCTCAAGTTTGGCTTGGGCCTTGATTGGGCTCTGGTAGGCCAAATCATTGTGGCTTCTTACTTATGTAAGGTGGTGATGGCCGCGTTAGACACGCCGCTCGTATATGCAGGTGTTGCGTTGGCGCGGCGCTACGGTGAGCGCACGGCGAAAGCATAGCAGTCGATTATGTCGTTCATGGTGAGCGGTGGTGCCCCGTTTTCCGCTCTGCGTGAGATGGCCACATAGACGCCTTCTTCTCTGTCGGCGAGGGCCACATAACTGGCTAAGACGTCCGCTTCATATTCTTCACCGTCTTGGCTGTAGTTAGTAATGGTCATTCGTGCTTCGCGTCGCGTGCGCAGCGATTTTTTGAACCGCCGTAATGCCAGCATGTCCGTCCTGGGTCCTTGAAGCATCCTTGGCGTACTACCAATAAGCGCGGATTCTTTATATTTACACAGCGTAATGAGCGCGGCGTTGCAATAAAGAATTTCCGGGCCCGGATGATCCAGATTCGTTGTTGTAATCAACACGCCGTTTTGGTTGTTCTGGAATTTGTCGGTAAGGTCGTTGAACTCAACCTTGCCGTTTAATTGTTTCGCCAGCGCTGCCTCAAACAGGCTTCGGACCGACTTGTTTAAATAACCACTCGACATGATGGAACCATCAGACCACAAATTTCTTAATCAAAGGTTTACCGGCGCAAATTCAGATTGCTTTTTTTGTAGGTGGTGTTTCCCGATTAGGGGCCGAAGGTGAAATTGCCAGTTTTTTCGAACGGCACGTTGCGGAAGCTTTGACCCACTACGAAAACATCTCCAGAGAGCACGTAATCAAAGCTTTTCGCTTGGCCCAGGGACATAACTTGGCGCACCAAATTCATCATGGAGATGCTGGCCTCCAGCGGCACCACGACGCTGCCGAGCCGTGGCAAGGTCGTGCGGTAATTCGATACCCCTTGCGCAAAGGGTTGTCCGTTCAAGTCCATTTGGGCCCGCAACCCGTCGAGGGGAATATCGAAATCGTTGGGATTGGTGAGTCTGAGCGTTAGCAGCATTTGCTGACCCAAGAGGTTCCCGCTGCCCAAATCGATGTTTTCCACGGAAACATACGGTTCTTGGACGCCCGGTACTGTGTTGCAGGCGCCTAAAAGGGGCATAATGAGCAGAATCGCGACAATAGTGCGTTTCATGGTGGTGAATATCCTTCCCTAAAGGGGCCGTGTCATTAGCCATAGTTCGTTATCGCGGGGTCTGTTTCAAGGCCGTTAAGGGACGGAGTGGTAGCCTTAGGCTCAAAGGGCCCGAAGAAAAGGGCAGAAAAATGCATTTTATGTAAATTTTTTGCATTCCTCACCCCTTGGGGTGACGACAGGATGATTTTTACAGGGCATAATGGTACCCAACGATAAGCGAATTACTGGAGAGCCCTGCATGGCCTCTAACACCGATCCAACCGAAACCCAGCTGGCTCAGGCTGCTACGGGGCAGACCGCCATAAAGGTCACAGTCACGAAAGATGGCGTGACCACGGTGCACACCGTTGCGCCGGGGCAAAGCCTGGCCGTGGAAGCCGGTAGCCAGGTCGTGGTCGATGCGGCGGGTCTGGAACTAGAGGCTGGGATAGACAGCACCGGCAGCAACGTCACGCTGACCGATCCTAATTCCGGTGAAGTTTTTACCTTGGCCAACATGGCGGCGGGACTCACTGAAGAGAGTTCCTCTCTTGGATTCTACAACAATCAAACTGGCACGACCGACGAGATTGCCATCGCTGATATTCTGGCGGGTGTCTCTACCGCAGCGGGCGGCGCGGGCGCGGAAGGCGGCGGCACCGGCAATGACGGCTCGGTGTCGTTTATTGATGTCGTCGTCGACGATGGGCCGGACGGTACACCCGGCACCAGCGGTGGGCCGGGCTCCAGCTTTGGCGGCGAAACGGAACCAGAGATCGAGCCACTGCTTGGTCTGATTGATGGCGAAGGGGACGGCACTGGTATTACGGATGCCATTCAGGATGTAGTATTTCGCAACACCGAAGGTCCGACCGTGGGCAATGTCATCCCTAACGACGTCAACGTTTCGACGGTAACCGAGGTCGATGGGCTTGCCATTTTAGTGGGCTCGCCGCATGCCGGCGCCTTCGGTGATATGCAACTCAATGCGGATGGCGCATTCACCTATTTCTTGGGTGGCCCAGTAGCGCTCGGCAGTCTCGATTTCGCCACCGACACCTTTACATATACCGGCACAGGTACCTTCGGTACCGACACGACGGAAATCGTAATCATCATTACCGACGGGGGCACCGCCGACATTATGAGGTTCGGCGACGGTAACGCCAATACGTTGAATGGCGATGGCAGTAACGAATTGATCATCGGCGGCGGCGGCGATGACGTTTTGACCGGCGGCGGCGGTAACGACCGGTTTGGGTTTTTGGAGTCCACCACCAACACCGATACCGGTACAGACACTATCGTCGACTTTAATGCGGGCGACATTATCGATATTTCGGAGCTGTTAGATGCGGGCAACACAACCGCAGGCAATATCGGGATCGTTAATGATGGGGGCGGGAATGCAAATATTGTGGATAACACCACTGACGGCGGCGGCAATGTAATTGCAATCGTGCAAGGTGTTGATGCGGCTAATTTGGTTGTCGATGCCAACGGAAATATCGCGCATGTTTAGGGTGCCTACGACACGGAAAATTTTTTACGCGTATTCCCTCAGTGATGTGACGAAGAAAACTGGCCGTAATTGGCCTGAATAGTTCGATTTATCAACTAAGTGCTAAATAGGAGATTCTAAGATGGAAGTTTGAGGTGGTCCCAGAAAACCGGACAGTGATCTAAGGTGTATTCCACCGTTTAACGGAG
>Ga0055584_100000101_pt1 | contig 78614 bp, 65 predicted proteins | sample OSDHelmetaG_FD_58716 | JGI IMG/M metagenome (GOLD analysis project Ga0055584, IMG submission 58716) | Pelagic marine sediment microbial communities from the LTER site Helgoland, North Sea, for post-phytoplankton bloom and carbon turnover... | ecosystem: Environmental > Aquatic > Marine >... | reverse complement strand
TGGCTATGTAGCTCAGCTGGTTAGAGCGCGGCACTCATAATGCTGAGGTCGGTGGTTCGAGTCCACCCATAGCCACCATTTTTGTAACGCGCCGTTTCCCGTAGCGAAGCTCGACGACTGCGAGAACCACCGACCGACGGTCGGGGCGGTTCGAGACCCTCCCTGGCCGCGCCCGTAATGCGCAGCCGCAGACTTAAACGGACTCATCCAAATCCGCTCAGGTCATTGCGGATATCTGTACACAGAAGCCGATCCCCAGCACACTAACGCGCTCGCCAACCCGCCAGGCGTTAGTCTCGTCAATAGTCATGCTGAAATTCTTTCCCACCCAATGACCGATAGCGATGATGGCCGGAAGGCTGCTTGCTTTGTGCCAGCGTTTTGGAATCGCGGGCCGTTCTATTCCAGCTGTAGATCATCGAAATAATCTGAACCTGATCTGAAACACATACGTAATGAAACTAAGAAGTCTGAAGCGCCCCCGTAACGCTATAGCGCTGGCCCTGGTGGTGCTCTTATTGATGGTGACGGGTACGCTATTCCATCCCGCTTTTCAACGAAAAATGGTGCTCGACCACGTCGCGCCGCTGATGGACTCGCTGAGTCTTGAATCTATCCACATCACCCCCTGGTCGGTCGCAATTGACGGCCTTGAATTTAGTTACGCTGGTGGCCAATTCAGCTTGCCCGAGACGCGCCTGAGCTATTGCGTTTCTTCGCTGCTGTTCGGGAACGCGAATATCAAATTACTCGTCGTACGCGGCGCAGAGATTGACGGTTCCGAGTTCAAACCACCGCCGGGCGAACCGACTGATACGGTTTTCCCAGGACTTCTCAATGCACTCGACCACGGGCTCGGCTTCATCCTGGGGAGCGCCGACGTCAGCGCGAACATTGCGTTGCCGAACCAACAACGAGTTGACTTCACGTTATCAGGCGGGGACATCGAACCTGACGCGAGCGGCTCTCTCAAACTACGCAGCCGCTTCGAAGGTGGCGACAATTTTGGCACCGTGACTTCGGACGCAACGGTCTCCTTTGCCCAGCTTAGCGGCGGGCGATTCGCGTCATTGCGCGTGCTGACCGATATTAATGCGGCGCTGGTGGGGCTGCCCGAACCGGAAGTGCTATCGCTCGATGTGTTGGTGAAAGCATCCGGCGATGAGCGGGGTGAGTCGCATTGCGCCGCTGATCCGGAAACTATGACGGACGAACCGACGGCCGCGTGCCTGTCGCCAGAATCCGTCCAGATCACGCTCGAACAGTTTGACGGCAACGGTCTGGACCGCATGTTAACCACGCTCGATGGGACCTACGACGGCAATCTCGGCGAATTTTCCGGCACTTACGAGCTGGAAACCAACGAGCGCCTTGCGCAGCGCTACGTCGGCGAGCAATCGATACCGGCGTTCACGCAGAATTTAAGCGGGAGTCTCAATTTCAACATCGCGGCGCTGACCGGCGATATTACGATTGCCAGTGACTTTACGGTTGACGATTTACGGGACCTCGCTGCCAGCGAGGCGGTGCCGCAGCTCCTGACGCTGCACAATGACCTGCATATTTATTTACTTCCGAACGCAGAAATTCGGGTCACTCAACTCGACGGTCGCGTGAGTGATGATGCGAACTCACGTGCGCTCTCCGCACGACTTACCGACGATCTGCAGATTCCACTGAACGATGTCGACGGTTTCCTGCACCAGGATGTCGTTCTATTGGAATTCGATCTGCCGGGGATCCCGCTGCGCTGGTTTAATTTCCTTCTCGCTGACCAGGAAATCACCGCCGGCTTATTAACCGGTGGCTTCAGTATTTCAACCGACGAAAACGCCGTTTTGCATCTCACGCCGCAGCGCGCACTGCAGATTGAACAGTTGAGCATTGTCGCGGATGACCAAATTATCGTCGACAAACTAGAGGCACGGGTGAATCCGTCGTTCCATTACGACCGGGCGTCTTTGCAAGTCACACTGGACGACCTGAAAGCGCTCTCCGGCGACACGGAACTCGCGAGTCTGCAAGCGCAGGCCACGGTCTTTTTCTAAGGTTCGCAAGCGGGAAATACAATTGCAGCGCTAAACGGCGAATTCGCTGTTCATGAACTGATTTCGTTATTGAATGTCGTGGCGCTGACGGATTTGAAAATTCCCGAGCATCTCAAACTTGATCTGAACACTATCGTTCGTCAGGGCGAAACGAAAACACAGGTTACAGCCCTCAATGCCAGCATCACCGAAGCTGACGGCACCCAATTATTGCAGGCCGCCTTGTTGCAACCTCTTCCGGCGGCAAACGAGACCTTCGAAAATGCCCGTGGCGATATCGCGCGTCTCGCGATTTCTGCCATCGAGCTCGATTGGTTTTCCGCCTTCATACCGGACATGGGAGTAGCGGGCAGACTTACAAGCGCCGAATTCATCCTGTCGGTGGCACCGGCCGGCGAACCGGTTATCAAAGCGAGCAAGCCCTTGCGTCTGCGTAACTTCAACCTGACTACCGGCAGTAACCGCACGCTGAACAACCTCGATATCAGGGTTAGCCCTAACGTAGTGTTGACCGAATCGGGCACCCGCATCGGCTACAAAGGACTGCGAGTTTCGAGCGCTGGCAACACACTCGTTAGTGGTCGAGGTGTCGTTACGCTAAACGAGGCCGACACGACTGCGCTCGCAGCAAGTGGGAAGATCAGTATTGATATTGAAGCCGTGGCGCAACAACCGGTCATCGCTGAACAACTCGAGGCGACACTCGATGGCCGACTTAGCCTCGATGCCGAATACCGCCTTGAATACAGCGAGTCCGGGATTGATATCAGTCGCCTTAAGGCAAACGTGTACTACGACGACGAGCAACCGCGCGTGTCGCTGGCAACAGATTCCGGCATCCATATCCAGACGGCCCTTGACGCTGGTCAATCTGAACTTGGCCGGGCGCGCGGCCAACTCTCGCTCAACGTTAATGACCTGACGCCCGGTCCATTTGCCGGCATGCTCAGTGAGTATGGGGTTTCGTTCGGCGACGCCAATGGGCGTGCTGTGCTTACCTCTGCCGATGGTTCCCTGCGTTTCGAAAGTACAGAGAGCCTGACCGTGCGGAACATTCGCATCAGCGGTGAAGAAGGTGAAATCGCGCCACCGGTTAATCTGAGCGCCACCTTGAAGACCACCTTGTCGGCCGACGAGCTTGTCTTCGCCCTGGCTCCAGCCAGTTTGAGCTTTGTCGAGAAGGCCGAGCTCGAAGCAATCGGTCTGCAATTGAGCGCGACAGTGCAAAACAGCGCTGAACAGCCATCGCTAAAGAACATGAAGGCGGCACTGACGGTGCAGTTGCCCGTGATGCTTGAACAACTGCAGATCATGCCAGGGCACCGTATGTTGAGCGGCGCGTTGAACGCAGACGTCGCCCTCACAAGCGAACACGATCTGATTTCAACCGTGCGTATTGATCAGCTGATGGCCGGTAGCAAGTTGCCGATCGACCATCTGACCATCGATGTCCGCGGGAGCCTGGTCTCTGATGGCGGTTTCTCGGTCACTGGTCCGCTGGCGATTGTGGGCGTTACCGGGACTTCTGATATGGCCGTGAACGTAGATTACGCACCACAGGAAAACGACGAAAACGTGCTCCACACGTCGCTTACAAGCACCGCCCTGTACCTGAACGACCTACTGAGTTTTATAAGCGAAATCGCGCCGGAACAAGCGGTGCCGACTGGCGCTGAAGAAAAAGATGCAGAGTTGACTCCGACTGTAGCGATCGAGAACGGGAATCTCGAGCCAGATGAGCAGGCGTTCTGGGATCTCATTCCTTACACGACGGTCACAGACCTCAGTATCGATCAGCTGCACTACACGGAGTTCCTGATCATTCGTGACATCAATGGTCGCATTGAGTTGGCATCAGACAAGCTCGAGTTAAGCGGCTTTGAAAGTCATTTTCACGAAAGTCCGATGAAGCTTGATATCGCTCTGTCGTTCACGCCCGGAACGGAACCGTACTCGCTGGTTATGAACGGGAGCATTGAGGATTTCGATCTGGCTACCTTCCAACAGGAACTCGAGCCCGAGTCGACGCCACGTGCCGTCGGTCTGTTTAACATGCATTTGCAAGCAAGCGGGCAATCACCCAACGTTGGTGAGTATCGCAATCGTCTTTCGTTCGACGTGCAACTTCGCAGCGAAGATGGCCAGTTCCGACTCCTGAATCCGGATAGCGCCATGGTCGCCGGCAGCACAGAGCTTCTTGGTAAAGTTGGCGAGGGGATCTCGTATGTACCTACAGGCCTGTTCGGACTGGGTGCCGCCGCGCGCCTGGCCGAGTACATAAAAGTCATCGACTACGACGAGATTGACGTACACCTTATCCGCGGACTCTCGAAAGACATCGAAGTCGAACGCTACGAAGTGCGTAATAAAGAATTGCGTATGACTGCAACCGGGGGTATTCAGTATCAGCCCGGCGTCGATGTGGCGAGCAGTCCGTTAGAGCTCGAAGGCCAGCTCAATTTTCTCGGCCGCGGTGCGGCCATCATGTACGACCTCAATCTCTTACAGGACACTCGCGACGAAAAAAATTACTGGAAGGGTCCGCAAATTCGCTTCACAGGCAGCGCGATTAACAATACCTCGAACCTTGAATCCATCGTCTCGACGGCCAGCGATGCCGCGTTAAAAGGCGGGGTCACCCGGCCTATCTCGGGCTTGATCGGAAACATCAAATACCGCTGGTTCGGCGACGACGCGCGAGACGAAAACAGCGGAGCTGCCAAAACTTCACAGACACCTTCTCAATAAGTCCAGGCGCGGCTCTCGGAAACGCATTCGCATCAAGGCGTTCGACCGGACGAACTTCCTAAATGGCGAATTGCGGCTGCGCCACCAACGACACCGCTCCGTTCTCGCCGAAGCCGCTCGCGTCAGTTGTTATCGGACCTCTTCATGCTGATCACTGTGCGCCTCCAACCGAGCGACGTCACTTTCTTCGATGATGCCAGCCTGCGTTGGTAGAACGGCTCTTCGTTCGATATGTTCAACCAGTGCTGCCACCGAAGCACCGGTGATTCTCAGGAACGGCGCCGGATAGATTCCGACCCAAAATACCAGCGCTATCATGACAGCAGCCAGCGCAAACTCGCGTGGCATGAGGTCGCTCAGTTTAAAAGCGTTTTTCCCCGGCGGGCCGAAGAAGGCGCGCTCGTAATACCAGAGAAAATAGCCGGCACTTAAGATCACGCCGAGCACGGCCACCGCAGCGACTCGCCAGTCGCGTAACGACGAGCCGATGAGCACCATGAACTCGCCGAGGAAACCGCTGGTGCCGGGCATGCCAATAGAGGCAATGCCCATAACGAAGAAGGCGGCTGCGAGACGCGGCGCTTGGCGGGCGATGCCGCCGAATGCAGACAATTCACTTGAGCCCGTGCGCCAAAGAAGCCCGCCGACCAGAAACATCAACACGGTTGAGGTCAGACCGACATGCAGCATCAGGATCAAACTGCCCTGGACGCTTTGCATGTTCAGTGAGAACAGACCGAGCACCATCAGGCCAACGTGGCTGACGCTTGCAAAAGCCATCAGACGGCGCAGATTGGATTGCACCAGCGCGATGGCGCCGCCGTAGAGCACGCTCGCCGCACCGAGCCAGGTCATCAGACTGGACCACTCGTAACTCGCCTCAGGCATGATTGGAATAACAAAACGCAGCATGCCGTAAGTGCCGAGTTTAAGACCGACCAGTACTATCGCCATGCCGATCGGACCTTCCATGAGCATCGTTGGCATCCAGGTATGGAACGGCGGCACTGGACCCTTGACCGCGAATGCGGCGAGCATCAGGAAGAACAGCAGGGTCTGGTTCTCAGGGTTGATCGGCACGTTCATTAAGCTCAGGAAGTCGAAGCCTTGCCCGGCGACCGCGTTACCGGCCGCGACAGCATCTTGGTAATTAAGATTGAGCATGATGATCGCGATCAGCAGCGGCGCCGATCCGACCAGCATGTACATGACGTATTTCATGGCGGCGTATTGACGTTGCGGCCCCACCCCCCAGAGTCGGACGAGAAAGTAGGACGGGAGCAGCGCCAGCTCCCAGAACACAAAAAAGGAGAGCAGATCGAGTGAAACGAAAATGCCCATGGTGATGGCTTCGAACAACATGATGCAGGTCAGGTAGAAGCGCCCGCTGCTGCGCCCGCCGGCAGGTGGTGAACAGATCAGCGTCATCAGAAAAACGAGCGCGGTCAGTGGCACGAATAAGACGCTTATGCCGTCCACCCCGAAGTGCAGTGATGCACCGAGGCCGGGCATCCATGTCATCCGTTCAACGAACTGAATATCGGCCGTGCCAGGCACGAACTCAATGACTAAGAACACCGCCAGCGCGAGCTCCAGGATTGCCCCGCCGACAGCCGCTTGGCGTTGTGCGCTTTCGCTGCGCAGACATTGCAGCAAAATTGCAATTGCGATCGGTAGCACAACGAGTGCGCTGAGCAGCGGAAAGCCTAGCTGGTCGGCGGCCAAGATTTCTTTCATTCCCTATTGCTCTTCCGTGGCCGCGTAGGCAACGCGACCTGCTGGCGAAGTAACGGGTTTGGTCTGCGCCAGCGCGGTCGCTTTGTTCACGTGCGCTTCGATCGCGCGCAGCGAGCCGTTCATGGTGTTCAAGAAGGGCGTGGGGTACATGCCGATGACGATAACGAAAGCGATTAAGGTACCTGCGATTCCGAGCTCGCGTTTGCCAAGATCACCCGCAACCGGCCCTTTGGCGTCACGGGCATCGCCGAGAAAAGCCTGCTGGTAATACCAGAGGAAATAACTTGCCGAGAGCATGGTCCCGAGACCCGCAGCGCCTGCCATCCACGGAGTGACCTTGTACGCGCCCAGTATGATCAAGTGCTCGCCATTAAAGCCACTGGTGCCGGGCATACCGACGCCGGCCAGGCCGATGATCAGGAAAGCCATGGCGAGGTAGGGCGCAGATTCCTGCACGCCGCCCATGCTGCGCAGATCAGGTTGGCCTACGCGCTGGAACAGGAAACCCGCAAGAAAGAACAGGCCGGCGCCGGTGACGCCCAGATTGAGCATCTGCATCAGTCCGCCCTGGAAGCCCTCGAAATTGAGCGAAAATAGGCCGAGCATCACAACGCCTACGTGGCTCAGGCTGGCGAAGGCGAGCAACCGGCGCAGATTCGTCTGTACCAGTGCGATGAGCGCACCATAGACAATGCCAATCACGCCTAGCATGGCGAGCAGCCAGAACCATTCTGCCGCCGCTTGCGGGAACAGCGGAATGGCAAAGCGCAATAGTCCGTAAGTACCCAATTTGATGCCGACCAGAAAGATGCTCATACCGACTATCGGGCCCTGCTCCAGTACTTTGGGCATCCACGTGTGCAGCGGGAAGATTGGTGCCTTCACGGCAAGGCCGATGCAGATTAGAAAGAACATCGTTGCCTGGGCCGGCGCCGGGATTTCGGCGCCAAGGAGTTGCACGTAATCGAAAGTCACGCTGCTGCCGGTCACACTGGCGTAGCAGGTGGCCAGCATGATCATGCCAACCAGCATCGCCATCGAACCACCGAGCATCATTGTGACGTAGGCGCGCGCAGCTTCGAAGCGTTTCTCGCCCGTGCCCCAGCGTGTGATGAGCAACCAGCTTGGGTACAACTCGGCAACAAACCAGAACCAGAACATCAGCAAATCGAGCGCTGCGAACGCGCCGATCATGATGCCTTCAAACATCAGCATCGCTGAGAGGTAACCGCCAGCATCTTCGCGCGAGCTGGTTTCGGCATACAGCACCGCGAGCACACCGAGGAGCGCGGTGGCCGGCAGGAATAATACGCTGATGCCGTCTACGCCCAGGTGGTAGCTGAATCCGAGTGCCGGTATCAACGGCAGATGCTCGACAAACTGCATGTCGGAAACATTCGGGGTAAAACGCACCCACACCAGTACGGCTAGCGCGAGTTCGGCGATGCTCACACCCAGCGCGAGCGAATAGGCAGTTTTGCGATCCTGGATAACCCGCAATAACAGCGCGGCCACTAGCGGGAGGAATATCAGGGTGCTCAGTACCGGAAAACCAAGCTGTTGTAGCGCGGGTATCTCAGTCAGGGTCATGGCGTCGCGCCCCAAAATGACGCCAGAATCGCGGCAGCAAGAATAGTATTAGAGACCCATGGTCGGGCGATCGTTTCCTCAATCTTGTTGAACGCCTTACCCAAAACACCGCTGCCTTGCGGTACGCCGTCAGTTACGCCGATATCGAATACATTTCGTTCAACCCAGCTGGATACCCACGCCGCAACGTCGGTCAATACGCCAATCACACCGGCGGCTCGTTCAACCCACCCCGATACCGAGGCGGTAACATCGGTCAATGCGCCAATCGCACCGGCGGCGCCGGACATGGTGCCCTTCTCCAACACCTGCGACGTGTGCAACGCGACCGAAACCTTGCTGTCTGTAACGCCGGCACCGCGCGAGACAAGCGCTTGTTCAAAAATTCGCGTGGGCCCTGTCGGGAGGGCCGCAGCGCCGTCGACGTTGGGCTCGCGCGCTGCTACTTCGTTCTCCTCGCGAACCGGATGGCTCGCGCTTACTCGGGTCAACCAGTCGAGCATGCCACCACTATGTTGCGGGACCGAGCCGGCACCGGCCGACGTCTGGGTGGCAAGATAGTAGGACTCCCATGTCGCGGCGGCGCCGTGGATGCGCTGCGCGGGAACCGGTGCGCCTACTACGCGATCGATAATTTGAGTGTCAAAGCGATCGAAGAGTTTGCCGAGCCACATGGTCGGATCCACCACGTACTTGCGGTAGCACTCATCAAGATAGAAGCGGTGCAGCGCAAGGTTGTACAAACCGCGTGCCTTGAGCAGCACTGTTCCTGGCATCTCGGGTTTGAAACGGTCCATGTAGTTCGCCGTTGTCCATGCCGACACGAACAGCAGCGAAAGCGCGGCAATCACGGCGTAGCTCAACACTGACTGGCTAGCCACCGTTGGGCTCACCGTCACAATCGGGGCCAGGTAGTCTGCGAACCAGGTGCCGGGCATGCCGCCCGGCAGGATGCCAAACCAGACCCCCGAGACGATCGCGAGTGCGACGCCGATTACTGAAACAACGAAAGGCGCCGACGTGTTCGCACTGTGACCGTGGTTAAAGATGCGGTGCGCAATGGTCAGCACGAAATACAAAGCGACAAACAGGGCCATAGCACCAGCCGCCATCAACACGTAGTAAGACGCCGCAAGGCCACCGGCAGCCTGGTCCTCGGACCATGCCATGGCAAAGGGATACGCGGCGATGCCTACCGAGCCAATCAGCACAAGCCAGTAGCCGACCGGTACCGGCGAGTTCTTCGCGTCGGCAGCATCGGGCTCAGGAAAGAGATGGAAATAATGCAGAATCGAGGGCGCTGTCAGGAACAGATAAGTTTTAAACAACGCGTGCGTCACGAGATGGAACATCGCAACCGGGTAGGCCCCCAGACCGCAGGCGACAAACATCAGGCCGAGCTGGGTTGTGGACGAGATCGCAAGAATGCCCTTAATGTCGGTCAACGCCAGGCCGACGGTCGCGCCATAGGCGGCAGTGAGCGCACCGACGATGGTCACCACCGCCATGGCCTCCGGCGCTTGATCGTAAAGTGAGTGGGCGCGGACCAGCAGGTAAACGCCCGCGGTCACCATCGTCGCTGCATAGGACAGCGCGGAGGAAGGCGTCGGTCCTTCCATCGCTTTCGCCAGCCATGTGCCAAGCGGAAGCTGCGCCGATTTACCGATTGCGCCAAGCAACAGGCACAGACAAATTGCGTTTGCCGACGCGCGGTCCAGACTCGCCGCGTTGGCAAATACCGTGGCGTATTCGACCGAACCGAAGTTTTGGAAGATCAGAAATATACCCATCAGGAAACCGGCGTCGCCGACGCGATTCATGAGGAAAGCTTGCGTGCCGGCGCGCGCTGCGGCTATCCGGTCGTAGTAGTGGCCGATTAGCAGGTAGGAACACAGCCCGGCCGATTCCCAGCCAAGGAACAGCATCACGAAGTTGTTGCTCATGACCAGCACCAGCATGGCGAACACGAACAACCCCAAGACCGCGAAATAGCGTGTAAAGCTGAAATCGCCGTGCAGGTAGTTGCGCGAGAACATGGCGATCATGAAGCTGAACCCGGTAACCAGCAGCATCATGACGGCCGAAAGCGGGTCGATTAGGAAGGCGACGTCCACTGCCAAATCGCCGGAGACCATCCACTCGTAGGCGGTGACTTCGCGCGGCGTGGGGTCAGCTATGACTCGGGTAAATACCCAGACGCTGCCTATGAACGAGAGGAAGGCGGCGCTACAGGTAATCCGCTGGGTGGTGCGCCAACCCCACATTTTTTCGCCGGCGAGCAGGTGTGCACCATTGGCCAGCGCCGCGAGAAGCGGCAGGGCAACGATGAGGATAACGATTGTTTCGAACGTCATTGTGCGTCTGCGGTTCGGCTATTGCAGCCAGGAGCGGTCGGCGGGCTTGATAAACGCCGGCGGCAAAAAACATTCGTACTTGCCTTTGTAATACTCGAAGGAATCGCTGAACTCCGCAATCGGTGTCAGTGGTTCTTCGCGCTTCTCGAAACCCACGCCCGGCACGAAGCTGCTGCACTCACCGGTGTCCGGATCGACCAACGTAAGCAGAACCCATTCGCCGTCGAGCAACTCCTGTAGTGCGGGTTGCCGGGCGTAGATTGCGCCAGCAATTTCCGTGGTGGTCTCGACGATGAGTTGCAGGCGCATGGCCTCGTGCAATTCAGTCATTTGTGCGGGCAGGCCGGTACGCAGATCGCTCGCCGCGCCTTCCATGATGCCGAACAGGCCGGTGACGTTGTGGGGCACCTTGGTATCGCAGCCGAAAGACTTCGGATCGACAGTGGAAAAGTAATACTCGAGGTTAATACCGGCACCCACCGGGCCGACCGCGAGCAAGGTCCGTTCGAGAATCGTGCCATCCGGGTCCTGCGTCGGATCGTAGGAAATATTGAAACCGCGGCGATCGAAGAAAATACTTTCGCATACCGAACGCCGCCCCACTACCGCGAAGGCATTCGTGCAATGCCCCCATTCCGGACGCACCTGGCTGAGATCGTGCGAACGGCCCAGCACATGTTTGAGCGAGACGTCGGGCGACTGGTCTTTGGGCGCGGATCCGAATCGGCGGCAGCGCTCGCGCGCGGCCAGTTTCGCAGCCTGCACAAAGGTCCGGTACGCATAGTCATAGCGCTCGCGCAGATGCGCGGGAATGTCTTGCGCGTCGTACACCGAAATCAGCGAAGAGGCCGTGTTGTGCTCTGCACTCACAAACCAGGTGTCGTCGGTAATATCGATGCCACGTTCTCGCAACCCGGCGCGCACCTGCGGGTTGTTGCACATGACCGCTTGTGCGCGAGCGTTGGGCGCACCGTGCTTGCCGCTGCACGCGCCGCAGTCGTGCGCGTTCTCGTGCGGGTTATTCGCGCTGTTAGAGCCGTGCGCGGCGGTAAATATGATGGGCGCGAAGTTGTGCGTCAGCCCGAGACCGCGCAGGAAGGCCTCCATCATGTTGACCTGCTCTTCAATGGTGAAGCCGATTGGCTTGCCATCAAGTGGCAGATGATGCGTATTCGCCTCCGCTTCGCTGACGCGTGTAACTGTCAGGCGGGTTTGTACTGCGGGTACGAACGCAGAGTGCACCGCGTGTGCAGCGGATGCCCAGGTGCGCGGGAAGAACAGCCGGCCAATCAGGGGAATGCCATGCAGAATACCCAGGAGGTTGATCATAAAGAACGAACCGACTACGTTGCGCTCGATTTCCCACAGGCCATCGCGCAGGGCCTCGAGCATCCGCACGCGCCGCTGATGCACGGGATAGGTGCTTTCCAGCTCCTCGTCGCGCGGCACTTCGAAGGTGCGGTGGGCTGGCGTGCGTACCGCCGGGCACAAGGGAAAGGGATAGTGTGAGTCAACGCCCTGGTGGTCGTGGACCACGCCCATGAAGCCGGCGGCACCCAGGGTTTCAATTTCCGGTTCAATCTCACTGAGCGCGCGATGCAGATTCTCTTCGCGTTCGTCGATACACAACAATACCTGTGCCTTCGGTCGATGATCGCGCTTGCGCCACTTGGTGCGCGCGACATTTTGTCGGATCGGGTTGAGAATCTCGGTACGGTAGTGATACTCATACGCGACCAGCCAGACCGCGCGGTGCTTTTTGGACGGGAAGTCTTCCAGGGTTGCTAACAGGGAGCAGACATCAGCTTCGCTGCAATGGCCCAGATCGGCTGCCACCAAACCCAGACACTGGCTTAACTTATACAGCCGCCACCCTTCGTCGGCAGCGCGGCGCGTTTCTTTTTGGGTACCGTGATAGGCCCATATTTGATCCGCTAGCGCTGTCCAGCGGTCATCTGCGTGGGCGCTTGGACCTTTGGTTTCTTCGGCGAACCGGCGCGCACGCTCGGCCAGGTGGTCGGGCAACTCGCCGGCGTGGAGCTCGCGGCGTACGAAATACTCGTGCAAGTGCGCGGTGAAATATTGTTTGATGTCGGCAATCCCTGGGTGGATTTGCCAGTGCAGGCGGAAACCCCGATCAACTAGCAGCGTTTGAAAGAACAAACGCACAGCCAGGTATTGCATTACGTCGATTGGCCGCGCCGCCTGTTGCGGATAATCCGGGTGAGTTTGCCGCCAATAGGTCATGCCCGCCCAACCTTTCAATTCCGAGAGCAATGGCGCGCAGTAATCCGCCCACTTCTGTTCCGCGATGCCAAGTTGTTGCAGCTGGCGTATGACCTGATCCACGGCCAGCGTCGGCATATTTTGCACAGCGTGTTTCCAGTCGGTCACGCCATCGAAATCGAAGCTACTGTCGCTCAACACCAGATTGCGCCAGGCATCATAAAAACCCAGCGCCCGCCCCGGTAAATGCCACGCCGCCAGACCTTCATCAAAGAAGGCTGTGCAGACTCGGATCATGTACTGGTTGACACGTTCGATAACGTTATCGCCGGTTAGCGCTTGTAATAAATCGGCGTGCGTTGAACCCGTACCGAGCGCGGCAACATCCTGCCGAAGAGATTGCTCGGCGTGGCAACGCATGGCCAGGCGCGGATCGCCGGTGCGCAGCTTTTGCAGCAGTGCGAGATCTGCTTCCAGTGGCTCCGCGCGCAACGAGACCAACGCCTCCAACGCGGCAAAGCCCCGGCGATTGATCTGATGGTCGCCCAAATCGTGCAGTACCACCCAGCACAAGTGGGCGAGATCGATTGCGCCGACTTGCTTGGCTGCTTCTCCCGTTTCCAGTCCCTCCAACTCTGCGCCCACCAAGCGCATGAGGTCAGTGCGCTCGTTTGGGTTCAGATTGATCGCCGGCCCACCCCCGCGCTCCATGGAGCGGCTTTGCTCTGCCAGCGCTTCGACCATGCGGGCATCGTTGTCAGTGGCATCGAGCGTTCGCACGTTGGTATTCGATAACGGATCGTTTAAGCCGAGCAGCCCGAGCGCCGCACCCCATAGTGCGCTAGCTACATATTCTTCGATGTTGTCTTCAAAGTAGGTGGCTATCTCAGGGTAACTGCCACCGATGTCGTATTCGCGGCGCAAGACGTTCGCGATGCCATAGCGTTCCGCTCGAATCCACAAACGACGAGCTTGCTCGCATTGAGACGGGGCATCCGACACGCCCGCCGGTTTCCGGTCGACACAAGCCAGGTAACCTGCCCAAAGTTCGACCGGAATTCCCTGACTGTGCAACAACACGTCGGTCGCCTCGACGATCTGGATGTCTTGGGCAAGCCCCAAACGTACCTGGGTAAGCGCGTGATCCGAAAAATCCAGGCGCAGATGTTGCTGTAGCCAATCGGACAGCGTCCAATCGATACCGACACGCGCTTTCGATGCGACCAGATCGGCCTTGCCTTTCTCTATCAGCAGCGCTCGTGTTGCTTCGGGCAGATCGGTGTGAAGTCTGCGGGTAGCGCCTTCCATCCGCGCCGCATACTGCATCCGCGACTGGCTTAAAGCATCGATGCCGCGAACCATGTGTGCGCGATAGATCTCGCCCGCCTCTACGTCTCGGCCGTTGATGCTCGCGACAACCCTTGCCTGATCAAGATTCTTGCGGCGCGCCAACGCCCAGTCGAGGTCGCCATCCGTAATGCGGCCAGCTATGTAGTGTTCTCGGCTCATGTCGTTGGGCACGTAGCCTTGTGCGCCCAGGAAGGACTCGGCGTGTTCGATTGCTTCCTCGAAATGCATGTTCTGCAAGCCGAACAAGGTGTTGTTGTGTACGAAGGTAACGCTCATCGGACCTTGTTCCGAGAGCATATGGCAGTAGTGTTCGACGCGATGTTTGAACTGCTCCCGCGTTTCGCGGGTGATGTTCAAACTACCGTGCGCCGCGAGTGTTGCGGTACCGTCATGTGCGGCAGTGGCCGGAGCCGGAGTGACCTTATCGGTTATGGCAATGGGAAAGCCTCCGCGGAGATGCTCAATGTGGCCTTCATCAGATTAAGCAAAGGGCCGGGGAAAATGCCGATGCCTACAGTCAGCGCGGCTAGTGCGATCGCCGGGATCATTTCTCGAGCATTTATATCGGTGAGATGTTCCCATTTTGGATTGAACGTACCGGTGAACATCCGCCCAATGGTGCGGAACGTGTAAGCCGCCGTCACCAGAACCCCGACACTGGCGATGATGGAATAGAGGCCGAAGCGTTCATAGGCCCCGATCAGCGCGTGGAACTCGCTGATAAAACCGGCCAGGCCCGGTAATCCCATCGATGCGAGCAGGGCCAGGGACATGAACACTGCATAGGCAGGCATGTTGCGCGCCAGACCGCTGAATTCGGTAATGTCGCGGGTATGCGCCCGCTCGTAGATCACACCAACAAGCAGAAACAGGCCGGCGGTGATGATGCCATGGGTAACCATTTGCATGACTGCGCCCGTAAATCCGGTCACCGTCAGAGCGGAAACTCCCAACAGGACGAAGCCCATATGACTCACTGAAGAGAACGCCACCATGGCTTTCAGATCGGTCTGGCGCCAGGACATTAAGGAGCCGTAAGTGATGTTGATCATGGCGCCCGTGAACAGGATGGGCGCGAACCATTCGATGCCCTCGGGCAAAAGTACGCCAGCGCGAATCAAGCCGTAAGCGCCCATCTTAAGGAGCACGGCAGAGAGGAACATTGACACCGGGACTGGCGCTTCGACGTGAGCTAGCGGCAGCCAGCCATGCAGGGGGAAGGCGGGAATTTTCACCGCGACACCGAGCAGGAAGCCGGCGAACACCATGATCTGGAATTCGGTACTCCAGTCGGAACTGGCCTGCATCAGTGCGGCGAAGTGGAAAGTGTGTCCGGGCGAATTAACGTAAGCGGCGATAATGGCGAGCAACATGAACACCGAACCGCCCAGCGTATACAGGAAGAACGACAGACTGGCCGGGCCGCGACGCTCACCGCCCCATACGCCAATCAGGAAAAACATCGGCACCAGAGTGATTTCCCAGAACATGTAGAACAGGAACCAGTCCTGCGCCATGAACACGCCAAGCACGGCAAATTCGAGCAGCATGAACCAGGCGAAGTAGGCCTTCATGTGCTCTTTCATTCCGAGCGAGGCGATGAGACAGGCGGGTGTGGTCAGAGTCGTTAGCAACACCATCGGCAGGGATAATCCGTCGACCGCCAAGCGGTAGGTCATCCCCAGTTCTGGCACCCATGCAACGGTTTCGGCGAACTGCAATTCTCCGGAGCCGGCCGCAAAACTGCCCAGCAGCCACCAAGCCAGCACGAAGCTGATGCCCGAACCCAGTAAGGCAATGCTCTGTATCGCCTTAAGCTGTGCCTTCGGTAGCAGGCAAATGGGCACGGCGCAAAGCAACGGCGCCCAGAGTATCGCGCTCAAAATGCCTATGGATCCATCCACGAACTAACCCTTGATGCATCCAAAAAAATCCTTTCGGAACAAAGCAAATGTAGTTGTTTCTAGTTACAATGACAATTCGCATCTGCAATTACATGCAGATATGAATATAAGATACTATAATGTTCGCTGATTGGCCGATGTGCTCAATGTACGAGAAGCGGGAAGTTAGTTATGCCTAGTCGTCAAATCATTGCCAAAGAACTAACCGAAGTATTCAAGGTTATTGCGCACGCAGACCGCATCCGTCTAATCGAAGAGTTGCACCGCGGCGAAATGGACGTCAACACACTGGCGGAAACGTTGAACTTGCCGGGCCCGCGAATGTCGCAACATCTCAGCCTACTTCGAGCACATCGAATCGTCGAAGAAAGACGTGATGGACGCCACCATCTGTACAAGCTGATCCAACCCGAAATAGCGCGGTGGATAGTCGACGGCATCGCATTTGTTGAAGGCCGCGCTAACGCCGTTCCCAAATCGAAAATAAATGCCGCCCGCCGGTTGTGGTCGGACAGCTAATCACAAAGTTCATATCCCGAATACAAGGAATTATCTATGCCACATTTCGCCGCTGGAGTTGTTCGTTTCCAAGAGGAAGTGTTTCCGGAAAAGAAAGCGATGTTCCAAAAACTCAGCCTGGGCCAGTCGCCAGAAGCCCTGTTTATAACGTGTTCAGACTCGCGGATAGAAACCGCGATGATCACACAAACGGATCCGGGCGAACTGTTTATTTGCCGTAACGCCGGAAACATTGTGCCGCCACATACTAATCATACGGGTGCGATGACGGCCTCGATCGAATTCGCCATTGGTGCCCTTAAGGTGCCGCATATCGTGATATGTGGCCACACTGAATGCGGTGCTATGAAAGGGGTTATAGAAGAAGGCGCATTGGATGCCTTACCGCATATGAAGGAATGGCTGGGCTACTCCAAGGCAGCGGTAGACATCGTGGCAGCGCTCGGCAAAGGCAAAACCGATGCGGAAAAAATGATGATGCTACTCGAACAGAATGTTGTATTGCAGTTGCAACATTTGAAGACCCATCCGACGGTCGCCATGCGCCTCGCACTAGGCGAATTACAGCTACATGGCTGGGTCTACGATATTGCAACGGGAGAAGTTCATGCGTACGACGAGGAACAAAATACGTTTATCCCAGTGAGCGAACGCTACGTTGAATCCATCGCGGCCCTGGCGTAAATCGTTCATACCAACTGGAGCAGGTAAATGAAGTTCTTTGATACGTCGAACTTGCGCGGTGACATATACGGTGGTGTAACCGCCGGTGTCGTCGCTTTGCCGCTTGCACTCGCTTTTGGTGAGGCTTCTGGTGCGGGCCCTATTGCTGGATTGTGGGGCGCAATTATTGTCGGTTTTTTTGCCGCACTGTTCGGAGGAACCGGCTCTCAGATATCTGGTCCGACCGGGCCGATGATCGTTGTCTTCGCAAGCGCGTTTGCGTCATTGCATGGCAATTTGCCGCTGATATTTGCTGCCGTTGTCCTGGCTGGTGTATTTCAGATTGCTTTCGGGGTTCTAAAACTCGGGCAGTACATCAGGCTCGTCCCGTATCCGGTAATTTCGGGTTTTATGAGTGGTATCGGGTGCATCATTATCGCGTTGCAGCTCGCGCGCATTTTCGGCCACGAACCCGAGGAACGTGGCACTATCCCAGCATTACAGGCCGTTCCTGGTGCGGTAATGGATCCGAATTTCGCCGCGCTTGCACTTGGCGTCGTAACCTTAGTTTTAATATTTAAATGGCCAGCGAGCTGGGCTAAATACGTCCCGGGAGCTCTGGCAGCATTAGTGATCGGAACGCTGCTTAGTCTCGGACTCGCGGACGTCCCAGTACTCGGTAATATCCCAACGGGATTTCCGGCATTTATGTTGCCGTCGTTTACTCAAGATACACTCACAATCATCGTGGAAGCGGCCTTCATTCTCGCTATGCTGGGCGCGATAGATAGTCTGCTGACATCGCTCGTTGCGGACAATATGACGCGCACGAGACACGATTCGAATCGCGAACTAATTGGCCAGGGCATAGGTAATACCGTCGCTGGGTTCTTCGGCGCCATCCCAGGCGCAGGCGCCACGATGCGGACCGTTGTGAATATACGAACGGGCGGTAAGACGAAGATTTCCGGCATGATCCACGCGCTGTTACTGATCGCTGTTGTGATGAGTCTGGCGCCGCTTGCTGAGAAGATTCCGCATGCGGTCCTCGCCGGGATTCTCATTAAAGTCGGCTACGACATAGTCGACCTTGCCTACCTTAAGCATGCGCACAAGGGTCCGAGGTGGGATCTTGCGTTAATGGCTTTAGTACTCGGGCTGACCGTGTTTGTCGATTTAATTACCGCCGTGCTGGTTGGCGTAGTCCTTGCCGCTTTGGCTTTCGTTAAGATGCTGGCCGACGATCAATTGCTAGCTTTCGGGGCCGGCGATCCACGAGCGGTTACACCCGAAGAACGGCCCTTGATCGATAAGTTGGGCGACCGAATCGTGTTGTTCGAATTTAGTGGTCCGTTGAGCTTTGGTGCGGCTGCCGATTTGGGCCACCACATTCGTGGGTTGGTGCCGAAGGAAGCGCACGCGATGATTTTAGATTTTTCGCGAGTCTCGTTTATCGACGTCTCTGCGGCCAGGGCGGTCGACACAATTGCGGCCGACGCCCGATCGTCGAATACGACGCTTTATGTCACCGGGATGCGGGACGATGTCCGCGAGACGTTGAGTGGACTTAATGTCGACCAACATCTGCTAGATGACAACTACTATGAGAATCGTATTGATGCCCTGCATGCAGCGGCTGCCAGTATCGCGAACAAACCTTCCAGAGATGACGGTTTAGCGACAACGGGTGCCTAGAATTCTCAACCGAGAAGTCATTGCCGGCCAAAACCCGGCCATAACATCGGGAAGGACCTAACCCGTTTTGGCCGACAGTCGTTGCAATGCGGTACATTTACATCGCTTACAGGGCGTCGTTGCATTGCCGAAACCTGAAGCGTCCCGAGTCGCCGAAATTTACGGCGGTCGACCCGAACAGGTGCGGTCAATACATCTGCGCCCTGCCGTGCCGGGAAACCCGTTATCGCTGTTAATCACCGGCGATTTGCTATGGCGCGATCGGCTTCATTACGCTAGCGTGCGCAGCGGCGACACGACCTATCACGCCGTAGCGCGTCGCGTCGTCACTGGAGAAAATCACCTGCTGCGATTCTGAACATCCGGAGGGCGGTCGCCAGGATCCTCGGACTACTTTATTTCGCGATGGGTCGGGCTGGCGCCGAAGCTGCGGATTACGCCGGCAAACGCAACAAGGACAACAACGCCCATATGCCAGAAGAGACGGACAGCGCAGCACCAATCAAACGCCGGGCCGCCACGACCACAGTGCAGCGGCCGAAGCCCGTTTTTCAAACCTTTGGCGTCCGGTTCACGTGAATGGCCAAGATTCCAGGTCCATTTAGGTCGCATCAACCTCGGGAGGTGGAGGACCCGTGTTGGTCCAGTCAGGGCGACCGCTCTCGATATCCTGCCTTTTCAACATCGGTACATCTCTACGCGCCGTGCGTCCGCATAGAAAATTCGATGGCGCCGACGTTCATGCATTCACCCCAAGAACCTACTTTCGAACCGAAATAATGTTACCCTTGACGAACTGCATTAAAGTAGGTCGGTACCTGTACTTGCGCCTGGCACGCACTATTGGCGACGCTGGAAGCGGTCGGGCAGCTGCCGAAGCTCACCCAACCTTGTGAACTCCCGCCCTCGCAAATCGCCCAAACGAAAGTTTGGTGTTTGCGCGCCATAACAATTGAATACACGTTTTCTCCAAGGATCGAATTGAATGAACAGAATTTCCCGGACTTTAGGCTTGGGTGCTTTAGGACTTACTCTGGTGGGCTGCGCAGGCCAGAATATTCATCCCGTTGCCTGCATGATCGGCGGCGCGCTGGTTGGTGGTGCTGCAGGTTACTACGGCACGGATCACGATGATGGCGCTGCAGCCGCGAGTGCCGCCGGTGGCGCCCTGTTGGGTGCGATCTTTTGTAAAGAAGAAGAACCCAAGCCGGCTGCACCGGCACCCAAGCCTGCACCAAAACCGCAACCGAAGCCCGAGCCTATTCCGGATCCGGATACAGACGGTGATGGCGTGGTCGATCGTTTGGACAAATGTCCCGGAACGCCCAAAGGCACTCCGGTCGATGAGCACGGTTGCCCGGAAATACCGAATTTGACGGGTGTGCATTTCGAGCACGACCAAGCGACGCTCACTGCAGAGGCGAAAGCCGAGTTGGGCATTGCTGTTGGCATTTTGCAGAACAATCCACACGTACGGGTTGAAGTTGTCGGCCACACCGATTCATCCGGGAGCGCCGAATACAACCAAAAGCTATCTCAGCTCCGCGCTGAATCGGTGAGCAATTTCTTCCAATCACAAGGAATTGCTGCCGACCGTATCGGTGCTGACGGAAAAGGCGAGAGTACCCCCGTAGCCGACAATGAAACCAAGGCTGGGCGGGCAAAGAACCGCCGCGTTGAGCTGACGGCTCGACAGCTCAAGTAGTCGACTGAAAAACCGCGCGGCCCCACTCCGGGGCCGCGCGGACTTAGTTAGACCTCACGAGCGCTCTCCAACCTCCAAACCCACCGTTGCTTCCGTGTTGATGCCGTGAATACGCTCGGCCGGCGTTGGCGATAATGTATCGACAGCCGCGTTCGTGCCAAAACACATGCGAGTCATCCTCAATACGGCGATCGCCAGTGCTCTGCTCACAACGCTAGCCCAGTGAGCGCCCTTCAACTTCCCGTCAGGAATCCCCTCTGATATATCGGAGGCGCAAAACGTTCCTCAGCTTTACCACCCACCAAGCCCGTCCCCGAGTGCCATTCGGACAACCGAAGGCCCCGGTTACGCCCGGCCTGATGCTACGTGTTACCTATGATTGCAGTACCCATCGCACCGAGCGCAAGAGGACGCTGGCATTGAACTGAGGACAGTAGCCAGGCGCTCAGCGCAAAGGCTGAGCTTTGGTAGAAAAGCTCTGGAAGAACGCCACTAAGAGAGACGAACGCCTCCCGCCGCATACCCCGGGCGCGAGGGGATTCACGCCGGCCAAGTGCGTCTCAGAACGACACATCCCACTGGAACCGCACACGATCGTCGGAGACTTCGCGATTGAGCACATTGTCGTCCAGCGTTAAATGGGAATAATCGACCGTGAATTTATTGTTGTGTCCGGCGAAAAACCAGTTCGCGCCCAGGGTGAATTCCTGACGTTCGTTATCCTGTGCGCGATCAAGTCGATTGGGTTCGTTCACGAAGGCATAACGAAATGCCAGCTCGAGGGGAGCTGGGACAACGGGAAACAGGTTGTGGAAAAAATACCCAGCCTGCGCATAAGCGCCGATAAAATCATTCTTGGTGTCGGCGACGCTGTCTTCAACTGTTTTCCAGTGAAATTCCTGCTGCACTGAGAACCCTCGCCACTTGAACGCAAATTCCTGCATCATCTGGTCAACATCGAACTGCCCGGCATTAGCCAGGGCGGCGCTGGTGTACCCATCCAGGTTGCCACAGCCGGACGATGACCACCGGGTGCAACTGCCTTTGTTGGTCGCGGCGGCAAACGCGACGCTGCCGGTCGGTTTCTCCGTGAACTCAACGTCAGTCTGCTTCCAAGCAAGGTCGCGACCCAGAAAGTTCCACTGCAAACGCCCCATATACATCATGCTTTCGTCATTGTTCTTCACGCCGCGACCTTCGCCAGTAAAAATACCTGCCCAATAGCGCATGTCGGCAGCGGTGTGTTTAAACAAATGGCCACGTAACTGCACACCAACCTGACGGTCAACGGTGAATATGCGATTAACGATTGAACGCTCGACGAACTGCTGACGGCCTGATGAATCAACCCGCTCGCGGTTGTAATCTATTTTCCATTGCCCGACGCGAAGTGCGGCCCAATCCCACTTGTCGGCTGTGATTCGCCAGTCGATCACTCTTGCGCTGGCAGAAGAACTGCTGTCGTCCACGTCCCGACTCGGCTGCAAATCAACTTCGAAGTAGTAGCCGAGCCAGGGGCGGTAGCCGTGGCCGCCAATCTTCATACGCAGGCGACGCGCCTCGAATGTACTCTGATCTTCAGATTCGAAGGAGCCAAGCTGGCGCGGATCACCGGAAGTCGGGTTGGTGTAGCGTAGCTGCGCGCGCCACTGCAAGTTGGTTTGCCAATTGCCATCGCGCGACTCAAGACGAAATCCTTTTTTTCCATAGCTCGCTTTAACCGGGAATTCGTCCTCGATTGTCTTGGCGATTTTCTCGGTAACACTTTCGTCAATGCGTTTCTCGACTGCCTCTGCAACTTTCTTCTCCACAGCACTATCGATTTCGCGCGCTGTCGCTGGGTTTTCCGCTGGAGCACCCAAAATGTCCGCGCTGGTCAAGGACTCTTTGGTCATCAGCGAGTCATATTGGTCCTGGGTCAGAACTCCATTGCCAAGCAGGATATCCAGCAACGCTTTATCTGCTGCGCCAGCATCAGCCACGCTAATGAAAAGGAGGCCCGCTCCCAAACCTGCTGTCAGACCCGCTCGAAGCGTCTTGTTGATCATTGCGTTCACCTGGCTCTCCGTTATCTGTTTTCTAATGTTCGTCGCTCACGACCTGACAATGGGTATGTGAGGCACGACGAACGTTTCAGTATCGGGGCAAGTTTGAGGGGATTATGTGACAGGTTTATGACAACCTGCGGCGGTGATTCTGCTTTGCATCTCGCGATGCCGGTAGCAAGATGAAGGGCATCAACGCAGAGAATCTATTCGAGCCTCGCGGCACAAGTGCTCAATTATTCGAAAATAGCGATACCTGCCACGCTGTTATCAGAACGTTCGATCATTCTGAGCAGCAGCATTTTGAGCTTGTCTCGCGGACTGACCGACGATTGCATGGCGCATCGACGAGGCTAGCCTTGTGCGCCGAACCAGGTGCGGTTCGGTGAAATCGTTTGAACGCAAGATTCCTTTCTTGCGTCTTGTCTCCGGACATCTATGTGCAATGGCAGACTTTCGCGGTGCTCTGGTGACCAATTAAGGTGTTGCGAAACGGTTGTGCGGAAGTAGTTCTAATCATTCCTGCGTCATGCCACCTCGCTGCCGTCAATGCTAGACTCTCTGCTAGCTAAAAATCAGAGGAGCAACAGGAATTGCGTCATTTATCCCCTACTATCGTCGTACTCGTTCTCGCACTACCGTTGTCTCTACCAGCCGTTGCGGCCGATGATCTTAGCGCCGAGTGTCGAGGCGTCGCTGCTGCTGTGGCGGCCACCATGCGCGCAGCCGACGAAATCATCGGTGATGACCAAAGTCGTGTTGCTGTAATCGCAGCGCGGCGCGCCTGTACAGCCGCACGAGAAGGCCTTACTGCGACAAACGTACCCATTGAGGACGAGAAAACAAACAAGATTGCTGCAACAAGTGTTGAAACCCCTGAAGTCCCAGAAGCCGCAGAAGAAGAGAAAAATATTTGGGATTTCCTGAACAGGAAAGCCGACCGCAAACCGGGTAACGAACGTTTGCGTCGTCTTAAGACTCAGTAGCGAGAACCTTTCTTTTCCCTGGCGAGCGCGTTCGCCGCGATATGCCGCGTTGACCTAAGCCACACGGTAGAAAAAAACCGACGCCTTTTCAGGCGCCGGTTCAGACCGTAGGGCGGGTCTCAGAGGTCGATGTCGAACGAATAGGAAACGACATACTTTATCTGATCGTTCTGCAAGCCTGACGGGGAATCGTCGAGATCCGTACCACTGACCACAAAGCCAAAACCGGCTTTGGAAATCGAAACGTTCCAGTCGACGTAGTCATCCGTACCGTCAGCGAAGTTAAACGCATCAACGAAATCACCGTTGTGGTAACCCACATGCAAGCCGAGTTCGAGGCCTTCCTTGATTTCGTAGGCGTAGTTGCCTTCGAGATAGTAAGCCGAGCCAAAATCAAAGTCGTAGTCAGAACCAGTGGCGCCGACACCGATACTTTCGTTAGCTTCAGTATGGGCAAACAACCATGCAGTCACTGAAAAGTTCATATAGCTGAGAGAGCCATAGACCTCGCCGAAATCAATGTCGTTGTCTTCGTCGTAGTTGTAATACAGATAGCCGATATCGTAGCCGATACCCTCGTACTCGCCGGCATAGCCGACATAGATATCGTTCTCGTATGAGTAGCTGTCCGAGTCGCCATATTCAACATTGGAAACCCAGGTACCGACGTACAAGCCAGACTCGTGTCCGTAGTCGATGCCGCCCGAAACAGCCGGTTCATTTTGCGTCTGGGTGAGACCGCGCCATAGATAGTTGTTTGAAACCGAGGCATTGGCGGTGAAATCGCCTGCCATTGCGCCTGTGCTGCACAAGCCAGCGACGACAACGGCGACAGTCGTTGTAAGCAAATTATTCATTTTCCATGAACTCCATTAATGAGTGCTGTAAATAGCTCGCGCTAGTGTCAAATAAGACGCACAAGTCATTGCTGGTAGTGCAATCCCCGCGCCAGTTGCGCCGCTATCGCGGTGTTCTGCGTTTCTCGAGGTCTTATTTTGATACATATTCTATTTATTTATCAATAATTAAGAGGTATTTTCTATAAATTACATTAAACATAGTTTATGCCACTTCACGAAAAACTCAAGTCGAACCTCTAGCGTCAATTGGCCCGTTTCGCGCCGAATGAGTGCGTCGAAGGTTTTTGGTGACGGAATTCGCCTCATCGTGGTGCAAGTCCACCGATCACATTTCCTTGTTCAACGCACGTGTCACGGAATCGGTTGCTAAAGACGTCCATGTCTTTCGAGCGGAGGGTTTACCCGCGGTCTGCTTAGAACCGGGGAGGTTCCCAAGGTGCAGGTGCGTGATTGACAGCTTGTAGGGCCAGCTTGCGCTGCTGCGCCGCCAGGTCGTGTCCACAATTACCCCGGGGAGGTCCAGCAGCCTCGGCCTCATAGACAAGCGGAGAAGAACGTTAAGCCAGTGCTAGTGGACCGAGCGTCATAAACCTGGCGTGCTATCGATTAGACAGTGGGCACTTTCGAGCAGATCGAGAGAATGTCGGTTGTCGGCTAGGTGGCGGAGGAGGCGTCTATTGGAGGGAAGTTGTGGCGTCGAGATTCGTTTCGCACGCAGACAACTGCGCCGTCACGACACCATTTCTAAATGTCTCTAGCCGCGCGCTCCGCTCGGCACGGAACGTCTGCTCACGTTTTCGACGTTATGCCGATCGCATCTGTCAAAGCGTTTTCCGACGGCCCTTGCGTATCGACCAAGCGCTTATCACTGCTAACTTTCAGCGACCGTCTTAGCTTCTAACGTGACTGTCGAGAAATAATGCCAGGCGGCCCAGGCGAGTTAAGGCATGCACAGATAGCGTGGCGCCGGAGATCCCATCAATTTTTCGGTCGAGTACGAAATCGCTTAACTCATCGCCTATTCGGGCACCACGAAACTGTTCGGTGAACACGGGGTGGCGGACCTCGCTGCCACGGCTTTCACGGTAGATTAAGACGCGGACCTGCTCGATCGCATTATCGTTGACGACCAGGCCCGTGGTGATGGGTTGGTCCTTGCCGATTTCATCGAGTATCCATGCCGTGCGTCCAGCCGCGGTCCAGAAGCGTACGCGCAGCACGCCGAGATCGTAGCCAAGAATTTTACGTACCCCACTGCTTATCTCCGGTGTGAGCCACAATCGCTGCGGTGCCGGCACTTCGCCGGCGAACACCTCACCGAGAAACGCGGCGGGATCCTGGTAGATGTCCACCGCATGACTCGGCGCTGAGAGCATCAAAGTGAGGCCCAGTGCCGCGAACCGCATCCGGATACTGTTGCAGAGCATCTATCGTCACCGCTTACCGATTAGAACTGGTAACCCAGGCCTAAATTGATCCCGTCCTGCTCGCGGTCTACCGGCCCGTCAGCCTCTTCCCACTGGGCATCGAGCTTAAACACGACTTGCGGATGCGGCCAGTAGTTCATACCGATGGTCAAACGCTCGCGTTGTTCGAAGCGATGCGCGCCAGCCAACCGATTGCGTTCATCCCATTGATGGTAGCGACCGAAAAGCCCGAGTTCGCCGGGCATAAAACCCAGCCCGAAACGGTAAGCTGGTTCGACGTACCAACCAACCAGCGTATCCGCATTGAAAGCGGCCGGATCCACACCCGCACTGCGGTCACGGCCGATGTCCCAACGCGCGTAAAGCGCGCGTAAACCAAATCCGGAGCGATGTTTATAGTCGAGATGGGTTTCGAACAGCCAGGCGTCGATATCGACATTGTCAGCGCTGCCTGTGTAGTCGAACTGATAATCCACCACTGCAGCGATCTCGAGCCCCGGAACGCCAGCGTAGAGCAATCGTCCCAGCAGCGCGGCGTCCTGATCGTCAGCTTCGGCGATCTTAAGCCGACCGCTGCGGGGGCGGAACGCGCTACCGCCGGTGATGGGTACAACCAGCCCCGAGTGCAGGTAGGCGCTATAAGCAAAGCCATGGCCAAGGTCGCCCCATAACGCAACTGCCGCTTCGGTCCAGGTCGACGGCACAATTTCAGTTTCGATCGGGTTGCGCTCAACGCCGTAGAACGTGTTCGGTTCATGCGTGAGGTTGAGTAGGCTCACCGGTAGGATGTCGATGCCGGTACGTATGTGATGGCGACTACTAATATCCATTTCAAGCCAAGCGAGCTCCAGTGCTACCGAGCCCGGCTGATCATCGCCGATGAGTGAATGTTCAACTTCCAGTTCCGCAGCGAATCGCATCCAGTCATTGAACTGATGGCCCGCAAACAATACGAAGCGGTGAAAATCTACGCGATCGAGGTCGTCCGCCTCACCGTCGGTGGCGGTTTGGTTGTCGGTGAGACTGTTGTAATGGAGTTCGCCATAACCACCGAGCGAAGTGCGTTTCGACCAGGTGCCGGCGCCGGCTGTGGTACGCCCGCTGATCGGTCCCCAGCGACCGGCGGCAGTTCCGACGCTGCTGGGTGACTGCGGAACGTTGGTGGTCGCGAATGCATCCCCACCCAGACTGCCCGCGGCAACCTGCTCAATCGCATCGGCGGCTGATTCGAGCTTGGCATCGACCTCGGCCACTTTGGCCGCATTCGATTCTGCACTTTGCGCTGCCTCGGTCGCGTTGGCCTCCAGCATAGCGCGGGTTTTCTTTAACTCCTCGGTGAGGGCGTTGATCTGTTGTTGCTGCTTCATGACCATATCGCGCAATTGCTCGAAGTCACTTCCCTCGGCGGCGGCGCCAAAGCTTGCAAGTAGCAGGATAAACAGGCTCGCGGTACGGCCCGGCAGGCAGGTAATCATGGCGAAAGGTCCTTTAACTTGTTGAGTTTTCGTTGTGATTAGAAATTAGGGGTAAGATTTGCCTAGCTATTAACCCAAATATTAATGAGAATCACTCTCATTTGCAATACGACTATTATTGATGCCAGATTCAGACACTCAACGACAAGCATCCGGGACCTCGCCGCATCACAAAATGAGTCGCCGTCGTGCACTTGCGATCATTGCGGGCTCCTCGGCCGCCATGGCCAACGGGTTGCTGGCGAATCCAGTGTTAGCCGGCAATAACACATTCGTTCGACGGGACTGGCAGGGAACCGCCTTTGGGGCGCCGGTGAGCATCCGGCTGCACCACCATTCACAGCATCAAGTCGACGTCGCATTAAAGGCCGCTCTTGCTGAAGTAACGCGGCTAGAGGCGCTGTTCAGTCTGTACCAGTCGAACTCGGCCATCTGTCAGCTCAATCGCGTCGGCGCGTTAGCCGCTCCAGGGAAAGATTTCATCGCGATCCTGGATGCCTGCGAGGCCATCCATCTGGCCAGCGGTGGCGTGTTTGACCCGACCGTTCAGCCGCTGTGGTCGCTGCTTAACGACCATTTTGCTAGCGCTCCCGATAGCAATTCGCCGCCCGAGACCTTCGAAACGATCCGCAGCCTGAGCGGGTTCAACAAACTCGTCCGCGACGCGAACGGATTACGCTTCGCGCAGGCCGGCATGGCCATCACCCTGAATGGCATCGCGCAAGGCTACGCAACTGATCGCGTGCGTGACGTTCTCGCCCAGCACGGTTTATCCAGTGCGTTAATCAATCTCGGTGAGTACCGTGCCCTGGGCCAGCGTGGCGACGGCCGGCCGTGGCGCATCGCACTTAATCACCCTGGTATTCCTTGGCGGACTATCGCCGACTTTGAACTTGCCGCCGGGATGGCAGTCGCGACATCGGCACCGGCAGGCACACCTTTCAGCACCAATCTCGACTGGCACCATTTGCTTGACCCGCACAGTGGCATAAGCGCCAAGGGTTGGGCGAGCGTGACTGTGATGGCCCGGGACGCGACGATCGCCGACGGTCTTTCCACGGCACTGGCAGTAGCTGCGCCTACCCGCGCCCGTGAAATTGTTGAGCAATTCAGTGGCGCGCGCGCTTTATTGCTCGACGCTGGCGGCGCAATCCATCGGTTACCGCCCGACGCACTGCCCTAGGGGGGGAAGAACCCGAGTCGACGGACTAAGATGGTCGTCGCACCAGCTATGCGACTGCGCGGCGCCCAGCGCGGTCGGTCCGCAAGCCGTGTTGAGTGACATCTTTCTCAGCATTCGACTCAAACAGCGGCACGGCGTCGTCGGTAATTTGATGCAGGCGGACTTCGGACCGTCTATCGCTGCAATCGATGGGTTGCCGGTTCGTTATAATCTCGCCCACGTCGGGGCTTCCCCGGCACCACCGCACACAGGCACGACATCGATGAGCCGAAAGCTCGCCGCAATTGCAGGCGCTCTGGTCAAAATGACGACTGCTCTGACCAGCTCGCGCCAGCGCAGCAGGACCTATGCGCGAGTCATCGACGATTTATCGCACAGTGGCGCGGCGCGGCTAAGTTGCCAGCGCGGAACCTTGCTCCTCAATCCGTACCGCAGCGCTCATTGCGCGAGCGCGGCCGAACGATTTTTTAGCGACGAGCCGGAAACTCTGGCCTGGATCGACGGCTTTGCGAACGACGCAGTATTCTTCGATATCGGGGCGAGTATTGGCGTATTTTCTCTGTATGCCGCACTGAACAAGACCACCAGGGTGATCGCAGTCGAACCGAACGGCCTCAGCTTTGGGACTCTGGTAGAGCACATCGCCCTGAATGCCATGGACGATCGTATTAGTCCTTTATGCCTGGCTTTGGGTGCCGCGACGACTTTGGAACATCTGCACCTTAAACAGGTCGTATCCGGGGCCGGCGGTAGCTCGCTCGGGGCGTCGTTTGCACAGCAGTACGATGCGGCACCCGGGTTTTCACAAGCGATCACCTGTTACACGCTTGACGAACTCGTGGATAAATTTGGGCTGCCTGCGCCCACTTACATCAAGATTGATGTCGACGGTCTGGAGCCGGACATTTTGCGTGGCGCACGCCGGACCCTGGCAGGCGTCGAGAGTGTGATGATGGAAGTAGAGCATCGCTCTGATGATGACATTGAACAGGGTCTCGTCACCCCTCTGCGTGAGTTGGGTCTTATCGAAGATCTGAAGATCCGCACAATGGGCTCGGGGCGTAATCGGCTTTATTGTCGCCAAAGATGACGTCGCTCGTGTTTCAACTTAACGGTCACAACATGCTATTCAATACTCAGCTATGGAAATAACGATCCGCGTTTCTCCGGGCGAACTGCTCGACAAAATCACCATTCTTGAGATCAAATCCGAGCGTGTGGATGATGTTGCCAAGCTGGAAAATATTCGTCATGAGTTGTCTACGCTGGAAGCAAGTTGGAACGAAACAAACTCCGAGCGTGATGATCTGCGCGACCTGCGTCGTGAGTTACGTGAGATTAATGAGATTCTGTGGGACATCGAAGACCACATCCGCAAGCATGAGTCAGCACGACGTTTCGATGATCAGTTCATCGAATTGGCGCGTCAGGTCTATATTACGAATGACCGCCGTGCGGCGGTAAAGCGGCGTGTGAACGAATTGCTGGGCTCGTCGATCGTCGAAGAGAAGCACTACGCACCCTACTAGCTGTGCCGCAAGCAGATAACAAGCATGCAGCGACCGGCGCGACGTCTCTTCATTTCGAGTGCAGCCTCGTGTGCATTGGACGGGCAGCACGGTTGCCGCTATGACAGACCCGGGCCCACAGAAAGTTCTAGTCCACGTTACCGGCGATCGCATCGGCGACGCGCTGTTGAAGCTGCCGTCGCTACGCGCCTTCCGAGCGGCAACGCCGAATGCACACGTCACCTGGGTGACCGCCCGGCGCCCCTCGGTGTTCGCTGGCCGGCTTAAGGAACTCAGTGCCGGTTTGATTGATAAGGTTTACGCCGAAACCGGCTTCGGTTTGTCTTGGTTCGGCGCGATTCCAGCGCACTTCGGTGGCCGCTACGATGTCGTAGTGTCAACTGAAGCGCGTCTGCGCGAAACGCTGGTATTGCGACGTCTGAACGCGGCGAAATTTATCTCGCCAGCGGCCAGCTTTCTGTTTTCAGCAGAACGACCGAGTGCCGCAACACCGCAGGATTCTGTTGTCGACCACTTTAATTGCCTGATGTCGCTCGCGTGTGGCCACACGCTGATTCCAGATACAACGATGCCCCTCAAGCCAGCTTACGTTGAACTCGCCGCTAGCTTGCTGCCATCCGGGCCGCGCTATTTCGGCCTGTGCCCTGGTGCCGGCGGGCAGAGTAAACGCTGGCCATTCGAGAAATTCATCGCGCTCGCTGACCAAATCGCATCAAGGGGTTTCACCCCGGTATTCTTTCTTGGCCCCGAAGAAGCGGATCTGGTCGATTCCATCCGCGCGCAGGTGCCGCAAGCCCTGTTCCCCGAATTTGCCAGTGGCGGTACGGATTCGGGGTCGCCATTACTGACCATCGCCCTTGCTCAACGTCTGGCGCTGTCGGTGACCAACGATTCAGGCGGTGGCCATTTGCTCGCCGCCGGTGGGCAGCCGGTAATCACCCTGTTCGGGCATACCAACTCGGTGAAATTCAGATCGCCTTATTGTGACCAGTTCATCATTCACGCGCGCGACGTCGCCAACGGGGTGCTCGCAGATATCAGCGTTGATACGGTACTTGCCCAGGTCAATGCGATCGGCTGATACGAGCGTGCAACACGCCGAGGTACGCACGCGCGATCATGAGTCCGGCTCAAATCAGCCTATCTTCCCGTTTACTGCGCAACCCAACCACCATCAACCGGCAGCGCAACCCCGGTAACGTAACTGGATGTGTCTGACATCAGCCAGGCAACCGCATCGCCAATCTCTGAAGGTTGTGCGACCCGCCGCATCGGTACTGTCGAGATTAATTGATCGCGGATTTTTACACTTGCGTCTGTGACCCGATTGAGCATGGGCGTTTCAATGAAGCCTGGGCACACCGCATTCACGCGAATGTTGCGCGAGGCGTATTCCAGCGCGACCGTTTTAGTTAGCCCGACCACGCCATGTTTTGACGCGTTATAACTCGCCGCACCAGGTATGCCGATGAGTCCGGCAGCCGAGGCTGTACTCACGATGCTTCCGCCCTCGTCTTGCGTGGCCATTTGCTCGATTGCGCATTTCATACAAATGAATACGCCGGTCAGATTGACGCGAATGACGCGATCCCAATCCGCCACCGCGACATCCATAATTTTCGCAGTCGGACCTTCGATGCCCGCATTATTGAATGCGCCGTCGAGTCGCCCGTGAGTCGATGCAATGCCCTTCACCAGCGCTCTAACAGCGTCGTAATCGGCGACATCGACGTGGTGATATTCAGCTTTGCCACCGGCTTCGACGATGTTTGCGCAGGTCATCTCGCCCTCTTTGTCTTGCACGTCGGCCACAACGACACTCGCTCCAGCCTTGGCGAGAATAGTTGCTGTTGCGCGGCCGATGCCGGTGCTGCCGCCGGTGACCAGAATTATTTTGTCGGTCAATGTCGTCACTGTTTTTGCTCCTTGAGATGCGATATGTACGGTCGGTAGAGGAGCATAACCCAATCATCTACCCGGCTCGCCAGTGCGCGACGCGGCTCGTCCAATTACGTTTATCATGAGCCGATGAAAACACGAATTGCTGTGTCGCCGCCGTCTTCTGCTCTGCATGAGGATGTGCTTGGAGATTACCTGAGCGAATGTGAACACCTCGGCTTCGACACGGTCTGGTTGTCGGATATTCCGCTCGGTGCGTTCGGTGATCCGATTTTGAGCCTGACTTACGCCGCTGCGGTGACGAGTAAATTGAAACTTGGTGCCAACATTGTGCCGCTTGGGCGCAATCCGTTGTGGCTCGCGAAGCAACTCGCGCAGCTCGACCGCATGTCTCACGGGCGTCTGTTGTTGTCCTTTGTACCGGGGTTGGGTGCACCAGCCGAGCGTGCAGCGCTGGGTTACCCCACTGCTAACCGCGGTCAGATCGTGGACGACATGATCACATTGATGCGGCGTTGGTGGGCCGGGGAAACTGTCACACAGGAGTGCTGCGGTTTGACGTTTGAAGGGATAGCTCTGGAACCTTTGCCGGCCCAACAACCGCTCGAGGTTTGGTTAGGTGGTAAGGCACCGGCAGCTTTGAAGCGAGTTGCACGCATCGCAGATGGCTGGCTGACGTCAGTGATAACGCCGTTGGAAGCCGAACGTGCGCGCGTCACGATTGAGCGCCACGCTGTTGAGTTCGGACGTGAAGTAGATGCCGAACATTTTGGAATCAGTATTCCCTGCGCGCGACAAGCACCGCCGGAATCCGCCGTTGCGGCGCTACGCGTGCGGCGCGAGGATCGCGATCTAAGCGAGGTTGTGGCCGTGGGTGACGTGCACTTGAAGCAACTCATCGAGGCCCATCAAGATGCGGGCTTGAGCAAGTTTGTGGTGCGAACAATGGCTGGCGAGAACGCGCCTGAAGTGTGGCAGGATGATCTTCGCTGGCTCGCCGACGCCGTTCTGCCGTTACAAACTTGAGCGACCGCGAGCGTAGCCGCGACAACAACAGCACCGCCACGACCAGGAGCACTGGCATGAGTACATCGCAACCCGCAGTATTGATCGTAGGCGCCGGGCCGACCGGCCTTGCGTTCGCTATTGAACTCCGCCGCCGCCAGATTGAGTGTCGCATTATCGAGCGACGCAGCGGCCCGTCGGATACGTCGCGCGCGATTACCGTGCACGCCCGTACCCTTGAGATTCTGGAAGATATGGGGGTCGTTGAACGCTTCCTGCATGGCGGCGTACGCAATGACGGCTACCAGTTCAATTTTCTCGGTAGCGACATGAAGCCAAATCTCGACTACACACGGCTACCGACTCGCTATCCCTACGTGTGCATGTTCAATCAGAACGAAACCGAGAAAATCCTGCGCGATCATCTCGAGCATGATCTGGGGCTGGCGATTGAATGGGACACGGAGCTGACCGCCATTGAGCAGGACAGCAATAATCAGGTCACGGTTACTGTGCAACGCAGCGGAAGTGCGGGTACCGGGACGGAAACCATTCGCCCGTTGTGGGTGATTGGGTGCGATGGTATTCATAGCCCGGTGCGCGAGGCGCTCGAGTTTAAATATGAGGGCTCCGAATACGACGGGTTGGTTATGCAGATGATCGACGTTCAGTTGGGAAACTTTTCCGGCACTGATCATCTATTGCACTACCACATCAGCAAAGACACCTTTCTGATGATCGGTAAGTTGTCGGGTCCGAATCATCGCGTTTTAGTCAGCGCGCAGGGTGATGTCAGCGAGATCGAGCAGCAAGATTTGATTTCGCCAATCGTCAAACTGCACCTCCCGGACGTCGAGATCGGTGAGCCGGACTGGAAAACGACCTGGGAGATTTGGATCCGCAAGGCAGATACCTATCGTAAAGGCCATGTGTTTCTGTGTGGTGAATCTGCGCACGTACACTCGGTTGCCGGCGGCCAGGGCTGGAACGTTTGTCTGCAGGATGCCTACAATCTGGCGTGGAAGCTTGCGCTGGTGATCGACGAGCGCGCGCGCCCGGAATTACTCGACACTTATGAGCGTGAACGTGAGCCGGTTACCGAGCAAGTAATCGCCGGCAGTACGGCTGTACACGAAATCATTCTCTCGCATGGCGGCGGCCTCGAAGAACGCATGGCCTTGACGCAAACCGACGGCTGGCAGGACGATGCGGTCGCGCGTATATCCGGGCTGAGTTACAACTATCGCGACCTGATTGAGGTGCCGGACGGCACGCGCTCCGATTACGAGCCCGCCATTGGCGACCGCCTGCCGGACACCGAGATCTCTCCACATCTGCGACTCCATCAACTGATCGCACATACCCGCTATACCTTACTCATCGTCTTACCGGTATGCAGCGACGAAGCGCTTGGCAGCGCAACCGAGGTTGCCGTGGCGCTGAGTGCCCGCTATCCGTGGTCGGTTCGCGTCGAATTGATCGCGCCTGACATACCGCATCCGTGGTCGGGAATATTGCCGATCGCTGATCCGCATGGCCGGGTAGCTTCGTTGCTGAATACGAGCTCGGCAGGAGAGTTCGTTCTCATCCGCCCGGATGGGTATATCGGCTATCGTTGCCCGCTCGAAGACGGTGCCCGGCTCGAAGCGTTTCTCGCTACCTATCTGATCAGTCAGCGATAGCGATCAACCGCCTCTAGCGGGGTGGCTGACGTAGTTAGCGTGCGGCCCAGGGATTTTTTCAGTGGCGTATTAGCCAAACCAGATGAGCTGTGGGACTGTTTCGCCCGAAGTGAGCTTGTCAAAGTCTTCGTTGACTCTGTCCAGGCTGATTTTGGCGCTCATCAGTTCGTCCACCGCGAGCTGTTCTCGACAGACAAGTCCGAGTGACTCAATTCTGTAGCGGCAATCTTGATCAACATTCCACCGGCGTCAGGTACATCAAGTTCGATTTCCATGACGACAATCGGTTTCGACTCTGCGCAAGGGAGAGACGAACCCATCACATGCAGCACAGCCGCACGACACGTTATGTCGCCCTTCGAGTCCGGCTCGTTTTTGGGGTCGGTATCCTATCCTGGTGATCGCTGGTGCATGGTCGGGTGGCGCATATCTGGCACATGCGGCACCATTGAAGGACGCTGACTCGTGCACGAGTGGCGCTGATTTATTCAAGTTGGTTATACGCATGCCAGTCACGATTATCGAAGAAACAGAGATTCACTATCTGACGCGAAAACCTGCCGCAGGGCTGGGCCGCCAGCGGGTGTTATACATTCACGGTACCGGTTGTAACGGCCGCGTTTTTGAACGGCATATGGACGTGTTAGGTAGTGACCATGAAGTGGTTGCGATTGATCTGCCTGGTCATGGCGCTTCTGCTGGGAATGGGTTCCGCGGGGTCGCCGACCATGCGGCGATTTGTGCCGGACTGATTCATGATCTCGGCTGGGACCGCTGCGTTGTCGCCGGACATTCGCTCGGTGGCGGTATTGCGCTCGCGCTGGCGATTTACGACGCGGAACTCGTGCAAGCCCTAATGCTCATCGATACCGGGGCGCGCTTGCGAGTCGCCCCGGAGATCATCCGTGGCGCGCGGGCTATTGCACAAGGTACCCGCGATGCACCAACCAACCCGCGGCTTGGATTTGCCGCCTCGACACCAGACAGTATCGTCGAGGGGGTTCGTCAACTCACTGCAGATTGCCGAGCGGAAGTGACGGTGAAGGATTGGATAGCGGACGACACCTGCGACTTTATGTCCCGCGTGGCGACTATCGATGTACCGACCCTGGCGATTTGTGGTCGCGAAGATCAACTGACGCCATTACGCAATCACACGTTCTTCGAGGAGCGCATGGCTGATTGCACGCTCAAAATCATCGAGCAGGCGGGTCACTGGCCCTACGCTGAGCAGCCGGGAATATTTGACAGTCATGTCAGCGAATTTCTTGCCGGTCTGAACTGAACGCGGCCGAGGGTACCCCAGCGTGTAGGCGGACATACCGTACGGCAACCATGCGACGGACATTGAGACATTCCGAGCGCCTGAGTCAGGCGCTTGTGGAACAGGGCTAGCGCAGCAGGATGTATCCGATAGCCACGATAATGATCACCACTAATATGGTGGTCATACTCGACGACTCTGGCTGAGGCGGTCGAGCGGCTGGTTTAGCGCGAGCTTTTATTGCGGCAGCGGCAGCGTTCGCGTTGTCCTGCGCCGGTGCGGGGGTCGCTGCCGGAGCGGTCGTGTCGGTGTCCATGCCCGCGGTGATGTCGAAATCAACCGCAGTCGTCTCAGAGCTTGGAGCGCGCGAGGCCTGGGGCGCTGGTGGTGCCGCATGGGCAGGGGGCTTGGGACTGGCGCCGCCAGGCAGGAAGATTTGAGTTTTGTCGGCGTCGTCTTCGTCGTCATCGCTCATGGTCGTTGTCACTCGTGTCGGTCGTTGATATCGAAGCTCGTGCGATCACGCAGATGCCCCAGCGCCTTCCCTTTGGTGGGAGGATTATAGCGTTACTGCTGCTCACGTCACTGCCTGTTATGCGGTGCACTCACGAGGACGCCTGCGTCCTGCGTTCAGGACACCTGCTTACCCTCAGGTGAGCCCCTTCAAATCCGCCAGCACCGCATCCGGGTGTTCGGCCGGAGATACTGTCGCGTAAGTGGCGGCGACTTTGCCATCTGGGCCAATCAGCACCGATACGCGTGCGCTGCGGGCTGCATCGGCGCTGGCGGCGCCGTAGGCGATGGACATACTCATGTCTTCGTCGCTGAGCAAATCGTAAGGGAAGTCGAATTTCTCTCTGAAAGCTCGATTTGCTGCCACCGGGTCACAACTCACGCCGACAATAGCTGCGTTGTTGTCGTTGAAGTCCTGGATTCGATCACGGAACCCTTTGCCTTCGATAGTTCAGCCTGGTGTATCGGCTTTCGGATACCACCATAACAGCACGTAACGGCCGGAGAAATCGTCCAGAGAGACGCTCTTGCTATCGGTATTCGGCAGGCTGAAGGCAGGTGCCTGCGTGCCAGTTGTCGGTAAAGCCATGAACTCGAACTCCCAGGTTCATCTCGATGATGTGTGTGTCTACTATAGCAAGCCCGAGTCCGGTCGCCGATCGTATTCTGTGGGCGGAACGGTCAGCTAATTCATCCCATGCCGCAAGTCACAGCTTTAACCCACCGCCGCATGCTGGCCCTCGCGGTACCGATCATGCTGGCGAATATTTCCACGCCCCTGATCGGCATCGTAGACACCGGGGTCGTCGGCCAGCTGAGCGATCCGTCCTACATTGGTGCGGTCGCGGTCGGCGCACTGATTTTCTCGCTGCTGTTCTGGACTTTCGGCTTTTTGCGTATGGGCACGACAGGCCTCGCCGCACAATCCGCAGGCGCCGCCGACGAGGATGAATTGGCCGCCGTGTTGTTGCGCGCGTTGCTGGTCGCAGGCCTCTGCGGAAGTCTGCTGATTGCTCTGCAGTGGCCGATTCGTGAGGCGGCTTTCGGGCTTGTCGGTGGCACTGAGCGGGTCAGTCAACTAGGGCAGGACTATTTCAACATTCGCATTTGGGCGGCCCCGTTTAGCCTGGCTAACTACGCGCTGATTGGCTGGTTCGTTGGCATCGGCCGCACGCGCATCGTTTTGTTGCTGCAATTGGTACTGAATCTCAGCAATATCGCCCTCGATGCGCTGTTCGTTCTGGTCTTCGAATGGGATGTGCGCGGCGTCGCAGCCGGAACGGTCGTTGCCGAGGCCCTGGCGCTTATTGTTGGCCTGACAATGGCTTGGCGAGCGTTGCAAGGCCGTGGCATCGCCGGCGCACGCGGACGGATTCTGGTTGCCGGCAAAATCAGACGCATGCTGGCGATTAATCGCGATTTGATGCTCCGTTCGCTGGCACTGGTATCGATTTTTTTCTGGTTCACGGCAGACGGTGCCCGCCAGGGCGAAACCGCGCTTGCAGCGAATGCAGTGCTCATGCACCTGGTATCAGCTAGTGCCTACATCCTCGACGGGCTGGCGCATGCCGCCGAGTCATTGGTTGGCCGTGCGATTGGGGCCGGCGATCACCTTCGCGTCGGAACTGCAGTGCGAATGACTACGATATGGGCTGTGGCTTGTGCGGTAGTCGCAAGTCTGGTCATTGCCATAGCGGGCGGCACTTTTATCGATTTGATGACAATCGACATCACGACCCGCGCTGCGGCGCGCGTTTATTTGCCGTGGGCGATAGCGGCTCCCTTGCTCGGCGTGTGGGCGTATCAACTGGACGGAATTTTTATTGGTGCTACAGCGACCGCCGAAATGCGCCAGGGCATGCTCGTCTCGTTTGTGGCCTTCGTATGCGCATGGTGGCTGTCGCGACCTTTTGGCAACCATGGCTTGTGGGCAGCTTTATCGTTTCACTATGCGGTGCGCGCCATTTCGCTGTGGTACTACTACCCGGCCGTGTTGCGTCGCATTCGTACCCTTGGGGGACGTGAATCAACCCCGGCAGCAGTCACGGATGCGCCATGAGGCTATTTATGCTCCGTACAACAACCAATCCGATGTCGGCGATCGAATTATTCTGATAGCGTCACGTTCCCTTAGCGCTACTCGGCAGCTGATGTCATGTCCCTTGCTTTTGAAGAACTCGATTTTCAGATAACGGAAATCGGAGAAGTGAGTTTGCGTCGGCGCCGCGAGCCGCGTCTGAACGACGCGACGGTCTTCGAGGTCAAGCTCGGCGATGAGTTCCTGATGTCGAGCCTGTTTACTGTCGGAGAAACTGCCCTCGCTGACCTCGCGTTGGAGCGGTTGGATCGTTCTTGTGTCGTGGTGGTGGGCGGGCTTGGTCTCGGCTATACAGCGCACGCTGCGCTCGCTCACAGCCAGGTCGCCGAGCTATTAGTCATCGAGGCGCTGGCACCCGTAGTAGCCTGGCACGAACAAGGCTTGGTTCCATTGGGACCAGGCCTCTCTCAGGACCCGCGTTGTCGGTTTATCTGCGCGGACTTTTTTGCTGCTGCAACGTCCGTCGATGGATTCGATGTCGGTGAGTCGGCACGACGTTTTGATGCAATATTGCTCGATATTGATCACTCGCCCCGTCATCGTCTCGATGCTGACCAGAATCCGTTTTACGATGCTGCCGGATTGCGTCGCCTGAGTGCACATTTACTGCCGGGGGGCGTGTTCGCGATGTGGTCTAACGACCCGCCCGATGACGACTTCGTTAACGCGCTGGAGAGCGTGTTTCTCGATGTTGAAGCAGCGGTAATCGAGTTCCCCAATCCGTATACCCAGACTACTGCGAGCTGCACAATCTATCTCGCTAATGCAGCCGCAGCAGCCGACGCTTAATCAGGTCTTCGAGGCAGCAAAAATATCTGCAATCGAGGCGTCGAGCATAGTGTTGAATTCGCTATCGCTCTGTTGCGCTGACAGTCCTTCACTTAGTGCGCGCGAGAAGCTCGCGACGACGCCATTATTTCGCGACAGGCGAGCGTTGGCTTCCTCGCGGCTATAGCCCCCCGAGAGTGCGACTACCTTCAATACGTTCGGATGTTTTACACAATCCGCGTAAAAGTTATCGACTTCAGGCAAAGTCAGTTTCAGCATCACCAACTGATCGGGATTGAGACTAATTAGTTCCTCAAGCAGAGCCGCTTTAAGAAGCGTTTCGGCCTCGGCTTTGTCGGGGCAGTGAATATCCACCTCGGGTTCGATGATGGGTACCAGTCCGGCAGCAATAATCTCGCGCCCGACTTCAAATTGTTGCGCGACAACGGCTTTGACCCCCGCAGCACTGGCCTGTTTGATGACTGAGCGCATCTTGGTACCAAAGATGCCCTTGCCGCGTGCTTTTTGTAGCAAATCTCCGAGCCCGGGATTGGGTTTCATCAGCTGTACGCCGTCATTCTCGTCGGCGAGGCCTTTGTCGATCTTAAGGATTGGCACGACGTTTTTGACATCCCACAAATAGCTTGCGGTTGGCTTGCCTTCGACCTCTCGGTCCATAGTGTTTTCAAACAAGATCGCGGCAAGCGTTCTGTCGCCGCTAAAGGCCGGGCTCGTCATGATGCGCGTGCGCATGGCGTGCACGACTGTGAACATTTCCTCGTCGTTTGACCACGCGTCCTCGGTGACACCGTAAATTGCCAGCGCCTTCGGCGTGCTGCCACCACTCTGGTCGAGTGCCGCGATATAGCCGTCCTGGGTCTTTATCTTGTTTTTCTGTTCTTCGAAGTTGCTCACAGTAGTCCTCTGGATAGTTCAAAAAAAACGAATTGAGTGGGTAACGTTGACTAACGGGCGCACGCAGACTGCCGTGTAATCAAGTCATCTAGCGAGTTAGCGCGAACCTCGACAATTTTACTGGGCGGCGTTTGCTTGAAAAAACGCTTCAGGACGACCGCAAAGGTGGCATATCCAACGCCGCGCGAAAGGTATTGTGGAAGTGCTGCAAGGGCGCCTCGTTGCGCCCGAACACGATATGTTCGAGCAACCCGCTTTCGGCGGTTTGTTGAGTGGTTTCGCCCATGCGGTAGTCTTCATTTTCCAGCGTGCTGTCGATAATCTCCATCGATCCCTCGGGCGTGACAATGGCGTTGCCGTCGCGCGCCTCCCGGCTATAAATGTTGCTGTCGTCGATCACGGTTTTGCTGCCATCCGCCATCAGATCCAGAGCCGCCTGGCTGAAGTAGTGGCTCATCCAGGTGACCGAGCGGCTGGCATCGGCGCCACCAGGATAAATTCGAAACAATGTTACCTGGCGATCGGAAACAGTCAGCTGGATATTCGGAAACAGATAATAGAGGACTGTGGTAGAGCCGTTGACGCTCCATTTATCGCGCGGTTTGTTGCGCAAACGGGTCATGGAACGCGCGGGAAACACCGCGCGATGATTACGTTCGAACGTTTCGTAGGACAGCGCCTCGCCGTTGAAAATATTATTCAGCGTTTTTCTATGCAGGCGCGCGAAGTGGTAGGTCTCGCCGAACGTATCGTTGGCGAGTTTCCAGTTCATGCGTTTGTTCAGTGAGCGGCCACCGCAGTGAACGCGGTCGCCGAGATGCCAATTGGCAATCTCGGGCGCCAGACCACCGAGCAGCGCGTCGACATCAATGCTGGCTGCGGGTTGCGGGTGCACCCATAGCAGGCCGTATTGTTCTGCGGTCGGCAATTCGATGAGATTATGGCAATTACGGTCGATAGCGCCAAATTGTTCACTCTCGGTCACACCGAGCAAGCGCCCGTCGGTGGCGTAGGTCCAGCCATGGAATGGACAGGTGAAGCGCTTCTGCTCGCCGCGCTCGTCTTCAGTCAAGCGTGTGCCGCGGTGGCGACAGGCATTCACAAACGCGCGAAATCGCCCATCTTCGTCCCGACAGGCAAGAATCGGTACGCCGAAATCGTCGAGCGTGAGGTAGCTGCCAGGGCCCGGCAAATCGCCGCTCAGCCCAATGAGCTGAGGATGTTCACGAAAAAATCTCTGCCACTCCTGCGCGGCGAGAGCCGGGTCGGTGTAAGCCGAGGTCGGATTGAGTAATTGTTGTCCGGCATCCACAGTGCGACCGGCATCCAGCATTTCGAAGAGTTCATCGAGTATGCGTAACTGAGTGGAATGTTGCATGGCGAATTCTTATAGCTCCGGGGGTGCACGAGAGTATAGTGCGTCCGTTCTGTGGCGGAGAAGCAGTCCGGTGTCTACCCGGGCACAGATCCGCGAAATTTTGCGCCCCTGCGGTTATATTCGGGGCTTCATTCAGCCGTCAAGCGACGCATTATTGAGCCTATGAAGCATCGGACCTCGCGCGGATTCACCCTGATCGAGCTCGCTGTCGTGACCGCTATTATCGGCCTGCTGGCAGCGGGTGCCGTGGCCAGTTTCGGTTCGATTCGCATCAACACCAAGATTAAGGAGACCCAGCGCGCGATGCATTCCGCGGAGTTGCTGTTGCAGAGCTACGTCGCTCGTAACAATCGCCTGCCGTGTCCTGCAGACCCCGTCCTGAATCCGAACGTGAGCGCTGAGGCGGCGACTTATGCGCGCGAATCCAGCGCCGGCGCCGCTGGCGCGGGCTGTCATGGTGATCGCCAAATTGCCGCTACCGGTGTTTATTGGGGGACCTTCCCGGCAATTGATCTGGGCGCACCACCGCGCGAAATCGCCGATGGCTGGGACAATCAGCTGTTTTACGTCGTGGTTAATTCATCAACGCTGAACAACTCCGTGACCAATGGCGTGTGGGCGCGTGACGATGGCGTCAATGAAGTCGAGCTGTGGGACAAAGCGGACACCGATGCCAGCCTACCGGCCCGCCAGCGACTAACCAATCGGGGCGTCGTCGCCCTCATTTCGGCCGGTGCGAATGCCAGCGGTGCCTATACGCTTGAAGGTTCGCAATTAACCACGCCCATCGCCACCGCGCTGGCAGAGAACGATAATCAGGACGCCGATATTTTTCTCGTTGCGAAGAACTATTCGAACGCCGCCGCCACGCCGTTCGATGATTTGGTCGAAGTCCTTACCGAAGACGCCATCATCGCCCCGTTGGCCGACATGGGAGAGCTGCAGACTAAGGCAGAGCTTACCGGCGAGCGCATGCAGCGCATCGTTGACGCGATTTTTGCCTACGCCGCTGCGCAAAGTGATGACCCGGATGGCGGGGCGACTTATACCGGCGGTGGCGGTTTTGCCGACCCGGCTATTCGCGTGGGCTCTGGCGGGCCCGTACTGACCTCTTTTTTCCCGGCTCTGCAGCTGGCGTACACCTGCGACACCGGTACGCGCGAGCGGAGTCGCCGTATTCCACAATCTGACAGCAATCCGTTTGACGGCGTTGGTGACGGCGTCGATGCTGACGGGGTGCCCTATACGGATCTGAGTCTGTTGTTGACACAAGTGCAGGACGCTTGGGGCACAAATTTCATCTACGACCCATTAGATAATGGCGCATCAGTGACGCCCGCTGGCACGGATGGCGTGTATTCGGGTGCGATTGGCCCCGCTGTTGTGGCATTCACGCTGACTTCTCTTGGTCCTGACGGCGTCGCAAGCGCCGATGATATTGTCGAAACATATTCGATGTCCGAGGCTGTTGGCCGGCTTTTGCGTGCCGGCATCAGCGTCGACCAGGGTGATTAGAAAAATTGTCAGGGCAACCGCATTCGGCCCAATGTGGCGCGCCAGTTTGCCGACGGCCGCTGCGCCTTTCGTGCTGATCACGACGAGTTCCCCCACTACGCGCCATCCGCTCAACAGGTGCCAATCTGATGAGCGGCGAGGCACCCACCGACGGCTCGGACCGAACGGTAGAACCTGAACCGTCGCTCGAGTCTCTATTGCTCGTGCAGCGCGCTCACCGGCAGGTCAGGTATAAGATGCAACTCCGTTGCGCACAAAGTTTCGCGCTGTCGGCAGATGAACCTGCCCGGTGCATCAAGCGCACAAGGCACCCCGCATGCCCATGCGGATTTAGTGATGGACTGAGGAAATCGATATGCGTTTTGGCGTTTTCTACGAATTACAGCTGCCACGGCCGTGGGCCGAAGGCGACGAGCACCGTTTGTTCAAAGATGCGCTGGAGCAGGTCGCGTTGGCTGATCGGCTTGGCTTCGATTACGCCTGGGAAGTCGAGCATCACTTCCTCGATGAATATTCACATTCCTCGGCTCCGGAAGTGTTCCTAGCAGCGGCCGCGGCAAAGACTGAGAACATTCGCATTGCGCATGGCATCCGCCAAGTGATCCCGAACTACAATCATCCTGCCCGCACCGCAGAAGGCATCGCAACGCTCGATTTGATCTCTGACGGACGTGTTGATTTTGGTATCGGCGAAGGGGCGACGCGCCTTGAACTGGGCGCCTTCGGCATTCCGGCCAAACGCAAACGCGCGTTATCTCTCGAAGCTGCCGAGCAGATTTGCAACATGCTCGCGTTGACCCCGTACCCCGGCTACGAAGGTGAAGGCTTCTCGATGCCGTGCCGCAACGTGTTGCCTAAACCGCTGCAACAACCGCACCCGCCGATGTGGATGGCATGCACCAATCGGGACACCATCAAAGTCGCCGCTCGTAACGGCATCGGCGCCCTGGCGTTCGCATTTCTCGATCCGGAGGAGGCGCGCACTTGGGCAAGCATTTACTACGACATCATCAAGAGCGAGGAATGCGTGCCGTTGGGTTGGGCAGTGAATGCCAACCTCGCGATGGTCTCGGCATTCTCCATGCATGACGACCGCGCCGAGGCGATTCGACGTGGGCAGGATAATTTTGAATTCTTTCGCTACTCGCAGCAGAAACTCGTGGCTGAAGATTTCGTGCCGGGCTACAGCAATATGTGGGAAGAGTTTATGGACAAGCGCGGGGATGCCTCCGATCGGCTGATTCAGGCTGCACTCGCACGTGGTGAATACGATGGTGCCGGCATTGGTACGCCGGAGGATATGCGCAAGCACCTCGGCAATATGCAGGAAGCGGGTGTCGATCAGGTCGTTTTTCTGCAGCAGGCGGGGCGCAATTCGCACAGCAACATATGTGAATCGCTGGAGCTATTTGCCGGCACAGTCATGCCACAGTTCACGGTTGACGTGACCGAGCGCGAGGCCCGTAAACAGAAAGAACTCGAGCCCTTTATCGCTGCAGCGATGGCGCGCAAACAGTTTATGCAGCCCCTAGCTGAGCAGGACGTGCCTGTGGTTCGGGCCGCGGTAAAAGCAGCCAAGCCCTACAGCTAGATATTACGCAACCGCCGGGCAGAGGTAGAAAAACTCGGGGAGTCGATACGGGCGCCGAGAAGCGCCTGCGAAGCTCGGAAATCCGGCGGTCGTCCTTTCAGCCTGTAGCGGGAACGGCCTGGCAATCGCGGCACCGCCCAGCGACTTCAATTTTTTCTTCGCTAACGGTAAATCCTAGTCCACGCGCGGTGACAGAGATTTTGTTGCTCAGACTGACGTCGTCCATTTCGGCGACTGCACCGCAGTGAGTGCAGATCAGGAACTGCGCCGAATGACGCTTTTCCGGGCGCGCGCAGCCAATGTAGGCATTGAGCGATTCGAGGCGATGGATCAGCCCCGCCTCGCGCAGGAAATCGAGGGTCCTGTAGACCGTCGGCGGCGCGGCCCGCTTGCGTCCATCAGACAACATATCGAGTAAGTCGTACGCTTTGATCGGCAAGTGGCTGGTCCAAACCAGCTGCAGAATCTGCCGGCGCAGCGGTGTCAGGCGTTCGCCGCGCTCGCGGCACAGCGTCTCAGCACGTAGCAATGCATCGTCGATGCAGGTCACGTGGTCGTGATCGGGTGCGATGAAGTCCTGGATGACTGATCGGCTCATAGTGAAGAAGTGTACTGCCTTTGTGCGGCCCTGCGCAGCGCGCGGAAGATGAATGTTATGTGATAATGTAACAGCAATTCCCGTTTACGAAATACGTCTTTGGAAAGTTCCTTCACCACTGTTCTGGCCTTCAGTCTGGCTGGCAGCGTGCTCAGCGTCTCTGCTGCCGGCATTTATCTGTTGTTGCCGGAGAAAGTGCGCGAAAAATCAGTCGATTACCTGATCGGTTTCGCTATTGGCATGCTGCTCGGCGCTGGATTTCTGCATCTGTTGCCAGAGGCGCTTGAGCAAGCTCGCGACAGTACGCAGGGCCTTATGGGCACCGCTCTGGTTGCCATTCTGGTGTTTTTTATCCTTGAGAAAGGGCTGATTTGGCGTCATCACCATCATCACGGCGGACATGATCACGATGCCAACGTCGAGGGTCCGGCCGGCACTCTCATTTTGATTGGCGACTCAGTGCACAATTTTCTCGATGGCATTTTGATTGCCGCTGCATTTCTTGCCGACAGCTCCCTCGGTGTGGTTACCGCATTGGCTGTGATTGCCCACGAAGTGCCGCAGGAATTGGGCGATTTCGCGATCCTGCTACACAGTGGCTACAGTCGCAAAAAAGCCTTCATCGTGAATCTTTTGTCGTCCGCAGCGATGGTTGCTGGCGCCACGCTGGCCTGGTTCGGCCTCGGCCAGCTGACAGATCTGATTCCCTACCTGCTGGCCTTCACGGCGGCGAGCTTCATTTATGTTGCGGTTTCCGACCTGATGCCCGCATTGAATCGCAAAGTGGGATTACGCGAGACGGTGGTACAAGTGCTGCTAATCGGAAGCGGACTAGGGCTCAACATGTTGATCCACATCGACTAGGCGCAACTCGCAGTGTGAGGCAGGAGCACGCAGGTTGCCTGTCGCGAACCACCTGCAGCCTGATGAAACCACGACAGGGCCACTTCGATCTGAATCGTCTTAGCCAAGTTTTTCGAAAGCGTGTCCCGCACGTAACACAATGTCGTCTTCGCCGTAGCGGCCAGTCAGCATCATGCCAACCGGTAAACCATCGGACATGCCTGCCGGTACGCTCATGGAAGGGTGACCGGTTGAATCGAATGGTGCGGTATTACCGAGCATATCCAACGCGCAGCCGAGCACCTCGCTGAGCGTTGCGTCCGGCGGCGGAATTTTATGTGCCTTCATTGGCGTAGTCGGCATCACCAACAGGTCATATTCAGAGAATGCGCGGTCATACGTCGCCCGGAGCGTGCGCACCAGATTCTGCGCCTTGGCCGAATAATAGTTGCCGTAGCGACTGCGCAAAATGCGTGCGCACAAGAGCACAGTTTTAACCGTGACTGGCATGAGATCAGCGCGATCGCGCTGTGCGTCGTAGTAGAAGCGAATCGCTTCCAGCATCGAATGCCCCCCGCCTACCGGGCCATTGGGGCCGAGATCGGTCAGGGTCGAGAGCGTGCCATCGAGAATACTCGACATCATGATTGCGCCACCCTGGTGATGTTCCGGGATAGATACCTCACTGACCTCGGCTCCCGCGGTGCCGAAGCGCGCGGCAGCTTCACGGACCATCGCGTCGACGTCGGGTTGCGAACCGGCAATGCCGAAACCCTCTTTTACGATGCCTATGCGTAGACCGCTGACGCCCTTTTCGAGCTCACCGCAGTAGGCCTTGGGCTGTAGAATTGTGCGTTGGCGGGGATCCAGGCCATCGTCATAGCCAGCGATGACTTCCAGCAACAGGGCGCAATCAGCGCTGCTGCCCGCCATCGGTCCGAGATGATCGACCGTTTGCTCGATTGGCGCGGCGCCGGTGTACGGCACCAGCCCGTAGCTCGGTTTAATGCCGTAGCAACCGGAAAATGAACTGGGTATGCGCACCGACCCTCCCTGATCGCTGCCGATGCCCATATCCACCTGACCGCCAACGATCAGTGCAGCACAGCCGCTCGAAGAACCGCCGGTCATGTGGTTTTCGTTATGCGGGTTGCGCACCGGCCCGGTAGCGGTGGTGTGGCTGCCGCCGGAAAAGCAATAATTCTCACAGACTGCCTTACCCAAAATAGTGCCGCCCGCGTCAAGTACGCGAGTCACCACCGTGGCATCCTCGCCGGGCACGAAGTCTTCGTAGACTGCTGAGCCGTTCATCATTGGCACGCCGGCGACACCGATATTGTCTTTAATCGCCACCCGCTTACCGCGCAGTGAGCCGCTACTCGCGCCCTCAATAACGCACTGCCAGTTCCAAGCGTTGTAAGGATTGTTGTCCGGATCAGGACGCGTTACTTCGCCGCGCGGATAGCGGACCGGCAAGGACGGTGCGGACAGCGAATCGATCAAATTCATGTCGCTGATAAGACCGCCCATGAACTGCCCGTAGAGGGTGAGTTCATCGTCATCCATGTTGAAGTGAAGTTGCTTCGCTGCGGTTTTAAGTTCATTGAGCGACGCGGCGGGAACGGCGGGCTTGTCTGACATGGAAGCTCCTAATCAGTGGCCAGACACACCTGTTGCGCTGGCAAAGACACTCTAAAGCTCAGGTTCTACCTGGCTTGGCCACCAGCCTGGCACCGGGCGCGGTACCACGCCGTCAGCTTCGAATCAGTGAAAGCTCGGCGCTTTCCAGAAATCCCGTCGGTCAACAGAGGTCACGGCAATCTCCAATGTTTCACCATCCCGCTCGACGCGAAAGGGAATATCACAGCCGGCCGGACCAACTGCCCACATGGAGCGGAACAGCCCCGACAAATCCGTCGGCGGGCGCCCGCCGATATCCAGGACCACGTCGCCGGCTTGCAACCCTGCAGCGGTTGCTGGCGCGTCGTTGTACACGCCGGCAATCATGAAGCGGTCCTCTACTTCGGAAACGAACATTCCCAGCCACGGTCGTGCCGGCTTGAGCGTTCGGCCGTACATTTGCAGCTCTTCCATAATGGGTTTGAGATAATCGATGGGGACGCTCAGATTACCGTCTACGTTCGGTAGTTCGGGGACGATTTGATCGATATAGAGCGAACCGATCCCGCACAAGCGTCCGTCGCCGCCTATCAGTGCTGCGCCGCCCCAGTTTGGATGTGCCGGCGTCGTGAACAAGGCGTCATCGAGAACGTATTCCCAATAGCCCGCAAACTCGCGGCGTGCGGCAACGTGGACTTTCAAAGCCTCTTCGACACCGCCGCAGCCGGCTACGACCAGTTCTTCACCGACTTGCAACGCATCGGAACTGCCGAGCTCCATTACTGGCGCATCAAGCCGGCCCAAGGCCTGAATGAGACCGAAGCCGGTCTCGTAGTCGTAACCGACCAGATGTCCGGTGACGGCCTGTCCGGCATTCGTGACCACCCAGATTTGATCCGCCTCAGTGACGAGGTAGCCAATTGTGACAATAAGCCCGGTGTCGCCGATGATGACGCCGTGCCCGGCCCGCTCGGTACCCAGAATCGACGCAGTAAACGCGTCTTCGGGAATATGTGCCTGTAGCGACACGACAGCATCGAGTGCATCGTCCAGCTTGTAGCCAAGTTCGCCCTGTTCGGGCCGCAATTCGGGTGGGATGCGCGTTTCTGCCTGATCACTCATAGGATTAATTGTTCGAAAGCCTCACGGTCCGGTTGGTGGCCCACCCAAGGTGTGGGCTGATTACGACACGGGCGCATCGCGGTGTTGAATTTCATATTATCAGCAACCGATGGCCTGATGAGTGACAGCGCTGCAAAAATTGGACTGTATGGAGGCCTCAATGTCCGCTTTGATTACTGCCCTGACGGCACTTCTACAAGACAGCAAACGCGCGGTGGCGTTTACTGGCGCAGGTATCAGCACCGAATCCGGCATTCCCGATTTCCGCAGCCCTGGCGGGATCTGGTCAAAGATGCAGCCGATTATGTTTGACGACTTCGTTAATTCGGAAGATATGCGCCGCGAGGCCTGGCGGCGAAAAATCGTTATTGACCGTGACTTCAAGCAAGCCACGCCGAATCGTGGGCATCGCGCTGTTGCCGCGCTGATCGAAGCGGGTCGCATGTCGGAGGTGATCACGCAAAACGTCGATGGTCTGCACCAGGCTTCCGGCATCGACGACGAGCGAATTATCGAATTGCACGGCAACACGACCTACGCCCGCTGTCTGACTTGCGCCAAGCGCTACGCGCTCGAGCCAATCATCGATGCGTTTGAGCGTGACGAAACACTACCTGTGTGCGAGGTGTGCGGCGGTTTGATCAAGAGTGCCACCATCTCATTTGGCCAGGCGATGCCAGAGGCCGAAATGCAGCGTGCTGAGCGTGCCACGCTCGCCTGCGATTTGTTCATAGTGCTGGGTTCGTCGCTGGTGGTTTACCCGGCGGCCGGTTTCCCACGTTTAGCGAAAGATGCCGGCGCCCGGTTGGTCATCATCAATCGCGATGCAACTGAGCTCGACGGCAGTGCAGACCTCGTGATTCACGAAGGCATAGGCGACACCCTCGGTGCTGCCGTAGGGGTGGACTGATCGTGTTTAGCTTACGGGCGCATACCGAATCGGGTTTCGCCAGTTAGCCCGGCGAGCCTGGCCTGGCTGAGTTCTATCCAGTCACACAACAGTGGGCGCGTTTCACGCGGGTCAATAACGTCATGCACGGCGAAAGATTCGGCGGCGCGATACGGTGAGCGACTGCGCTCAAATTTGGCTTCGAGTTCGGCACGCAGAGCATCGGGGTCGTCAGCTGCGGCGATTTGACGATGAAATGCTACTGCCACGCCGCCTTCCAGCGGTAAGGCACCGGACTCCGCCGACGGCCAGTCGAGGATATACGCGTCCGGGCCATAGTGCGCCGCGCCCGCGACGCCAAACGATTTACGCACGCGGATCGAGGCCCACGGTACTTGCGCTTGCGCGGCTGCAGCAACAGCCGCCATGCCGTAGCGAATTGTCGCGGCACTTTCCGCATCAGGTCCAATCATGAAGCCCGGCTCGTCGACAAAGTTGACGATGGGTAAATGGAAGGTATCGCAGAGTTCAATCATGCGCCGCATTTTTTGGGCTGCTTCAGCGGTCATTGCACCCGCGTAGTAGCGACAGTCGTTCGCCGTGATGCCAACCGGCTGACCGTTGACGCGCGCAAGTCCGACAATTAATCCCGGCCCAAACGCGCGTGTCATCGGGAAAAACGAGTCGCGATCGACCACATGATTGACCAACGCAAACATGTCGAAAGGATGGCGGCGATTGCGCGGCACGATGCTCGCAAGCGCGTCTTCGCAGCGATCGAGGGGATCGGTGCAGCTTATGCGCGGCGCTGTCTCCCATACGTTCTGCGGTAGATAGCTCAGGAACTGGCGCATCTGTACCAGGGCGTCGTATTCATCTTCGGCAATATTGTCGACGACGCCAGATTTGGCATGCACGGCAACGCCACCGAGTTCTTCTTTGCTGAGGTCTCGACCCAGCGCGCGTTTCACCAGCGCCGGCCCACCGATCATGATTTGCGACGTGCCACGGGCCATCACAGAGAAATGCGAGGCCACCAACCGCCCCGCCGGAAAGCCCGCGACCGGGCCAAGCGCGGCAGAAGCGATAGGTATTTTGCTCATAGCGTCGGCGATGATCGCAAAGCGTGGCGCACTGTAGACCGGCTCGCCGACCGTACGCGGCTTTTTCGGATCTTCATCGCCCGACCCGACACTGCCGCCGCCGCCTTCGAGCAAGCGCAACAACGGTGTGCGATAGGTGACGGCAAGATGCTCGGCGTATACGCTTTTGCGCAACCCGGAGGCATTTGGCGAACCACCTTTAACAGTAAAATCCTCGCCACCGACCACGACCGGGCGCGCATTAATCTTGCCGAATCCGACCAGGTAGTTAGCGGGCGTGAACGATTCGATGTCGCCACTATCGTCGAGCACCGCGCCGCCAGCGACGCGGCCGTACTCACGAAAGCTGCCCTTATCGAGCAATGTTTCTACGCGCTCGCGGACGCTAAGTTTGCCGCGCGCATGTTGTTGTTCGACCGCCGTCGCGCCACCTTGCGCCGCTACCAGCGCCCGGCGCTGGTGAATCCCTTCGACCTCGCCCTCCCAACTCATGATTTGGCGGCAGCCCGCGCTTTCATTAACGGGGATTCGTTTTTGTCGACCCAACCCATCGCGAGCCCAGCGGAGAATCCGCGATCGACGACAATGTCCTGGCCATTGACGAAAGCACACTCTCCGGTCGCGAGGTACTTGACTACGTTAGCAATATCGACCGGTTCGGCCGCGTGCCCGATGGTGTCGATAACCCAATCAAGTTGGCCGCCGCCAGCCTGTTCTTTGAAGTCCGGCAGCAGTGGTGTCGCTACGGGTCCGGGGCTGATGCTGTTCGCGCGAAGACCGCGTTTGAGATCGCGGCCGGCGAGCTGCATAGTGTAGACCACCACACATTCTTTGCTGAAATGATAGGCCGTGTTGCCATCCATATCGCGCGCCTTGCACCACTCGGCCGCTTGTTCGTAATCATCTATGGCAAGCAATTCGTTGATGTCTTTGAGATGTCGAGCCCAGTTGAAGCCGGCAATCGAAGCAATGTTTACGATCGAACCGTTATCGTTAATCCGACCCACCACTTGCTCGGTAAAGTGTTTCAGGCCAACGGTATTCACCCGCATGATGAGTTCCGCGGGCACTGTTCCCGGGACCCCGGCGATGTTCAAAAGGGCGTCGAAATTACCTTCCAGTTGCGCTACCGCTGCATCGATGGAAGCCGGGTCAGACATGTCGCAATGGATATGGGTATGGGCACCGGGCGGCGCGGCCTGCACATCAAGAGAAATGACTTCATCGCCTGCCGCAGCGAAAAGCTCAGTCGTTGCGGCGCCAATCCCAGATGATGCACCAGTCATAAGAATCCGTTTCGCGGCCATGTCGTACTCCTTGCAGGATGATTGATAGAAAATTTGTTGCGGAATGATGCCAGAATCGTCATCACGGTGTGATGCTAACGTTGCATCATTCAGGCGGGGTGGTCATCTGGTTCGGTTGTGCGGGCTGCGCACGACGGTGATTTTTTTCGGGCACGCGGACCCTTAAGCAAACCCTGCTGCGCGCACCAACCCGCTCAACCCGACAACCAACGGCCTGTGAATTCGCCGCACCACTGCGCTCTAGTATCTGCGCATCACTGTTTCAGCGAACGCCCGCATTTGCCCGACTGGATCGTCTGTGACCTGAAACGCAAAGTGCTCCAGGCCGGCCGCTTCCAGCGCACGAATCTTTTCGATGATTTGATCCGGGTCGCCAATCATCGCTGCAACTTCCGCGATTTCCGGTGCCAGGTAGGCGTATTCCTCCGGTCGCGTATAGACCAGATGGCCTTCATGCAGAATCAAATGGCGACGTTCGGCCGGCAGGCCAGCCTCGTAATTTCGATAGCGTTCGACGAACTCGGCGATCTTGGCATCGCCGGGCAACAGTTGCTCGTCCCATTCACACAATACGTGCAACAGGTTGGTAATAAACGGACCGAGGCTTTTCAGCACGCGTTCGCTGGCAGAAGTTTCGCCGGAGCGCAATATACACAGGGGCACGATGGCCTTGCTTGGAATGCTTGCCGGTTCACGCCCAGCTGCTGTTGCCGCCTTATCGATAACGGCTCGGTTAGCGGTCAGCATTTCGGGCGAAACACCCCAGGACAAATGGGCATCGCACTCAGCGCCGCAAAAAGCCAGGGTTTTCTCACCGAACGCTGATAGCGTTAATGAGATCGGATGATCAAGGTTGATAAAGTCGTGGTCGCGATGCAGGAGCTGAATCAGATGCGACTCGCCTTCACATTCGTGCATGACTTCCTCGCCGCGCAGGAGTTCCTGGATGACCCGAATCTCGCGTTTCATGCGACCCAAAGGAACTGGCCGTAAACCCATTGTTAAACGTGCGGTGTTGCCGTTACCGACGCCGAGTTCCACGCGTCCGGGCGCAAGTTGCGCGACGCTCGCAATCGAGTGAGCGATGACCGGCGCCATACGCGTACTCGGTACAGCGACGCCGGTGGCCAGGCGGATGCGCTTTGTTTCACGCGCAGCGACAGCCATGGTGGCGTAAACGTCCGAATAGATCATTTGCGAATCGAAGAACCATGCCTGATCGAATCCGAGCGATTCGGCCAGCGCAACCAGGTCGTAATCGCCGATGCGAGAAGTAAATGTAACGCCGAATTCCATAGCTATCTCCGAAAGTGTTTTCTGCTGTCAGGTTTGTCCCCCACGCTTGTAGCGAAGCTCTGAGCGAGACGCAAACGCGGTAAGACAATGACCCGGTACCTTAACCTTCGAGGCGCACCTACGTCAGTATCCAGGAAGCGATTTGGGCGAGACGAGCGCGTCTCAGCAGTATTTCGAGGACATCGTCTGCACTGCTACGTGAGTGACAACCACGATTTCTCCGTTGAATGCCTGGGCCATCGAGCACTATTGGCGGGCAAAAAAAACCGGGCTGGGGAAGCCCGGTAAATAGGGGTCGGGGGGGGGGGAACTCAAATGAGCGGCGGTAGCAATCCGCTCACAATTGAGTGGCTCAGTAGGGCGGTCAACGCTGCAGTTGCGAACAGGGCGCTGAACGCGGCGGTGTAGTCAATTGTTGATGTCATGGGCGTGCTTCCAAATTGGTCTGAGAGAAAGCTTACGGGCTGGCAGGTCGTGGGCGATGTGAGAAAACCCACAGCGGGACGAAGAAAGCCGGTCATGGCGAGAAATCGCGGCCAGCAGAGCGCGGCCGGTGGCTCAATCGGAGGAAAGTTGCCCGGATTACAGGCACGATGGGGCGGTTAGTGGTTCGTTAACAAGCGCTGCAGCAGAGCGGGCGAGGCGCTATCTGTTTCAGTCGCCAAAGACGTTTGAGACCATGTCTTCAAGACGCGCGACATCGGTAATTTCGAGGCTTCCGCGCCCACGCGTCAGAATCCCGCCTTTTTCGAGCACTGCCAGTTCCCGGGTGACGGCTTCGCGATGGGTACTGACCCGGGCCGCAATGTCGGCGTGCGTGGGCGAAGGATTAATGCTCGCACAATTGCCCGACAGCGCATGTTCGCGCGCCAGGCGCAGCAACTCTGCGTGAATACGGTTGTTGACGCCCAACGTCGAGAACTCCACCACGCGGTCGCTGAGCCCCCGGATTCGCGCCGTCAGTTGGCCAAGCAATCGACGCGCAACCGCCGGATAGCCGGAAGCGATATCCAGAAAGCTGCCGGCTTCGGCGGTCGCTAGAAACACATCACTCAGCGCGGTGACCTCGGCCGAACGAGGCAGGTTATCAATAGCCGACATCTCGCCAAACATTTCGCCGGCATGCTGGTCACGAAACTGCACAGCTTTGCCGGAGCGCACGCTGTAGGTGACGCGCACCGATCCGCTCAGGATGAAATACACCTCTTCGCAATCATCGGCCTGCGCAACGATGTGTTTGCCGGCCGGGTATCGGTGCGCTCTGAGGCGCTCGGCAATCGCTTGCCGGTCGTCGGCGGGTAAGCCACGAAACAGATCGACAGCATTAAGACTGTCGGCGGCAATAACGGCTGTGTCACTCACGTGTTGCTGTCCGGCTCGAAATTTTAATCAGGGTGCCTGAAGGCGCTGCCACGGACGATTTATGATCCGGAAAAAGAGGCACGCCCTGAGCAGGCTCAGTCTATCGCTTCCCCGGCAACCGGTCATCAGATCGAACGCTGTTGGGCGCCCGGACGAGACTCAGCGTGCGTGCCATCGAAAACTTAGGCGGGTTATCGCGACTCCGGAGCGCCGCCGCGCTCCAGAGTCGCCAACAGTTGGCTTTAACCTGCAGAGGCGAGTTTCACCGGCGGTGTATTTTCGCTCAGCTCGCGCGTGACGACTTCGTCTGGCAAATCGAAGGCACCGGCGAACTCAGGATCCATCTGCGTGTACTCGGGCATGCCATTACCGGCCGTTGGTTGCGCCACCGGGACACCTGATGTGTTGGCATACGCGGCGGGGTTCTTATAGGCGGCGAGCTCTTCAGTTGAAATGTTGTTCAGCGCGACGACTTCGGGATCGATCCAGGCCTCGGCGTTAATCGCCTCGGACGAGGTGGATACTTCGAGAACGAGATCTTCCGGACCGCCGAAGTAAATCGATTTGCAGAAGCCGTGATCGAGCGGGCCGAGCACACGCACGCCACGTGAACGAATGCGATCACGCATCTCCAGCAGCTCCTCGTCGGTGTCGACGCTAAACGCAATGTGTTGCATCGAACCCGGGGCGCAAGGTTTAACCGGGTTGCCGGCGTGTGACACGCCGTAATCAACCGGAATGTCTTTAACCGCCGGCGCGAACACAAACGCTACGGAGGAGTTAGCGTTTAATTCCATAAACGCGTGGAAGTAGCCGTCTACGTTGTGCATCCAGTACAGGGCTTTCAATTTCATGCCAAGTACGTCGGAGAAAAACGCGATTTGCGATTTCACGTCGGCGGTCATTAAGGCGAGGTGATGTACACCATTGGGCTGCGTCATGAGAGTGTCCTCCGGGCAGGTTGCCCGACCTTATGTCGGGGCATTAGAGACGGACACAGCTTGACCTACAGCTTGGTGCGCTGGCAAGTGTCAGGGCGTTGTGGGTGGGGGAGTTGGAGGGATCGTGAAAAGTGCTGCGCCGCGGCGATGAAATGCCGCGACGCAACAATCAGGCAGGAATTACAGGCGCTCGATAATGGTGACGTTGGCCTGGCCACCGCCCTCACACATCGTTTGCAAACCGTAACGGCCGCCGGTGCGCTCGAGTTCATGTAGCAGTGTGGTCATCAATTTCGTCCCGGTCGCACCAATCGGATGGCCGAGCGCAATCGCTCCGCCATTCACATTGGTTTTCTCGTGCGGGTAATCCATTTCCTTCAACCATGCCATTGGCACCGGCGCGAAGGCTTCATTGATTTCCACCAGGTCCATGTCGTTCATGGTCATACCGGAACGCTTGAGTGCGTACTGCGTGGTGCAGATAGGTGCCGCCAACATCATCATCGGGTCTTCGCCACGCACGGCCATATGGTGAATGCGTGCGCGCGGTTTGAGGTTGTAGCGTTTCACCGCGTCCTCGGATGCAATGATCATGGCTGATGAGGCGTCGCAGGTTTGGCTGGACACAGCAGCAGTAATGCTCTTCAAACCAAAGATAGGATCGAGCTCAGCCATTTTCTCCAACGAAGTTTCGCGGGCGGTTTCGTCCATTGTGCAACCATTCAGCGGCACAATTTCGCGATCGAATCGACCGTCAGCCATGGCAGCGAGGGCACGACGGTGTGACTCGAGTGAGAAGACTTCCAGGTCCTTGCGGCTAAAGCCCCATTTGTCACACATCATCTGTGCGCCTTTGAACTGCGTCGGTGGATCATCACCATAACGTTCGACCCACGCTTCGGAATCGGTGAAGGGGTCTTTGAAGCCGAAGGCTCCGGACGCCTGCGCCGAAGCGCCGATTGGAATCTTGGTCATGATCTGCACACCGCCGGCGATGACCACGTCGTTGACGCCAGACATCACGGCCTGTGCGGCGAAATGGACCGACTGCTGTGACGAACCGCATTGGCGATCGATGGTCACGCCAGGTACGTCCTCACTGTAACCCGCAGTCAACCAACACGTGCGCGCAACGTCGCCCGCGAGCGGACCCACCGCATCGATGGTGCCGAAAATGACGTCGTCGTATTCGTTATCGGGTATCGGATTGCGCTCGACAAGCGCTTTGATCACATGCGCGCCAAGGTCGGCGGGATGGACATCCTGAAGTGAACCGCGACGCTTGCCGGTCGGGCTGCGCACCGCGTCGATTATGTAGGCTTCTGCCACTTTGTCTTCTCCTTAAAAAAACTCGAATCGTGAGCGTGAGCGGGCGGAATCGCCGCTGCATGGCGCGAATGTATCAGACTAGCCGGTCCGCCGACCACTGCAGCGCGACTCTACAGCGCTTCGCTTTCGCAAACCTTGATAACTTCAGCCGGCGCTACAGTCGGTCAAATCACCGGGCCCGTCATGCCCATCGAGGATTCAGGCTTGAACGCCCGCCCGTTAGTCGATAACCCGCTCAGCAGTAGAGAAAAACAGCCACACCACCGCACCGAAAATATTAACCGCCGCACACAGCGCAAATGCCGAAGCATAGGTACCGGTGCTGTCGACCAGCCAGCCCGTAATGGCGACCCCGATGATGCCGGGGATGGTGCCGGCGGTGTTGGTGATGCCCATCAGCACATCGGCGTAGCGCGGCGCGATATCCAGGTGGTTAGGCACAAATCCCGACCAGGTCAGTGCTGCTATGCCAAGCGCACCACACATCCATCCCAATGCGGCATAGGGTTCGCTGACATTCTGCACTGCGAGCAGACACACGGCCGAGCCAATCAGCCCCGTGCACTGCATGATCTTGCGCACGGTCGTCAGGCTCAGGCCACCGCTGACCATCTTGTCTGCGACCAGCCCGCCCAGGTTGCCGATGATGAACATTGACAGCCATGGCGCGGCAGAAAAAATGCCGGCATTGATGATGCTCAGATCGAGTGTGCTGCGGAAATAACTGGGCAGCCACGCGAGCAGCATATACAGCACCCAATTGCTGCAGAAATGGTTGATCATCAAGGCCCAGATAGCCGGTGTGGTGAACATCTGCTTCCAGGGAATTTCCTGCGATTCCTTCGGTGCTGGCGCGTGTGAGGCCAGCATCTGCCGTTCGGGCTCCGAACAGAGCGGGTCGGTCGCCGGGTCGTTGTGCGCTTTCAGAAACCACAGCACACACCAAGCGATGCCGACCACGCCGAAGGTGTAGAACACACTGTGCCAGCCGTAGGTTTCGACCAGCCAGCCGGTCGTCAACAGCGCGAACAGGGTGCCCAGGGGGATCCCGCCAATCAGCAGGGACACAGCCCTCGAGCGTTCACCCGGTGGAACCCACCGGCCATAGAGGTTGTAGGCCGACGGGAACATGGCCGCTTCGCCGAGCCCCATGGCAATGCGCGCAATGATGAGAATGGGCAGGCCGAGCATCGCTGCAGCAGGAGTGAGGATGGTGAAGACCGACCACCAGGCAACCGCCACTCCGAGGACGATTTTGCCGCCGAGCCGATTGGCCAGCCAGCCACTTGGCGCCATAAACAGCATGTAGCCAATGAAAAAGGACGACAGGACCATGCCCTTGGTCGTTTCCGACCAACCGAACTCCTCCTGCATGCCGATTACCGCGACCGATATATTGACCCGATCGATGTAGCACACGAAGGCTGCCAACACGCACAACGAGACAATCGTGTAGCGGCGTTGCCAACCCGGCTGTAACGGTAATGCCGATTCGGACGTCGTATTCATAGCCCAGATTCTCCCCAGAATCCGGTTCGCCGACGGAGTGACCGGGCGAACCTGCGGTGATCTTAGCTGCGGACCCCCCGGTGCGCAGCTGTTGCGGGCGATAGTGTAGCGTGACTCCAGCGTCCCGATGTCGCCATTGAACCAATCTTCGCGCGCTCGGCACAAACTAAGCGCAACCCAGGCGTTGTCAGTGTCTATAATGCGCCCAGAAAATTCCGTTGTTGACGAGGAAACCAATATGCCAATGTACGAATACCTCTGTGAGGCCAACGGCCTTTACGTCGAAGTGGTGCACAAGATGTCCGAGCGTTACGAGACTTGGGGTGAGCTGTGTGAGAACGCGAAACTCGAGCTCGGTGATACGCCTGCCGACGCTGCCGTGCAACGCTTGATTGGGGGCGGCAACGTCAACAACAAAAACGACACATTGGGCAAGATTCAGACTGCCCACGCGGATCGGTCGCGCTGGTTGAAAAGTGGTCCGACAGCAGCACCAATGCGCGGCAATCGCTGGTAGGCCCCTGCGTACGGCCGCCCGTGGCTAGTCTTTAGCCCGGCGAGCCGCAGTCAACAACGACGCGTAACTGACCCCATCGCGATTATCGCCGGTCACTTTAAGGCCGGCCGCTTCCCACTTCGGCATCCCGCCGAGCATCAATTCAACCCTGCCAAAGCCCGCTTCGAGCAGCGCCCCGGCGGCTTGGGCAGCGCGTTCGCCCTCGTCTGCCCCGATAATCAGCGAGCCAGCGGTGTCCAGCGCGTGCCGCGCAACCAACAGGAAGGCTTCATTCGGGTGGGTAGCGCCACTTTTGGGGTGGTAAAACTCAATCGGGATATTGACTGCCCGGCCCTTGGGGCGTCCGGCGGCGAATTCAGCCACTGTGCGGACATCCACGTAAGTAGCGTCGCCATCGCTGGCGATGCGCTCGCTACTGCCCTGTGGACTGATAACCGGCAATGCCATCCTAATTCCCCCCTGCCAGACGCCGTGGGAAGCTGTTCACAAACGGCGGAATGATTTGACACCGGGAGTGTTCTGCCGCCGGCGGAGTATCGCCCAGTCGGTAGTGACATTCCTTCTCTGTGCTATCAATTGCCATCTGCTCGACGTGGAAATGCAGGATGCGGCCATTCGGCGCGAGCGCGAATACGCAGTCTATGAGTCGGTGCGCCGGCAGCTCGCCGTGTTCAGGGTGATGTACCCAGCTGGAGATTTCGTTCGACATTAAGTGCTTCCGAGGCCCAAGTTGCCTATTATTGTGCTGCGTCCTTGCGGACGGACGGTGTGTCCGGCCGGCCGCGAATGAAAACAGGAACGAACTTTATGTCTTCAGCCCCGCAAAAGGAACTGGTAACCGGATCTATTCGCTACGCACCAGATGCTGAGGTTCCTAACGTAGATCACAAGCTGTTTGCGTTGCGCAATCAATGCACGGAGTGCAACGTTTGTGAGATCGCGTGCGCGTTGGTTCATTCGCCGGACGGTACGATCAATCCGCAACTGTCGCGCCTGCGCATCGAGCACGCGCCTGAAAAGCCCTCCAAGGTCAGCCCCCATGGCATCGGCTTCATCGCTGAAATCTGCCATCACTGCGGTAACCCGCCACCCTGTGCCGAAGTCTGTCCGACCGATGCGTTTTATTACGACCCCAACACGCAGGCAGCAGTCATCGAACAGGATAACTGCATCCAATGTATGGAATGTGTACCTGGTTGTCCGTTCGATGTGGTCTTCGTGGCGCCCCAGGGCGAATTGCTGAAATGCGATTTGTGCGGTGGTGATCCGGTTTGCGTGAAGGCGTGCGCAGCGCGCCCGGAAATGCTTAACGAGGGTAAACAATACGTGCGTCTGCCAGTCCTGTTCTACGAGACGCAGCCGGATTTCAATCAGACGTCCAAGCAAAAACCCGAATTGCAGGACGAGGTCGGCATGATGCAAGCCATGCTGGAACGCGGAGAAATCTCAAGTTCTGCTTGAGCCGTAGGGATTTGACGAGGAAGACATCATGGAAAGCCGACTACTACGCGTTGATCTGACAACCGGGGAATGCAACAGCGAAGTCATCCCCCACAGCGTATTCGAACGTTGGATCGGAGGTTCAGGCATTAACAACTGGATCATGTGGGAGCACTTCCTGACCCACGATGTGAATTGTGATCCGCGTGGACCGGATAATATTTTCGTATTTGGCGTCGGTCCTTTGGCAGGCACCGGAGCCGGCAGCGGCATTAAAGGGCGCATCACTTTCAAAAGCCCGTGCTACAACATGTTCGGGGATTCGGCAGGCGGCGGGAAATTTCCTTACATGGTGCGATTTTCCGGATTTGAGTACATCGCCATCACAGGCAAGGCGCCGAAGCCCTGCTATTTACATATTTCCAACCAGGAAGTATCGATCCTCGATGCCGCACACCTGTGGGGCAAGAACACTGCCGAGACGCATGCGTTGTTGCAGGAAGAACACGGTACTTACCCGTCGAAAACTCACACCCTCACAGTGAGCCAGGCCGGTGAAAACGGGGTCGGGATTGCCGGCGTCGTGTCCGATGCATTGCGCATTCACGCACGTTGCGGCGGTGGCGCTGTGATGGGGTCGAAAAATCTCAAAGCGATCGCGGTACAAGGCAGCGGTGGCTTACCGGTAACTCGGCCAAAAGACATGCTCGCGTGGTCCGATGATTTCCGTAAAAAAATCGATTCCAACGAAGCCGTGTATGGCTTCAAGCGTCGCGGTACGCTCGGCGCGGTCGAGATGTATCAACATATCGGCAGCCATTTCTGGCGTAACAACCAGGGCAACATGTTTCGCGGCGACGAGATTCGTTCCGACAATTGGGTGAAGAAGTACCACAAGTATTCCGAAGTCTGCTCGTCTGATTGTTTTATCGCCTGCGATGCGAAATACAAAATCGACGGCACCGAATCTGAAGCCGCGCAAAAATACGTTGGCGAAACTTTCCGTCGCCCCGAATACCTCACCACCGGCAGTGCGGCAGGCGCACTTGATGTGCGCGATTGGGCGGAAGTCGCCCATTGGGGCAAGCTCACCAATGACTACGGTATCGACAACCAGGATTTGTCCTGCTCCATCTCTTTTCTGATGGAACTGAAACAGCGCGATTTAATCAGTGATCGCGATGTCGCGGAATTATTTGGCCACGAACAAAGCCTCGAATGGGGCAACATGGAAGATATCGAGGCCTGCGTTGAAGACGTCGTTTTTCAACGTAACGCGTTTGGTGTCATGTTCCGCGACGGTCCCTACCACGGCGCGCTGAAATATTCCGCCATGATGGGCAAGAACTTCATGAAGTACGCCATGTACGGCAAAGGTGGTGCGAGCTTTACCGAGGAGATGCGCCCCTTCCCGACCTGGATGAACAATATGGCCGTTGCTTCCCGCGGTGCCGATCACCTTAAAGGCATCGGGTTGATCGAAAAGTTCCAGCGTAAGGACTTGTCGAAAATCTATTTCGACGGGCGCATCGAAGCAGCGGATCTGAGCACGACTGAACTCAAAGGCGCCTGTACTGCCGTCGTCGAAAACCAGGTCGCGCTATTGAACTCTTATGGCGTGTGCATGTTTCACTGGATGCTCGATCCGGCCGGATATACCCCGCAGGACTACTACGGAAAGGCTTATGGTGCAGTCACTGGAATCGACCGCACGCCTAAGGAACTGATGCATGACGGCGAGCGTATCTGCAACCTGGAGAAGGCGTTTAATTCTCGCGTCGGTATGCGCCGTGAACATGACACGGTATGCGAGCGCTGGATGTGGGAGCCGACCGAAGAGGGCATCTATCCGGGTAAGGTCGCGGCCGATATGTTTGAAACTGTGTTGTCGGATTATTACGAGTGGCGTGGTTGGGATAAGGCGTCCGGTTTACAGACCCGGGCCAAGCTGACCGAACTCGGATTGGACGACGTTGCCGACGTGCTCGAAGCAGATGGCGCCCTGGCCTGAGAAACTGCAGCATGATTACAGTCCATACCGAGTTTCATAGCCATTTCCGCGAGCTTGCGGCAACCGACAAAGATTCTTTCGATCTTGATCAACCGCTGGTATCGGAACTTGCCGAGCGCATCGGGGCCAAGTACGGCCCCAAGATGCAGGCGATGTTGATCGATCCCGAAACGCACGAATTGAACGAGCGGGGCACCATGTTCGTCGATACCAAAGGGCGGCGGATCAGCATGGAAGATACGCTCGATGACGGTGAGACAATCACGTTTCTGGTCGGTATCGCAGGGGGCTAAGTAGCGTAGCGCAACATCGTCATGGTGCCGATCGGTGAATGTCGCACGAATGCCATGGCGTACCTTTTAGTTGTCGATGTTCGCTGCGGACCGTTTCGCGGTTGATATGCATTCGCAGCGCTAATGAAAAATTTTCTTGCTGGTATCGCTAACGCCGGGCGCGAGCTGCTTGGTCTACCGGGCGGACAGGCAAGTGCCGCGGCGTTCGCCGAAATGTCCCGTGCCTTGTTGAAGCTAAAGGGCGAAGCGAGCGCCATCGCGCTCGCGGACACTTTTCATACGACCTACGCCGCGCTTGAGCCCGAGCAGCGTCGCGAATTTTTTCGTATGTTGCTCAGCCACCTTGAGCCCGATACCGAGGCTGTTGAGGCTGCCATCGCAGATTGGCACGCATCGCCGTCCCCAGAGACTCTCTTGCGCCTGAATCAAGCGTCTGAATCTTCGCGACGGGAATTGATTCGGGCGCTGAACGTCGCGCCCGGTGGTACCGAAGCGCTGCTACACATGCGCACGGATCTACTCGATGAGCTCGCGGTCGACCCTGCGCTTGCCACGATAAATGACGATTTTTCCTACGTCTTTCAGTCTTGGTTCAACCGCGGCTTCCTCAGTCTCGAGAAAATCGACTGGCAGACGCCGGCGTTCATTCTGGAGAAACTCATCGCCTACGAGGCGGTGCATGAGATCCACGGGTGGGACGATTTGCGTCGGCGGCTGGCAGATGATCGGCGCTGCTTCGCCTTCTTTCATCCAGCGTTACCCGATGAACCCTTAATCTTTGTACAGGTTGCGTTGGTGAAAGGACTTGCTGGCAATATCAGCGATTTGCTCGCACCGCCAAATTTAGATCAACCGCTTGCCGATACCGCGGTGTTCTATTCCATCAGCAACTGTCAGCGTGGCTTGACCGGCGTGTCATTTGGTAATTTCCTGATCAAGCAGGTGGTTGACATGCTGGCGGTCGAATTACCCAGTTTGAAAACCTACGCAACTTTGTCCCCGCTGCCCGGATTTAGTCGCTGGCTGCGCGGTTTTTTGGCCGACGCCGACACAGGAGATGCGCTGCTCAGCGCCAGCGCGCGTGACGAGCTGCAGCTACTGGATTCCAGCGAATGGATGGCAGACGAGACTGCCAGCAAGGTCCTCGAACCGATATTACGGCGCCTCGCAGCGCACTACTTGATCCATGCGAAACGTGGTGCGGAACCTCTGGATGCGGTTGCTCGCTTTCATCTGCGCAATGGCGCGCGTCTTGAGCGCATCAACTGGCTGGCCGACGTATCGGACAACGGTCTCAGACAATCTTTCGGCGTTATGGTGAATTACGTTTACGAGCGCAAAACGGTCTTAGCCAACCATGAAGCTTTTGTGAACCGTGGCGACATTGCTGCTTCGTCCGCGCTCAGAAAACTCGCAGGGTAGGCACCGGTCATCAGATTGCGTCTGGGTTGAACGTCAGCGTTGTCACGGTGTGCCGATGCGCAGAACGCGAAACGATATTTAAACTGGCGTCGCAAGCAAAGTCTGCACGCGCGAGGTGTCGTAGATCACTAGTCGTTCGCGAAACATCAGAGTGTCACCGTTGTCTACCAGTCGGTCGTAATAACTACCGGCCTGATAAAGTTCCGTGACGCCGTCGTCGAGTGTTTGGACCACGATGTACGAGGATGAAACGCTAATCTCGTCATCATCGCGAGCAGTGATGCGCACACCAGACTGTGCGTGCCGATATCGATGTGCGGCAAAAATATTCGCGTTTTTAAGCGAATGAACACGGTCTTGCATCATGCCGCGGCTGTCGAGTAAAACCAGTGGGATCGGATAACCGTGCGTGTAGTTTTCGCGTGCGACCATTTGATAGCAACCATCCTCGGTGAATAGATCTGGCCACTGATCAAGCTCGTCCTCGTCTATGCAGGCGCAATAACGCGCGAACAGCCTTTCGATCCGAAAATAAAGCGTCTGCTCGTCCATTAATCAGCCCAGCCCATCAACTCACGATAGCCATCCCAAAAACTGCGAATCATGTGCTCGGAAATCAAACTTGAGCCCTGGTCCTGAATTTCATCGCCCATTGCGATATACGAACCGGAACCGTGCTCCGCAGAACTGATACCGCGCTGGACCAATTCCGTCGCCGCGGTGTCCTCCATTGAAATGTAGCCTGCCGGGCCGGCGAGATTGGCCTGTTTCAGACGCATTGCGCGCAGCTCATCGTCATCGTCGGCATAGCCGAAGAAATGAAACACGAGCTCGAATTCTGCGGCGCTCTTTGGTAGCACCTGGCGCACCGCCAGGGTGTTGTGAATTTGCTGGATGACAGTGCTTGGAAACAGGGTGTGGATATTGTTACTGGTCTGTTCGGCGAATTCGGGGCGGGTCGCAAGCAGACTGGGATCGGCAAGTTTCAGGCCTTCTTCGTAGGTGGAAATTCCCTCTTTCTTATATGCCCCTGCAGTTTCGGTATCGTCTAACGGCGTGCTGGTGATCAAAGAGTGCAGACCGTGGCGCGAATCAGCGATGCTGCGCCCCAACATGTTGGAGCGATAAATATTGAACGTGGTGTGAAATAAGTGCAGCAGGCTGGCGTGATACGGATCTTTGACGTTCTCGTAGTAGAGCTTCCAGTTCGATTTGGCGTATTGGCGCGTACAGCCTAGATACTCCACAGGCTTGTGGAAGATCCGTTCAACCCATGGGAGCATCTGTGGGCCAATGTAACTGCGCAGGTCCGGCGTTGCATCGCTGAGGCTGCCGAACACCAGCCCGTGGCAAGTCTCGACCCGCACCGGCGGAAGATTGTGTTCAGCCACGTTGAAGTCCGCCGGCATACCGGCTTTCTCGTTCAGACCTTTTTGGAAGGGCACACCGCGCAGCTGTCCGCGCTGATCGTAGGTCCATTGGTGATACACGCAACGATGCATGCGTGCATTCCCGCGCGGCTCACGACACACGAGTGCGCCACGATGAGCGCAGCGGTTCACCCAGCCGGCGAGTTCACCATCACGGGTGCGAGTCACGACCACCGGCGTGGTGCCAATAAACGTCGACTTGAACGCGCCGGGCTGAGCGATTTCGTCCGCCAGCGCGAGAAAATGCCAGGTTGGTCCTTGATAGATGCGCGCTTGTTCGCGCTCGAAGATAGCTTGATCAGTAAACACGGCGTAGGGCACGCAGGTTCCTTGCCCGCGTGGCCAGTGAAAATCGTTGAGGGCCGAATCTGCTGCAGAGTGTTGCATTGCTCACCTCAATAGCGCGTCTCGGCGAAGGCTGCCCGGGCAGCCGTCTACGAGACCACAGTAGAAGGCCGTTGCTGGAGGGTCAAGGTGCGGGCTCGCGAAATTCAGCGTGACCGGAAGTCGACTCAGGCAATCGTCCGGGAAAGCGACCGGCGCAGATCAGGGCAAACTTTGAACGTCGTCGCACATTCGCCACCTCCGGCAGCATGCGAACCGCGACAAAGACCGCGCAAATAGGCGAGAATGTTCATGTGCTCGCCATGCCCTACCCCCGCCTGGCAGCCTTACAGACGACAATAAAAATTACGAGACAGAAAACGATGCGCGTCATTATCATCAGCGATTCTCGAGAATACATGGGGCAAATACGGCGAATGGTTGCCGGTCTGATGATCCATGCTGAAGTTACCGAATACGACCCGGAAGACCAGGGGCAGCCGGGCCCCGAGTTCGATTGGTCAGTTTACGACCTGCTGATGATTCAGGATCGCCTGCGCGGTTCGGAAAGAGGATTGGCCTGGCTGGCGGTATTCAACCTCTACGCCAAAATGCCGCCGGCCATCATGATCGCGGAAAAAGTGGATACTTTCATCTCGGAAAAGATCACCGAGATGCCGAGCACGGAGCAAATTCTCCGTGAAGATCTGAACGAAGAATCCCTCAGCAATTTGCTCGACAAACTCGAGGTTACGCAAGGGACCCGTTCTGCTGCGAGAACGCTGGCCAATATGGCGTTCAAGAACGATACCGAGATCGTGCGCCGGTTGTCCGGCGGTGATCCCGAGCACGAGAGTGACGAATACAAGTTTGTACGCTTAATCGGGCAGGGCGCTCAGTCACGGGTGTACCTCGCGGAACGACATGACGACCAGCAGACCCTCGTGCTGAAAGTGCTCGATCTCGATGCCATAGATGACGTCTCTGCAGTTCAGCGCTTCGCGCGCGAAGCAGAACTCATCGCCAGTATTGACAGTCCCTACGTGATCAAATTTTTCGACCACGGATTTACCCCGACTTATGGCTATATTGCGGTCGAATTTTTTACTCGCGGCGACCTGAAGGAGCGCATCGAGCACGGCATCGAGGCGAGTACGGCAGCGCTGTACGCACTTAATATCGCCTACGGCCTCGAAGCGATTCATAACCTTGGCATCATTCATCGCGATTTGAAGCCGGGTAATATCATGTTCCGCTCTGACGACAGCATCGCGTTGGCGGACTTCGGTATTTCCAAACACCTTGACGATTCGTGGAACCTCACTAAAACAGGCGCGGTCATCGGCACACTGAGTTACCTCAGTCCGGAACAAGGCTTGGGTAAGAAAATTGACGAGCGTGCTGATATTTATGCTCTCGGCATGGTGTTGTTTGAAATGTTGACGGGTAAAAAGGCCTTTCACGCGACGACCCCGGGAGCGTTGGTTTATCAGCATTTGTACGCTGACGTGCCGCTTTTACCCGACGAGCATAGCCGCTATCAATTGATCATCGCCAAGACATTGGCAAAAGATCCGGAAGATCGGTTTCGTAACGCAGCCGAACTCATCGCCGCTTTGCAGCGAGTAGTGTCCTAGCGCTGCTTGGCCGTCGGTTGCCGTGCAGACGACGCTGGTACGGGGTGGAAGCGCTAGAGGGCGTCGCGCTGTTCGCGCGACCTAGGCACTCTGACATCCAGAACCAGCGTCGCCGCTACCACAGAGAAAGTCGCCACCCAGGATAACAACCCGCGAGCATTCAGGACCAAACTGACCATCATGCGCATCGCTCTATGCATTCGCGGATTTACCCGCATTTTCGAAATTCTCAAACAAGAATTGCCGGCCGACGAGATCATCGAAATCGATGCTTCGGAAGTCGTCGCCGCCGCTCCCGAAATCGACGTTTTTCTGCCCACTGTGGCTCCCATTCCCGCGGCTGCGTTCGACAGCCCGCGCGTGAAACTGGTGCAGCAATACGGCGTTGGACTCGATAGCGTTGATATTCCTGCGGCGACCGCTGCCGGTGTTCTGGTTGCTAATGTTGCCAGCGTTGGCAGTGGGAATGCGGAATCGGTGGCCGAACTCGCGATCGCCCATATGCTGATGTTGTCGCGCGAAATGCCTACTGCATTCGAGCGCTTTCGCGAGCGTCGGGTCGGGGCGCCGATGGGGAACTGTTTGTGGCAGAGCACGGTGTGCATCATCGGCTACGGCGGTATCGGCGAAGAAATCGCGCGCCGCCTCAGGGGCTTTGGGACGCGGATCATTGCGGTGTCGCGTAGCGGCCCCGATGGCCAGCGCGCTCGCGATCCACAAGTGCACGTTGACGTCCATGTCGACGCCGCCGGATTGCATGATGCTGTCGCACAGGCCGATTACGTAGTGGTGGCAGCGCCGGCGTCAGCCGAAAACATCGGTTTGGTTAATGACGCTGTCTTCGCGCGCATGAAACCCGGTTCTTACATCGTTAACATCGCTCGCGGCCCTGTGATTGCGTACGACGCGTTGTTGAAAGCGCTTAGAGAAGGGCGCGTCGCGGGTGCCGGAATCGATGTGTTCTGGAACGAACCGTTTAATCCGGATGACCCCTTGCTGCGTGAGAACGTGATCGCAACGCCGCATGTTGGTGGCGCCACGGAGCGTAGTCTGACTGGCATTGGTCAGGCGGTCGCCGCGAATGTCGAGCGCCTCCGACGCGGAGAGCTGCCGATATGTTGCGTCAATCCCGGGGTCGGTTTGCGCGCGCGAGCGCAGTAACTCCCGCAGCGCGCGAGCGTATTCGTGATCGTGCCAACGCCCTCATTTAAATCCGCCAAAAAGCGCGCCTGTTTCGCATCGCCCTGAGCTTTCCGAATTAGCAAACATAGATCGTCCGGCATTCAGAATACGCCGGTGTTCACGCTGACTGGCGCGACCTGCACCTGCGAGTAACCCGAGGCGTTCCCGACAGTGTTGCTTATGCTGCGCGATAGTGCGCGCTGGCTCTACAATGGCTCGCGTGAACGGCCGCGATTTCTGTGCGCTGGCCGAGCAATAACGCTTACACAAGCAGGAGCACAACGATGAGATTGGTGGACAAGGTGGCCGTAGTGACGGGCGGCAGCAGCGGTATGGGAAGGGCGACTGTGATGCGTTTTCTGCACGAAGGCGCGAAAGTTGTGGTGGCAGATTTTAACGAGCAGACCGGTGCCGACACGCTGGCCGAAATTGAGCGATTAGGTTTTGCCGAGTCCGCCCGATTCGTGCGTACCGACGTGTGTCAGGAAGCTGATATCAAGGCGATGATCGAGTGCGCGACCGATTCCTTCGGGCGCCTCGACATTATTTTTAACAACGCTGGTGTGGGCGGTGCTATCGGACCGGTATGGGAGATGGATGTTGAGGAGTGGGATTACACTTTCGATGTCCTCGTGAAAGGGGTCATGCTCGGCATTAAATATGGCTCGCGTGTCCTGCGCGCACAAAATGACGGCGGATCAATTATTAATACAGCGTCGGTCGCCGGTCTAAGCGGTGGTTGTGGGCCGCTGGCTTACTCTGCGGCGAAAGCCGCGGTGATCAACCTGAGCAAAGCCGCAAGCGTGCAGCTGGCACCGGATCGCATTCGGGTGAATGCCATATGTCCTGGCTTTATTCTCACTGGCCTGACCCACCCGGAGCACAAAGACATCGAGGAAACAGCAGCTCGCATGGACCTCGCGCAACCGTATCCTGATCATGGCACCGGTGATGACATTGCCGGTACGGCTCTGTTTCTGGCATGTGACGACTCACGTTTCGTCAATGGCGAAGCCATCGTGGTCGATGGTGGCCTGACCGCGATCGGACCCGACCTGTGGTCGCGCTGGAATTTTCCTTACGAACGCGACATGACGCGCAACCATCTCAATCGTGGTTCGACTGGTGAGGCATCGACGCACCGCAAACTTGCGGACTAGGTCAAGCGCGAATAAATACGGGAGCAACCATGGACGATCTGAACGCGCGAGTGGCGGTAGTGACGGGGGCAGCGAGCGGCATCGGCAGGGGTATGGCTGAAAGCTTTGCCGCTGAAGGAATGCAGCTGATGTTGGCCGACATCGAGGCACAGCGCCTGGAAAAGTTTGCCGACGAACTGCGGGGTTCAGGTACGCGCGTTGAGACGCAAGTCGTTGATGTTTCGAAAAGTGAGGAGGTCGAAGCGCTTGCTGAACGTGCCTTTGCCATGTTCGGAGCCGTCAACGTGCTGTGCAACAACGCGGGAGTGATTGAGAACAACGCGCCAGCTTGGGATTACTCGCTCGAGGATTGGGACTGGGTGCTTGGCATCAATCTCATGGGCGTGGTGCACGGCCAGCGCAGTTTTATGCCGCGAATGTTGGCGCAAGAGCAACCCGGCCATGTCGTCAATACGGCGTCAGTCGGGGGACTCGTTGCCGGCACCGCGACGCCGATCTATACCGTCAGTAAACACGCCGTTGTGGCGCTGTCTGAGTGCACTTACAACGCGCTGATTCAGCGCCAGGCGAGCATCGGGCTTTCCGTGCTGTGCCCGGGTTGGGTGCGTACCGAGATCGTCGATTCCGACCGCAATCGCAGCGACGCGCCAGCGCTCAGCGAGGCGAACGAGCGCTCCCGCAACAAGTTTCGTGCCGGAGTCGACGGCGGCATGGCGCCGCGTGCGGTCGGCGATTTAGTGGTGGAGGCCATTCGCGAAGCGCGTTTTTATATTCTCACCCATCCACACTGGAACGGTGCTATCGAAGAGCGATTTGCAGCCATCTCAAACGGCACCAGCCCGCCCATGACGAGGTTACCAGCATCGTAGTGGCCCCCCAGCCGTCATCGGCGACGCAGCCGTCAAGCGTCGGATTCCATTGCCTCGTTAGGTTTCATTTTCGAAAATGATAGGCATCGCTTCCCGAAAGGACGGTGTTTTTTCGATAGCCACATCTACCGCCAGCTGCAATTTGTTGATGTACAGCGCACGGCCTTGTTCCCACCATACGGCTGCGCCGGGCATAGATAGATGGGCACCCACATACCCTTCCCAAGCGTCATAGTCATCAGCCCCCATAAATCCCCGCTCATGTGCTTCCAATACATCCTTAAACGCCATAACGAGGGTAACGAGTATCCCGTCCAAAATAAGGCGTTCTTCAGTAGTTAGAGACCGGAAGTCCGACAGTCCGCGATTAAATACGCCGACATTGTCTAGTTTGGCATCCTGAAACGGGCTGAGTAATGCAACCATGTTGGTGTGGTACTGGGCAGTTGCTACGTTGTTGGACTGGCGTAACTGAATCGCCAAATACAGCAACGATAAAACAACAGCGGCGGCCCCTACTATTTCACCTACCGCTCCTGCCGCGTCCCAATTCATCGATGTCTTCTCACGAAACCTAACAGCCACATAGGCGGGGAGTGAGTGGGCACGCGACGCCGCGGACGGGCGCCGCAGTTGTTTTTCGACAGCCCGCTAACAGGCTTCGAATAATCCGGCCGCCCCCATACCTTTGCCGATGCACATCGACACCAGGCCGAGCTTTTTGTCGCGGCGTTTAAGTTCCCGCAGCAATAATCCAGTCATACGGGAACCGGTCATGCCGAAAGGATGGCCAATCGAAATCGAACCGCCATTTACATTGTAGATGTCATTGTCGATCTCAAGCCGATCGCGACAGTACAGACACTGCGATGCAAACGCTTCATTGAGCTCGACCAAATCGATGTCAGCGAGGCTCAAGCCCTTATATTTAAGCAGCTTTGGAATCGCGAACACTGGACCGATCCCCATCTCGTCTGGCTCACATCCAGCCACGGCGAACCCGCGAAAGTAGGCTAGCGGTTCTAGTCCCAACTGTTCAGCGCGTTTCTCCGACATCAGTAATGTCATCGAGGCGCCGTCAGATAACTGCGAGGAATTTCCAGCGGTCACGGAGCCGTCCTGATCAAAAACCGGTTTCAGTTTCGCGAGGCCGTCGAGAGTCGTGTTGGCGCGGTTGCACTCGTCGCGATCGACAGTGCCTTCAACGACCTCGGTTTGTTTGCTTTCTTTATCGACGACTTCGCGCCACTTCACCGTCATCGGTGCAATTTCATCGCTGATTAAGCCCGCTTGCTCGGCGGCCGCGTAGCGCTGCTGGCTCTGTAAGGCGTAGGCGTCTTGCGCTTCGCGACTGACGCTGTAGCGTCGCGCAACGACTTCTGCCGTATTACCCATCGCCATGAAAATATCGGGTTTTTCTTCAAGCAGGCGCGCGTTCTCCTCAAATTGTGCCGGGGTACCTCGGTCAAGGCCAGTGATGGATTCGACACCGCCCGCTAGCGCAATTTCCGCACTCCCGCTGGCAATTTGTGTCGCGGCGATGGAGATGGCGTTGAGCCCGGAGGAGCAGGCCCGCGACATGGTCATAGCCGGGACGGTAATGGGCAATTTCGACAGCACCACGGCATGACGAGCGACGTTAGCCGATTGTTCTCCAATCTGACGCCCGGCGCCGAGCGTTACGTCTTCAATCTCATCGGCGGCGACGCCCGGATTGCGCTCCAGCAGGGCATCAATGCAATGCGCTACCAGCTCATCTGAGCGCGTCATGTTGAAAGTACCTCGGTGGGCCTTGGCAAGCCCGGTACGAATGCTGTCTACGATGACGACCTGATTCATAATTTCCCTCGAATTATTTTCTGCACGTGGCAGGCTGTGCTTGATGGCCAGTAATGATAGCTTGCTCGGGGCGCTCGTGGGCGCCGCGATTTGCTACGTGACCTTTCGCTTGCCCTGGTTGAGAACGGTGAAGGTACAGGCCGCACAGTAGTGAGTATTGGAACAGACAATCGTGGATGATCGGATGAGGGCCGGGCAGCGTTTCGAACAGCGTTGGCTGGCGTGCGGCGTGATTCGAACAAACGAGCTCATCGGCGGTACCGCCCGAGCCACTAACGACGGAACTGCAAGGTAGTAAATGAGTAAACGTGTACTTCTTACCGGCGGCACGGGCTACATCGGTTCTCACACAGCGGTTGAATTGTTCGCCGCGGGACACGACGTGGTGATTGCCGATGACCTGTCGAATTCAAGTGTCACTGTTCTCGATCGGATCAGCGAAATCAGTGGCAGGCGCCCTGATTTCGTCAAATTGGATCTGCGTGATCTGAATGGACTCAAACAGGTGTTTCGGCGCTTCGACATCGACGCTGCGATTCATTTTGCGGCAAGGAAGTCGGTTGGCGAATCAGTCGAACAGCCACTGCTGTACTACGACGTGAACGTTAACTCTCTGCTGAACTTATTGGTCGCGATGGCTGAATTTAAGGTCGATACGCTGGTCTTTTCTTCGTCCTGCACCGTTTACGGTCAGCCGGATGTTTTACCGGTTTCAGAGAGTACGCCATTCCAGCCAGCGTCCTCACCCTACGGCAACACGAAACAGATTTGCGAGCATATTTTGCGCGACTACAGTCTGACTGGCGTGGGGCTCAAAGCGATCTCCCTACGCTACTTTAATCCCGTCGGGGCCCACGAAAGCGCGTTGATTGGCGAGCTACCTCTTGGAGTGCCGAATAATCTGGTGCCCTTTATTACTCAGACCGCCGCCGGCCTGCGCGAACGTCTGCAAGTGTTCGGCGATGACTACGACACCGCCGACGGTACGGCGATACGTGACTATATTCATGTCGTCGATTTGGCCCGGGCACACGTTAGCGCCTTACAGCGTTCGCTGCACCACCCAAACGCCGCGAATTACGAATATTTCAACGTGGGTACGGGTAGCGGCACGTCGGTGATGGAGGTCATTAAAGCGTTTGAGGCTGCTGCGGGCGTACCGCTTCCTTACAAGATCGTCGGGCGCCGTGCCGGAGATATCGAACAGATCTACGCTGACACCAGCACTGCGAATGCCGAACTCGACTGGCGGGCGGAGAAAACGCTCGCGGACATGTTGTCCTCGGCGTGGCAATGGCAGCAACACATCGCAGCGCAGGACGGTCCCGTGGGCTGAAGCGCGGCGGCCGGGCGCTTTCGATTTAGCTGTCCGGACTAGACCGCAGACTGGCATGTTCGCGACGCTTTCTTCTCTCTGCTGCCTGACAGAAATCCCGAATCCGATTTGCGCGACGCCTGCAATCGGTGACAATGCGGTTCTGAACAGCATTGAATAATCCCGAGGAGAAACCTGTGACAGCCGTAAAAGTAACTGAAAAAGTAGCCGCGTCAGCCGCTGACGTATGGACGGTAATGAGCGATTTCGGCGGACTCGAGCCGAATGAAATGATCGCCAGCTGCGTGGTGGACGGCGACGGCGTCGGCGCCGTACGGACGATCGCCCTGGTTGGCGGCGGGGAAGTCATCGAGCGTCTGGAATCCTGCGACGAAGGAACTAGGGAATTCAGCTACGCGATCATTAACGAAAGCCCACTTCCGGTCGCAAACTACCTATCTAAAGTCAAAGTTTCCGACGACGGTGCGGGCGGCACCACGGTTGACTGGTCGAGTACCTTTGAGCCGGCCGGTGTGCCAGAAGCTGACGCCATTAAATTGATAGAAGGCGTCTATCAAGGTGGTATCCAGCGCGTTCGTGACAAAACCAGCACCTGATCCGGGCCATTGCAAGCTGCCGGACGGTCTAAACCTCCGGCAGCGCCTCCGTCGCTGGAGGAAAATTGAATCCCCCGGATCCCCGCCGTCCGGGCATGGCCACGCCTTCGATGCCCCCTGGCGACGTCACTTTTTAACGACATCTGCCGCACCGCTTCGGTGAGCAACGCTCACGGTCTGCCAAAGCAATCACAATCCGGACTTTACCCTGGCCCGCTGCAGTTGTGATCGTCGTCACGAAGTCCATGCTGCAGCGCAGCGCGACGCTTCGTGAACAGTGGTAAAACTTGCGCTGCTTCACACTTTGCCGACCTGTGAACGACGGACCCTGGTTCTGGCACCCGGCTTGCATCGATAGATACAAAATTCGCAAGAAATCGATGCCCGGAAATGAAAACGACCTCGCTTAAGCCTTCCCTCATTGCGCTCACGTTGCTTTTCGGCACGCTCATTAACGCGACCGAGGCCGCTACTGCGACTTATACGCACACCAATGTCGGCGACCATAACTTCTTGTTCCTTTTTGCCGAAACCCCATTCGGGTTTCAACCGTTGACGCTGGACACCGTTGCACCGGTGAATTTCGCAGGTGACAAGCTTGGTTGGACGGAAGTCGAGCGCCAGCCGCTCACGGCAGTGTTTTCTGGTTCCAACGTTGCTGCGGGCAATGGCAGCGCTTCGATTGGTTTTGACTACGCTTGGAACAACACGGCTATCCAGTGGGCTGAAGTGTTGTTCACCGCCGCTGTTGGCGGCACGCCGTCTTCGTATGAGATCAAGAACAGCGGCCGCGCAGCCCATAACGTGCCGTGGTTCGGCGGCGGTGCACCGACCTGGACCGAGAGTGCATGGTTCGCCGGCGCGAATACCGTCGCCATCGATACCTATTTTTCTACGCCGACACCGGCGGCAGTGCCAGTGCCGAGTGCGTTGGTATTACTGGCATCTGCCGGTGCCTTCCTGGGCTTCAAACGACGTCGGGGCGATGCTCCGGCAGTGCATGACCACACGGCCGCAGTTGGCGGCTAAATATAAACAGAGCATCAAATCCGAACTGAGGGAAAAGTAACTGGTCGACCTAGTGCAGGCCGAATCGACTCCCCGGGTTCCGGTCTGCACCTTTTTTCATCCAACGTACCGCCACGTTGCCAAGGTGAATACCACACCGTTGCACGACGCTGAGTCATCGACCCGGGTGCCGTCGACCGCGACGATGTCATTGTGTCGACTAATCCGCGCTCAGGAGTCCGACGACGGAATCGAGCTTTGCGCGAGGTTGTGGCCATCCGCATGAGGAATGACACCCCGATGGGGAGACGCCCTGCCCATCTAGCCGCCGGTGCTCGTGGTTTGTGCATTGCGCTTGGCTGAGGCTGGCGCGGGCGGCGTCGAAGCCAGTACGATAGACCGCTCCGCACAAACGAGCCTGGCATGCCCCACGATCAAGCTTCGATTAGCCAACATCGCATCGCCCTTGGCGACCATGAAATGTCTTATCACGCCGCCGGGCCGGAGAACGGCCCGCTGGTTATCTTTGCGCGCGGCTGGCCCGAGTTGGGTTACAGCTGGCGCCACCAGTTACCGACTCTGGCTGGCCTTGGTTTTCGCGCGATCGCGCCGGATCTGCGCGGGCATGGCGACTCGACCCTTTATCCGGATTTCAAAGACTACAGTATGGAAAAGCATGTCGGAGACTTGCTTGCTTTACTGTCTAAGCTCGGGCGGGAGCGCGCAGTATGGGTCGGGCATGATTGGGGTGCAGGTGTGATTTGGAGTCTGGCCAGTCACCATCCAGAGCGCTGCCATGCGGTCGCTAACCTTTGCGTGCCGTACGGCGTACTGGAACACGGGTTGGCGGGTTTGGTGGCCTTGGTGGACAGAGCTGTCTACCCGGCGGCGGAATATCCCGCCGGACAATGGGATTATCAGTATTTCTACGAAGAGAACTTTGAGCGCGCCACGACCGTGTTCGACGCCAACCCGGCGGGTGCCATCAAGGCGCTGTTTCGCACGGACTCGCGGCCAGGCGCGCGTAGCACGCCGGCAGCAACGGCAACGATTCGCCGCGACGGTGGCTGGTTCGGAGGCCTCGAACAAGCACCTGATTATCCGCTCGACGAGAGCGTGATCTCGGCCGCGGATCTCGACGTCTATACTGCCGCACTGAAAAAAACCGGGTTCTTTGGAACGGACGCGTTCTACATGAATCACACTGCGAACGCCGCCTACGCTGCGAATAGCGCGAATGACGGCTACCTCGATATGCCGGTGCTGTTTTTAACCGCCAGCTACGACTACGTTTGCGAATGTGTGGCGTCGAAGTTGCCCGCACCCATGCGCGAACGGTGCCGTAATCTGACTGAGCGGACAGTGCATTCAGGGCATTGGATGGCGCAGGAAAAACCCCTTGATGTTAACAACGCTCTAACTCACTGGTTGGCCAATTCAGTCCCTGCCGCATGGCCACAACCACCGTTGTGATATCGCTACCACTCGCAGCGCGCGGACGACGTCAGACATGATGACCAGCGGCCTGGACGCCAGCACAGTTACGGAATGGGAAGCGCGCGTCGCCACGGAGCGCAAACGGACCGGACGACCGCAAGGATTTCCCGAGCTTCCGGATATTCCTGGCGGGCGCTATAACGATAGAGCGTTTTTCGATCTTGAACGACGCGAGATGTGGCAGCGCTGTTGGCTCTATGCAGCCCACGTTGATCAGCTGCCCGAACCCGGCAGCTTCATAGTCTGGCATCACGGCAGTGCGCCCATTCTGATCATCCGCGGCGATGATGGCGAGATTCGCGCGTTCTATAACACCTGCCGTCATCGTGGTGCGCCAGTCGCGCGCAGCGATTCCGGGCGCGCGGGTGCGGCCCTGGTATGCGGCTATCACGGCTGGAGTTATGACCGCCAAGGCGGCCTGCGCGCGGTTAGCGAGCAACGTGACTGGCAGGACATCGACCCCTCCTGCCGCGGGCTGGTCGGTGTACGTTGCGAGCGTTACGGCAACTGGATATTCGTGTGCGAGGATTTGCAGGCCGAGCCTTTGCAGGATTTTCTTGCGCCGATTAGTCGCTACCTTAACCATCTGCCGCTGGAAACGCTGCGTCTGGTCGACCGACGTGAATTTACCGTGCAATCGAACGTGAAAGTCCTCATCGATAATTTTCTTGAGGCTTATCACTTCAAATTGCTACATGGCGGCACGACCGATCGAATATTCGACAACAGTGGCACCAGCGTGCATCTGTGGGGTAACGGTCACTCGATGATGTTGTCGCCGAATCGACGCGATGACTGGGTCGACCCCGGCACCATCGGCATGCCCGAGATGGCGAATTGCACCAATATCGAACGCAACTTCAATCCGAGCTACAACCTGTTTCCGAACCTCATCGTGCCCATCGCGCCGAGTGGGATCCCGTGTGTTGCGATGTGGCCCAAAACCTTGCGCACGTCAGCCATGGAAGTCCTGTGGTTCGCACCCGATTGGGGCGACGGGCCACGCGACCCGCTGTGGGACAAGCGCATCGCAAACTTTGATCGCATCGTCGATGAAGACATTCAGTTTGCCGAACCGATGCAGGCCTCAGTCGAGTCGCCAGGTTTACGGAGCATCCCGTTGAGCTATCAGGAGCGCAGGATTTATCACTGGCACGTTGAAGTCGACCGCCGTATTGGCCCGGCCAGGGTACCCACGCATTTGCGCGTCGCGGATGAGCTGGGCGCGTACGTCGAGTAAGTTGCAGGACCGCAATGCATCTATACTCTGACAGCTCGCGCGTTGCCAGTTGCTGACCTGCCTAGGTAGCAGGTTCTGTGAACCAAACATTGCCGCATCGGCAGCCGGCAGCACACCTGCTGCCGGTACCGATGCGGTGAATTTACGCGGGTGCCTTGTCGGCCGTCATGAACTGACTGATGTCGACGTTCTCACCGATGATCAAATCTTCGCGCGCCATAA
>Ga0055584_100000099_pt1 | contig 79461 bp, 73 predicted proteins | sample OSDHelmetaG_FD_58716 | JGI IMG/M metagenome (GOLD analysis project Ga0055584, IMG submission 58716) | Pelagic marine sediment microbial communities from the LTER site Helgoland, North Sea, for post-phytoplankton bloom and carbon turnover... | ecosystem: Environmental > Aquatic > Marine >... | reverse complement strand
CAATCGTCCGTCCGGCTGTAAGCCGATAAAAAAGATTTTGCCGATTTGGTAGGTGGTGAAAACCAAGCTCACTTTCTCTTCGCCCAACCACTGCGTGAATAGGCGCGAACCTGAAAAGGCCAGCTGTGGTTGGCCTTCAGGAGCGTTCTGGTCGGGCGTTTGTTCATCGGCCATCGGAATGTCCTCGCTTATGAAATATAGTTGGCGAGTTTAACAGCCTCGCGGTTCGTCAGGCTAGCATGGCTGCCCGTAGATTGTGATACTGTGCTGTTTCTAACAGAGGGAAAAGGCGAATTATGCCACTAAGTTCGAAGCGATATGAGGTTGAGGACATGATGGCGGCGCAGGAGTTTTTCCATAGCCGCAAATGGACCGACGGCCTGCCGGTCGTGCCGCCGACGGCGGATGCGGTGGAAGCGTGCTTGGAATGGGTGATGATGCCGCCGGAGCATCTTGTTGGGATAGAACCGGTCCGAGAACGCGCGATTACAGCGGAGAAGTTGGCGGTAAACGCCGTGATGGCAGGATGTCTGCCGATGCATTTTCCTGTCGTGGTGGCGGCTTTTACAGCGATGTTGCAAGAGCCGTTTTTGCTTCATGGCGCGACGGCGAGTACCGGCGGGTGTGCAGTGTTGATCGTTGTAAACGGCCCTGTTCGCCAAGAACTTGCCATGGACGGCACCTTCAACGCGCTAGGCGCCAGCGATAGAGCCACGACGACAATTGGTCGGGCCATACGGCTAATTCTGGGAAATTTGCTTGAGGTGCGGCCTGGTGATGTGGATCGTTCGACGCTTGGGCATCCAGGCAAGATTAGCTATTGCATCGCAGAAGATGAAGAGAACACTCCGTGGTTGTCGCTTGCGGAAGAACGTGGCGTGCCGGAACATGCGTCGGGTGTGACGGTTATGTCCGCAGGTGGGCCACGGCAGCTCATGAATGAGTGGACCACGGAACCGGCAGAAATTCTCGATACCTATGCGGCCGAAATAAGGGCGTGTATGCGCCATTACACAATATGGCCCGGTAATTACGCTATTATTGTGCCCCCTCAACTTCGGTCCCACTTCGACCAGGCAGGATGGTCCAAAGCGGACATTCGGCGTTATGTCTTTGAGAAGGCGCGCATTCATCGCCGCGATTGGGCAGATTGCGGCAAAGGCGCGGTGGTGCGTGACAAGGGCGATAAGGAATATGCGGCTCTGCAAAGCGAAGACGATTTGCTTGTTATTGCTGCGGGCGGCCCCGCGGGAGGGTTCGGTGCGGTTATACCGCCTTGGTTTGGCACCAAAAGCAGGGCTGTGACGATGGCTATCGGCGCTTGCGTCGACTGTGAGACGTAAAAAGGAAAGTAGAGCGATGAGTTTAGAAATTCTTGACCCGACCCATGAGACTGCTGCGGCCGGTTTTGCCATGGCAGGCAGGCTGGCTACGTTAAAGGGTATGACAGTCGGGATCATTTCCAACGGCAAGTTCGGTTCCGTGCCGTTCTTCGACGCGTTCGAGAACGCATTGGTCGAATCGTATGGCGTGGCCAAAGTGGTGCGGCGTACCAAATCGAACTATAGCGCGCCAGCCGACCCGGATATTATGGACGAAGCGCAAGAATGGAATGCGCTCATTGCCGGCATTGGCGATTGAGGCAGCTGCTCGTCGTGCAGTTTGCATGACGCTGTGGCTGGAGAGAAACTGGGCATTCCGTCGATTGGCGTGATGACAACGAAATTCGTGAGTGCGGCGGATTTAATGGCTCGTGTGCTGGGTGCTGACGGGTTTTCTTATGTGACGATCGATCATCCAGTCAGTAGCGCTACGCAAGATGTGCTGTCCGACCGGGCCCGGCAGGCTACGGCTGTAGGGATAGAAATCTTAACAGGTGGCGATAGGTAGAACTTTTTGGCGGTCCAAATTTCTGTAAATTCCGACCGCAGCAGGTCAGCGTGGTCCAGGTAAGCTTTACCAGCAATCTCGAGAGGCATTTATCCTGTCCGTTGGTAGAAGCAGCCGGCGATACGGTTGAAGCCGTTTTGGATCATGTGTTCGAGGATAACCCCCGACTCCGCAGTTATTTGCTCGACGACCAAGGGCATCTCCGAAAACACGTTAATATTTTCATCAATGGTAAGATGCTGGCTGATCGAACTTGTTTGTCCGATGGGCTCGGCCCGGATGACAAGGTTTTCGTTATTCAAGCGCTTTCCGGTGGATAGTGCCGATACGCACGAAAGGGACGCCCATGGTACAAAAACTGTATGTCGCGAGCCGTAAGGGGCTTTTGAGGTTTTCACGCAGCAATGACCTCTGGGTGATGGAGCGCAGCGACTTTGTCGGCGACCCTGTGTCGGCGGTCCTTCACGATCCCCGTAACGGCGCGCTTTTTGCTGCACTCGATCTCGGCCATTTTGGCGTCAAACTTCATCGTTCCGGCGATGGAGGTGAAAGCTGGGAAGAATTGGCGGCACCGGCATTTCCTAAAAGTGAAGAAGCAGGAGCCACGGGCGGTGACCCGGCCGCGCCCAGTGTCTCTCTTCTTTGGACCTTGGCGGCGGGCGGCGCGGGGCAGCCCGATAGACTTTGGGCCGGCACCATACCTGGCGGCCTGTTCGTCTCCGACGATCTCGGACAAAGTTGGTCTTTGGTGGAGACTTTGTGGAATCAACCGCAACGTGCTCAATGGATGGGCGGCGGGTTCGACGATCCGGGAATTCACTCAATTTCCATTCATCCAGAAGACGAAAATAGGATAGCCATTGGTGTGTCCACCGGCGGTGTTTGGTTGGCCGATGATGGCAGTGAGCACTGGACATTGGCGGGCAAAGGGTTGCGGGCGGAATATCTTCCGCCGGAGAGCGCAAACGATCCGTTGATGCAAGATGTTCACCTGCTAGCACGCTGCGCAACGGAACCCGACGTAATTTGGTGCCAACACCATAACGGCATTTTTCGGTCTGTGGATGGTGGCAAAAGCTTTCGGGAAATTGAAAATGCCAGACCGTCGGCATTTGGGTTTGCGGTCGCGGCGCATCCGAAGAATGCGAATGTCGCTTGGTTTGCTCCGGCCATAAAAGACGAATGCCGCGTTCCGGTGGATCAAAAGTTTGTGGTTAGCCGTACAAGCGATGGCGGTGACACTTTTGATGTTCTGGATAAAGGGTTGCCCGACGCACCGTCATTTGACTTGGTTTACCGACATGCGCTTGCGGTCGATGACACCGGCGACAGGTTGGCGCTGGGAACGACGACAGGCAATCTTTGGGTTGGTGCGGAGGGCGGGGAATCTTGGCGCCTGGTCAGCAATTATTTGCCCCCTATCAGTCAAGTGCTGTGGGTGAGCACCGAATAGGGTGATTGCGCGCGCTCAATGCCAACGCTTTAAAATTTCCGTCAGCGGATGGCGGGGTGGACCGTCGGTGGGTACGTCCCAATGTGGGGTCGATACGTCTATCATCGCGATTACCCCATTTTTGATAATCCGGGGCAGAGCGGTGTCCACTGGCCGCCCGGTTTCAGCTAAGTTAGATTCTAAAACAGCGGCATTGGCGGATGTGCTGTCGCCGTTAAACGCGATAAAAACAGCGTCACGATTGTCCGAAATCCATGTGAGAAATTTTTTACGCCCACCATATAAAGCATCGAACAGTACGACTCCGTCGATTTGGCGCGCCATGCCGCCATGGGCGAGGCAGTCGGCAGCGGCACGGTAACCGCCGCTAAAGGCGGACACCAGAATCGGCGTATCGGCGGCGCTGTAACCCCCGAGCCGGGGCGACAAAATTGCAACAGCCTCGTCGATCATTTTCTTGAGCCCGTTTGGGCGAGACAGCTTTCCTGAATGAGAGTCCACTGCATTGTCCGCCAATTGTGGGGCGATGAGGATGATGTTCTTTGCCGTGTTATTTATTTGTTCGAGCAACAAATGTTTCTTCATGACTTGCTCGGTTAAGGTTGAGTGATGACCGTGAAAAAAGAGCACGATGCGGGCTGGCAACGCGGGATCGAAATGGCGTGGGACATGCAAAAGAACACTGCTGTTCGCATAATCCGTCGATGCCCGGTCAAGTTTGTGCGGGAAGGGAAAGGGCGCGTGAGCGAGATGGGCGAGAAGGGTTATCCGAGCGCTTTCGCTCTCTTGATCGAGAATTTCGATGCGCTTCGGGGCCGCCATCTATCTAACCGCTTGTTGCTGCCGGTGGTGGGGCCAGCACTGCTTTAAAAGCAGTCATGGCAATTAGGTAAAGTACGGCCGCGGCTAAAATTGGCGCGGACAGACCAAACATCACTGCCATCAACGGCACCGCGACGGCACCGATGACCGAGAAAGTCCCGTTGATACCCCAGGCCCAAATAAAGAAACGTTCCTTGTCGAGACGCGATAGTTCGGCCATGGCGACGGGAAAAGGAAAGCCCATAAGAAATGCAGCCGGGGCCAGTAAGGCGAGGCAAGCGGCTATTCGAAGCGGATAGGCCGACCATTGGCCGATTTCCGCCAACGCAAAATCGTAAAAGAAAGCGCCTAGTGCGAGGAGGATGGCGATGGCGATAAAGATGCGCGGCATTATTTCCCGGGATCGGTCGAGAACCTTGTGCGAAAAAAGCGCGCCGATGCCGGAAAACATCAACATGCCCGTAATGAGAACGGACGCAGACACTGTAGGACTGCCGAGCGCCACCAGGAATTTCCCAATGAGTCCCACCTCAACGATGATGTAGCCGGCACCGAGACATAGGAAGTACAGCAGCAAACCCGCCTTGCCCTGTTGTGGTCCGAAAATGGTGCGCCAGCCCGTGGCGACCGGCAAAAGTAAAATAGTCATGCCGAGCAAGGTGGCGACACCGAGTGTCATCCAGAGCAGCAAATAGCCCCACTCATCTTTGACCGCGCCCATATTTTGGAGGAAGTGGGGAACGTCGCTGGTTTTCACAAAGCCGGTAAAATAAGGCCGGTCGTTGGTGAGGGCGCGTGTATCGAAAACGTAATTATGGGCGACCTCGTCAAATCGCCCATGCATCAGGTGGTCGAGCATTACTTTGTAAAGGTTATCCCAGCTGAAGGCCGGCCCTTTCTTGGCGTCAGGCGATGGGGGGGGCTTCCTGTAATCGGGGAAATGAGTCGCGCGAAACCCATCGAAGACCGGCTGCCCGATAGTGGGGTCTATTTTCTGGCCGGGCTTGTAAAGGGTGACGAAAGACATGTCGTCTACATGGAGACGCAGTTTTTTAAGGTCTGCTTTCGAAAAGCCGCCCTTTTTGTAAAGGATGGTTATCGTCGATAGATATGTGTGAACTACGAAGAAATTATCGGCTGTTTTGGGGCCGTCTCGCTGCCAGGCTGCTTTCGTCATGGTGGTAAACAGTTTGGGTACTGCCTTGGGGAGGTCTTGCTTATTCCAGACGGTAACGGCCAGGACGCCGCCTGGTTCCAGGGCATCCATATAGGCAGAAAAAGTTTCAGTCGTATAATTGTAGGATTCAACAACGGAAAACCCACCAGGCGCCGAAAGGCCAGTGGCGTCGGCGAGGCTGAGATCAATGACGTCGAACTTTTTGTCTGTTGCTTTGATGAACAACCGACCGTCGAACGGAATGAGCGAAATGCGCGGGTCGTCGAGCGGCTTGCCGGTGAGTTCGGTGATTACGGGAACGTCTCTTAAGGCCTTAATCAGCTGCGGATTGCCCTCTGCGACGGTGACCTTTGGCGCTCCAGCGGTAAGGGCTACTTGTGTGGATATGCCGCCGCCATTCTGCACCACAAACACGCTTGGCTTTGGTTTGATGACGTACGGCAAATAGATCGGTAAAAATTCGAAATAGGCGTGTTGTGATTCAGGTAACTTTTTCATGACCCCGATGGGGCCCTCGCTGTCCACATAGAGGCCGATGAAGGCATCTTTCGGCATTTTTTCTAAATTTAAGGCTGCATTGTCACTTAAGCCCGCAGCGAAGTGAAAATAGGAACTTGTGTAGGCTTCCACATACCCAAAAGCGCCGTAGCCGGCGTAAATCTGCTTGGTATCGGGAAATTTTCGAGCGTAGCTCACCCCTTTGAATTCATTGACGGTGATTTGGGGAACACTGAAACAGATCCACGCGGCGGCCAGCGCACCAATTGCTGTTGCGATGACGCCGATTTTCGACCGTGCCGCCGCGAACCAGACGAATGCGGCCCCCGCCCAGAGCGTTAGCGGGATCAGCAGGATTTGCTCTGGCGGGACCACATAGAGGCCCATCAAAAAAAGCATGCTGCAGAGACCGGAGCCAAGCAAATCGGCAAAGTAAACCTGGCCGAAGGAATCCTTCCCATAGAGGAAGGCGAGACCGAGAAACATTGCGCCCGGCAGGAAGGGGACGAAATAGAGCAGGAACAGACTGGCGAGTTTGTATTTCTGCCAGGGGTCGTCAACCAATTCGATTGGGTTAAAGCCGACGGTTTGGGCGACACTGCTGCAGATGACCAAAAGCGGTCCGAATAGAAACAACGAAATGTCGGAAATTAGCCGCCAGTGCTTCTGAAAAAATTCGGTTCGAATGCACATGATGGCGCTGCTGACGCCGAAGGCCAGCATGGCGACACTGATGACGAAGGAGCCGAAATGCGCCCAAGTGCCAATCGAAAAAATGCGCATAATAGCGATTTGATCGGCAATGATGGCGCCGGCAATAAGGCCGACGACAACCTGGAAAGAAACCGTGATCGGTGCGCCATCGCCTGACGCTGTCGTTGATGTGTCGTTCAAGCCCGTGCCGCCGTGTTACTTGGTTTTGCCCCAGCGGGCGATTGTTTCGCCTTTATCATCATATTTGGTGAACGGAACGAAACCGACACGCAAGACTGGGCGGCCGCCGGCAACACTTGGCCGGTCCGCATAAATGTCGTGGCGGACTATTTTGAGCCGACCGCTTTCAGATTTCGTTTTGGTCACTTTCAACACCGCCTGCGAGCCCGGTGTTCCAACAGGAATCACCATGATGCCGCCTACTCGGAGCTGTTTGAGCAAAGGTGGGGGAATATGGTCGATACCGGCGGTCACGATAATTTTGTCGAAGGGGGCGTGTTCTTCCCAGCCGAAATAACCGTCGGCGGCCTTGCGCGTAATATTGCGGACTTCCGGGTATTTGCCACGGGCCAAGCGCTTTTGAATGTTGTCCGTCACTTTGGCGAGCGGTGGAATGATCTCAATGGTGAACACTTTATCCGTAAGGTAGGACAGAACGGCTGATTGGTAGCCGGAGCCGGTACCGACTTCGAGCACTTTTTCACCCGGCTGCAAATCGAGTTCTGTGGTCATACGTCCAACCAAATGGGGGCCGGAAATAGTGACCCCGCAGCCAATGGAGTGTACCGCATGGGCGTATACTCGATGCGGGTCGCTGGTGCGGGTAAACTCTTGGCGGGCGGCCAGTAAGAAGGCGCGCTTTACGCGATCTTCCCGCAAATCCTGATTGCCGATCATGCGCTGGTAGCGGTCCCATTTTTGAATCGACATGGTTCGGTCCACACCGCGCCAGCCCTTCATATAGGTGATGAAGTTCTCGCGACTGTCCGTCGGTGGCGTCTTAATAGCCTGATAATCGTAGGACTCTTTTGGCAGTGGTGGCCCTGCTTCGGGGTCGGTCTTCAGGTCGAAGACAGTGTCGTCCGTATAGGCGCAATCATAGGCTGCTTTGGCTGGTTGGCTCGAAAGGGCGACGAACGCCGCAATAGCAAAAAGGGCAAAGACGGTTTGCGTGCGAAGGTGCGCGCGAAGAGGGCGAGAATTCAGTTCGAAGCTCATGCAACGGATTCCTAGATGACCAAGAGTGGGAACAAATTAACCGTTCCGCTGGCGGGACGCCAGGACAACGGCGATGTCTATATATATACGTTATACCGTCGTTTTACCTACATGTGGGAATACATAATGCGACCTGAAGTCGGCATTTCCGCCCGTAGAATACTGCCCGTGCTGGAATCGGTCATATAAAGGAAGCGTCTGTCTTTGCCGCCATAGGCGACGTTGGTGATCATGCTGCCGGCACACGAGTTTACGCGATAGATCGGCACCGCTTTTCGGTCGTAAATCCAAACAACCCCCATACCCGGATGCGCTACGGCAAGGTTGCTGTCCTCGTCCATCGCCATGCCGTCGGGGCCCGGCCCTGGCAGTTGGACAAAAAGGCCTGCCTTGGTGACACCGCCTTTTTCCGTCATAGGGACCAGCCAAACAGCATTTGCTCTGGTTACCGCCACAAGAACGGTGTTTTCCCGCCGGTTGAGGACGATGCCATTCGGGCTGGGGATCGTATTTAACAAAGGCGTTAACGCGCCATCGGCGGAATAGCGGTAAACGAGGCCGGTCGGGTCGTGTAGGCCGGTTTGGCCCTGATCTGTGAAATAGAGATCACCATTGCTGGCAAACACCAAATCGTTAACGCCTTTGAAGCGTTGCTTGTCGGGGCCTGTGAGAAAAGACGTTACTGATCCCGTATCCGGGTCTAACTGCATGATGCCTTGACGGTGGTCTGCGATGAAAATGCGCCCGTCTTTATGAATCTTTAGACCATTCGGCTCACCGTCATAGTCCGCAACCAATTCGAATTCGCCGTCTGCTGAAACACGGAACACCCGTCCATAAGGGATGTCGGTTACATAGAGGTTGCCGTCTCGGTCGAAGGATGGTCCCTCCAGGAAGGAATGACGGGCGGGCCGACCGCCACTGTTGCTACCGCCCTTCTTGTGAAATTTCTCCGGTAATTGGGCGAACACTTCCGTTTCAATCACTTTCGGGGGCTCGAAATAGCTCAAGGTGGTTCTCCTAGACCGTGCCGTTTTCGCGCAACGCGCGGATGTCTTCGTCGTTCAACCCGAGTGCTTGCAGCACAGTGTCTGTATCTTGTCCAAGTTCGGGCGGAGGCGTGTTTTTTTCTACCGTTTCTCCGATGAACCGATACCCACGGGCTGCCACTGTTGCACCTTGATTGGTTCCGGGAACGTCGTCGAAGGTTTCCAAAATGTTGCGCGCCACGGTGTGTGGGTGCCGCAGAATTTCCGGTACCGTATAGATTTGCGCCGCCGGAATGCCTGCGGCCGACAATACCTCTTCCCATTCTGCGCTGGTTTTCTGAGCCAGCACAGGCACAAGCTCTGCCCGCAATGCGTCTTTGTTTTTGAAGCGTTCGTCACGGTCTGCAAACAGTGGGTGGCTTTTGAGGTCTGGCTGGTCAATTGCATCGCACAGGGCTTCGAATTGTTTTTGTTCGTTGTTAACAATGTTGATCTGGCCGTCCTTGGTGGGAAATGATCCGGATGGGGCGGCGGAATGGCTCTCATTGCCCAGCCGTTGGGGTTCGTTGCCCGTGTTCAGGTGGTTGGAAATCACCCAACTCGCCATGGTAGCCATCGTTGCATCCAACATGGAGACATCAATAAAGGCGCCTTCGCTGGTCTGGTTCTTTCGAAGGAGGGCTGCGGTCACCGTAAAGGCGGCGGTCATGGCACCCATGGCATCGCAGGCGGTATAGCCTGCGCGGTAAGGGTCGCCGTCTTCCGGGCCGGTCAAGCTCATGAGGCCGGAATAGCCTTGAATGATTTGATCGTAGGCCGGGCGTTTGGAGAGTGGGCCATCCTGACCGAACCCCGAGACCGCGCAATAAATTAAGCTGGGGTTAATGGCTTTTAAGGTGTCATAGCCAAGACCAAGACGGGCCATGACGCCGGGGCGAAAATTCTCGAACACCACGTCTGCACCGGATGCCAATTGCTTAAAAATATTGCGTCCGCGTTCCTGTTGCAAATTCAGCGTGATGGATTTCTTGCCGGCATTCATAGCGAGAAAAGATACGCCCATTTGTTTGCGCCCGCGTTCCGGGTCCATGCCCATCTTTCGCGCAAGGTCACCGGTGCCGGGGCGCTCAATCTTGATGACATCCGCGCCCATAAGTCCGAGCTGATAGGTGCAAAGCGGGCCTGCTATGATATTGGATAGATCGAGAATTTTGACGCCGTCGAGAGGTCTGGTCATTGCCAACTCTTTCCATGAGACTGAGGCCTTTATAGGCTGAAGCCAATATTGGTGTAAATTCACCCGAGCGAAGCGGAAACCAACAAGCGGAGAGAATTGGTGGCACTTGTCGAGGAAACACCGGATCAGACCTTAAGCGATATCGCCGCTTACGTTACGGAAACGAAAATTGAGTCCAGCCAAGCCTATGAGATGGCGCATCTCGCCCTTTTTGACTTTATCGGTTGCGCGTTGAAGGCGCTGGACGAGCCGGAGTGCCGGCGCGTCATAAAACCAATCGTTCCGGACGCTATTGTTCCCGGCGGCGCACGGGTGCCGGGAACCGGGTATGAATTCGACCCGGCGACAGCCGCCTTTGCGATTGGCACCATGGGCCGCTGGTTGGATTTCAATGATAGTTGGTTTGGCAAGGGCGGCGGACATCCGTCCGATATGTGGGGCGCCATTCTCGCGACCGCTGATTATCTTGCGCGCCGGGGACGTGAGATAAAAATGGATGAAGTGCTCACGCTCGGTATCAAGGCATACGAGATCATGGGGCTCCATTTGATGGAGAATGAATTCGGGCCCTACGATTACACCGCGCCCTTGAAGGCGGCGACGGCGGCGGTGATTTGTCGCTTGGCCGGTGGCGGGGAACGCGAAATTATCAATGCTGTCTCACAGGGTTGGGCGGATGGACAGCCGCTACGCATCTACCGCCACCCCTATACGACACCGCGCAAGAATTGGGGCTCGCCGGATGCGGCGGCCCGTGGCATCTGGCACGCGTTAAAGGCGATTGACGGCGAGGACGGGTTTCCGCGTGTGCTGTCGACGGCCGATGTGGGTGTTCATGATGCGGAACAGCGCGGCGTTCCATTCACCTATCCGGCACCCTATGGCACTCATGTGATGGAAAATATTTTGTTCAAGGTCTATCCCGCACAGTTTCGGGCGCAGACGGCGATGGAGGCGGTGATCGGGTTGCACCCTCAGGTGCAGGGGCGACTAGATGAGATTGATCATGTCGATGTCTATACCCATGAGCGCGCCTTGCGGACGGTCGATAAACGGGGGCCGTTAACCTCCTCATCGGAGCGTGATCATTGCATGCAATATATTGTCACCATCGGCTTGATTCACGGTTGTCTCGAATACAGTCATTATCATGATAAAGCGGCGGCCGACCCTAGGGTCGATTTGCTACGGGGAAAAATTCAGCTGATCGAAAGGGAAAGTTACACCAAGGGTTTCGGTGACCCTGAAGTGCGTTCGGATGCGACGGCGGTTCAAGTGTTTTTTGCCGATGGTAGTTCGAGTGAAGAAATTGAAGTGCTTTTCCCGCTCGGCGATAAGCGGCGGCGGGATGCGGCTCGTCCGGTTTTAGCGCAAAAGTTTTTGCAAAACACCGCAGGTTGCCTCGACGGCTTAAATGGAGAAAATCTCCGCGTGCTTTTTGATGATCCGGGTCGATTCCGAGATATTACAGTGGATAAATTTATGGGGATGCTCACTGTCTGAAATTGCAGATCTCATCATAGTGACTATATGTAAAGCGCGTGTGCAGGGATTTTCAGGAGATCGAGCGATGAAAATGATTGTGACGGTGCTTCTAGGGGCCGTTTTCGTAAATTCATATGGAGTTGCCAATGCCGAATCGGCGAAGCCATCGAAATATGCGGGTCAAGAGAAGCGCCAGATTAAAAGTCTTTCCGAGGCGGATATCGCCGAATTGCGTCGTGGTGGCGGATGGGGGCTGGCCAAAGTGGCGGAGCTCAATGGATTGCCAGGGCCCGCACACTTGTTGGAGTTGAAGGACCAAATTCCGCTTACGGCACCTCAAATTGTTGCAATCTCAAAAATTTACAAATCTATGAAGGCAAAGGCGGTTGCCCAGGGTGAAAAGCTCATTGTACTTGAGCGACGCCTTGATAGGCATGCGAAAGACAAAACAATCACCGATGAAACTTTACGGGCGCTCGTGGCGAAAATCGCGGTTGCACGAGGGGAGCAACGCTATATTCATCTTTCCACGCATTTGAAAACGCCTGTTATTTTGTCTGCCGAGCAAATAGAGAAATATAACGCACTACGCGGGTATGCGGCGAACCCCTGCGCAAAGATACCTGCTGGCCACGATCCCGTTATGTGGCGCAAACATAATAATTGTACTTAGCGGGTGAAAAGAAAAAGGGGCCGTCTGGCCCCTTTAGCTTTTAACGCATACAGAAGGTGTCAATCCGCAGGTTGTGGGACCGTCCGGATATAGGGCAATGGGCCGCCCCAGCCATCAGGATATTTTTTCTCTGCTTCTTCATTCGAGACTGATGGCGCGATAATGACGTCGTCGCCATTTTGCCAATTAACGGGCGTTGCCACCTGATGTTTTGCGGTGAGTTGCATGGAATCCAGCACGCGGAGGATTTCATCGAAATTTCGCCCGGTGCTCATGGGATAGGTGAGCATCAGTTTGATCCCTTTGTCGGGGCCAATCATGAAAACACTACGGACCGTGGCATTGTCGACTGGCGTACGCCCTTCGGAGCTATCGCCGGCGTCGGCGGGCAGCATGCCGAACAATTTGGCGACTTTGAGCTCGCTATCGCCAATGAGCGGATAGTTCGGCGCATGGCCGGTGGCGGCTTCGATGTCTTTTGCCCATTTTACGTGATTGTCGACGGGGTCGATGCTGAGGCCGATGACCTTGCAGTTTCGTTTCTCGAATTCTGGTTTCAGACCGGCCATGTAACCAAGCTCGGTGGTGCAAACCGGTGTGAAATCTTTCGGATGGGAAAAGATAACTGCCCAGCCATCGCCGACCCAGTCATGAAACTTGATGGGGCCTTCCGTCGTGTCGATTTCGAAGTCGGGCGCGGTATCGCCAATTTTGAGTGACATAATTTCGATCTCCCTAAATGATTTCTTTGGCACTGTGGCCATCATTAACAAAGGTATCGCAATTATGATCGATTACAATACACGATCCCGCGATAGCTCACACGATAACACAGAAAGGGTGGAAATTCGGAATCGGTTAGGTAGTATGGACCCAAGGTCGAATGGCCGAAGTTGCGACTATAGAGATGGTTAGCGACTTTATTGAAATCATTCCGAATGGGAGGAATTTGCTATGAAGTATTTCACGAAAACCATCGTCGGCGGCGGTATCGCTGCGATGCTGGCGGGCGGGGCTTTTGCTACAGCTGCTCTCGCTGATGGGCATAAGAAGCCCGGCGATTTTCCAAAGCGTCCGATCACCGTTATCGTTTGCTACGGCAAGGGTGGTGGCTCGGATCAGGCTGTTGCGGCCCTGCAAGGGCCTGTCAGCAAGATCATGGGTGTTAAGGTCAACAAGGTAAATAAGCCCGGCGGCGGCGGTGTGAACTGCTTGCCTGATTTTGAGCAAGCGCCTGCGGACGGTTATACGATTCTGCAGCACACGGACACGCTGATCACCAAATATGTCGGTGGCACACACAATATTCACCCGACCAAGGACTTAACGCCGATCATCACCAGCAATATCGCACCAACGGCTTTGTTCATCAAGCCGGACGACAAGCGGTTTCTGGACGGTGGCAAGCCGAGCTGGGACAAGGTTGTGGCTTATGCGAAAACGAATAAGCTCAATGTCTCTAACATCAATGCGGAGATGGAGCTGGTCACCATGGCCAAGGTCGAGGAATTCTTCGGCATTAAGGTTAAGCAAGTACTGTTTGGTAAGCCGGCTCAACGCTATGGCGCGGTCATTGGCGGTAAACTCGATGTTCTTATGGAGCAGCCCGGCGACGTTATTAAACACGTGAAAGCGGGCAAGTTGGCGCCGGTGTTGGCTGTATGGCCGAAACGTTTTGGCGTTTTCCCGGACACAAAAGCAACTGGCAAAGACTATAACATTGCCTGGCAGCCGCTGCTGCGGGTCCGCGGTCTTTGGGTCAAAAAAGGCACGCCTGCTCCAATCCAGAAATATCTCGAGCATGTTTTCACGCAAGCATACAAGAGCGAGAAGCATCAGAAATTCTTGGATCGTAAAAGCCTGACAATCGTCAACTCGTATCAAAACACCGCTGATACGACCAAAGCTGTAGACGATGCCATTACAACCTACGCCAAAATATTCAAGGGTATGGGACGCACGGTTCGCAAAGGGCTCTAAAGAGCTCGTTGTTTGCCAACAAGATTTAGGTAAATCTTGTTCACGCCGCTGTTCTTTCATGGTGGGTGAACGAGATTTTTCCTATTTCAATTTTATTTAGGAACGAGTCGAATTCGGAGCCGGATCATGGCCGAGCTGGGCGAAGCACAAAACAAAAGTCGTAAACAGACATTGATCGAAGCTGCCATCTGGCTGGCGTTTGCGACCTTAGCGTACGTACTGGCAGTGGAATTCGATAAGCCGTTACCCACTTTTCCTCTTGGGGCCGCACATTGGCCGCATGTCATTATTACGGTTACCCTTATTGCTGCGGGCGTGTTGATTGCTTCGCAATTTTTGCACGGCGTCTCTAAACCGAAAGACGATGTTACCGATCAAATCTTTGATGAGGCCGAGGACGATGTCGGCCCGTTGTCGGCGCAGACCATTGCAATGTTCATCCTGCCGCTGCTTTGGGTTTTGGGCATGCATAAGTTGGGGTTCCTTGTGATCACGCCATTCTTTCTATTGGCCTGTACGTGGATCATGGGTGTGCGTAGCTGGAAAATATTGTTGACGTTCACCGTCAGCTTTTACGCCGTCATTGTTCTTGTTTTTTATAAGTTGATATTCACACCATTGCCGATGGGGGCCGGTTGGTTTCATTCGCTGAATGGCGAAATGATCGGGCTTATCCAGTAAGGCGAATTTGGGGCGGACGATGCAGGAATTTTTACACGGTACGGAACTTCTTTTCACAAGCCCGATTGGTATTACGATATTTATTGGTGGCCTTGTCGGCGGGCTGGTGTTTGGCGCTATTCCTGGGTTGAACGTCCTAACACTGGCCGCGGTATTACTGCCATTTACGGCATGGTTTCCGGCCGAACACGCCATCATGCTCTATGGGGTGATTTATGTGTCCGGCGTTTATGGCGGTGCGATCACGGCCATATTATTCAATATTCCGGGTTCAGTAGAGAACGCGCCTACGGCATTTGATGGTTATCCCATGACCCAAAAAGGTCAGGCGAGCAAGGCAATCGGTTACGCGGTGACGTGTTCAGCAATTGGCGGAACGCTGTCTGCAATTTTAATGATGGTAGCGACCGAGCCGCTCGCAAATTTTGCGGTCTCCACTTTCGGTCCGGTCGAAATCACAGCTTTAATCTTCTTTGGCCTCACGGTCGTCGCCGGCGTTGGGTCGCGTTCTTTGGCAAAGGGTTGGCTGTCGTTGGGGCTCGGGCTGATAATTGGTTGTATTGGCAACGATCCCGTTGGCGCCACACCGCGCTATACGTTCGGCATGCTCTACCTGAGCGGTGGCGTTGGCTTCATTCCGTTGATATTAGGACTTTTCGCGGTCAGTGAAGTGTTTTTGCAAAGCCAGCGTATGTCGAAAGGTACATATGAGCGGCCGGAAATTTCCGTCGATTTTCCGAGCCGAGCGGAATTTTGGGCGATGCGGTGGGCCGTTGTGCGTTCCACCGTGATCGGTTGGTTCAGTGGCATCCTGCCCGGCGTTGGCGCCACGCTTGCGGCCTTCCTTTCCTATAACGAAGCTGTGCGCTGGTCGAAGACGCCGGAGAAGTTCGGCACCGGCGAACCGGAAGGTGTCGTGGCTCCGGAGACTGCAAATAACGCAGCAACCGGCGCTGCGATGATCCCGTTGTTGGCTTTGGGGCTTCCCGGCGGCGCACTGACGGCGATGATGATCGGCGTGTTCAATGTCCACGATATGGATGTGGGCCCTTTGATCATGGTCGAAGCGCCAGAGCTCGTTTGGATACTGTTCGCATCGATGTTTTGGGCAAGCTTGGCGATCTTCTTTCTCGGTATGGCGGAATCCAAAACCATCGTCCATTTGCTGCGTGTTCCGTTCACGCTGCTCGCGCCGGGCATCATGGTTTTCTCGACCATCGGCGCCTATGCGCTTCGCGGTAATATCTTTGATGTGTTGACGATGTTCCTTGCAGGCATCGCGGGATATTTTTTACGCAAAAGCGATTATTCCGTGGCCGCCATTGTTATGGGCGTCATTCTCGGCAAGATTGGCGAGAACAGTCTCGCCCAAGCGTTGACCATCCTCGACTTTAACTATCTTGGGTTCTTCACCGAACCGGTCGCCGCAGTGATGGTAATCGCCGGGTTGTTGACCGTCGCGTGGAGCCTTTACCGTCGGGCGCGTCAGTATTTTGGCTGGGGTCGGAAGTAACCCGGCTGCGTTTTCTTAGCCGCTGATGATAACTTCGTCGCCGTCCACCGTAAATTTGTGCGGAAAATCTTCCGAGACCCATTCCATAAATCTAACCGCCTCGTCGAAGCGTGGGTCGCCGTTGCTGAGAATCTCCGGGCGCAGTTTCGGGTCAATCAAGGTCGGCAGGAAGGAGACCTTGTTTACGCCTTTTTCCGACAACAGCGCTTTTACGACGAGGGTCCGTTTGCCGTCGGAGCCGTAAGGCAGGAGCGGATAGTCCGGATCCATCTTTACACGGTACTTTTTCTCGAATACCGCTGCGGCTTCCGGGGTTTTCCCCGGGCTCGACATGATGAAATTGCTGACGCTGTAGAAACATACTTTGTCGTCATGGACGTCAATGGCTTTGGGCGTATGGGCGTGGTGTCCGAGGATCATATCCGCGCCGGCGGCAAAGGCCGCTTTGGCGACAATGGGCTGATAGTCTGCGATTTCCTTTGGGATAAAATGAATGCCCCAATGAATGGAGACGATAACGGTATCGACCTTCTTTCGAAGGGCTTTTATATCGGCTTCCATGGCGGCGACGTCTTCGGCGAACGGTACTGTTACGACCTTCGGGTGGACGCCGGGCTGATAATCGAATTGTTCGTAATAGGTGTGGACCCTAATCGGGGCGACGCCGGTGGATTTTTCCGTCGCGGGATAGCCGTCGCGTAAAACCGAGCAATAAGCCAGAAACCCGACTTTGACGCCGTTCTTCTCGATGATCTGGGGTTTCCGGGCCTCGTCGATATTAGCGCCGGCGCCGACGGTTTTAATGCCCTTGCTGTTCAAAAGCTCAATCGTGTCCAGGAGCGCTTCACCGCCCCAGTCCATGGAATGATTGGAGGCGACCGATACGATGTCGAAATTACATTCCTCGAAAATGGACGCCATGGATGGGTCGCAGCGGCTGTGATGGCCGCCGGAGTGAATCTGTAGGGCACCGCGGGTGGTGTAAGAGCGTTCGCATTGGCCGAACCGGATGTCCGCTTCTGCCAAAGTGTCTTTCGCCAATACAGCATATTGGTCCATTGGTTCGTGGACCGGTCCAACATCCCCAACGGCCATCAAGGTAACTTCGCTCATTATATTCTCCCTTTGGATTGTTGAGTTTAGTTTAGCGGTTTCCCGCCATTCGTCTAGCGCATGGCGGGGGGCTTCTATCCCTCTTGCAAGTTCGATGGGTCGGGCCCACTTTATGGTTCTCAAGGAGAACCTCGATGTCAGCAGGAACAGTGGTCAGCGATATGGCTTTGGAAGCGCCAATCAATTTTCTGGTGCGCTCGGACAGCAAGCCGCGCGTCGATATTCCGGAACAAGGCCAAGGCCTGACGGAACGAAGCGGCCAGTTTGAGAAGCGTGTAACGTCGATCAGAGATGGCCGCGCTGATGCGCCTAAATTCTCCTTAGACCAGAACGGCTTTTCATTTCATCAGCATCAAACCGATGTGGTCGATTTTCTCGACGACGGCCAGGTAGAAGGCATTTATTACCCGGAAGTCGAAGCGTTGGTGAAAGGCGTGACCGGCGCTGAGAAGGTCCATATTTTTGATCACACCATCCGCATCGAAGATGATGGAAAACGCGATGCGGTTTCTGTCCGTGCGCCGGTAGAAATTGCGCATAACGATTACACCGATAAATCCGGCCCGCAGCGTATCCATGACCTTTTTGATGAGAAAGAAGCGAAGGATTGGCTCAGCCGCCGCTATGCGGTGGTGAATGTGTGGCGCTCTATTGGTGCGCCGGCAATCACCACGCCGCTTGCGGTATCCGATGCGTCGTCCATGCAGCCGGACGATTTTATCCCGACCGATCTCGTTTATAAGGACCGCGTCGGCGAGATTGCCCAAATCGGCTATAGCGTTGGCCAGCGCTGGTATTATTTCTCCGAGATGGCACGCGACGAGGCACTGCTCATCAAATGCTACGATTCCGCCATGGATGGCCGCGCCCGGTTTACCGCGCACACGGCTTTTACGAACCCACAGGCACCGGCCGGGGCACCGCCGCGCGAGAGTATCGAAGTCAGAGTGTTAATCGCGTTCTGACTACGACAAAAGCTTGATAATCGCCGTTGCATCGTCGAGTGATTCCAATGTCGCGCAGAGTGTAACCACTTCCTCAATGTCACTATCCGCCACGGGGTTGGCTGAGAAAGACGCTGCATCGCGGAATTTATCCTCGAGCCTTTCCTGACTTACAGGATTGTTCACATCCCCCGGCAAGCCCGTCACCTGATGTTGGTATTCGTTGTCGTTCGTGCGGATCGTCACGATAGGCATGGGTGATTTTGCGGAGGCTTCTGAATCCTCCACATAGCGAAATTTGTCGCCCATGGCGTGATGGACCGGGTTCGCCAAGGCTTCGTCCAGATAGTCGCCCAGCTTCACATCGCCTTTCAACATGGCGATGCTGCAGGTGTAAGGGATGGAATATTTGGCATCGATGCTGATTTTTGGGCGCGCCTTCTCGTGCGGCGGCTCTGACAGCAGGCGCGTTGCCCCTTGGCCGCCGCGCACTTCAATCTCCTCGACCGTGGTGGGATCGATATTGTGTGTTTCGCGCATATGAATGATCGCCGCATTGACCGGGCGCGTGTAACCGCAGGCCGGCCAAACTTTCGTACCCAGTTGTTTCAGTATGGGGAAATCTGTCCCCAGCTCACCGGCCAATTCCCGCCAGTCCGGCTCGGATGTGCGGTGGCTGACATAGTTGTGGTAAATGCCGTAACGGCCTTCGAAGACTTCCTTGTCACCGATGATGCCGAGTGCGGCGAGTTCCGCGGCTTGTACCGCCCCTTGCCCGCTATAGCCCGCTTGCATGGCGCGCATATGAGTGGACGCCGGCGTTGCCATTTGTCGGCTGCCAGCGAGCTGGTTATAGGCAATGCCGATGGCGTTTTCCATTTGGTCTGCATCCGCCCCTAACAGATGGCTCGCGGTAACGGCACCACCGATATAGCCGAACAATTGCGTGGCGAACCAGCCTTCGGTCATGGTCCAGTCATGGACGGTAATAGCGCGGTTGCCGCGAACATATACATCGACACCGGCGGCGATGGCGGTGATCAAATCCTTGCCCGACACGCCCCCGAGTTTTTCTGCAATGCCAAAAGCGACCGGTACAGTGACGATGCTTGGGTGGCCGCCGCCGATATCGTCAAAGTCCAGCATATGGCCCATGGACCCGTTGACGAATGCAGCCTGCATGGCGGTCACCTTGTCGCCAAACCCCCAAATGGTGCTCTCGGCTTTGCCGCCTTGGTCTTTGACATAGTCGCGCAGGATTGGGCTTTCTTCGATCAGGCCGCTGGCGCCGGTGGTGACACCGAGCGTGTCCAAGACGCAGCGTTTCGTGACATCGATGACCGCTTGCGGCAAATCCTCATATTTCAGGGCGGCGGCATGTTCTGCGAGTTTGCGCGTCGCACCCTCTTTGAATTCCAAAGCGTCATCTTGGCTAAAGGCTGTCTGGGCCATGGCTGCTCTCCCGGTTGCTGGTACTTTTGGCTATTAAAGCACAATTAAGCCGGATTGAGAGCCCTGTCCTGGATAGTGGTCCGGTGCATGTACCGCCTGCCCTTGGTGATATCGTAGGGCGTCCCCATATGGCTGACCGAACGGTTGTCCCACAGGATGGCATCTCCCTTGCGCCATTGGTGGCGATAGACGAAGCGGTCTTGGGTCGCAAACACCGCGAGTGTGTCCAGCAGTTCGTCGCTCTCTTCTTCATCCAGTCCAATAATGTGCTGGCCCGCATTGCCGCGAAGATAGAGCGCCTTTTTGCCTGAATAAGTATGGTGCCGGACCAGCGGATGAATCACGTCGGGAAAACCGGCTTTTTCTTCTTCGGTCAATTGATTGCGCACGTCTTTGCCCGGCGGGTGAAGCTTCACATAGGATTGGACGCGGCTATGAAGCACCTGAAGGGTTTCGATGCGGTTCTTCATCTCGTCGTCCAGCGCATCATAAGACGCGATCATGGAAGCAAACAAAGTATCGCCGCCTTCATCGGGAATATCGACACCATAGAGAAAGGTGCCCGCCGGCGGGGTCGGCGTGTATTGGCCATCGGAATGCCACATGCGCGTTGGTGTGGCGCCGATGGGCGTGCCGTTCTCATCGACGTTGGAGGAGACGATAAAAATTTCCGGATGTTGAGGAAAGGCATAATCTGCCTGAGTGTGGCTTGAGAGTTTGCCGAGCCGGGCCGAAAACGTGACTTGCTCCCCAGGCGATAGGTCTAGATCACGGAACAATAGGATTTCATGGTCGGCCCAAGCGTTTTCCAGTGCCGTGACCGTGCTGGCGTCCAACTCTGCTGTTATATCGAGCCCGCGCACCTCGGCGCCGAGCACATCGGACAGTGGTACAAGATCGAAATTGCCAGGCATGCTTCGGTTCCTTTAAGGGGCGGAAACAATCAACGCATCGGCAACGGTGATGCCTTCTGAGTGGACGATCACCGGGTTCAAATCCAATTCGGTCACTGAGCCAGCTGTCTCGGCTGCGAACTCGCTAAGCTTGGCCATGAGGTCCGCCAACGCATTTTTATCTGCCGCAGCTTGGCCGCGCACGCCGTCGAGGAGTGCTGTCCCTTTGAGCCTTTCCAGGGCCGATTTCGCCTCTTGTTTGGACAGCGGCGTGGGCAACAGAACAACATCTTTCATCACTTCAACGAAAATGCCGCCGAGGCCGACCAACAACATGGGGCCGAAATCGGCGTCGTTGGCGATGCCGAGTATCATTTCAATCCCATCTTCGGCCATGGGGCGGACAAGGACGCCCTTGATATCTGCCCCAGGCGCATAGGCGATTCCGCTGGCGATGATTTTCTCATATGCCGCTTCAACCTCAGTATCGCCGTCGATTCCCAAGGCGACGCCGCCGGCTTCGGTTTTGTGCAGAATGTCTGGAGACTGAATTTTAAGGGCGACGGGGCCGCCTATGGCTTTTGCCAAAGTGGCGGCTTCGTTTGCATTCGTTGCTAGGCCGCCGGCACCTAAATCAATGCCATAGGGTGCCAGGATATCTGCTGCTTCATATTCGCAAAGCGCGCCGTCAAACTTGCCCAGCGCCGAGCGGGATTTTTCGGCACGCCCGGCATCGCGTGTCGTGATTTCCGGTATTTTTAGAAACGCTTCGCGGTGAGAACGGTAGTCGGCCATTTCGCGTACCGTGCGGGCGCAATTCGGCATGTTGGTAAAAAGAGGAAACCCGGCCTCATTGATGAGGTGCGTCGCCTCTTCGCCGGGCAAAGTGTAGCTGCACATCATGATAGGAATTTGGGTTTCCCGGGCCACGCGAAACAAGTGTTCCCGCTCATCTAAAAACACTTTGGCGCTACGGGCCGAAATGACGCTGATGACCGTATCGATGTTAGACGAGCCTGCGACCCATTCGGCCAACACACTATAGCCAATTGTTCGGATTGACCCGGCGGTGCCGTCGACCGGGTTTTGTGAAGTCGCATAATGAGGCAAGTGTGCGTCGATTTTGGCGCGTGTAGGGTCGTCTAGGATGGGCACTTCCAACCCGGCGGCGATGCAACTTTCCGCCATCCAGCCACCGGACCCGCCGGATCCAGTGCAAATCGCGACCCGTTTGCCCGTGGGCAACCGGTCTCGGTAGCGGGAAAACCCGGCGGCGATATCGCACATTTCTTCGCGGTCTTTGCCTTCTATGATGCCATAGCGTTGGAACATTGCTTTGTAGGCGTCATATGACCCGGTCATGGCCCCAGTGTGGGAGGCCGCAGCCCGCCGGCCGGCCTCGGACTTGCCGATTTTGGTTAAGATGATGGGTTTTCCTGCGCGGAGTGCTTTTTCCGCGACCTTCTGAAAGATCTCCGGGGATTTTACGTCTTCGAGAAATAACAGGAATGAATCTGTGCGGCCTTCATCGATCAGGTAATCGACGAACTGGAACGTCTCCAACGCCGCCTCATTGCCCGTGGTGATCACATAACTAAACGGTAGTTCCTTCGGCCTCCCTTGGTCGTAAAAGCCAAAGCCGGAACCGCCGCTCTGCGCAATGGCAGCGACGAACCCGTCTGTTCGATAGTCAGGGATGAGAGAGAAATCGGTTTCCGCCACCGCGGGGCTAAAGGTCGTGCAAAGCGATGTGGACATATTGGCGAACCCTTCCGAGTTCGGGCCGCCGATCGCCATATCGTATTTTTCGGCGATTTCGCCGATCTTGGCCTGTAGTGCCTCGCCTTCGTCGCCGCCGCCATCGGCGAAGCCGGCGGTAATGATCTGTGCTGCTTTAACGCCGGCTTCACCGCACCGCTCTAGCTCCTCGGGGACGTACTCTGCTGGAATAATTAACAACGCGAGGTCAATTGAGGCCGGAATGTCCGCTACGGATTTATAGGCTTTCAAGCCCATGACCTCGTCCGCACTTCGGCTGACCGGATAGATTTCACCCTGATAGGGGTGGCTCATAAGCACCGCCATCGTCCGGCCGCGAAGAATGGAGGTGTCGTTGGAAGCGCCGATGACGGCAACCGTCTTCGGATTCAGAAGGGCGTGGATATCTGGCATTCTGGTAGCTATCGCAGTCCCAGTCCGCGCGCGATGATGCCACGCAAGACCTCTGTTGTGCCGCCTTGAATGGTGAGTTTCGGCGCCACTTGGATGCCGTAGTTTAGAAGTGTTTCGAAGGATGCACGGTTGCTGTCATCGGGCGCGACGAAGGTTGCCAGGTCGCGGGCCTTCGACGGCAGTTCCTGTTCCCAGATGGTGCCGAGATCTTTCACCAACGAGCCTTGGATGGTTGGTTCCTGACCTGCTTGCAACATGCCGTTTACGGAGACGGACATGCGGCGCAACGTGTGAAGCCCTGCGACCAGTCGCCCAAGCCCTTCGGCGCTGCGCGCATCCGGGTTTGCGCCGAGCACTTGCGCCAGTTCAAACAGGACGTAAGAGGTTTCTAAAAACCGTTCCGGGCCGCTGCGCTCATAAGCGAGTTCGCTGGTTGCTTGTTTCCAGGCGCCGTCAATTTCACCGAGCACGTATTCATCGGGAATGAACGTGTCTTCAAACACCACCTCGTTGAACTCGTGCTGGCCGCGGAGGTTCACCACCGGATTAACGGCGATGTTGTTGAAGTTCTTCATGTCGACCAGGAAATTGGTTAATCCGTGGCGGCGGTTTTCTTCCGTCGGCGGCGATGTGCGGAAAAGCCCGATTAGGTAATCCGCTAAGTGGGCGTAGCTGGTCCAAATTTTGGTACCGTTAATGAGCCAGCCACCGTCGGTTTTGGTGGCCCGTACCTTGGCTGCGAACAAATCCGAGCCATTGCTGGGTTCACTCATGCCGATACTGAAGGCACATTCACCGGCTGCAATGCGGGGTAGGATATCCATCTTGATATCTTCGTTGGCGAATTTTAGGAGCATGGGTCCGCTTTGCCGGTCGGCCGTGAAATGGCCACGCACCGGAGCATTGGCGACGCGCATTTCTTCGGTCACCACATAGCGTTCTAGGAACGTACGTTCGTGGCCGCCATATTGTTTCGGCCAACTCATGCCAATCCAGCCGCGGGCGCCAACCTTTTTGCTGAATTCGCGATTAAAGATCCCGCCCATCGCACTCTCGCGACGGTCGAAGGTCCCTGCAGCCTCTTCCTCGCGGAGAAATTCTCTTACTTCCGCGCGCAAATCTTGGCAGATTTTGGGGAGGCGAATTGGGTCAAACTTGATATCCACAGACATGAATGCGTCCTTCTTATCTAAATATTTCTAGCGCGCGGAGAGTGTCGGCCAAAGTTGGTCGGCACCATTGGCGGCAATCATTTCGCCGAGCTGAACGGCCCAAAGGCTCTCGCTGCCGAAATCGTCGCGCCAGCCCCACAGCCGCTGGGTATAGCAATGCAACATATGTTCAATGGTGTAGCCGATGGCGCCGTGGACTTGATGGCCGATGGCCGCCCCTTTGCCGGCGGCCTCCCCGACGCGAATTTTTGCACTGGCAATTTCTAGAAATCCGGCCTCGTTGAAGCCGTCGCCGCTATTGATTGTGTCCGCGGCCGACGCCGCTGCAGCAACGGCAGCGGCTGTTTCTCCCGCCAATTGCGCCAAATTATGTTGGACCGCCTGGAACTTGGAAATGGTTCTGCCGAAGGCTTCTCGTTCCTTCGCATAGTCTACGCCGAGGTTGAGAATATGCTGCAACGCGCCGCCCATCTGAGCGCACCGCACTGTCGCGCCCATGCGCATCAAATGATCTTGCGTGAAGTCCGTATCGGCGACCTCGACGGGCATAACGCCATCGAATTCGACAGTGTCCCGGGGCTCTTCTGCATGGTTGTTATGCTGCTGGATGATGCAGTCGCCACGGTTGACCAGTGCAACGACATGGCCGCTACCCTTTTCGGCCAGCACAGCAATTTGTGTGACTTCGCGGCCGTAAGGCACTGCGTGCGCTTTGCCGGTCAATGTGCCGTCATCTGCCAGCGTGATTTTATCATCATCGTTGACGGGGGCGACACTCAGCATGCCATCGGGTACCGAGATGCCCGAGCCTGATAGCAGCCAGCCCGCCAACAGTGTTTCGCCCAGTGGCACCGGAATTGCGAATTGACCCGCGACGCGTAGCACTTCGAAACCATCTGTATACTCGGCGCCAACACCGTTGAACTCTTCGGGCACCCAAGTGCGGGTAAGGCCATTCTCTTCGAGCGCCTGCCACAGCGGCTGTTTCCAGCTATCGTCTTTGGCGTTGTTGATGGTCTGAGGGTCGCAAAGATCACCCAGGATTTTCGCTGTTGTATCGACAATAATGTTATCGGATTCGGACATAACGATCTGATTTCCTCCGAGGATTTGCGCATTCGGCTGCGCGTGTGTCGTTTCTTAAAGGGCGACGGTATTCGAATTTTTCCTGTGACGGAATTTACGCGCATCAAATATTTTGCGCAACATAGCCAAAAAATATCAAAAAATAACAATAATAACAGTATTTTGAACAAAATTGTTGACATTTTATGGGTTGCGTCCGAGGCTTCCTTGCAATTAGAAATAAGTTGATCGCGTCGTTCAGGATGAAAATACCGGTCCAAAAACTGCGTCTTGTTAAGCCTCAGTCTCTCTCAAACGTCGCGCAGGCGGAGATTGAGAGGCGGATTATCCGAGGGGCGCTTGTCGCTGGTGATCGTGTAAACGAGAACGCGTTAGCCACAGAATTGGGCATCAGTAGAGGGCCAATTCGCGAAGCCTGCCGGGCATTGGCGGAGCAAGGGTTGCTTGATTTTATCGTCAACCGTGGTTGTTTCGTACGTGATGTTTCTCAAAAAGATGCAGTTGATGTCTATGATGTTCGAGCCGGCCTGATGCGGCTTGCGGGGCAAATTCTGGGTAGTCGCATAACCGATGAACAGATTACCCGGCTAAGCGGCCTTGTTGCCGAAATGGATGTCTCAAATAAAGAGAACGCGTTTGAAAGGTTCTATGCGCTCAATCGAACCTTCCATGATCATATCGTCGAGTTCACCGGAAATGATCGACTACGCAAGCTGTGTGAAGGTCTGGAAAAAGAACTTCATCTTTATCGCCGTCAAAGTTTGTCACAAGGAGGCGGGCTTGAAGCCTCCAATCAGGAACACAAAGAAATACTATCTGCTCTGACATCACGTGATCCGGAGCGTTCCGGTTTGGCACTCGAGGCGCATATCCTCTCCGGCAAGGTACGGTTTCTGGGCGCGGCGGACGGCGCCAATAAACAAAATCAATCCTCAACGCAATCAGGAGCTCGGTCATGAAGTTCAGTAATTTTTTGTTTCCCCAAGCGGCCGACCCGGCTGATGACGAACGGCTGATTGACGAAACTATGGCCGAAGCGAAGCTGTGTGACGAACTCGGCGTCGATACGGTTTGGCTGGCGGAGCATCACTTTGACGGCAATTGTGCCTATGTGGACCCGATGAGTTTTGCCGCCGCCATCGCAGCAGCAACGAAGAACGTGAAAATCGGTTTTGCCGTGGCGCAAATGTCGCTTCACCATCCCATTCGGATGGCGGAACAAATGTCGATGATCGACAATCTCAGCAAAGGTCGTCTCATCGTCGGCCTTGGACGCGGGACAGCCTATAACATTTATGATTACCTCGGCTATGGCATCGACCCTGATGAGGCTTATGAGCGGTTGCTTGAGGCCGAGGAGATAATGGTCAAGGCCTGGACGACTGAGGGTTTCGAGCATAAAGGAAAGTATTGGGATATTTGGTTGCCGGAGCTGCGGCCCAAGGTGTTTACCAAACCGCACCCTCCTATGGTGCGGGCCTGTTCAGGCGAGGAATCGATGCTCGGACAAGCCAAAGAGGGCAAGCCGTTTTTGATGAACGTGCAATCGGTTGATGTTATTCGTGAGCGCATGGATGCGTATCGAATGACCATGCGTGATGCGGGCTTTGACGAGGCGCATGTTCAGAAATGTGTCGATCAATCTTGGATATGGAAAAATATCTTTGTTGCCGAGAGTGACGCGGAAGCGGAGAAAGTCGGCGTGCCGTTGTTTGAAGCCCAGCGCGAGCATCGCACAGCCATGCGCAAGCAAGTATATGAAGCGCGTGGGCTGACCTTAGATAAAAGTATGGAAACGGGCGCGGCCCCCAAGGTGGCAGCACGAAACGTGACCCATCATAGTTTGTTGTGCGGTTCGCCCGCGACCGTGGCCGAGCAGGTGGCGGAAATTGATGCGGTCGGTGTCGGCGGGCTTATACTTCAATTCCGCCTTGGGCCCGCGTCGCATGAAGTCACGGAAAACAGTATCCGTTTGTTTATGGAAAAGGTCGCACCTGAGTTCGCCGATAAGAAAGCAGCATAATAAATGGCCAGCACCGTGAAAGACGATTTCGACCCGATCACATTGGAAATATTTTGGAGCCGGTTGATTTCCATTGCCGACGAGTCTGCAGCGGCGCTTCTGCGGACCTCATTCTCCACAATCGTTCGTGAATCGAATGATTTCGGCACGGTGTTAATGGACGCCAACGGTGATTCGCTTAGTGAAAATACCGGTGGCATTCCATCTTTCGCGGGCATTCTGCCAACGACGCTGAAGCACTTTCTCGCAAAATATCCCAAGGAGACATGGAAGCCCGGCGATTGCGTCATCACCAACGATCCGTGGCTGGCGACCGGCCATTTGCCGGACATCACCATGTGTATGCCGGTGTTTCGAAAAGACGTGTTGGTTGGTTTTTCAGGCTCGATCGCGCATTCGCCCGATATCGGCGGCTCGCTGTGGTCTGCCGATTGTCGAGAAATTTACGAGGAAGGGCTGCGCATTCCTCCGATAAAATTTTTAAAAGAAGGCGAGCCTAATCAAGACGTCGAGGAAATGATCCTCGGCAATGTGCGTTTGCCCGATCAAGTGTTGGGCGATCTCAATGCTCAGGTGACGGCCAACAAAGTGTGTGGTCGGCGCTTGCTCGAATTTTTAGACGATTCCGATTTGGATGATCTTTCGCGTCTGTCGACAGCCCTTCAAGGCCGGGCGGAAATGGCCATGCGTCATGCCATCGAAGAGGTGCCCGATGGGGTTTATCATTCAACATTGGATGCGGACGGTTTCGATGAAGATGAAACTCACCTTGAATGCACCATCACCGTCAAAGGTTCGGACCTCAAGATCGACTATGAAGGTACGTCAAAGCAAATTAATCGTGGCCTCAACACGGTGATGAATTACACCCAAGCGTATTCCGCCTATCCGGTTAAATGCGCGCTTGATCCTTACACGCCACGCAACGAGGGGTCTTATAGGCCCATCGACGTGGTGGCGCCGGAAGGCTCAATTCTCAATCCGCGTTATCCGGCCCCTTGCAATGCGCGGCAATTGACAGGGCATCTTCTTGCCGGGGTTATCTATGGCGCATTGGCCCAGGCGGTGCCGGAAAAGATCATTGCTGATAGCGGTAGTGCGCCGTCCATGCGCGCTGTGTTCAGTGGAAATAATCCCTCGGGCAACCGGTTCACGCAAATTTTGTTTGCGAGCGGGGGCATGGGGGCGGCGCCGGTAAAGGACGGGTTGTCGACGACAGCGTTTCCTACCAACGCCGGGGCCGGCAGTATTGAGGCCTTCGAGAGCGTCGCGCCGCTGATCGTCTGGAAGAAAGAGTTTCGCGAAGATTCCGGTGGTGCCGGAACATTCAGAGGTGGCTTGGGCCAGGAATGCGAAATAGAGGTGCGCTCCGACGAGCCTTTGCAATTGTCCCTGTTGTCGGACCGCTGGCGCCATCCTGCAAGTGGGGTGCTGGGCGGGTTGCCCGGCGCGCGCAGTCATATCCATTTTAGTGATGGGACCGTGCCGCATCAGAAATCGAGAACCTCCATCGACCCGGGCATGCGTCTGCACATGGTCTATGCCGGTGGTGGCGGGTATGGCGACCCCGCCAAGCGCGACAAAGAAAGCGTGCGCGATGACGTTAAGAACGGCTATGTCTCGGCCGAAGCCGCCAAGCGCGATTATGGACTGAGCTGATGGTTAAGAAAGTTCGCATCGGTGTCGACGTAGGCGGCACGTTCACTGATTTTGTGCTCGTTGATGAAGCGCGTGATCTCATTTTTACTGGCAAGCAATTAACGACCCCGGATGACCCAAGTGCGGCCATTATGGAAGGCGTTGCGCGGTTGCTTTCGGAATCGAAAACCGATGCGGGCGATGTTCATAGTCTTGTGCACGGAACGACCTTGGTGACGAATACGATCATTGAGCGGACCGGTGCCAAAATTGGCTTGGTGATAACGGAAGGTCATCGTGACGCGCTCGAGATGGGTAAGGAAATTCGCTACGACCTTTATGATCTGTTTTTGGAGGCGCCGCCGACGCTGGCACCGCGCCATTTACGACGAACCGTGGCCGAGCGGATGTCGCCGGAGGGCGACGTGTTGCTTCCGTTCGATGAGGCGGCTTTTCGGGATGCGGTGCGCAGCCTTGTTGAAGAAGAAAAAGTTGAGGCTGTCGCGGTTTCTTTCATGCATTCATACCGCAACCCAGCGCATGAAAGACGCGCGCAGAAAATTTTCACAGAGATGTTCGGCTCGATACCCATAACCATTTCTTCGGATGTGGCACCGGAAATTCGTGAATTTGAGCGCACCAGCACCGCTTGCGCAAATGCCTATGTGCAGCCGTTGATGCAGAGCTATCTGGAGCGGTTGGCGTCGCAATTACGGGCGGCAGGCCATGACGGTACGCTTTATGTCATGTTGTCCGGTGGCGGTATTACGACCGTCAGAGATGCACAGGCTTATCCCATACGACTGATTGAATCCGGCCCCGCTGCCGGCGCTATGGCGGCGTCCTACTACAGCACATTAACTAAAACGGAAAATCTCATTTCCTATGACATGGGCGGCACAACCGCCAAGATGTGTCTGATCGATGGGGGCCGACCGGACCGCAAGCATGATTTTGAAGCGGGGCGCATTCGCCGGTTCGCGAAGGGCTCGGGGCTTCCGCTTAAAGTGTCTGTGGTTGATATGATTGAAATCGGCGCGGGCGGTGGAAGTCTGGCCACGGTCGATCAAATGGGGTTGCTGAAAGTAGGGCCTCGCAGTGCGGGGTCCCAGCCGGGGCCCGTTTGCTACGGCCAAGGCGGCGTTGAGCCGGCGGTCACCGATGCGGATTTATTTTTGGGTTATCTCAACCCCGATTATTTTCTGGGGGGTGAGATGTCGCTCGACCTGGGCGATGTGGAAAAGGCAATAGACGAAAAACTTGCAAAGCCGCTTGGTCTAACGGTTTTGGAAGCCGCTGTTGGTATCCATAGTGTGGTCAATGAAAATATGGCCGCAGCGACCCGGATGCATCTGGCTGAGAAGGGCCGAGATCCGCGGCGCTATGACATGATTGCATTTGGCGGTGCTGGACCGGTACATGCCTGCAATATGGCCCGGCTTCTGAAGTTGAAGCGGGTGATAGTGCCCCTTGGGGCAGGCGTTACGTCGGCGTTGGGGTTCTTGGTTGCGCCGCCCGCGGTGGACTATGTTCGCAGCTATGTGGCGCGTATCGAGCAGATCGACTGGGATCATTTGAATGCGTTGTTCTGTGATATGGAAGCCGCTGCGACGGCGATGTTAGTCGAAGCAGGGGCCCAACCGGATGAAATTTCCTTTCAACGTACATCGGATATGCGCCATGTGGGCCAAGGGTTCGAGATTTCCGTGCCGGTCCAAAACGGTACGCTTGACGAGAGTCAGACACAGTCGCTGCGGGCAGAGTTTTTTGAAACGTACAGAAGTCTTTTCGAGCGTGCTGTGACGGATGTTCCGATTGAAGCGATGAGTTGGCGTTTGGCTGCTTCCGCGCCGGTTCCCAATATCGCGCTTAATTTCAGCGGGCAGGGTCTCGCCGAAGGCGAAAAGCTAAAGGGACAGCGAGAAGTCTATTTCGCCGAAACCGGATTTGCCCCTTGCGATGTTTATGACCGTTACGCGTTGGTTGCAGGTGACGTCATTGATGGCCCTGCTGTGATCGAAGAACGTGAATCCACAACCGTGATGCCGCCTGGGACACAAGCTACGGTGGATGCCAGCCTAAACTTGGTGATTGAATTGAACGTTTAAACGTCTAGTCGAGCGGCTCTCGCCCGCCACTGATTCTTTGTGCTTCTCCTGCCTCAAAAGAACTGTGGAAATGTAAGCAAATAAAGTCATCGGTCACCCGAACTACCGACGCATCTTTTTCACCGCCATTAGGAATTTTCACGGTCAGTTTATCGCCGCTTTTCGGGTTGCCGACGCGTGAAATTTTTGCGCCGGTGTCCGACACATCTTCCATCGTGCAAACCTGGTTCTGTCCGCCAAATGCCACTTCCGTACTTTTCCCGATTGGATACCGGTCCGCTGCTCGGCGGTTGCCAGCCACTGATTTTCGGAGGATTTGCCGTAAATGTTGCTGCAGTTCTTGCATGTCTTTCGCGACGATGTCCGTGTTTGTTTGAACCTCTCCGGACATTTGGCCAGTGCGCTCTGTTGCGGTGGCGATGCCGCTGATTTGGGTGGATAGGCTTTGCGTGCCTGAAGCGGCTTGCTCCACATTGCTCGCGATTGCGTCGGTCGATTTGCTTTGTGCTTGAACGGCGTCAGCAATAACGTTTGCGGTATTGCTGATTTCTTTGATCGACCCGTTGACCCTCTCAATCGCGCCCACCGTATTACCCGTCGCATTTTGAATGTCGGAGATCTGGGTTGCAATTTCATCGGTGGCCTTGGCTGTTTGACTGGCCAGACTTTTCACTTCGCCGGCGACCACGGCAAATCCTTTGCCGGCGTCTCCAGCACGGGCGGCTTCAATGGTGGCATTGAGCGCCAACAGGTTTGTTTGTTCGGCGATGTCGGTAATGATGTTCACAACATCACCAATTTTCTGTGCCGAATGCTGCAAGCTGTTGACCATAGCGCTGGCGCGATTGGCCTCTTCAACACCGGAGTTTGCACGCTCGTTGGCTTGCGCTACTTGTTGGCCGATATTTGCGATTGATTGGGAAAGGTCTTCAACGGCCTTGGCGGCGGAGTTTGAATTCTCTGAAGCCTCTCCCGCCGCGTTTGCTGCGGAACCCGTATCGCGACTGACCCCTTCCATTTCCGTCATCATAGAAGATGCGGCCTTATTCATGTCTTGTGCTTTGGTGACAATTCCGGTGACGGTTGTTTGCATTTCATTGTCCAACGCATCGGCCATGGCCATCATGTTTTGGTGGATGGTTTCCTGCGCGCGGGCTTGTTCGGCTTCACGTTCGCTGCGCAGGTGGCGATTTTCCAGCGCATTCGTTTTGAAAACATCAACGGCCGTTGCCAATTTTCCGATTTCATCCTGACGTCGTGTGCCAGGTACTTCTAAATCCAAATCATCATCGGCAAGCCTGGTAGCCGCGGCGGTGATTTGATTGAGAGGGCGTTTTATGACGAACTGCGCAATGGCCATAAAATACGCCAATACGAGAACCTGCCAGAGGGCCCGTGCAACCATCGTCCAAAAGCCGGTTTCTGTCGCCGAATTGACCTTATGTTCGACGGCGGCGAGGGCTTTTTGATCTTCCCGAATCTTTGCATCGAGGTGTGAAATTTTAACCTGCGCCTGTTTATAGGCCGCGGAAATATCTTTGTTGCTGCGCGCGGCGGCGGCGACAGCGTCAAACCCCTTTCTGAACTCTACCGACATTTCATCGATATGTTTGACGGTGCGCTCGCTGGCGGAATGCACTTGTTGTTGAATTTCGTGAAAACTGTTGTTCGTGGTCCAAAAGGCGAAAAATAACGCAATTATGCCAATGATTTGGCCGAGATTTCCGATCCCGACTTTTTGCACGATACTCAGATTCATCGTCATCCTCATAAATTAAAGAAAGCCAATACAAATCGAATCGCTACTATGGTAGCGCGCGATCGCTGGTTGGCGAAAGCGTTGGATTTCCCTTTGTACACGAAATTTAGAGTGTTGCATTCGCCCTGCTGCTGAAATTCTGGAAATCAGGGGCTTGCGTTCTATAGTGCGGCGGCAGATTTTAAATTGCATAATTTTAAGGGAGAGAAACATGGCCAATGCACCCACTGAGGCCGCCCAAGCGGCGATAGATTTGAAGACGCGGATTGAAGCGTTAAACGAAAACAGCCTCGATCTGTTGTTTGGCGATGCGCGCAGTTTTCGTGCATGGACCGATAAACCTGTTTCCGACGCCCAGCTGCACCAGTTGCACGAGCTTTTCATCATGCCGCCGACGGCAAATAACGCGCAGCCTGCGCGTGTTCTTTATGTCAAAAGCGCAGAAGCGAAAGAACGTCTTAAGCCCTGTCTCGGTGACGGCAATGTCGATAAGACCATGTCCGCGCCGGCGACTGCGATTATTGGATATGATTTAGCCTTTCATGAACGGATTGACGAACTCTCTGGAAAGGCGGGCGGCGGTGAACGGTTCGCCAGCAATCCGGCGGCAGCTCAGGGCTTGGCCTTCCGGAATGGCTCGTTGCAAGGGGCCTATTTTATACTTGCGGCCCGCGCAATCGGTTTGGATGTAGGGGCTATGTCCGGGTTCAACAATGAGGCAGTGGACAAAGAGTTTTTTGCCGGTACGGAAATCAAATCTAACTTTCTTTGCAACATCGGCTATGGCGATCCTTCGGGACTACGGCCACGGGGGCCGCGATTGGCGTTCGATGAGATGTCAAAAATTCTATAATCGCTTCTGGCGTGCGCCGGGTACTTGCGCTGTTCTCTTCGCGGGACTAGCGTAGGTCGCAACAAATAACGGGAGGAATCCACTATGCATTGGACTAATCGTCGCGAGAAATTTCGCGCTTATTTGGCGGGTGACCGCTGTTTTCATCCGGGGTCGGTTTTCGACGCTATGTCGGCGCGGATTGCCGAGGATGTAGGGTTTGAAGTTGGTATGTTTGCGGGCTCCGTCGGGTCTTTGTCTGTTTTGGGCTCGCCCGACGATATCGTACTCACCTTGACCGAATTTGCAGCGCAGGCCTACCGGATTAACCGGGCCGGCCAATTGCCGCTGATCGTCGATGCGGACCACGGTTATGGTAATGCGCTCAACGTAAAACGAACCGTCGAAGAGCTTGAGACCGCAGGCGTTGCGATGCTGACAATCGAAGATACAGAATTACCGAAAGCGTTCGGTACCGTTGGCACAACGCGATTGATTTCGATCGAAGAAGGCGTCGGCAAAATGAAGGCCGCTTTGGAAGGTCGACAGGACCCGTCGCTCGTGGTTGCAGGCCGCAGTAGTGCCGCAGGCGTCACCGGCATCGAAGATGCAATAGCGCGAACGAAAGCCTATGAGGCGGCCGGCGTCGATTGCATGTTCCTCGCGGGAATCACGACACGCGATGAGCTCGAAGCAGTCTCGTCTGCGGTGAAAATTCCGTTAATGCTGGGCAGTACCCCGGACGAAATACGGGATCTTGATTATCTGGCAACCCAACGCGTGCGGTTCGCGCTGCAGGGTCACAAGCCGATCATGGCCTCTATTAAGGCGGTCTATGATACGCTGAAGGCGCTGCGTGAAGGCACCGACCCCAAGGATTTGGAGGGGGCGTCGGCTGATTTGCAGAACCAAGTCACTCGAGGCGATGATTTCAAACGCTGGAAGAAAGATTATTTGAGCTAGATTTAGCCTGAATCGACACAAAAAGGGGCCCGAATTTCGGGCCCCTTAATTTGTGGAGGTGTTGTGTCCTACTCTCCGAGGAGTGTAGATCGCTCCAGCAACTTTATGAGAGATTAGCGCCTATCTGGACTGCACCAAGTATTAGAAAACAAACACAGAATGCGCTTAGAATTCGTATGCTCGGTGTCATTCTTCGAGGCAAAATGAAAAATATTGCTGCCATTAGGCAAGCAGATAGAACATTTATGAGTACAATATCAAGCATTGCTCCGTGTCCCTTAAATTTCGCGATGCTGCGATGCACAAAAATAATGCCTTTGTCCCCCTAGTAACAGCAGAATTATAGGTTTGGGTCGGAATGCCGCAGTGCACAATTATTTTAAAGATATGTGCGCCGATGGCGAAGGGTGCTGGTTGAATAAAGGGTTGCGCTCTATAGTTTTGCTATGAGCAGAGAATCACCTATTCGTGTCGGTTTAATTGGCGCCGGTAAGTTTGGCAGCATGTTCTTGTCCCAAGAACCGACCATGCCCGACGTGGAAGTGGTTGCGATTGCGGATTTGGTTCCAGAACGTGCTCGGGAAGCTTGTCGGCGCGTTGGTTTGGATGAGACGCGCATTTCGCAGCTACAATTTCTAGATGATGGTGAGGTGCTTTCGGCCGCGCCGGATATCGACGTTGTTATTGAAGCGACCGGTGATCCAGCCGCGGCCATTCGCCATGGGCTGGTCGCATTTGAAGCGCGGCATCACGTGGTGAATGTGACCGTTGAGGCTGATGCCCTTGTGGGCCCTCTTCTTGCTGAAAAGGCAGCGGACGCCGGCGTCATCTATTCACTGGCCTATGGCGATCAGCCGGCGTTGGTCTGTGAATTGGTCGATTGGGCGCAGACCTGCGGCTTTTCGGTGGTGGCTGCAGGGAAGGGCACGAAGTATGTCCCGGGTGATCACGACGCGAATCCGGATACGGTTTGGACACATTACGGATTGTCGCCCAATCGCGCCGCGGCGGCGGGTATGAACCCGCGCATGTTCACGTCCTTTGTGGACGGCACTAAATCAGCTATCGAAATGGCGGCGGTTGCCAATGCGACCGGGCTTTCTCCAGCGCCGGAGGGTTTGAGTTTCCCACCCTGTCCGGCGACACAGTTGGCGGAAATTTTAAAGCCGCATGAAGAAGGGGGCTGCCTACATCACAAAGGCCAGGTTGAAGTCATCTCGTCGAAAGATCGGGATGGTACGGATGTCGAAAATAATCTTCGGTGGGGCGTTTATGTGGTGATCGAAGCCCCCAATGACTACAGCGCTGCTTGCTTTGAGGAATATGGTCTCGCAGACGAAGGGGGCCGATATGCAGCAATGTATAAGCCTTTTCATTTGATTGGATTGGAGCTTGGTTTTTCCGTTGTCCGGGCGGCCCGCGACGGTATGGCGACGGGATGCCCCCAATCTCTGCAAGCCGATGTTGCTGCGGTGGCAAAGAAAGACTTGGGCAAAGGAGAGACACTAGATGGTGAAGGTGGTTTCACTGTTTGGGGTAAATTGCAGCCGGCGGCCACGAGTATTCAGGCGGGTAATTTGCCGATTGCTCTTTCCCACAATGTGGTGTTGAAACGCGCGCTTCGAAAAGGGGAAGTCGTGCGCTGGGAGGATGTGATATTGGACGAAAATATCGAGCCCGTTCGGCTACGCCGCCAGTTGGAAGAAGCCTATACAGCGCTACAAACCGAGGCGGCGGAATAAGCTGTGGTGGATGCCATTGAACAGGTCATAACCGGCCGTGATTCCAATTTAGGGGATTTCTCCGTTCGTCGCGTGCTTCCTGCCCCAAAACGAAAATTAGTAGGGCCCTTCATATTCTTTGACCATATGGGGCCGCTCACATTGGAAACTGGCCAACGCATTGATGTTCGGCCGCATCCTCATATTGGGTTGGCAACGGTTACGTATCTGTTTCGGGGCGAAATGGTTCACCGCGATAGCCTTGGCTGCGTACAAAGCATCCGCCCCGGCGACGTGAACTGGATGACTGCTGGGCGCGGCATCACGCATTCTGAGCGTTCCGCTTTGGACGATCTTCACAAGCGTCAGAGATACTTGCATGGCATCCAGGCATGGGTCGCCTTTCCAACCGAGCATGAAGAGACGGTACCGGAGTTTCATAATCACGCGCGGCGGGATTTACCTGAATTCGAGCGCGACGGGGTTAGGGTGCGGTTGATCGCCGGGCGGGCCTTCGGCAAAACATCGCCGGTCAAAACTTTCTCCGACATGTTCTATCTCGATGTGCAGATGCAAGCAGACCAATCGCTTGCAGTGCCCGATGATCATGCGGAGCGCGCCTTCTATGTGGTGGAGGGAGAGGTCACGGTGGCTGACGTCGTTTATCGGACAGGACAAATGGCGATACTGACGGAAGGCGCAGGTGCTGTCATTTTCGCGAAATCTGAGGTGCAATTGATGGTGCTTGGTGGAGCCCCGTTGGATGGCACGCGGCATCTTTGGTGGAACTTCGTATCCAGTCGTCGAGAGCGGATTGAGCAGGCAAAACGCGACTGGGCGGAAGGGCGTTTCGATCCCGTACCGGGCGAAGCGGACTTTATCCCGCTACCGGAATAACCGTTCGGCGCTTTCGTTTCCGGAGCCGAGTTGGTACCGTTGGCATCTGACCGTCAACCCAATTACATGCGAGCTTCTACCTTATGCCAACCGGCACCCAACACACAGACGAGCACAGGTCCCTCCAACTGATCTTCCCGACAGTGGTCGAGCGCTATGCCCTGCCAGAGTCAGATTCGGTCAACCGTGATCTGGTGCATTCAATTAAAGCACTGAGTGAGAAAACACCGAATGGCCGGCTTGATGGCTACTCTTGCGATGTTTACACGACCTATGGGGTGGAGGAGCGCCTCTACGATTATCCCGAATTTGCGCGGATAACCGATTGGATGATTTCTTGTTTTACGGCGTATGCGGATCGGATGAGTTATGCCGCGTCGCCGCAAGGTGTCCGGCTAACGCAATGTTGGCTCAATATTTATCAGCGCGGTTTTGCTCATGAGATTCATACGCACCCCAATAATATTTTAAGCGGCGTTTACTATGTGAAAGCTCCGCCCGGTTGTTCGGAGATTATTTTTCATGCGCCGCAGGCGTTTTCCACGATGCGGGCCGAGTGCTGTGTCGATAGCGGATTGAACCAACTCTCCCATGCGATCCAGCCCCAGGAAGGCGAAATGATCATTTTCAACAGCGCTATCAAACACAATGTGCCTCCCAGTGAAATCGATGATGAGCGCATTATCATTTCCGCGAATGCCTTGTTGTAGAGCAGAGAGGCGAGAACAGTGAGTGCGGCACGCAGTAGTGAAACGTTAATGCTTTTCCCGACGGTTTTGCATGTGACCCATCATATGCAGGCGGCCGATTTGAATGCGCTGCTTGAGGCAGCGATAAATTCAGTGCGCCAAGAGGTTGACGGCCGCCCGCCAAAGGAATTGGCCTGCACCATGTATTCGACGATGGCGACGGAACCTGATCTTCATCTGCGTGCGGAATTCTCAGCATTGACGGAGTTTGTCAAAGAAGAGGCGCGGAGCTTTGCTGATGCATTGGACTACGTGGTTTCTACAGAGGGTGCCTTGGTGCGCAAATGCTGGCTCAATGTTCTGCGCCAAGGCGATTCCTGTGACCTATTCAATGATACGAATAGCATCATAAGCGGCGTCTATTTTGTGAATGCAGTGACCGGTGGCGCCAGAATGCAGATCCATGCGCCAACCGCGGATGAAATGATCATCATTCAAAAATCGCAAATTACAGACCTTAATGCGGCGCAAATATTCTTCGATGGTGAAGCGGGCGATTTGCTGCTGTTTCCGAGCCATTTGGTTCGCAGCTGGACTTTGCACGATGCGGCGGACGAACTGGCGATGCTCCATTTTACAATCAGCCTATAGGCGTTCGCCATGGCCGGTGCGACATCGGTTTAAGTGCCGCCGTTTTGGATGCAGGGTGGGATACGAGTGAAAAAGCCAATAAATTTCAGCCATACCTTGTGGTCGCTACTCTGCCTCTTGGTCTGTGCGCTACCGGCATCTGCGAGCGATTTTATCGGTCAAAAGAAGAACGCCTCCTTCTGGGGCGTGGCTGCGGGCAAGGGCTTTGCCAACGCAGTGGGGACTGATGGCGCGATATTTCTCAAAGAAAAGAAACGGCAATGGCGCGCGGTGCTTTTCAAGCGCTCGCCCTTTCTTTTCGCCATCGATGTGGTGCGGCGCAATATTGTGGTGGCCGTGGGCAGCGCCGGCGGGTTGGCCAGCGGACAGGGCGTTATACTGCGTTCCACTGACCGCGGGCGTACATTTTCCACTGTCGGTAAAACGGCCAATCAACCATTATATGAGGTCCAATTCGTAAACGGAAAAGTCGGCTACGCCGCCGGTGTTGGCGGGGCGTTACTCAAGAGCCGGGATGGCGGAAAAGAATGGCGTCGGCTCAAGACAGGCACTCGGGCGAAGTTTTGGGCCATCCATTTTTTTGATGAACGAGTGGGATTAATCGGCGGTGGCGATACGCCGTGGCAGAATAACGATAAGAGTTCCGGCCTTATTCTCCGAACCAGCGATGGCGGCGGGTCTTGGAAGAAAGTTCATGTGGGGCGTAATCGCATTAGCGATATTTCATTCGTGAATGACACTGTCGGCTACGCGGGCGGCGTGAACGGACAATTGTTGAAAAGCACCACGGGCGGTGTCACGTGGAAAAAATTAGGAGCGACGCCGTTGGGTGCGATTATCAATGCGGTGGAATTTGTGAACGAAAGATGCGGCGTTATTGTCGGAAACGGCGGCACTGCTTATGTGACGAACAATGGCGGCAAGAGTTGGCCGTTTGAGATTAAAGTCACAAAGGGATCGTTCTTGGAGGATTTAGATCCTGCAGGCGGCAAGGCATTTTTGGTGGCGGCGGGTAACGGCACGGTAGGTCGCCTTGATATCGCGCGTTTCTGCAAACTTTAGTCGAGCAGACGTACTGGCTTTTGTTTGAGCCATCCCATTACGTTTTCAACGCAATCATCATAACGCGCGATAAAGTTTTCCCGGGTCCGGCCACCCAAGTGTGGCGAAATCAGCACGTTGGGCATCGTCCGCAGTGAGTGATCCTTCGGCAGGGGTTCTTGATCGAAAACATCGAGGCCCGCGCCGGCGATTGTCCCGGCATTGAGTGCCGAAATCAAAGCCGCTTCATCAATGATTGGCCCGCGGGCTGTGTTGATAATATGGGCGGTGGGTTTCATTGTTTCCAACTCGGCTTTGCCGATCATACCGCGCGTTCTTTTGCTCAACACAACATGCACCGTCAAAAAGTCCGATTGTTCGAATAACTCTTCTCGGCTGACAAGCGTAACACCCACCTCGTCGCATCGCTCTTGGGTCAAGTTCTGGCTCCAGGCGATTACATTCATGTCTAAGGCGCGTCCGACCCGTGCCGCGCCGGCGCCTAGGCGACCAAGCCCGAGGACGCCGAGGGTCTTTCCGGTGAGACCCATGGGCAGTGTGATGCCCCATTCTCCCTGCCGAACGGCGGCGAACTCGGACGGGATGTTTTTTGCGATCGATAAGATTAGGGCCCAGGTTAGCTCAACGGTCGCCATTTCGAACCCTGAGCGTGTTCCACAAACTGGGATGCCACGTTCCCGGAACGCTTCCAGGTCGTAAGACGGGTTTCGACGACCATGGGTCACCGCGAATTTGAGGTTGGGCAGCGCTTCGACAATCTCACGATCAAAGAGCGTCTCTTCACGGCCACCGATAACGATGTCATAGGGCTGAAGGCGTTCAATGATGGCTTTTTTGTCCTTCAGGATGTCGTGATAAACATCGATCTCTATGTCGTCGGGCAACTGGCTCCAATCCGCCGATTGCGAAAGTTCTTTGTAATCATTGATGATGGCGAGGCGCATGCCAGTTCTCCTAAATAACGATTTCAACCAGTGATGGTCCATCGACGGCGATTGCCGCCTCGAATGCTTTGCAGAGATCATCTGCATTATCCACTTGAACGGCGTCGACGCCGAGGCTTTTTGAGAACGCCACCCAGTCGATAATGGGGCGATCCAGGCTCAGCATATCGATAGCGGTTGGCCCGGGATTGCCGGCGCCCACACCGGCGAGTTCACCTTTAAGGATGTTGTACGAACGGTTGGCAAAAATGAGGGTTGTGACGTCCAGTCCCTCACGGGCCTGGGTCCATAGCGCTTGCGGGCAATACATGCCGCTGCCGTCACTTTCCAGGCAAATGACCTTTCGGTCTGGGCAGGCTATGGCAGCCCCTGTTGCCATGGGCAGGCCGAGCCCGATGGCTCCACCGCGATTTTGCAACCAATCGTGGGGGGCGGCACCTGCGGTAAATGGCAAAAAGCCGCGCCCGGTGGTGACACTTTCATCGACGACAATAGCGTTTTCCGGCAGCAGGGCGCCGATGGCGGACGCGATGGAATCCAGTGTGATCGCGCCGGTCGGCCGGGCGGGCCGGTTGGGTTTTTGCAATTCAGGCACAGCATTGTTAGCGCCTACCCTATCGCAGAGAGCCTCCAATGCTTGCTCACAATCCTGTGCGGGGGTGGCCAGAAGGTCGACGCGGCAGTTCTCAGGCGCGAGGCGGCTCGGCTTTCCGGGATAGGCGAAAAAACCAACAGGGTCGGCGGCGCCCACCAAAATTATCTGCTGGTAGTCTTTCAAGATTTCTAATGCTTGTGGCACCGGGTAGGGGATGCGAATGATCGGCAGCCGGCCGACGCCACGTTGAATGCGTGTGTTCATGCCTTCGGCCAACACGTCGGCACCGGTTTTGGCTTTGATGCGTCCGGCGACTTCCAGCGGCTTTTCCATCAATGCACTGCCACCGAGAAGAATGAGTGTCTTCTTATCGTTGCCTAATAATTCGATGGCAGTGGATAATGCCTCCTCGCTTGCGGCTTCCCGCTCGGGGATCGTTGGCACGTCGCCGATAACCCCGCCCTCATTCCAAGCGGTGTCGGCGGGTAAAATCAGGGTGGCGATCTGTCCCGGTGCGGTTTGCGCTGCTGCTATTGCTTGGGCTCCGTCGGGCCCTACTTCGGCTGCCGTCATTGATGTTTTGACCCAGGCGGAAACTGGCCGGGCGATGCCTTCGATATCGGAGGTAAGAGGCGAATTGTACTGGATGTGATGGGTGGCGTGTTCACCGACGATATTGACGATAGGTGATGTGGCTTTTTTTGCGTTGTGCAAATTGGCGAGCGCGTTACCGAGGCCAGGCCCCAAATGAAGGAGTGTTGCTGCCGGCTTCCCGGCCATACGCGCGTAGCCGTCGGCCGCACCTGTCACCACGCCTTCGAACAAGCACAGTACACAGCGCATGCCGTCGACTTTATCTAGCGCTGCCACATAGTGCATTTCCGACGTGCCAGGGTTGGCGAAGGATACGTCGACACCGCCCTTCAATAGGGTTTTTACGAGACTTTCCGCGCCGTTCATTTTTGCCATCCTGCGTCTTTTAACTGAGCTGTTTCATAGGTCCTACCTGCACCATGTTTCGAAGGTTTGGCAAGAGTAGGCCCATTGGGTGGGCAGAAAATGCCTAGGAATTAAGGCTCTTTTCGACCCCAAAGAGCGCGCAAATACTCGGTGAAATAAAACCCAAATAGCGGTCAATAAAAATACCGCACTTCGTTTGGCATTGGGTTTGCGACGCATTTGTCGAGACTCTCTCCCGAACCATAAACCGAATGAGGGGACATAATGGATAGCATAGGAGTACTGGGTCGTGTCGGACGCTTGTTCAGTCCGTCGCAGCCAAAATCCGTGCCCCCCGAAGCAGAAAGCGAGAGGGATCGTGTAGGGTTTAAAGATACGGTGCAAAAGCGGGCCGAGAGGTTACGTGAAGCCGTGGAGGCTGGTGGCGTCAGTCCTCGTAGGGCAGCACATATTCGAGACAATCTGGAGAACCGCACCGATGATATCCGGGATCGCCTTGATCCGTTCCGTGAACGGGTTGCACAAGCGGTGGATCGGATAGAACAACGCGCGCAAAATCGCGTGGAACGATTGCAGGCTGCGCTAGAATCAGGTCGGCTTGAACCCGAGACGTTGCAAGCGCGGTTAACGGAACGCTTCGGTGACCGGGCGAGCGATGTTGTTAATGAAGACGGCGCGTTGGATGCGGACCGTGTGCAGGATCTCTTTGCTCGTGTCGGTCTCAGGCACTTGCGAGAACGCATTGATGCTTTCAGGGAGGGTCGGGAACCAGATTCAGAACCGGCGCTCGATCCGGAAGCGGCTCCAGAACCGGGGTCGGTTATTTCGATCGAAGCGTAAGTGCGTTGGGGAACGCCAAGAAGAAAAAAAACTTAACCGGAAAACTAATAGGGCACGGTGGTGAAAAGTCGCCGTGCCCTTTTTTACACCTGCGATTCCTGAAGGTTTAGAATGGCTAAATTCGTATGTTGGTCGGTTCCGTTAATCTCCGGTGCAGCTATCATATTTTGCATTACCGTCCCAATGTGACGCTGCATAAGGGCTGCGGCCTGCGGCGCATTGCGCTCCGCGATGGCGTCGACAAATGCGCGATGTTGGCCACAATAAATTTGATGCCGTTCTGCATTGAGGGCGTGCTGGCGGAGTTGGGCCCATTCCTCGCGCTGGCGTATAGAATTGATTGTCTCCAAAACAGATAAAAGTAACCCGTTATGGGTGGCTTGGGCGACAGAACGGTGCAACGTGCCATCCCATAGCTCGTAGGTCGCCCAATCAGGGGCGGTTTCGCTTTTATCAAGGCAGTGCCGCAAGTAGTCGATGTCTTCATCCGTCGCCCGCAGCGCGGCGGTGCTAGCAATAACCGGCTCGACCGTCAGGCGGGCCTCCATCACTTCCGCGGGGCTAATCGGTGAGGTGGGATGAATGATGCCGCCGGTGCCGGTATTGGGAGGGCCGCCGACGAAGGTTCCTTTGCCGACATGGCGCCAGACCCGTCCTTCGGCCTCTAGCAATCCAAGCGCTTTCCTAAGCGTGCTGCGACCGACCTTCAATATGCCGGTCAGTTCGCGTTCCGGCGGCAGACGGCTACGGTCGGGGAAAACGCCCGTTTCCAACATTTGCAATAGCTGAGCGTAGGCGCTCGCGATTTTCGACATGAATCACTCGAGTAGTTTTTTCAAACCAATTTTATAGTTGGTTTGCTTTCTGCGTCAAGAGTGACGCCATAAACTAGTATAATTTCAATGCGATATCGTGTTTGACACCAATATTCTATTGGTTGATACTTTCCGTAAGAATAAGGTGCAGGCGTTTTAATTCGCTCATGCTGTGGCGTCTTTGCAAATCTTACAATCCAGTGTGAGCTATGCAAATTTACCTATTTAGGGAGGTATTTATGACTAAGCTTTGGAACCCGTCACGGCGGGATTTCGTACAAGGTGCGGCGGCGACCGCGGCATTTTCTGCGCTGCCAGCCAGTAGTGCGTTGGCAGCTAAATTTCCGTCGCAGAATTTGAGCGTAATGGTCGCAACCCGCGAAGGCGGCGGTGCTGATCGTAATCTTCGCCTGTTCTGGGGTGTTTGGAAGAAATACCTGAAAACGCAGATGGAACCTGCTTTCTATCCGGGTGCTGCAGGGCGTGTCGGCTATGTAAAGTATATGGGCCTTGCAAAACCTGATTGCTATACGCATCTGTTTGGCAATATGGGGCCGGAAGTGCTCAATTGGGTGGTGAAGCCGCCGACGACCTTTAAGTTCCCGGGCGACTACAAGTATTGGCTCCGGGTCGATTCCGATCCGAGTTGCATCTTCGTCGACATCAAGAGCAAATTTAAGACCATCGACGATCTGATTGCCGAAGGTAAAAAGCGGACGTTGAAAGTGGCCGCGAGCCGTATTGCGCATCCAGCAGTGGTTGGCATGTTGGCGCTTGCTAAGAAGACCGGCGCTAAGGTTAACATCATCCCGTTATCGGGCGGCAAGAACACGCGCGCTGGGGTGAAGTCCGGCGAAATGGATTGTGGCGCATTGCCGACCGGTGGTATCGCCCGGAAGAAAAAAGCCTTCCGTATTCTGTGCCTCTTCGATGATTCGAATAAGATTCCCGAGCAGACCCGCAATGCACCGACGGTTAATGCCCAATTCGGCATGAAATTACCACCATTGGTGTCCGCTCGTGCATTCGCGCTGAAGACCGAAGCGATCAACAAATATCCCGACCGTTTCAAGGTTCTGCAGGAAACCGCTAAGCAGGTCTTCACGGACCCTGACTTTAAGAAGGCGGTGATTAAGGCAAAGGCACCGTGGCCGTTCATTCATTATGGTGGCCCGGAAGAATGCGAGGCCTATGTGAAAAATATCATTGCCGTCGGCAACGAGTTTAAAGGTCTGTTGAGTGGTAAAAACTAAACAGCGCCTTTGATCTTTACGACAGGAGCGGCATACCCCGGATTGGGGTGTGCCGCTCCGCTTTCCTGATTTTCTGAATATGTGGCTGGGGTGGCAGAATGGCTGCGGACAACAACGAGTCCCCTGAGAAAAAGCAATCCATCGGCGCGGATTTGATTATCCCTATTTGCGCGGTGGTCTTTACGCTCTATTACATCTCAACAATTCTCGATTCGCCATGGACGGCCAAGGTGACGGCCTACCTCATCGGCTCTGTTTTAATTGGGCTGTGTTTTTTGCTGTTTGTCCGAAGTGGATATGCAGTCCGGCGGGGACGCGCGGATTTATCGTTTAAGAGTTTGATTGAGCCGGTGGAAGCGTTACCGCGTCGTCTCGCCCTGTTTGGCCTAACGCTTGCCTATATTGTTTTTCTGCCGATTGTCGGCTTTACCCTCACCACCTTTGTCTTTTTGAGCGCTGGGATGTTGTTGTTATCTCGGGGCGAAGGACGCCGTTTCAAATTCATACTGGCCGGTTGCCTTTCAGTTGGTTGGTTTGCGCTGCTCGTCGTTGGGTTTAAGCGACGCTTCCCTTTGGGGTGGGTCGATGAACAACTGAAGGTTGGGATATCGGACCTGTATGGGTTTCTAGAAGGCCTCTTTAGTGCCTCGGGGGGCGTGTAAAATGGAATTTGATTTCAGTTCCTATCCCGGTATTTTCGTCCATACGCTTGGCTTTTGGTGGGTCATCCTTCCAGCCATAATTCTTGGCATTATCGTCGGCGCCATCCCCGGGTTTAGCGCCGCCAATACGATTATTATTTTGCTGCCCCTGACGCTTGCCATGGGCGAAGAGATCGGTCTCATATTTATGACCGCGCTCTATGCTTCGTCGCGAATGGGGGCCGGATTGCCGGCGATCTTGGTCAATATACCCGGTACTGCCGGGGCGGCGGCCACACCGCTCGACGGCTATCCCATGACCCAGCAGGGTAAAGCGCCACAGGCCTTGGCGATTTCGTTCGTATCATCGTGCATTGGTGGGTTGCTCACCACGGTGTTGGTGCTCTTCATCATGCCGTATGTGGCGCAGGTGATTTATTACATTCATTCAGTCGAGCTGGTCATCATCATGCTGTTCGGCATTTCACTGATTGCGTCTATCGCAGCGCGGGACACGCTGAAGGGACTGATCGCCGGTTTTTTCGGACTGATGATTGGGACCATTGGCGCGGATCATATTTACGCGACGCCGCGCGGTACGATGGGTTTTCTCGAACTCTATGACGGCGTACCGCTTATTCCGGCCCTGGTGGGGTTGTTCGCGATTTCCGAGGCGTTCCTCGTGGTTGAACGGAAATCCATCCTGACCGACGCCGGCGCGAAGTTGATGAAGGATTCGAGCTGGGCTGAGGTGTTTGAAGGTGTAAACGAAACCTTGAAGCGTTGGTGGCATGTGACCTGGACGAGCTTGATTGGGCTCGTTATTGGGGTCGTGCCGGGTGCCGGAGCTGCGATCGCGTCCTTTGTCGCTTACCAGCAATCGCGTACATTTTCCAAGACGCCGGAACTTTATGGCACCGGTCATATCGAAGGGTTGATTGCGCCTGAATCGGCAAATAACGGTGTTACGGCAGGCACGTTGGTACCGTTGTTGATCATCGGTATTCCCGGCGGCGCGACCGCAGCGATCATGCTGGTGGTCATGCAGTATCACGGCATGACCGTGGGGCCGGACTTGTTTATTCAGCAACCGAAGCTCGCCTTTGGCGTGTTTACGACGATGGCGGTGGCCTATGTGTTCATGACGTTTCTTGCCCTACCTATGGCGCGCTACACATCGCGTATTACCACGGTTTCGACGGTCTATATTGCGCCGCTCATCATCTCTTTCACTCTAGTAGGGGCGTTCGTGCCGCGGGCTTATGTGTTCGATATCTTCCTGGCCCTGGCCTTTGGTGTGATTGGATATGTGGCGCGCAAGACCGGGTACCACGTGGCAGCGATTTTAATAGGCATTGTCCTGGGCAGGCTGATGGAGTTCCGGTTGTTGGTCGCATTGAAGAGTGCAGAGGGCGATCTCATGGTGTTGTTTTCGTCCACCATCGGCAATATTTTGTGGGCTATGTTGGTCTTTAGTTTGGTGCTGCCCTATTTCCTGGAATGGAAGCGGAACCGTGCGGCGGCAAACGAGACGGCGGACGCGCCCGAGGCTTGATTAAAAGGAATTGTGAATGTCTGAAATTATCGGTGCTGAATACTCGGCGCAGAAAGAAGATATTAAGCTTCATATATTTAGAAAACATTTGGCGTCCGCGCCTGAGGATGGCAGCGCGCGGCCCATTCTTTTTCTTGTCCACGGTTCGTCCTTTGCCGGGGTGACTGGCCATGATTTGCAGGTATCGGGCCGTGAAGACTATTCGGCGATGAACGCTTTTGCGCGGCTTGGCTATGACGTGTGGAGCATGGATCACGAGGGCTACGGATTTTCCGGCCTGCGCGAGGGCGAAAATTCGAATATTGCGTCAGGCGTTGTAGATCTAAAGCTGGCCACTGACATCATGATCGAAGAAACCGGTGCAACGGCATATGCTTTCTCCGGGCAGTCTTCCGGTGCTTTGCGTGCGGCGGCCTTTGCGGAGGTCTACCCGGAACGTGTTACAAAACTAATTCTTGGTGCCATGGTGTGGACCGGCGAAGGCTCGCCCACATTGAAGGAACGCGCGAAGAAAATTGACCAGTGGCGCTCCAACAATAAACGACCCGTCGATCGGGCCTTTTTCGAGACCATTTTTAGCCGGGATATAGAAGGCCTTGCCGATCCGGTTGTGGCCAAGGCCATGGCTGATTCCGAGGGCCGGTTCGAGGGCTTTGTGCCGACCGGGACTTATTTGGATATGTGCGCGAATTTGCCTGTCTGCGATCCCGAAAAGATTCACTGTCCGGTGATGATCGTTCGCGGCGAGCATGACGGTATTGCGTCATCAGAAGATTTGATCGCGTTTTATGAGAAGCTTCCCAACAAGGATAAGCTGTTCGTAACCATGGCCGGTCAAGCACATGCTACATTACTTGGCTATAATCGGCACCGCGCCATCCATGTCTTTCATGGGTTTTTGTCGACGCCGGAACGGCGCGATCCTCTTTACGACAAGGACCGCGTATAAGAAATTAACGAGATACAGCTAGGAGATTTGTCATGAAGTACAGAAAAATTGGCGATAGCGACTTGGAGATTTCGGCTCTTGGTATGGGGTGTGCGGTTCTATCCGGCGCTTACGGGCCGCGCGATGAGGAAAAAGCGGCTAAGGCGGTATCGGCGGCGCTCGACCTCGGCATCACTTTCCTCGACAGTTCGGATGCTTACGGCAATGGCCACAACGAGGAATTTCTCGGTAAGACGCTGAGCGCTGCTCAAAAGAGGGACCTCGTTATCGGAACCAAGTTCGGCAACATCCGTGGGCCCAACGGCGAACGCGGCGGTACCGACGGCACTGCGGATTATACGCCCGTGGCCTGCGAAGCCAGCCTGAAACGGCTCGGTGTCGATGTGATCGACCTGTACACACTCCACCGGATCGATCCGGATACGCCGATTGAGGAAACCGTGGGTGCGATGAGCCGGCTCGTGGAAGAGGGTAAGGTCCGCTATATCGGGCTTTGTGAGGCCAGTGCAGAGACGCTGCGGCGCGCTTCCAAGGTCGCCAAGATCACGATGTTGCAGATGGAATATTCACTGTGGACGCGGGATGTGGAGGCGGACATTTTGCCTGCATGCCGCGAACACGGCATCGAATTTACCGCATATGCGCCGCTTGGGCGCGGCTTTCTTGCCGGCGGCATTCGCAGCAAAGAGGATATCGCCGACGGTGACCGGCGCAACGATCATCCACGCTTTCATGAGGAAAATTTAAATAAGAATGTCGAATTACTAGGCGTAATCGATAAAATTGCCGAAGCGCGGGGTTTGACCCAAAGCCAGGTGGCGCTGGCCTGGTTGATGGCGCAGGGTGACGATATTTTGCCCATTCCTGGCACGCTGAACCCCGATCACATGCGGGAAAATATAGAGGCGTCCGAGGTTGTCCTGAGTGGGGAAGAGCTGACCACCCTGGGGCAGGCCTTTCCACCGGGCATTACCGCCGGCACGCGGTATCCGGAAAAGCAAATGCATTTGATGGCCCAGTAACATGCAGCGGAAGCAATTCGGCACGACCGACCTCAGTGTTTCGCCACTCGGTTTCGGCAGCTCGCTGCTATCTGGCGGCTACGGTACGCGCGACGACGCCCGTTCGCTGGCTACTATTCACAAGGCGGTAGAACGCGGGATCAATTTTTTCGACACAGCCGATGCATATGGCAATGGCCACAGCGAGGAATTGCTGGCTGAAGCGTTAAAGGCGTATGACGAGGAATTTGTCATCGGGACTAAGTTTGGCAATCAGCGCAGCGATGACGGCGCTTATAGCGGCGTCGACGGGCGACCGGACAAAGTGGCCGGTTATTGCGAGGCTAGTCTCAAGCGGCTCGGGCGCGATAGTGTCGACCTTTACTATTTGCATAGGGTCGACCCTGAGGTGCCGATTGAAGAGACTGTCGGTGCTATGGCGCGGTTGGTTGAAGCGGGAAAAGTACGTTTTCTCGGCCTCTGCGAAGCAGGTGCGGACACGCTCCGCCGTGCCCATGCAGTTCATCCGATCAGTGCACTGCAAACTGAATATTCACTTTGGACCCGGGACGTAGAATCCGCGACCTTGCCTGCTTGCCGTGAATTAGGCATCGGTTTCGTGGCCTATGCGCCACTCGGGCGTGGCTTTTTGAGCGGTGCCATCAAGAAGGATCAGGAATTTAACGATAATGATCGTAGGCCTAATTTCCCACGCTTTAGCGGCGAAAACCTGGCCAAAAATCTTGAATTACTTGCACCGCTTGAGGCGATGGCGGCGGACAAAGGTGTGTCGACAGCGGAAATCGCGCTCGCTTGGCTGCTGGCGCTAGGCGACGAGGTGACACCGGTTTTTGGTACGATGAAAATCGAACATCTGGAATCCAATATTGCAGCACTAGAGGTGACACTCAGTGCGGATGATATCGCGACGTTGGATGCTGTCTTTGCACCGGGGGTAGCGGTGGGCAATCGTTATCCAGACAAACGCATGCATTTGGTTGCCGGTTAAAAGGAGAATTGCGATGAGTGATATTTGGAGCGGCGAATATTGGGCGCGCAAAGGCGACGTGAAACTTTTTATGTATCGCAAACGCAAGGATGCCCCCAGTGCCAATAGTGAGCGCCTGCCCATATTCTTTTTAGTCCATGGATCTTCTTTTGGCGGGCAAACCAGTTTTGATCTGACGGTAAATGGCGCAAATGATTATTCCACGATGGATTATTTCGCCGAACTGGGTTTTGACGTATGGACGCTGGACCATGAAGGATATAGCCGGTCGAGCCGCACTGAAGGCAATTCCGATATCGCTTCGGGCGTTGAGGATTTACAGGCGGGAATGGGCGTCATTGAATATGAGACAGGGCAGACCAAGGCTGCATTTTACGGTCAATCTTCTGGTGCTCTTCGGGCAGCCGCTTTTGCGGAGGTGGCACCATCTCGGGTGGAACGTTTAATTCTGGATGCGTTCGTTTGGACCGGTGAAGGCTCGCCGACCTTAGCGAAACGCCGGGAAGGACTGGATGATTTTCGGGCTAATAATACGCGCCCGGTAAGTGCGGAATTTTACCGTTCAATCTTTACCCGCGACGGACCCGGTATGGCAGACCCTGCTATCGGTGACGTGATAGCGGCGGCGGAACTCCAACATGGCGATTCTGTGCCGACCGGCACCTATTTGGACATGTGCGCCAATCTGCCGGTTTGCGACCCTGAAAAAATCGATTGTCCGGTTTTACTTATGCGTGGCGAGAATGACGGCATCGCGACCGAAGAAGATTGTTTGTCGTTCTTCACTAAGTTGCCGAACAAGGATAAACAATTCGTCATTCTTCCCGGTCAAGCTCATGTGGGGGTCTTCGGCTACAACAAAGACCGGTTTAATCACGTGTTAAAATCTTTTGTGATGATGCCGAAGCGCGTGGACACTTAAGCCTTATCCCGCGAAGCGGCCAAGGGCGGCATCCAATCTTTCGAATTCTGTATCGTTTTTCGGCATGCCGAAGCGAAGCCATTCGGGTTGATCCTCGAAAGCGCGTGCGAGGACGCCGTTGACCGCGAGATGGCGATAAAGTTCATGCGCTTTTTCGTGCGATACGAGGCGGAAGAGGGACGTGCCGCCGACGAGTTGCAATGCGTGGCGCTCTAATAGGGAATCCATGGTCCGTGCAGATTGCTTCAAAGCGGACAATGCTTGGGTTTGCCAATTGCTGTTGGCAAGTGCCTGTCGGCAGATTTCCAACGCCGGTCCGCTAACGGGCCACGGTCCCAATGCGGTTCTTAATTCACATGCCAGTTCGTCATAGGCCAGAGCGAACCCGAGCCGTAACCCACCCAGCCCAAAAAATTTACCGAACGACCGCAAAACACATAAGCCTTCTCTTCCGCCTTCGTTGGCGACACTAAGGTCGGGGGCTACTTCTGCAAACGCCTCGTCGACGACCAATAGCCCGCCTGCATGAGCTTGGCCCTCGGCTAATTTCAGCAAGCCTTCGCGAAAACGCCGTTTGCCGTCCGGGTTATTCGGGTTGGTCACAACGATTACCGCAAAATCGCCCCAATTAGGAAGATCGGGAACGATGGTGATCTCATGGCCTGCTGCCTGCCAGGCCCGTGCATGTTCGGAGTAGGTCGGCCCGACCACGCCGACCGTGCCGGGTTCGCGAAGCCAAGGTAGCCATTGAATGATGGATTGTGTCCCTGGCGCCAGGATTAAAGATTCGTTTTTTTCGGCCTTAAAAAATTTTAACGCTGCATCTGCGGTGGCCGACTCCAGATCGCTATCTGGTAATCTTTGCCACAAGCTGTCGGCAATGTCGGGGATAGGATAGGCGTTTGGATTGATTGCCGTCGATAAATCCAACCAGCCTTGATTGGGCACGCCGAACAGTTTTTCAGCATGGGCGATAGAGCCACCGTGGGATGGCAAGGTTAGCGGTGGCAATTCTGTCCGAGACGGCGGTGGCGCAGGCGGTGTCCGTCGCTGTCTTGGCGGTGAAGCCAGTTTGGAATGAATTTGTCCGTTCGTTGACAACGACCGCTACCCTTCGATACAAATTTCTAGTCAATGGTTCCCGCGATAGAACGTTATCAAGGGAACACGGTGCGGTGACCGGGATATCTCGGAAACCAAAGCCGTGGCTGCCCCCGCAACTGTAGGCGGCGAGCCCACATCCAACATACGCCACTGGGGCAACCTGGGAAGGTAGGATGATGGGCAAGGACCCGCGAGCCAGTATACCTGCCGTTGACACGCTAGCGCCGAACCGTTCGGCGGGGTGTACGAACGGTCAATCCGAAGCCAAATATGGCGAATCGGGTTAATGTAGTGCGGTGGCGGTGTTGAAACGTTCGTTGGGGAGTACGCTGTATGTTTAATTCTAAGTTTTCTTGTCGGCCTGGGCTTTCCGTTGTTTTTGGGGCTCTTTTTGCGGTTGTTTTTGCGCTGCCGGCGGCCGCCCATCACCCGATGGGCTATCAATTGCCGCAGACATTTGTGCAAGGCTTGCTGTCTGGCTTTGGCCATCCGGTGATCGGGCTTGATCACCTGGCTTTTGTTATTGGTATCGGGCTCATCGCGACGCTGGTGCCGCGCGGACTGACCGCGCTCGGCGCCTTCATTGGCGGTTGTTTGGCAGGATGCGTCATTCACTTGTTCTCTATCAACTTGCCGATTGTTGAACCGATTATCGCGGCGTCAATTATTGCCGCCGGCGCTGTTTTGGTTCTGCGTCAACGCATTAGCACGACAGTCTTTGCCATTGGGATCGGGGTCACCGGCATATTTCACGGCTACGCATACGGAGAATCAATCATTGGTGCGGAAACGTCTGTGCTTGGCGCCTACCTGATTGGCTTCAGCCTTATCCAGTACGGCATCGGTGCGGCGGCATATTTCGCCGTGGAGATGTTGAAAGCAAAACCGGTGGCGTTGGCGGAGAACGGCGTTCGTTTCGCCGGTGTGGTGATCGGCGCCTTCGGCCTCTACGTGCTCACCAATCAGTTCATCGCTTAGTCGACTGACTATTCGACGATGGCCGCCGAGGGCAGCCTGCCGGCGGTGACGCTGGTGTTGGGGGGGGCGCGATCCGGCAAAAGTCGATTTGCGGAGCAGTGCATAGCCTCCATGGCGCCACCCTTCTTCTACGTTGCGACGGCCGAGCCGAGGGATGTGGAAATGACGGAGCGCATCCGCCAGCACCAAATGCGCCGTGGCGCGGATTGGCAAACCATCGAAGAGCCGTTGGCCCTACGCGAAACTCTTGAACGTCTTGATAAAACCGGAGCCGTCATTCTGGTTGACTGTCTAACATTATGGCTTTCCAACCTGATGCTTGCTGGCCGCGACATCGAACAGTCTATAGCGTCCCTATGCGTGACACTGTGCGGTATGAAGGGGCACGTTGTTCTTGTCTCAAATGAGGTAGGGCAAGGCATCGTTCCAGATAATGACATGGCACGGCAATTCCGCGATTTTGCCGGTTATATGCATCAAGATATTGCCGCAGTGGCGCAATCCGTCGTCATGGTGATCGCAGGGTTGCCGCTAACATTAAAGCCGTCTGAAGGGAAATAATGGCATGGCCGTGCAGGGTAAAATTCCAGTAACCGTACTGACCGGTTTTTTAGGCGCCGGCAAAACCAGTACGATCCGCCATTTGCTGGAGACAGCGAATGGCAAGCGGTTGGCACTCATCATTAATGAGTTCGGCGATCTTGGCGTTGACGGGGAAATCGTCAAAGGGTGCGGTATTGAAGGGTGCGCCGATGAAGATGTGCTCGAACTTGCTAATGGCTGCATTTGCTGCACGGTAGCGGATGATTTTCTGCCGACAATGGAAACCATTCTTTCACGGCCTGATGCGCCGGATCATATCATTATCGAAACATCGGGGCTGGCACTGCCCAAGCCCTTGATCAAAGCCTTCAATTGGCCGGAGGTGCGGAACCGGGTTACCGTTGACGGCGTTATTGCGGTTGTCGACGGACCCGCGGTTGCTGATGGTCTTTTCGCGACAGATCCGGGCGCGGTCGACGCCCAACGGCAGAGTGACGATTCGCTCGATCATGAAAGTCCGCTTGAAGAGCTGTTTGAAGAGCAGTTGGGCTCAGCTGACATGGTCCTCGTTAATAAGATGGATATGGTAGCGCCTGGCGCGGTGAAGGGGGTGACGGATGATATAAAATCTTCCGTTCGCGCCGGTGTGAAATTGCTTAATGCCAACCATGGCAGAATTGATGCGAATATTCTGCTTGGCCTAAACGCCGCTGCGGAAGATGACCTTGCATCACGGCATTCTCATCATGACGGTGCAGACCACGAGCATGACCATGATGATTTCATGAGTTTTGCGCTTGAAACAGGAGCCTTTGCGTCACCGGAAATGTTGACTGAACGGTTGGTCAAATTGGTGGAAGAGCACGACCTTTTGCGCGTGAAGGGCTTTGCCGCAATTGAAGGCAAACAGATGCGCCTTGTGGTGCAGGGCGTTGGCGGTCGATTTTCCACCTATTTCGACCGTCCCTGGAATAGTTCGGAGAACCCGTCGTCACGGATGGTATTCATCGGTTTGGCGGGGCTTGACGAGACGGCGATCCGCACGGGATTCGCCACACACTAATGCATTTACTCAATGCCCAGCCCGGTGCGATTGCCGACGGCTCCTTGGCTGTCGATTTAGGTCAGTCCCCGGGACGCTTGGTTTTCTTGTCCGCTGCCGATACGGAGCTTTCCGCAATGGCACAAGCCCGTGAGAAAATGGGCGATGATTTTCCGACAATTCGGCTCGCCAACCTTATGCAGCTTTCTCACAACATGTCGGTCGACCTGTACTGTGAACAGATCATCGCCAAAGCAGAGTTAGTCATTGTGCGGCTTTTGGGTGGGATCAGTTATTGGCCCTATGGCGTCGAACAAATCGTCGATACCTGCAAGCGTCATGATGTTTCTCTGGCCTTTTTGCCAGGGGATGATCAACCGGACGACGATCTCATGTCCCGGTCCACAGTGGCCCCGGAATCCTGTCACCGGTTCTGGCAATATTGCGTTCATGGCGGGCGCCAAAATGCGCATGCGTTATTGAATTTTGCGGCGTCTCTTGTGGGAGAGCCTTGCGATTGGCTGGAGCCGAAGCCGCTTTTGCGGGCCGGTCTCTATTGGCCGGGGACGTCCTTGGCGAGCTTGGAGGGTATCCAAGCTGGTTGGGCGGATGACGCGCCGGTCGTGCCCGTGGTTTTCTACCGTGCTCATTTGCAAGCTGGAAATTTGGCGGCGATTGATTGTTTGATAGAGGCCTTAGAGGCGGTGGGGATGGCCCCATTGCCGGTCTATATCTCCAGTTTGAAGGAGCCGTTCTCTGAAAACTTCCTGGCGACACTTTTCGCGAAGGCTGTGCCATCTGTAATTCTCAACACAACCGGTTTTGCGGTGTCTTCTCCCAACGGTGGGCATACCGCGTCGGCTTATGACAGCTGCGATTGCCCGGTGTTTCAGGTGATATTGGCCGGAAACTCGTTAGAAGCCTGGCGGGCCAGTATGCAAGGCCTATCGCCGCGAGACATCGCCATGAATGTGGCCTTGCCGGAGGTGGATGGCCGTATCATCACACGCGCTATTTCGTTCAAAGGTGAAACAAATTTCGACCCGAATACGGAGCTATCGGTCGTGGCTTACGAGGCCGTACCTGACCGGGCGCAATTTGTCGCCAGACTTGCCGCAAACTGGTGCCGTCTTACCCGTACTGAAGTTGAGGGCCGTCGGATTGCGATCGTACTTGCCAATTATCCAAATCGTGACGGCAGGCTGGGTAACGGTGTGGGGCTGGATACACCGGAAAGCGTTGCTCTGTTCTTGAATGATTTGGAAGTTGCCGGATATGACGTGGTTGATGCACCTACTGACGGCGACGCGTTGGTGGCGCGGCTGAGTGCAGGACCCACGAACCAAACAATTGAAGGGCGGCGTGTCGAAGAAAAATTGGCTTTAAGTGACTATATGGCGGCGTTCAATCAATTACCGGCAGCCGTTCAGGAAAGAATCTCGAAACGGTGGGGCCCGCCGACAAAAGATCCATTCTTTCTGAAATCCGCCGCCGCCTTTGCAATGCCGACCTTTCGCTGTGGCAACGCCGTTATCGGTCTGCAGCCTGCGCGTGGTTACAATATCGACCCGCAAGCCAGTTATCACGACCCGGATTTGCCGCCGCCGCATGGTTATCTCGCCTTTTATATTTGGCTTCGCGAAATCGTCGATGTCCATGCAGTTGTGCATTTCGGCAAACACGGCAATTTGGAGTGGCTGCCGGGCAAGGCAATTGCTTTGTCAGAGGCCTGTTTTCCCGATGCGGTTTTTGGGCCAGTGCCGCATCTGTACCCCTTTATTGTCAATGATCCGGGAGAAGGTTCTCAAGCCAAACGCCGTTCGCAAGCCGTTATCGTTGATCACCTGACGCCGCCGTTGACGCGCGCTGAAACCTACGGGCCGTTGGCCGAGTTGGAGCAATTGGTAGATGAGTATTTTGAAGCATCCGGCATTGATCCCAGGCGGTGTAAGGTTTTGGGCGAGGCCATCCTGGAGAAAACGGTTGATGCCGGTATGGCCGAGGAATGCGGAATTTCTCCTGGAGAAGACCCCAACGCGGCGCTCTCCAAACTCGACGGCTATCTTTGTGAATTGAAAGAACTGCAGATTCGGGACGGCTTGCATATCTTCGGCGTTTCCCCGGAAGGACGGCAATTAACCGATTTGTTAGTAGCACTGGCGCGGTTACCGCGCGGCGACGGCGTGTCTTTGCACAGGGCGCTTGCCGAGGATTTGGGGCTGAATGATTTCGATCCCTTGGATTGTGATATGGCGGCGAAATGGACGGTGCCTACCCCCGATTGCCTTTCTGGGGACAGTGCATGGCGCACGGCGGGCGATGCGGTGGAGGGGTTGGAATTACTTGCCGCGGATCTTGTGTCTGGTGCTCGGGTACCGCTTGAAAACTGGACGCGTAGTAAGAAGGTGTTGGAGGAAATAGAAACGTCGTTGCGCCCGTCTCTTTTGGCATCGGGGCGTGCGGAAGGCCAAGGCTTGCTGGCCGGTCTCGCGGGTGGGTTCGTGGCGCCAGGGCCATCCGGTGCCCCAACCCGGGGGCGGCCTGATGTTTTACCGACCGGGCGAAACTTCTACTCTGTGGACACCCGAACAGTGCCGACCCCGGCAGCCTGGACATTGGGTTGGCAATCAGCGTCGCTCTTGGTCGAACGATATGCGCAGGAGCATGGCGAATGGCCCAAGCGGATGGCCTTGTCCGTGTGGGGCACGTCCAACATGCGCACTGGCGGAGATGATATTGCCCAAGCATTGGCGTTGATGGGGGTGCAGCCGGTTTGGGAAACCGCTTCGCGCCGTGTAACCGGGTTTGAGATTATGCCTGTGGCCGTATTGGGCCGCCCGCGGGTTGATATTACCTTGCGTGTGTCAGGCTTCTTTCGCGACGCTTTTCCAGCACAAATTGATTTGTTCGATTCCGCTGTTCGTGCGGTCGCCGCTCTCGATGAAGAGGCGGCGGATAACCCTTTGGCCGCACAGGTTCGTGAGGACGTGGCCAAGTTTGTGTCGGGCGGCGAGACCCAGAAAAACGCCGCCCAGAAGGCCGCATATCGCGTCTTTGGCTCCAAGCCGGGCGCTTATGGTGCCGGCCTACAGGCACTCATCGACGAGCGCGGTTGGCAAGATTCTGGTGATTTGGCGCGCGCCTATATTGCGTGGGGCGGTTATGCGTATGGCGGCGGCGCCGAAGGGGCCGCAGAACATGCGGTTTTCGAAAACCGTGTCGGTGCGGTCCAGGCTGTGTTGCATAATCAAGATAATCGCGAGCACGACCTTCTCGATTCCGATGATTACTACCAATTTGAAGGGGGCATGAGCGCTGCGGTGGAACATCTGTCGGGCGAGCGACCGGTTGCTTACCATAATGATCATTCGCGCCCCGAACGGCCGAAAATCTATCGACTTGAGGAAGAAATAGCCCGCGTTGTGCGGGCCCGCGCGGCCAATCCCAAATGGATATCCGGCGTGATGCGCCACGGCTATAAAGGCGGTTTTGAAATTGCGGCGACCGTTGATTATCTGTTTGCATTCTCAGCGACCACCGGTGCGGTGTCGGATCACCATTTTGACCTTGTCTATGAAGCCTACCTTGAAGATGAGGAGGTGCTAGCATTCCTAAATGAAAAAAATCCGGCAGCATTGAAAGAAATGGCGGGTAAATTCATGGAGGCGCTTGATAGAGGCTTATGGCAACCGAAGCTGAATTCGGCCCCCGCCAAGTTGGCGGCGCTTTCAGCTAATATTGGGGAGGGTGTTGATGACAGAGCAACTGACTGACGAAGACAAAAATATCCGGGCTAATGAAAAGGCAAAAAACCGCAAAGCGGCTCGCGATAAGATGCTTGCCAACAAGACCGTCGAAAAGGGTTTGCTGATCGTCCATACGGGTAAAGGCAAAGGTAAATCGACGGCGGCTTTTGGCCTTGCCACACGCGCGATTGGTAATGGTATGCGGGTGGGCGTCGTTCAATTCGTAAAAGGCAAATGGGAAACCGGCGAACGACACGTGTTGGAGAAGTTTCCTGAGCAAGTAGAAATCCGCACCATGGGCGAAGGCTTTACCTGGGATACGCAGGACCGAGCGCGCGATATTGCTGCCGCCGAAGCTGCATGGGCGGCCTCGAAAGAGATGATTGAGGCATCACGTGGGCCGGACCCTAAATATGACATGGTGTTACTCGATGAGCTTAATATCGTATTGCGCTATGACTATTTGAATTTGGCGGACGTCGTTGATTTTTTCAAAACAAAGCCAGAGAACCTCCACGTCATCGTGACCGGTCGAAACGCCAAAGCGGAGTTAATCGAGATCGCGGATTTGGTAACGGAAATGACCCAGATCAAGCATCCGTTTCGTGAGCAAAACGTGAAGGCCCAAAAGGGAATTGAATTTTGAGCCCACCTGCTCTCATGGTTCAAGGGACCGGGTCGGAGGTTGGTAAATCGCTGGTCGCGGCGGGGTTGTGCCGCGCGTTCCGGAATCGACATCTTAATGTCCGGCCTTTTAAGCCGCAAAATATGTCCAACAATGCGGCTGTGACAGCTGATGGTGGTGAAATCGGTCGGGCACAGGCACTGCAAGCGCGCGCTTGTGGCGTCGAAACATCGGTTCATATGAATCCGGTGTTGTTGAAGCCTCAGTCGGAGCAGGGCGCCCAGTTGATCGTCCAAGGTAAGCGTGTGGGAGATACCAACGCGCGGGCCTTTACGGAAACGAAACACAGCCTGCTTGGCAAGGTCGTCGAGAGTTTTGAGATTGTTGGTGAGGGTGCCGACCTGGTAATTGTGGAGGGCGCAGGGAGCCCGGCGGAAATCAATTTACGCGCAGGCGATATTGCCAATATGGGCTTTGCGCTTGCCCAAGATGTGCCGGTAATTCTGGTAGCCGATATTGAGCGTGGCGGGGTGATCGCCAACTTAATCGGCACCTATGAATTGTTGGATGAGGCGGAGCGCGAACAGATTGCCGGCTACGTGATCAACAAATTTAGAGGGGACCCCTCTCTCTTTGAAGATGGTGTTGCTGAAATCACCCGGCGGACGGGTTGGCCTTGTTTGGGTGTTCTTCCTTACCTCGCCGTCGTTAATCGCTTGCCTGCGGAAGATGCCGTTCGATTACAGGCAAATGTTACTAAGCCCGGTAACGGTCCCATAAAAATCGCTGTGCCCGTATTGTCGCGGATCGCAAATTTCGACGATTTGGACCCTCTCATTGCCGAGCCCGAAGTTGCGGTCGAGTTCGTAAAGGCCGGTTCCCCATTGCCGGGTGATGCGGACCTCATCATCCTGCCTGGTTCCAAATCAACCCGTGCAGAGCTTGACCTGCTGCGTACGCAGGGCTGGGACATTGATATTGCCGCCCATATTCGTCGTGGCAGTTGGGTGTTGGGTCTTTGTGGCGGCTTCCAAATGTTAGGGAATAGCGTGTCCGATCCTCAGGGTGTGGAAGGCCTGCCCGGCAGGACCGAGGGGCTCGGTTATCTTGGCGTGGAGACAGTGCTGGAGCCCCAAAAAACGCAGCTTCGTGTCACGGGTAGGGATATTGATAGTGGTGCCACCATCGAGGGGTATGAAATTCATATGGGATGCACGAGCGGTCCGGATACTAAACGGCCAATGTTGGAGATTGAAAACCAACCCGCTGGTGCTGTTTCCGCTGACGGCAAGGTTATGGGCTGCTATATCCATGGATTGTTTGGGGCGGATGGTTTTCGCGCCAAGTTTTTGCAAAAGCTTTCGGGGCGGCAACATAAGGGCGTCGCGTTTGAACGCATGGTCGATGAAACATTAGATGCGTTGGCCGGCCATCTGGAAGCACATTTGGATGTGGATCAATTGTGGCGGTTGGCAAGCGACTGGGTGTCCGCCGGTAATGACAAAAAAAGGAGTGTTCAATGAAAAGTACGGCGGAAATGCTGGCCGACCGATATGGCGAAGAAGTGGATTTCGGTCAGGATGTCGAGCTGGAAGGCACGGTAGCGCAAATCCTGTCGCGGGGAACGCAGCGCCATTTCACTGACGAACCGGTGTCTGAGGATTTGCTGAAGGTGCTGCTCGCTTGCGCGCAATCGGCGCCGACTAAATCCGACTTGCAGCAATATTCGATCATCGTTGTGCGAGACCGCGAAAAGCTCGCTAAGCTGGGCACGCTGAATAAGGGGCTCGAGCTACCGACAAAGGCGCCGGTTTTTATGGCGTTTTGCGCCGATATGCGGCGCATTCAGCGGCTGGCTAAAATCCGCGACCACGATCATCAGAACAATAATGTCGACACTTTTATGAATGGCGTTATTGATGCAGCATTGGCGATGCAGAGTTTCATGTGCGCCGCTGAAGGCGCAGGTTTGGGTTGTTGCCCCATAAGCCAAATTAGAAATAATTTGCCGGAAGTGAGCGAAATCTTGAATATTCCGCCCGGCGTTTTCCCCATTGCGGGGTTCTCGCTCGGCTGGTCGAAATTTCCGACACCCCGCGTATCCATGCGGTTGCCACAGGAAACTGTTGTTCATTGGGAGGCTTATGACGATAGCGATCTTGAGGCGCAGACAGAGGCGTACGGCAAACGGCGGCACGCCGTATCGCCGATTGGACCGGAAAAACAGCGTCATACGGATACGTACGGCGCGCTCGATTTTTGCCCCTGGTCGGAGAATGTGGTTCGCCAACTGTCGCGGCCGGAACGACCGGGCTTCTCAGCATTCTTAAAGAAACACGGTTACGATCTCGCATAAGGAGAGCAACGATGTCGGATAAAACTCAAGGACGGCTCGCGGGCAAGGTGGCAATGATCACTGGCGCTGCGAATAATATCGCTCGTGAAGCGGCGGTGATGATGGCGCAAGAGGGGGCGGATCTGGCGATCTGTACGCTGCAAAGCGAGGACGGCCTTTCTGAAACCGCTAAGTTGGTCGAGGCAGAGGGTGGACGCTGCTTCCATCGTTTGATGGATGTGCGTGATGAAGATCAGGTTCGTGGATTTGTTGCCGACGCGGTCTCGGAGCTGGGCAGCCTCGATATTCTTGTGAACAGTGCAGCGGTGCGGCGTCACTATCCGTTTGCGGAAATGACGTTGGAGCGGTGGCGCAATGCCCATCAGGTGATTTTAGAGGGCGCATTCCTATGCGCGCATGCTGCGGTGCCGCACATGATCGAAGCGGGTAGCGGGGCTATCGTTAATATGGGTGGCATTTCCGCACATCAAGGTGGTCTTGAGCGTTGTCACGTAACCGCGGCGAAGGCGGGTGTTATCGGCTTTACCAAGGGCCTGGCAGTGGAATTAGCAACCCATCAAATTCGCGTCAATTGCGTGGTGCCGGGCACCATCAATACGGAGAAGGGAACGTCGCGCGATACGCGCATTCCTCATCCGAGTGGCGGCAAACCCATTTGGGGTCGTGAAGGCCGTGCGGAAGAACCCGCGAGTATGATCCGGTATTTGTGTTTGCCCGAAGCGTCCTACGTGACAGGCCAAACAATCCACGTAAATGGCGGCTATTATTTGCCTTAAAGGCTGCGTCAAACCACCCGTTGACGGATAAATTTGCACATGCATGATCCGGCCTTCAGTAAAGGGCCCGGACGTAGCGGGAATGATTTTGGGGGAAGCAATGAGCGGTAACGAAAAAAGTCTAGACGAGTTGAGTAAAGATCTCGATGTCCGGCGTGCGAAAGCGCTCGGGATGGGTGGTCCGGAAAAGCTGGAGAAGCGCAAGAAGCAGGGCGTTATGAATGCCCGTGAGCGCATGGATTACCTGCTTGATGATGGGTCGTTCATTGAAACCGGTTTGCTGGGCCAATCCAGTGTTTATGCGGCGGATAAAGAGCGCACGCCGGCGGACGGCAAAATTTGCGGTTTCGGCAGGATCGAGGGCCGAGATATCGCGGTCAGCGTTAATGACTTTACCGTCAAGGGGTCGTCTACCAGTGCGACGAATTCCAAGAAGGTCGGCCATATTCGGAAATATGGGTCTGATCGCGGTATGCCGGTTGTGTTCATCGGCGAATCTACCGGCGCACGCCTGCCGGACGCCATGGGCTCTAAAGGTATGGGCGCGCTGCTCGGCAACGACATCACCCAGTTTCAGCGCATGCGCGACACACCTTGGTGCTCGGCGGCCCTTGGCTTTTCGTTTGGTTCATCTTGTTGGCTCGCCTGCTGTTCCGATTTTGCTGTCATGCGCAAAGGCTCGACCATGGCGGTTTCGAGCCCACGGCTTATCGCGATGGCAATTCATGCGGAAGTGGATTTGGAAGAGCTTGGCGGTTGGCGTTTACATGCGGACACAACCGGTCTCGTAGACATGATCGTCGATACAGATGAAGAAGCGCTCGACGCCATTCGCAAATTCTTGAGCTATATGCCCGCACACAATATGGAAGCGCCAGCGGATACCGAAGTTGCCAAAGGGTCCGGCAAGTCCATGAAGGATATTGCCAAGATTATTCCGGAGAAGCGCAGCCAAGTTTACGATATCCGTAAAGTCATCGATGCGTTGGTCGATAAGGATAGCTGCTTCGAGATGAAGAAGCGTTTCGGCAAAGCCGTGGTGACGACGTTGGCCCGCCTTGGCGGCAAGGTGGTGGGAATTATTGCCAATAATCCACTACATCGCGGCGGTGCGTTGGACACGGATGCGTGTGAGAAATGCGTTGATTTCCAGGTCATGTGCGACTCCTTCAATATTCCAATCATCAAACTCGTAGACACGCCGGGCTTTATCATTGGCGTTGAAGCGGAGAAGAAACGCGCGCCGGGCCGGATCATGAATTTCATGAATTCCACCTGCTTGCTCACCGTGCCGACACTGACTGTCATCCTGCGGAAGAGTTATGGGCGCGCCTATGTAGCCATGGGTGGCGGTCGTCACTCGGATGATTTGGTGGCCTGGCCGAGTGCCGAGGTGAGCTTTATGGATCCGAGATTTGCGACAGAGATCGTTCACGGTGTGAAAAATGGCGATGACGGGTATGACGAAGCCCTGGATCAAATCCAGCAAGATATTGAGCCGTGGGATATGGCATCCATCTATGCTGTGCAGGATATTATCCAGCCGGAGGAAACACGCGACTACCTCATTCGGATGCTGGATGTATATAAATTGCGCAAATCCAATGGCGTTGGCGAGCATCTGATGCGGACCTGGCCTACAAGTTACTGAGTGGAATCATGACAGAGAATGCAATCATCACCGCCGCACGCGCGGCTAAACGGGCTGCCTTAGACGAAGAGAGCGGCAAAAAACTTTTAGCCGAATACGGCATAGCTGTGCCGAAGACGGTTGTGGTCCCCGACGCGGATAGCGTGGCTGCAGCTGTTTCTGATTTGAGCTTTCCACTGGTCGTCAAAGTGGTGTCCCCCGATATATTGCATAAGAGCGACGCGGGCGGCGTTGCCGTAGGTCTGTCTGATGCTGATGCGGTTACGGCGGCAATTTCCGAAATGGCGGAAAAGCCGGCGATCAAATCGGCCGATGTCGAAGGGTATTTGATCGAAGAAATGGCGGCTGCCGGACAGGAACTGGTGATTGGCGGCGTGCGCGATCCGCAATTCGGCCCGCTGATTATGGTGGGTTTGGGCGGTATCTTTGTTGAAGTATTGGCAGACGTGGCATTTCGCGTTTGCCCGATTAATCGCGCAGATGCACTGCAAATGTTGAATGAGCTAAAAGGCGCCGCATTGTTAGATGGTGTTCGAGGTCAAGCGGCGGTGGATCGCGAAGCGATTGTGGACGTGCTGCTCAAAGTTGGTGGCGAAGGCGGTCTTTTGACTGAATTAGCGGACGATATTGCTGAAGCGGATATTAACCCGCTGATCGTTTCGGAGAATGGCGCTGTGGCGGTGGATGCGCGCTTTATTCTGGCGGATGGGCCATCGGCGAAAGCGGCGGTAGACCCGCTTAGCGACGATGAAGTGGAAAAGCGTTTTCAGCCGTTATTCGCACCGAAAACAATTGCCATCATTGGTGCCTCGGCAACGGGTCACACGGTTGCTAATACCTTTATTCGGCGAATTCAGGAGTTTGGTTTTAAGGGCGCGATCTATCCAATCCATCCTAAGGCGGACGAGGTTGATGGTCTCAAAGCCTATCCGTCGCTCGGGGAAACACCGGAGCCGGTCGATTATGCTTATATCGCGATTGGGTCTGCCAATGTACCGCCGTTGATCAAAGTAGCGAACGGACGGGTAGCTTTTGCGCAAGTTATTTCCAGCGGTTTTGGCGAAGTGGAAGAGGGCGTCAAGTTACAACAAGACCTTGTGGATGCGGGACGCGAAGGCGGGTGCCGGGTGATTGGACCCAACTGTCTCGGCACTTATTCCCCTCGCGGTGGTCTTACCTTCCCGGAAAAAGCACCCAAAACCGTCGGTCATGTGGGCGTCATTACGCAAAGCGGCGGGCTCGGCACTGATATCGTTAAGCGCGGCCAAATCCGCGGCATCAATTATAGCGGTTTGGTGACCATGGGAAATTGTGCCGACATCAATCCGAACGATATTCTTGAATACTACCTTGCTGACGAGCAAACCAAAGTGGTCGGCCTCTATCTCGAGGGTGTACAGGACGGTCGGCGCTTCTTTGAATTGCTGCACCGGGCAAAAGGTAAAAAACCGGTTGTGGTTTTAAAGGGTGGGCGTACTGCAGAAGGCAGGCAGGCGGCAGCCTCCCATACAGGCTCCTTGGCGGGAGACGAACGTGTCTGGGAAGCGTTGACGCAACAGACCGGTTGCGTCCTGGCGGATACGCTGGATGACTTTCTCGATTGCTTGATGGCGTTCCAGATATTGGCGCCGCGCGATGACCGACCAACCCAACGCATCGCCATGTTCGGCAATGGCGGTGGCACGAGCGTGTTGGCGACTGATTTCTTTGCTCGTCATGAATTGTCGGTCGAGCCGTTCGACGGCACCACCGTTCAGGCATTGGCTGATTTGAAAATGCCGCCGGGCACGTCTATCGCGAATCCTGTGGACGCCCCAGTAGGCACGATGCAGCAGGAGAACGGCCTGATTGCGGAGAAGGTGCTCGATGCGGTTTACACGCATTTCAAACCAGACGCGCTGGCAATGCATTTGAATTTAGCGGCCTTCGTTGGCCGTGGCCCGGTAGACCCGTTGGAAAACTTGATCGGTGCTGCTGTGCGCATCCAAAAGAAGTATCCGGGCCAGGCACATTTTCTTTTGGCGCTACGCTCAGACGGTGACCCTGAAGTCGAGGTGAGCAAGAAGAAGTATACGGCGCTCGCGTTGGAAGCGGGAATTCCGGTGTTCGCGGAACTCAGCAATATTGCCGTCGCCTTGGAATCGTTGAAACATGTGGAGCAATTCCGGGTCAGTCATCTCGACAGCTAATTTCACGGGAATTCTGTTACGTCATCACTGAATTGCCGTCGCTCCAAGCGGAAAAAGGGTCATTCAAGTCTTTCTAAAAATTTCCCTTTAGCGGGCTAAGCGAATCCGGCGTTTGTAAATAACGTAAAATATGATCGCAAAAATCGGTGCGCCGATTGCCGCGGCAAGCAATAAAGGCGTCGACCAGCCGCACCAAATTGCAATGGGAATAGCCAACATAGCGTCATCGGGGTCAAATCTTGCGTAGCTCTTCAGTTCGCCGGCACCCGGTCCTTGGGTCTCTTCCAAGCGCATGACCATAAAGAAAACCGCGGTCACTGCTAGTCCTGCGGCAATTCCCATCGGAACGGCCCAGTACCCGTATGAGCCATCGCGTAATGACACACCGAGCCCGATGAAAATCAACGCGTTGCAAACGCTGTCTGCGATTAAATCGTATTTGTGCCCGTTCGGGCTGGTTTCCCCCGATAGTCGCGCCAATTCGCCGTCAGCGCGATCCATCAGCATGGAAAAAATAAATAGCGCCGCCCCTACGTCTGGCCAAGGAAAGTAACCGACCCCAAGAGCTCCCGCCGCCCCTAATCCTGTTGCGAGACGCACGGTTGTGAGATGGTTTGGACTCACTGGCGAAACGACAAGCGGTTTAACGACGGTTCTTGCCAGAGAATGTATCCAGGTATTATGGCTCATTAACTTCCCTGTAATTCCGTGACATCACCTAGCGATGCCGTGCAAGCCCATGGTATTTAGCTCGAAATTCTCTTGGCAACAATGGGGAATAGGCGCGCGGGTCAGGTGGGCTATCCGTTGTTTTCCAGAAAGGCTGGATGTGCGTTTGGAATTTGGTAATTATGTGCAAACGTCTGTCTATAAAAAATCACGCTCGCTAATACATGCGTGAAACGGGATTTTGAGTGAGTTTAAGCTGTGAGTGAACAAAAAAAACCGAATAGCGTTCCCTTTTTTTCGCTGCTGGATCTAGGCTTATTATTCGGTATTCCACTGATGGCTGCCTTGGCGTGGTTGCTGCCCCCAAAAAAATGGTACGGCTTCGCATATGCAATCGCCCCCTATATATCGGGCATGATGCCCCGTAATCGTCGTGACATACTGCGCGTGATGGCCAAATTTGCCGGCAATCGTATCCTAAGCATGTCTCTCGAAGAGGCCGCTCGACGCCTCGCCGCAGCGGAGGTCGTGGGTAAATTTCAAAACGTACGTGACTTTTTGCCGATGGGATGGCGACCGGATATCACGATAGAGGGCATCGAACACATTGAGAAAGGATTGGCGGCAGGGCGGGGTGTCATTTTATGGGATAGTCATTTCCACTTCGCGAGTTTAATGACGAAGATTGCCACGCACCGTGCCGGTCATCCTTTGGTTCATCTGAGTCAGCCGGGGCATGGATTCTCTCAAACACGTTTCGGCATGCGTGTTTTCAATCCAGTGCGAACGAAGTCCGAAGCGCACTATATTGACGAGCGCGTCGTGCTATCACTGGCTAGTCCCACCGGCGCTATGCGGACGCTGATTAAGCGGTTAAAGAAAAACGCGGTGGTGTCGATTACTGTACGCCCGACGGGTGTTAGGCCGATAGAAGCCCCCCTTATGGATAGCGTCTACACCATTGCGACCGGCGCACCGGACTTGGCCTACCGATGTGGAGCAACGCTATTGCCGGTCTTTAGCTTGAGAATGGATAATGGGGACTACAAAGTTATAGTCGACCCTCCGTTGGAATTTCCGGCGGGCGCAAACCGCCACGAAGCGGCCTTGTCGGTTACGCATGAATATGCGCGCCGTCTTGAGCCACATGTTTCTGCCCATCCGGATCAATGGATCGAATGGCTTAATCTTTAGGTTTTATTTGCGGTCGCTCAATTGGGAATCCGCTTCCGCTTTCTGATGTTTGCGCCAGAGCGCTTTGCCTTCCGTGTGCTGCCAAAGAAACAGGAACGGTATGCTTGGCAAGATTTCCCGGACACGTGTAATCAGCGACGTGGCGATCATGAGGTCGGGCGGCAGGCCGATTAAGGCCCCGATGGCAACATAACCCCCTTCTTGAATGCCGAGACCTGCTGGAATGGCGAAGGACAGCCCGCGCAAGGCAATGACCAACCCCTTGAGCATCAACGCTTCGCCGAAATCAATTGGAAACCCCAAGAGATGGCCGGCAAGAACGACCTCGCCGACGAGAATTATGCGAATTGCCAGACGCAAGGCGCAAGCGGCGAGAACACTGTGTGGGCGGCGGTAGATTTCGCGGATAGATTCATCTACGGCATCCGCGTCGTCGACGATGCCGCGCCATTTTTCTGTGCCGCCAATTTTGGCGCCAAAACGGGCTAGGAAAGACATGCTTCCGGAATGCTGGACGAAGATAAAACCGGCAATGCCGAGGGCCAGCAAGACCGCACCAATAATCGCGCCGTTGACGATAGCCGGCTCATTTACCAGCGTTGCCAGCATTACCGTGCCGGTGATGCCCCAAATCAGAATGACAATGGCCTGTGCAGTTTTGTCTACCACTATTGTCGACACCGCATGTGTGCCGGAATGGGACCAAAGGGTCAGAACTCTGGCTTTGGCTACTTCTCCGCCGATAGAGGCGACCGGTAGCAGAATGTTGATCGCCGCCCCCATGCTTGAGGCCAGAAATGTTTGCGCCATGGGTGGGCGGTGTTCACGAGGGAACAGGCACCGCCATGCTTCGCCTGACAGATAAAAGCTAGGTATGGCAAAAAAGCAGACCAGCAAAATGCTCCAGCCGCCAACGGCGAATTGCTGCGAAACAGCCTCTAACCCTTGCCATGCGACGAGCAAGCCGATGAGTGTGATGCCGATAAAAAGGCCGATGAGGGATTTAATTTTCATGAGCGGTTTAGATAGACGATTTGCATCGGCCCTGTCCAAAATAATACGTCAAATAAAGACTAGGGATGGCGGTAAACGAAGAAAGTAGGGGTAGGACGTCTTGTTCCTTAAACCCTTGTCCGCTACCATTATTGCGAACCGTAAGGAGGCGCTGACATGTTGCAACATCTGCAAATGACATCCGCTGATTTGGACGTTACACCGCTCTCAGACGAGATCGGTGCGGAAATTCGCAGCGTGGATATGAGCGAACCGCTCGACCCGGATACAATTGATGCTCTTTACCAAACCTGGCTTGAGCACAACGTTATCTTGCTCCGTGATCAAAAACTCACCGACGGTGACCTGGTGCGGTTCAGCCGGTATTTCGGCAAACTCGATTTTGGGCCGACTATGGCTTGGCAGCCCGAAGAAGACCGGGAGCATCCTGAAGTTTACGTCATTTCAAATGTGGTGGAGGACGGCAATGCGCTCGGTTTCTTAGGCGATACGGAAGTGGATTGGCATACGGATTTGTGCCACACGGATTTGCCACCGAAAGCGAGCACGCTTTACTCTTTGGAAATTCCGTCCGACGGCAGCGGTGATACGGGATACATGAATATGTATGGCGTGTTGGACGCACTGCCCGAAGCCATTAGACAACGTATTGATGGCTGCGAGATGAAGCATGAAGACGCACACACGCTGCAAGGAGAATTGCGCCATGGGGTTAGTGAAGAAGGGTTGCAAGCGCTTGAGGAAGCGCCGGGTCCTGTGCATCCATTGGTGCGCACGCATCCGGAAACCGGGCGTGAAGCGCTCTATATAGGCCGTCAATATAATGGCGATCATCGCGCCGCCTATATCATCGGTATGCCGCGCGATGAGTCCGACGCGCTACTCGACGAGATTTGGACCATCATCCGCGAAGAGAAATGCGCCTGGTACCACAAATGGCGGGTGGGTGATTTTCTGATGTGGGACAATCGTTGCGTCATGCATCGGCGTGGCCCGTTCTCGTCGAAGATGCGCCGGATTATGCATCGGACGCAAATGCGCGACGCGGCCCTGGCGCAATAAAAACGGCCGGTGCTTTATTCGGCGGTGCCCTGTGATTTTGCGGAGAAGGTTTCCGACTTTACTAAATGGGCATCGATAACCCCTTGATTTAAAATCGGCATGTAGCCTTTGGGCATCACAATATCGCCATTGTCGAAAGGTAATTGTTCCTCGAAGACGGAATGTGTGAGTTTCAAGAAGCCATTGTTTTCACCCGCATTGTCGATTGTGCCACGGGCGACACAGGCCTCCATCCAGCATTGAATATCCGTGGAGGTGCCGTCGCCGAGGACGGGTGTGAGGCCAAGTGCTCGGATATGATCCAGCCCCTCCTTGAGCAGGTCCATGCTCGGGAATTTCTTAAGTTTTAATTTGACGAAGCCAACCCCTTCGATGGCCGCAGATTTATCGATGTCTTCGCGTACATAGATCGATTCATCCATCATCACCGGCACATTGGAGACCTTGGCGACAGCGGCATTTGAGTCCCAATCTTTGGAGCCGCAGGGTTGCTCAAATAGCATTATGTTTTCAGGGTCGAGTGCGGCGCCAAAGCGGCTGCCTTGGTCTGCATCGAAGTTCCGGTTCGCATCGAGACGGATTTGCACACCACGACCGGAAATCGATTGCTGAATGACAGCGACACGCTGCAGGTCGTCATCCACATCAAAGCCAACCTTTACTTTCAGCGTTTTGAAGCCTTTTTCGATCAGCTCGTCGATTTCGGCGGGTATCCTGTCCACATCCATCTCGTGAACCGGATCGAGCAGGGGTATGCGTGTGTCCTCGTCGATGTTCAGAAATTTGTGCCCACCCAACATTTCGAGCGCGCCAAGGATGGCCGAAGAGGCGGTGGGGTGTTCCACCGTTGTGGTCATAACCGCGCTATGGGCGTCGTCGACGGACATTCCGACGATCTTCTCGCACCATTCCCGGCAATATGCCCAACCGTCTTCCATCGTCTCGAAACTATAGCCGGGGCAAATATGGCCTTCGCCGAAACCGGTCCGGCCATCACTGTCCGTGATCTCGACGATAAAGGGATCGAAATGGTGGAATGTTTTCTGCGATATCTTATAGGGTGTAACTAACGGAATTTGCGCATGCGTTAGCGTAATGTGGTCGATTTTCAATGTGTTCACTCTCTTACGTGTTAGCCGCGTCTCGAATTAGTCGTACTTAACCGAGCACCCGTAAGGACTGGTCGACGCTGGTTCCGGCGATTTGCCGGCGCGAACTGCTTGGACGGCAGCGGTTACGTAATTTTTGGCACCGGCAATTTCCGTCTCGTTCCAACCGGCTTCGCTGTCGATTGCACCCATATAGGCAAGTTGGCCCTTGGGATTGATGACATACATATGCGGCGTGGTCTTGGCGCCGTAGAGGCGTCCAATCTTGCCCGAAGGGTCTAATATTTTCGCTCGCTGCGCGGCTTTGGCATTTTTGCTGATCGTGTTCGCTTCACCCGGCGTTACATGACCCTGCGTGCCTGGCGCCGATGACACAACCGAAAGCCACACCACGCCATCGGCTTTTGCTTTGCGCTGTAGCTTCTGCATGTTGCCGGAATTGTAATGTTTCCCGACAAAGGGACAATCATGATTGGTCCATTCCAGAACGACGGTCTTGCCGCGGTAGGCGGCCAAAGAATGTTTATTACCGTGGCTGTCCGTGCCGGAAAACTCGGGCGCTGCTTTGCCTATAACGGTTGAGGCGATGTCGGCGCTGGCTCCTGTCGCAAGTCCAAAGGTGAACAGTGTAGCGAGCAAGAAACGTTGAAAGGTCCCCATGGTGCTCTCCCGTGTGTGGCAAAACTCGTCAGGTATAAGTCTAGAACAGATTTATGAGAAAAACTGTCTTTAGGCTTTCAGCGCTTGCGCCAAATCGTCCTTGATGTCCTCTGCATCCTCAAGCCCAACGGAAAGTCGAACTAGGCCGTCCGTGATGCCGAGGTGGGCGCGGCCCTCCGGTGTCAGCCGTTGATGGGTCGTGGTGGCGGGGTGCGTTGTGATGCTTTTCGTGTCGCCGAGATTGTTCGAAATATCGATGACTTTGAACGCATTCAACAACGAAAAAGCCTTGTCCTTGCCGCCTTCCAATTCAAACGAGACAACGGAGCCAAAATCGGTCATTTGCTTTTTTGCGAGGTCGTGCTGCGCATGACTTTCGAGGCCGGGATAGATCACCCGGGTTATGCCATCTTGGGTTTCCAGCCACCGCGCCACTTCATTTGTATTTCGGCAATGGCGCTCGACCCGCAAATCTAACGTCTCTAAGCCTTTAAGCATCAACCAAGCATTAAACGGGCTACAAGACGGGCCAGTGTGCCGGATAAAGGGTTGTAGGCAATCATCATAGAAGCTCTGCCGGCCGAGAATGGCACCCGCCAGAGCCCGTCCTTGCCCGTCAATATGTTTGGTAGCGGAATAGACAACGATGTCCGCACCTAGTTCGAGCGGCTTTTGCAGGACCGGCGTCGCCACCACATTGTCCACCACCACTTGCCCTCCAGCCGCATGGGTCAATTCCGCGACACGTTCTAGGTCAATGATTTCCAGAGTAGGGTTCGAGGGCGTCTCTAAAAACACTGCCTGTGTTGGTTTCGACAGTGCTTTTTCCCATTGATCCAAATCGGTGCCGTCGACGAATTCGGTTTCGACCCCAAAGCGCGGCAGAAGTTCTCCGATGATATAATCACAAGATCCAAACAACGCACGCGACGCCACCACCCGGTCACCGGCTTTAACGAGCGCGAGCATTGCGTTGAACACAGCTGACATGCCGCTGGCAGTGGCTGTACAGGATTCCGCGCCTTCCAGCAGACACATGCGGTCCTGAAAGGCCGAAACCGTTGGGTTGCCGTAGCGGGTGTAAATGAAGCGGTCGGTTTCACCCTTGAAAGCCGCCTCCGCATCCTCTGCATTGTCATAGACAAAGCCCGAGGTCATGAAAATCGCTTCGGCGGTTTCCCTGTGCGCGCTGCGGTCGAGGCCGCCGCGCACCATTTTGGTTTGCGTCCGCCAGTTCGGGTCTACCCGTTTGCCGTCGCCTGCCATGTCATCCTCCTTCGCGGATTTCCGCCGTAAAAAAACCAAAAGCCCCGACCGGTCGGGCCAGGGCTTCATTCTTAGAAGACACTCCGACCTTTTAGCTGAGTTGTTTTGCGTGGCCGCAAGCCGGTCGGGCCAAATCACCACGTATCCAAACGTTAGGACTGGAGAGAAGTGCTGTCAACTAAGATAATGATAAGGCGTGATAGGAATTATGGAGCACGATTTGATCGACGCGCCAAAACGATAAAGGTGACCCAATGACAATGATTCGACTTGTTGAGCAAAAAGATTGGGACAAGGTTTGGTCGTTCGTCGAACCCGTCTTTAGGGCTGGAATGACCTATACGGTCTCGCCCAAAATTAGGAAGAGCGAAGCGTACGAGTTTTGGGTAACCGTTCCTGCGGAAACCTTTGTGGCTCTTGATGATGACGGTGCCATTTTAGGCACATACTTTATCAAACCGAACCAACCGGCGCTTGGCGATCATATTTGTAATTGCGGTTATATTGTATCAGCCGAAGCAAGGGGGCGAGGTGTTGCTTCGGACATGTGCCTTCATTCTCAACGTATAGCGCTCGATCATGGATGTTTGGGAATGCAGTTCAACTTTGTCGTTTCCACCAACGAAGGTGCAATCCGACTATGGCAGAGTTTGGGATTCGAGATTGTTGGGACTTTGCCGGACGCATTTCGTCACCCAGAACAGGGGTTTGTGGATGCGTATGTGATGTTTAAGAAACTACGTCCTTAAAGCCTTGGCCACCGGCATACACGCTTTTTAAGTAACGGACTTTTTTCGCGTTACGCGGCAAACTCTTCCACCGCCATCCAATAGTTTTCCATCGCCCGCAAGTGCGCGTCCAAGCTTTTCTCGGTAATGCGTTTATGGTGGTAGCGGCCATAGACATTGTTGAGCGTGATGTGGGTGATGCCCAGTTCTGTCCACTGTTCGGCGGTGCGTTTCCAATCATCGGGTTGGCCTTCGGCGGTGGATGTCCAAACCTCTATGCCAATATCGTTTGGGTCGCGGCCGGCTTCTTCCACATAGCGTTTTAGTTTGGCGAAATCATCCGCCGCGGCTTCGCCCGGTGGATGCGAGAGCATGATCCAGCCATCACCCCATTTGGCGATGCGGCGTAAGACAATATCCGCGTGACCGCCGAACCAGAGCGGGATGGTGCGGTTGAGCGGTAGGGGGTTAATCCCGGCATCGTCGACATGGTGCCAGTTGCCGTCGAAAGTCACGTGCCGCTCGGCCCAAAGCGCGCGCATGAGTTCCACTTGCTCTTCGGATCGGCGGCCGCGGTTCGTGAAATTTTCGTTAAGCGCTTCAAATTCGATTTCGTTCCAGCCGATGCCAATGCCGAACCGAAAACGGCTGCTGGAGATTACGTCGAGGCTAGCAGCCTGTTTGGCAGCAAGTACGGTTTGCCGTTGCGGCAGAATCATTATTTGGGTGGCGAAGCCGATGCGTGTCGTGCACCCGGCTAAAAACGCGAACAATACAAAGGGGTCGTGAAAGAAGTCATCGGATGTGTTGCGCGCGATGTCCCAATCGGGTCGGCTCGCCGAGTTAACGCCGATCACATGGTCTGTCGCCGCAAGGTGGTGATAGCCGATATCTTCCGCCGCCTTGGCGAAGCGACGCAGTGTCTCCGCATCGCCGCCCACATCGACCACCGGGACGGTAATGCCAATATTCAATTTACTCACGCGTCCGTCTCCTTTTGACACCAAAATTGATACATGGCGCCGAACGTGTCGGGGTTTTGTTGTTCAAACATGTGCCATGTTTGCAATGACGTCCATGCTTCTAGCGTCGGGTTGGTCTCACTAAACTGTTCGGCGGTTTGCGATTGTACGATTTCAAACCCGAGGAATCGGAGACTTAGTGGTGCCAAAATCTCTTCGATTTGAAGAAGATTAAAGCGATGTTCTTGAACGTGGAAAAGCAGATCACGGCAACCGCTCAAACTGTAAAAATCATTAAAATCCAAAAGTTGCGCAAAACCAGCATCGCCATTTTTCGCTGCATCGATGATGTCTCGCCGGCATCGCCGCATATCCTCCGAAGTCGTTCCATATTTGCGCTCTGCGATCATTGCTCTAGCGCGAACCACCTGTTGCCGGCCGGTCTCGCTATATAGTGCGATCTTCATCAGCCCCTGTGGGCGCAACATAGATACAAGGGACTGCCATCCGGCTATTGGGTCCGCCATATGATGCAAGACGCCCGAGCATTCGATGATGTCAAAGGCCAGCCCTTGATCGACGAGATTTAGAATATCCGCTTGGCGGAACATGACGTTGTCGATGCCAAATTTCTTAGCCATGCGTTTGCCATAGGCGAGGCTCCGTCGGCTAAGGTCGATGGCCGTCAGTGAGGCGCCTTCATACCGTTTGGCTGCCGCGAGTGCGTGTTGGCCGGTGCCGCAGCCTGCGACCAATACAGACGGGTTTTCGGGAGACACATAATCCCCGAGATCGATCATTATGGGGTGTGTGCGCAAATAAGCGTCGATTTTCATAGGCGCATTGTTGAAAACGCCGCCGGACCAACGGGGATAGGGGTTTTGTTCATATTGCTCCCGCACCGCACCTGATACGTCATCGTCAATCGGTGTCAGGGCTTCTATCTCATGGGCGAGTTCCTTCTCCGCCAACGGTTCGTCGATTTGCCGTAGGACAACGGGTTCTATCGCCCTACACCAGGTCATGCCTGAAAGGACAGAGGTGCCCATGGGTAGGTGTGCAAGGGGCTGTAGGCGGCCAGAATGGAGAGAAATAATTTGTCCGGCTGTTGGCCGTTGCCAATGCGGGCGCATATCCCTGCCTCAAGGGCCGTTACGGCTTCCGTCTCTGCCGCTGTTTCGGCGAAGACATATTCGTTTGTGAAGCAATGGAGCGCCATTGCAGCAGCAAACGGCAGCGCCTTCGGTTCCGTCGCGAGCGTATTTCGTTCGAGAAGCATTGCCCGGCGGAGCTGCGTTAGCATCTGTTCCATGGCAGTGTCGTTAATGATGCTGGACGACATTAGTCGGAGCAGCAAAGGAATGTCGGATAAAGCGACGGCGGCATTCATTAGGTCGGAGGGCGAAAGGCTGGCGTCCGTCGACGCCAATCTTTCAGCACAAACCGGATGATGAGTGAGTGCGCTAAGCACGGGGCGGATGAGCGGTTCGGTGCGAATGGACTCTCGGGCGATCAGGGCATCTAGGTCATGCCAGAGCGCCGCATCCGCGCGGGGAAAAGACAGCCTTTCCAAAGACGACGCGAGCGCATCCCAGAAAAGATCATTCTGAGGAGTGAGCCGGGCCGCTTGTCGATACGCTGAGAACTCCGCGTCTAGATTTCCAAGTTCTCGGTAAGTAAGGCCGAGATTGAAGTGGCTGTCCGCATGATGTGGGTCAGCGGATACCGCGTTTTGATACGCCGACAGAGCGTCTTCGAGCTGTCCGTTGAGCCGGTACGCGTTGCCGAGATTGTTATGGGCGTCCGCAAGTTCAGGTTTGAGCAATATGGCCTTATGGCAATGCGCCAATGCTTCGTCGAGGTCGCCATTGTCGATCAGCGCATTCCCGAGGTTGCAATGCGCTTCCGCAAAGTCCGGCTTAAGGCTGATGGCCGTGCGAAAGCTACTTATGGCTTTGGCGTTGTGATTTAGAGCTTTGAAGGTATTGCCGAGATTAAGGTGGGCCTCCGCATAGTCGGGCGCATGCTGGACAGCTGTAGAAATCAGCCTGGCGGCTTCTTCGTAGTCACCGCGTTGATGGGTGACCATGCCCAGAAGATGCAGAGCATCCGGTTGCTCGGCATCTTCTTCGAGTATTCTGCGATAAAGCGTTTCCGCCTCACCAAGCTCCCCCGCAGAGTGGCGCGCTAGCGCTTGTTGTAATGTAAGCGCTAGCGCGTTTGCATCTGGTTCTGTCGTGGGGGCCACTACATTTGTCTTGTTATTGCTACGGTCATCCCAAGTGTGCCTTGTGGAGGCTCGGTCTGTACAGTCGCAATGGGGCGCTCCGGCGTAAGGGTTAAAGACGGTCGCTTACTTTACAGCCGCGGCCATCTTCGCTTCGCGCTTTGCCACGCCTTCTTCGATGGCGAGCAAGTTTTGTGCTCGATAAACGACGGGATAGTCGACCATTTTGCCGTCCACCTCTAGTGACGCACGGCCCGCAGCCACAGCTTCTTCAAAGGCTGCGATAATTTTCTTGGCGCTGGCGACCTCTTCTTTCGTTGGGCGGAACTCTTCGTTCAGAATGGGGACGATTTTTGGATGGACGCAGGCTGCTCCTTGGAAGCCGAAACGCCGGGACGTGCGGATCACCTCGCGCATGCCGTCAACATCATTGTAATTGGCGACGGTGCCAATAATTCCCATCGGAGTGATGCCCGCTGCTCTGGCGGCGATAATCGCCTGTTGTTTTGGGAAAAGCATGATGTCCGGTTCCGGTAGGACGCCGATCGATGTGGCGAAGTCTTCGCTGCCGAGCGTCATACAGGCAACGCGCGAGCAGGCTTTGGCAATTTCTTCCATCCGAAAGAACGCTTCGGCAGTCTCAACCATCGCAATCATCTTGGTGCTGCCGACTTCCATCCCACGTTCGGCTTCCAACTCGTCCATGACCTCAGATAACAGCCGTAAATGCCCCGGGCCATCCACCTTGGTAACCGCAATGGCTTGGACACGCGGCGAAATAGATTCTTCGAGATCGGGAATGGCGAGACGAAGCGGTTGATTGATGCGAACCACGACATCTGCGCCCGCTTGGGACACGGTTTCGGCCGCTTCTTGGACTAACTTCCGTGCATCCGCCTTTTCGGCGATGGCAACGCTGTCTTCCAAATCAAGCTGGAGCGCGTCGGCGCCGCGCGTATGTGCTTTAGAGACGAATTTCTCAACATTGACTGGAACGAAGAGGAGGGAGCGCCAAACAGGCGTGTCCTCGGGTAATTTCATTGTATTGGTCGGCATGGTCCTATCCCTCCTTGGGTGCGTGATGTTTTGATAAGGCGGCGCGATCCTGCCTACTCCGCCTGGCATTGGCAATAGGTTCGCACTTGACCGCTGCGTTCGTTTAGCCGAAGCAAAGGGGATGAAAGTTTTGGTTACAGGGGGTGCGGGCTTTATCGGGTCCGCCGTGGTTCGCTATCTGGTTGGCGAATTGGGTTTGGCGGTCGTCAATCTCGATAAATTGACCTATGCGGGTCGGCAGGAGTCCGTGGCACCCGTCGCAGGTTCGTCCGATTATGTATTCGAGCGGGCGGACATTTGTGATCGCGCTGCCGTGGAAAAGATATTCGCTGACCACGCGCCGGACGCGGTGATGCACTTAGCTGCAGAATCCCATGTAGACCGGTCCATTGATGGGCCGTCCGCGTTTGTGGAAACGAACGTGAATGGCACATTTACGATGCTTGATACAGCGCTGGCTTATTGGCGGGGGTTGTCGGGCAAGCAGCAGAAAGACTTTCGCTTTCTCCATGTCTCCACTGACGAGGTTTATGGTGCGCTCGGCGATGAGGGTGTGTTCACGGAAGATAGCCAGTATCGGCCCAATTCTCCTTATGCGGCCTCCAAGGCGGCGGCGGATCATTTTGCCCGGGCTTGGCACCAAACATACGGTTTGCCAGTCGTCGTCACCAATTGTTCGAATAATTATGGGCCCTATCAGTTCCCGGAAAAAATGATCCCGACCATGGTGTTGGCGGCGATGGAAGGCGGCAAGTTGCCGGTCTATGGGGATGGCAGCAATGTACGGGATTGGCTGCATGTGGAGGACCATGCGGAGGCACTTTACACGGTGCTGAACAAAGGTGCGCCTGGCGAAGTTTACAATATTGGTGGCGATAACGAGCGCCGAAACCTCGAAGTGGTGGAAGCCATTTGTGCAGCGCTTGACCATTTGCTGCCGGGCTCAACCCACAAACCACACCGCGATTTGATTGAGTTTGTTGCCGACCGCCCGGGGCACGATTTCCGCTATGCTATCGATGGCAGCAAGTTAAGAAACGAACTCGGTTGGTCCGCACAGCGGACATTTGAGGACGGATTGACCGAAACCGTGCGCTGGTACTTGGAGAATCGCGATTGGTGGGCCCCAATCCAAAAAATTTATGCAGGTGACCGGCAAGGGCTTGGAAACACTTAAAGTATAGGGGTTTTGGGGATATGGAAATTGACCATATTGATCACTTTGTAATTACGGCTGCTGATGTGGACATCACGTGCGAGTTCTACGAACGCGTCCTCGGCATGACCGTGAAAGAATTTGCCGAGGGCCGGAAGGCGCTTTATTTCGGCAATCAGAAAATCAATGTGCATCCACCGGTTGGCGTTGGGCCGAGTTTTCGAGCGCAACGGCCTTCTGTCGGCGGCGCGGATTTCTGCCTCATCGCTAAATCTTCCATCGAAGAAGTGCTCGGTCATTTTGAGGTGGTCCCAGAAAACCGGACAGTGATCTAAGGTGTATTCCACCGTTTAACGGAG